>Ga0194126_10001592_pt1 | contig 37888 bp, 35 predicted proteins | sample TA2KigC150mmetaG_FD_148641 | JGI IMG/M metagenome (GOLD analysis project Ga0194126, IMG submission 148641) | Freshwater microbial communities from Lake Tanganyika, Tanzania - TA2015035 Kigoma Deep Cast 150m | ecosystem: Environmental > Aquatic > Freshwater > Lake | place: Tanzania: Lake... | reverse complement strand
AAGGGGCAGGGACCCGCGGGCAAGATGCCCGCGCTCCGTCCTTGACCGGCGCACGGTCTGCCGAGGTTTCCGAGGAGCCGAGGACGGTGAAGGTGCGGGTGCGTGGGTGGAAGGAGGTTGGGGCGGAGTATCGGCAGCGGTTGTTCGTGCGGGGAGGGGTGTCTGGGAGCAGCCAGAAGAAGGAGTTGAGTCGGGAGCAGATTAGGCGGGTGTTGCAGAGGGGCGGGGAGTTGAGCATGGGGGAGGTGTTACGGCTGCGGATTCGTCACATGACGGACGGGGTGGTGCTTGGGTCGAAGGGTTTTGTGGACGAGGTATGGTTGGCGCATCGGGAGCGGTTTGGGGTAAGGCGGCGGAGTGGAGCGCGGCCGATTCGGGGTGGGGGAGCGACGCTCGCGGGCTTGAACGCATTGAGGGATTTACGGGTAGAGGGTGTCTCGTGACATGGGGAGAGCGGCTGAGAACGCCTGAGATTGGGGTATTTCGCGGAGGCGAGCGGGGCTGGTTGGGATGGGGCAAGTGGCCTGAGTTAAGCTGCGTCACTTGTGGGTGTGGGGTGGTGTTGGGCAATGTGGTTTGTTAGCAACCAGTTACGCGGCTGGGCTGGGCGACGGGGGTGGTTCTGGGCGGAGATTTCTTTTGGATTGGAGGTGTGTTTGATGCAAGGTAGCGCACCGCGCCGGGATCCCGGCACGGTGTTATCCTCGATTCTATGGGTAAACCAACAGATCTAGACTTGCCGGATGAGGGTCGCTTGCGGGTGGTGATCGAGCGGGTCACGCCCGAGGTTGACGCGGGGCGGTATCCGATCAAGCGGGTGGTGGGTGAAGAGGTCGTGGTGGAGGCGGATATCTTTGCCGACGGGCACGAGACACTCCGTGCGGTGGTTCAGTACCGGGCGCCGGGGGCGCGGGAGTGGCGGGAGGCGCCGATGACCTTGCTTGGGAACGATCGTTGGCGCGCCGAGTTCAGCGTCGAGCAACTCGGTCGCTACACGTACGCGGTGGTGGCGTGGGTGGACCATTTCAAGTCTTGGCAGAAAGACCTGGGCAAGAAGGTCCAGGCGCAGCAAGACGTCGCCGTGGACTTGTTGGTTGGGGCGCGATTGGTGGAAGCGGGTGCTGGGCGCGCCCGTGGCGGGGATGCGCGCCAGTTGCGGACTTGGGCGCAGGAATTGGGGGCGGTGGAGGGGCGGTCGGTCGAGGAGCGGGTGGCGTTGGGGTCGAGTCGGGCGTTGGGGGATCTGATGGCGGCTTACCCGGAGCGTGGGTTGGCCGCTCGTTCGGAGCCGGAGTTGGAGGTGGTGGTGGATCCGGTGTTGGCCCGGTTTGGGGCGTGGTACGAGTTTTTTCCGCGTTCGTTCGGCGCGCGGCCGGGCGGGCACGGGACGTTTAAGGATTGCGCGGCGCAACTGGAGCGTGTGGCGGCGATGGGTTTCGACGTGGTGTACTTCCCGCCGATCCATCCGATTGGGCGCGCGTACCGCAAGGGGAAGAACAACAATCCTGTGTGCGCTGCGGGCGAGCCGGGGAGTCCGTGGGGGATTGGGGGAGCCGAGGGTGGGCACAAGTCGGTCCATCCGGAGTTGGGGACGCTCGAGGACTTCCGGGGTTTGGTGCGGCGGGCGCGCGAGTTAAAGTTGGAGGTGGCGCTGGACATTGCGTTTCAGTGCTCGCCGGATCATCCGTACGTGAAGGAACACCCGGGATGGTTTCGGCAGCGGCCGGACGGGACGATACAATACGCGGAGAATCCGCCCAAGAAGTACCAGGACATTTACCCGTTCGAGTTCGAGACGGAGGATTGGCGGGGGCTGTGGGTCGAGCTGAAGAGCGTCTTCGAGTTTTGGATCGAGCAAGGGGTGCGGGTGTATCGGGTGGACAACCCGCACACGAAGGCGTTTGGGTTTTGGGAGTGGTGCCTGAACCAGCTCAAGGCGAAGCATCCGGAGCTGATTTTCCTGTCGGAGGCGTTTACGCGGCCCCGGTTGATGTACCGGCTGGCGAAGCTGGGCTACACGCAGTCTTACAACTACTTTCCTTGGCGCAACAGCAAGGCGGAGCTGACCGAGTATTTCTTGGAGATCACGCGTCCGCCGGTGGCGGATTTCTTCCGGCCGAACCTATGGCCGAACACGCCGGACATCCTGCCGCAGTATTTGCAGGACAGCGGGCGGCCGGCGTTCATGATCCGGCTGGTGCTGGCCGCGACGCTGGGGGCCAGTTACGGGATCTACGGTCCGGCGTTCGAGTTATGCGAGGCGACGCCGCGGGTGCCGGGCGCCGAGGAGTACCTGGACTCGGAGAAGTACGAGTTGAAGCGGTGGGATTTGGGGGCGGCGCACAGCCTGCAGGACCTCATCACGCGGGTCAATCGGGTCCGGCGGGAGAATGCGGCGTTACAGACCAACGACGGGTTGGTCTTCCATGCGATCGACAACGACCAACTGCTGGCCTACACGAAGGCGACGCCCGACGGTGGCAACACGATTCTCACGGTGGTGAATCTGGACCCCCACCACACGCATCATGGCTGGTTGGAGTTGCCGCTGGCGCCTTTTGGGTTGGCGCCGCGGCAGAGCTACCAGATGCACGATTTGTTGACCGGGGCCCGGTTCCTGTGGACCGGCGCGCGCAACTACGTCGAGCTCAACCCGCAGTATGCCCCGGCGCACATCTTCCGGCTCCGCCAGCGCGTGCGGACGGAACGGGACTTCGATTATTTCCTGTGACGGCTAGGCGGGGCGACTATAGTCGGTGCCGACCGCGGCCTGGCGGTGGGCGGTGCGGGGCCGGCCCAGGCTGACAACGACCGAACCATCTATGACCGATGCGAAGCGAAACCGGGGCGTCCTGGCGTGGGAGCCCCAGTGGTATAAGAGCGGTGTCATTTACGAGGTGCATGTCCGCGCTTTTCAGGATAGCGACGGCAACGGCACGGGCGACTTTCGGGGGTTGACGACCAAGCTTGATTACCTGCGGGACTTGGGGGTGACGGCGCTGTGGTTGCTGCCGTTCTATCCCTCGCCCCTGCGCGACGACGGGTACGACATTGCCGACTACTACAACGTGCACCCGATGTACGGGACGCTGAGCGACTTCAAGGTGTTCCTGCGCGAGGCGCACCGGCGCGGGTTGCGGGTGATCACCGAGTTGGTGCTGAACCACACTTCCGAGCAGCACCCCTGGTTTCAACGAGCGCGGCGGGCCAAGCCTGGCAGTCGGCACCGCGACTTCTACGTTTGGAGCGACACGGCGGAGGAATACAAGGGCACGCGGATCATCTTCAAGGACACGGAGACGTCGAATTGGACGTGGGATCCGGTGGCGAAGGCGCATTTTTGGCACCGCTTTTATTCGCACCAACCGGATCTGAACTTCGACAATCCGGTGGTGCATCAGGAGGTGTTGAAGGTGGTGGATTTCTGGCTGGACCTCGGGGTGGACGGGTTGCGTTTGGACGCGGTGCCTTATCTGTACGAGCGGGAGGGGACCAGTTGCGAGAATCTGCCGGAGACGCACGAGTATCTGCGTGGGCTGCGGCAGCATGTGGACCAGAAGTACGGGGACCGGATGTTGTTGGGTGAAGCCAACCAATGGCCGGAGGACGCGGTGAAGTACTTCGGTGGCGGGGTGGGGGACGAATGCCACATGACGTTTCACTTTCCGCTGATGCCGCGGTTGTTCATGGCCTTGCGCATGGAGGATCGGGTGCCGATCGTGGACATCCTGCAGCAGACGCCGCCGATTCCGGAGACGGCCCAGTGGGCGCTTTTTTTGCGCAACCACGACGAGTTGACGCTGGAGATGGTGACCGACGAGGAGCGCGACTACATGTACCGCGTTTATGCCCACGTGCATCAGGCCCGGTTGAACCTGGGCATTCGCCGGCGCTTGGCGCCGTTATTGGGGAATGACCGCAAGCGCATCGAGTTGCTCAACGCGCTCCTCTTCAGCCTGCCCGGGACGCCCGTCCTGTATTACGGCGACGAGATCGGCATGGGAGAGAACATCTATTTGGGGGACCGCAACGGCGTGCGCACGCCCATGCAATGGAGCGCCGACCGGAACGCCGGGTTTTCGCGGGCGAGCACGCAGAGCCTGTATCTGCCGATCAATCTGGACCCGGAGAACCACTACGAAGCGGTGAACGTGGATGTGCAGCAGCGCAATCCGCACTCGTTGTTGTGGTGGATGAAACGGCTGATTGCCCTGCACAAGCGGTGGAAGGCTTTTGGCTTGGGCACACTGGAGTTTCTCGAGCCGGAGAATCGCAAGATCTTGATGTTCCTCCGCCATTACCAGGATCAGTCGCTGCTGATGGTGGCGAACCTGTCGCGCTTCGTGCAGCCGGTGGCGGTGGACCTGAGCCGGTTTGGGGGGCGCGTGCCGGTCGAGTTGTTCGGCCGCACGGAGTTCCCGCCGATAACGGACCGGCCTTATTTCCTGACGCTTAGCCCCCACGCCTTTTACTGGTTTTCGCTAGAGGCGAAGCCGCCTAGCCAAGCGGATGTCGCGGTGGCGCCACCCCGGGTGGAGGGGGCGCCGCCCTTGGCGGTGTCGGCGGGTTGGGAAGAGGTATTCGGGGAGAAGACCTTGCCGGCGCTCGAGTTGGCGTTGAGCTGTTATCTGCCCGCGCGCCGCTGGTTCGGGGGCAAAGCCAAGGCGATCAAGGGCGTGCATATCCAGGAGACGGTTCCGGTTCCGCTCGACGGCAAGGACCGGGCGGTGCTGGCTTTGTTACGGGTGGACTACGTGCAGAGCGAGAGCGAGAGGTACTGTTTGCCGCTGAGTTTCGCGGCGGGCGAGGAGGCGAGCGCGTTGCAGCGCGAGTGTCCGGGTTTGGTGGTGGTGGGGGTGCAGGTGGCGCGAGCGAAGCTCGAGGGGGTGCTGTACGACGCGGTGGGGAGCAAGGGTTTTTGCCAGGCCATCCTCGAGCTGATCGGGCGGCGCCGGACCTTGAAAGGCTCCGGGGGCGAGTTGGAAGCCAGTCCGACGGCCTTTTTCCGGCAGATGCGCGAGGCCGGGCTACCGCCGTTGGAACCGGCCATCAGCCGAGCCGAGCAGAGCAACTCGTCGGTGATTTACGGCGATCGGTTGATTTTAAAGTTCTTCCGGAAACTGGACGTCGGCGTGAATCCGGACTTGGACATTGCGCGCTTTTTGACGGCGCGGAAGTTTCCGAACGTGCCTGGTTTGGCTGGGTCGTTGATGTACCGGCGCCCCAACGGCGAGCTGTTGAGCGTGGCGATTCTCAGCGCGTTTGTGCCGCAGTGCAAGGATGCGTGGGTGTACACCCTGGACACGCTCAGCCGGTACTTCGACCGTGTGCAGTCGCTGCCGGTTGAGAGGCAGCAGGCGCCTGGGTTGCCTGGGTCGCCGCTCGAGGTCAGCGGGGCCGAGCTGCCGCCGCAGGCCCTGGACATGATCGGGACGTACGTGGCTTCGGCGGAGCTATTGGGAGAGCGGACGGCGGCGTTGCACCTGGCGCTGGCTGGGGAGGCGGAGGACAAGGAATTCACGCCGGAACCGCTGACGCCGCACTATGTGCGGGGTCTGTTCCAGAGCATGCGGAATTTGATGCGGCAGAATTTTCAACTGCTGGCCAAGCGGTTGAAGGGCGTGCCGGAGTCGTTGCAGGCTGACGCGCAGCGGGTGCTGGGCCTGGAGCCGGAGATTCTGAAGCGGTTCAGCGCGTTGTATCAACAGCGCATCAGCGCCATGCGGATTCGGCATCATGGCGACTATCATCTGGGGCAGGTCCTGTACACGGGGAAGGATTTTCTTATTATCGACTTTGAAGGCGAGCCGGCGCGGGCGCTGAGCGAGCGGCGGCTGAAGCGTTCGCCGCTGCGGGACGTGGCGGGCATGCTGCGGTCGTTCCACTACGCGGCCTACGCGGCGCTGTTTCAGCAGATCGAGCGCGGCAATCTGGGGCTGCAGAACGAGCCGCTGGCGGCGTCTTGGGCGCGGTTTTGGTATCATTGGGTGAGCGTGGCGTTTCTGAAGGCGTACCGGCGGAGGGCTGGGGCGGCGCCGTTCATGCCGCGCAGTGACGAGGAGTTCCAGATCATGATGAACGCCTACCTGCTCGAGAAGGCCGTGTACGAGCTGGGTTACGAACTCAACAACCGTCCGACGTGGCTGAGGATTCCGTTTCAGGGGATCCTGCAGTTACTGGACGAGCCAAAGTAAACCACGGTCTGGGCGGCGCGCTGCCGACTGGACCGACACACCTCCGACCCTATGCGCAAACGCATTCTCAAACCCAACCCTAACGCGCCGGCGCCGGTGGCCGGCGAGCTCGACGTGGCGGCGCTGGCCACCGTCTTGGTGACTTCGGAGCGGATCGACCATCCGGTCGAGAACGCCTTCGACGCCTCGCGGGGCCCGGGCGGGTCGCGCTGGGTGGCGGACTCGCCGGGGGAACAGACGTTGATCCTGGCCTTCGACCAACCGCAGACGATCCGCCAAGTGTTGTTGGAGGTCGAGGAGACCCAGACGGAGCGGACGCAACAGGTCGAGTTGGCCTACTCGACAGACGGAGGGCGCAGCTATCGGGAGTTGGCGCGGCAGGAGTACAATTTCGCGCCGCCCGGCACCACCTTCGAGCGGGAGCGGTGGGAGCTGAGCGTGGTGGGGGCGACGCATTTGCGACTGGTGATCTTGCCGGACAAGGGGAGTCGGCCTTGCCAGGCGAGCCTGACGGCGATGGCGTTGCGGTGAGGTCACGCGACACGATGGCGAATCATACTTCGGAGGCTCAGGACACGGCGGCGGGTCACGCGCGGGCGCTGGTGGCGTATCTGGCGCAGCAGCGCCAGCACTTGGCGCCGCTGCTGATTTTGACCCATGACTACCCGGACCCGGACGCTTTGGCGGCGGCGTTTGGGCTGCAGCACTTGGCGCAGGCGGGGTTCGGGATCGAGTCGGTGATTGCGTACGGCGGGGAAGTGGGTCGGACGGAGAACAAGGCGATGGTGCGGCTGTTACGCATTCCGATTCACAAGGTCAAGAAGGCGTGGTTCAAGAAGTACGCGCGGGTGGCGTTGGTGGACACGCAGCCGGACTTTGCGAACAATCCTTTTCCCAAGAGCCGCAAGGCGACGCTGGTGATCGACCAGCATGCGGCGGTGGCGGGGCCGAACGCGGAGTTGGCGTTGATCGATCCGCACTGTGGGGCGACGTGCGTGATTGTGGCGCAGGCGCTGCTGCAGCATGGGTTGCCGCTGCCGCCGCGGGTGGCGACGGCGCTGGCGTACGGGATTCTGACGGACACGTTGGATTTGTTTCGGGCGCAGCGCCCGGATGTGGTGCAGACTTACCTGCGCGTGTTGCACCACTGCGACATGCGGGCGTTGGCCCGGATCCAGAACCCGGTGCGGTCGCGCCGGTTCTTTATCACGCTGGGCAAGGGGATCCGGGACGCCACGTTGCACCGGCGGTTGTTGGTCTCGCATCTCGGGCCGGTCGAGACGCCGGACCTGGTGTCGCAGGTGGCCGAGCTGCTGTTGGCGTATCGGCGGGCGGTCTGGTGTTGTGTGACCGGCCGCTACAAGGGTCGGCTGCACGTTTCGTTGCGGACGACGCGGACCGATGCGCAGGCTGGGGAAGTGCTGCGGGACGCCTTCGACAACCGCAAGCAGGCGGGCGGGCACGGGCCGATTGCCGGCGGCAGTTGTCGGGTGGGGGCGGAAGCGCCGGAGGAGGCCTGGCAAGGCAAGGAGCAGAGCCTGCAATTGCGGGTGCTGAAGCGTCTGCGGGTGTCGGCGAAGGTCGAGCCGCGCAAACCATTTGTCCGCTGATGAGCGAGGGTTCGCCACTGCTACCGTTGGTTCGCAAGTATCTCGAGGCGGACCTGGTGACGGCTGCGCGCATGCTCGAGACCATGTCGGAGGATGAGGTGGTGGAGGTGCTGCGGTTGCTGCCGGCGCCGTTGGCGGGGGCGGTGGTACGGCAGTTGCAGGTGGGTTTTGCGGCGGCGTTGCTCAAGGACGCGGAGGCGGAGTTATTCACGGAGATTGCGCAAGGGGTGGACTCACAACATGCCGCGGCGATCTACATGCATTTGCCGCCGGAGGCGCGGGAACGTTTTTTGGGGCACCTGCCGGAGCGGTTAAAGCGGGAAATCCAGGAGCAACTGGCCTACCCGGCGGACAGCGTGGGGCGGCTGATGAACCGGAACTTTTTGGCGTTTCGGAAGACGCTGCGGGTGCAGGAGGCCATCGAGCGGATTCGGGCTTTAGCGGCCAAGCGGTATCCGGCGTCGTATGCGTATGTGGTGGACGAGGGCGAGCGTCTGTGCGGGGTGATGAACATGCGGGACTTGCTCCTGGCTTCGCCGGCGGAGGCGCTGGAGCGGATCATGCGGACGGAGCTGTTCACGCTGCACTGTTTTACCGACCGCGAGCAGGCGGCGAGCGAGCTGTCGAAGCGGCGATATTTTGCGGCGCCGGTGGTGGACAGCGAGAATCGGATCTTGGGGATCATTAAGGTCGAGCAGTTAATTCAGGGGGTACAGGAGGAAGTGACCGAAGACCTGCAGCGGATGGTGGGGGCGGGCGGGGACGAGCGGACGTTTTCGCCGATTCAGTATTCGCTGAAGAAGCGGTTGCCGTGGCTGCACGTGAATTTGGCGACGGCCTTTTTAGCGGCGGCGGTGGTGGCGCTGTTCGAGGGGTTGATCGCCAAGATCACGGTTTTGGCGGTGTTTTTGCCGGTGGTGGCGGGGCAGGGGGGCAACGCCGGGGCGCAGTCGTTGGCGATTGTGATGCGGGGCCTGGTGATGCGGGAGATTCCCAAGGCGCGGGTCAAGGAGTTGATTTTGAAGGAAGGGTGGCTGGGCGCGCTTTCGGGGGCGATCACCGGGGCGGTGACGGCGCTGGTGGCCTATTTATGGCACGGGAACCCGTGGTTGGGGTTGGTGATTGGGCTGGCGATGATCGTCAATCTACTGGCGGCCGGGTTATCCGGGGCGGCGATTCCGATCGTGATGAAGGCCCTGGGTCTGGATCCGGCGCAATGCTCGAGCATCATCCAGACGACGGTGACCGACGTGGTGGGCTTTTTTGCGTTTCTCGGTTTTGCGCTGCTGTTCCAGAGTCGCTTGCTGTGAGCCGGCGCGGCGGGAGTTGTCCGTGAACCTCGAGATATTGCTGGTGGTGTTGATATTGAGCAGCGCTCTGATCCTGCTGGTGACGGAGCGGCTGCGGGCGGACCTGGTGGCGTTGCTGGTGTTGTTGACGCTGTCGTTTGCGGGCTTGGTCACGCCGCTGCAGGCGGTGGGAGGGTTCAGCAGTCCGGCGGTGGTTGCTGTCGGGGCCATCTTTGTGCTCAGCGCCGGGTTGCGGCGGGCGGGGATTGCGAACCTGATCGGGCGCGGGATTGCGCGGTTGGGTGGGCGGGGCGAGTTGCGTTTGGTGTTGGTGTTGATGGCGGTATCGGCGCTGTTGTCGTTCTTCATGAACACGATTGCGATCGTGGCGCTGTTGCTGCCGGCGGCGATGGATTTGGCGCGGCGTCATGGGCTGGCGCCGTCGCGTTTGCTGATGCCGTTGGCCTTCGGGGCCTTGTTAGGGGGGCTGACCACCATGTTCGCCACGCTGCCCAATCTGCTGGCCAGCACGGCGCTGCGCCAAGCGGGGTATGAGCCGTTTGGGCTGATGGATTTTGTGCCGGTGGGCGCCCCGGCGGCGTTAGCGGGCATTTTGTTTATGGCGTTGGTGGCGCGGCATCTGTTGCCCCGGCGCGACCTGCAGAAGGAGTCTTCGGCGGGTGGGCGGTTGGATTTGCGCGAGCACTACGAGCTGCACGAACGGATGTTTGTGTTGCGGGTGCCGCCGGGCGGGGCCTTGGCGGGTCGGACGCTCGAGGAGAGCCGGTTGGGATCGGCCTTGGGGCTGCACGTGGTGGGGATCTTGCGCAACGGGCGCACGCAGTTGGCGCCCGAGCCGAGCATGGGGCTGCGCGAGCACGATCGGCTCTTGGTGCAGGGCACGCCTGACCAATTGAATGGGCTGGATGGTTGGCGGGGCCTGCGGTTGGGGGCGCATCAGGCGGAGATCGAGAAGTGGTTTCCCGCCGACATCGAGTTTGCGGAGGTGACCTTAGCGGCGGGTTCGAGATTCGTGGGGCAGACCTTGGCGTGGCTGGACTTGCGCCGGCACTGGGCGGTGACCGTGGTGGCCATCCGGCGGGAGCAACGCATCCGGCGTAGCAGCCTGCAAGAGTGGCGGCTGCAGGCGGGGGACGTTTTGCTGGTGCAGGGTCCCCACGCCCAGGTCCACGCGCTGCGCAAGGTGGCAGGTCTGCAGGGGTTCCAACCGGTGCCGCGTCCGGAGCTGGCGTCGCGGTACCAGCTCGAGGAACGCCTGTTCACGCTCGAGGTTCCGGCGCAATCGTCGCTGGCGGATCGGACCCTCGAGGCCAGCCGGCTGGGGGCGGCTCTCGGCTTGACGGTCTTGGCGATCTCGCGCGGGGAGGCGAAGCTGGTCATGCCGGGCTCGCAAGAGACGCTGCAGGCGGGCGACTCGTTGCTGGTCGAGGGCCGGAGCGAGGATCTGCAACTGCTGCAAGGCATTCAGGAGCTCGAGCTGGAGCGGGAGGTCTCGCCGCAGGCCACCGAGTTCGAGTCCGAGCAGTTCGCGCTCATGGAAGCGGTGTTGTCGCCGCGCACGGCCCTGGCGGGCAAGACGCTGGGCCAACTCCGGTTTCGCGAGCGTTGGGGCTTGACGGTGCTCGGGCTTTGGCGCGGGGGCAAGGCGGTGACGACGCGCCTGCGGGATGTGGCGCTAGGTTTTGGCGACGCGCTGTTGCTTTACGGCCCGCGGGAGAAGCTCAAGCTGCTCGGGCGGGACTCTGACTTCATCGTGTTGACGGAGGCGGTGCAGGAGCCGCCGCAGTATCCGAAGGCTCCGTGGGCGCTGGTGGCGTTGGTGGCGTTTTTGGGTTTGGCGGCTTTGGGTTGGGCGCCGGTCTATTTGGCGGCGGCGTTTGGGGCGGTGTTGATGGTGCTCTTCGGGTGTTTGCGGCTCGAGGAGGCGTATGGGGCGATCGACTGGAAGGCGGTGGTGTTGATCGCGGGCATGTTGCCGATGGCGGCGGCGCTCGAGGATACTGGCGCGGCGCGGTTGGCGGCGGAGAGTTTGGTGGGTTGGCTGGGGCAGTACGGGCCGTTGGCGATCGTCGCGGGTCTATTCGCGTTCACGGCGTTGGGCACGTGCGTGATTCCGGGCACGGCGTTGGTGGTGTTGCTGGCGCCGATCGCGCTCAAGGCGGCGGCGCACGCCGGACTGTCGCCGCATGCGGCGCTGATGGCGGTGGCCTTGGCTGCGGCGGGCAGTTTCAACAGCCCGCTGGCGCATCCCTCGAATGTGATCATCATGGGCCCGGCCGGCTACCGGTTTGTCGATTTCTTGAAGGTGGGCATCCCCATGACGCTGCTGGTGCTGGCCGTCGTGTTGTGGCTGTTGCCGATCTTCTGGCCCCTGGAGGTGGGCGGGTAAGGGGCGGATGGGCGGTTGTGCCCCTGAGGGGTGAGGAGGAGGCGCTCAGAACTTCCAGCCGGTGCCGAACTGTACGCTGGCCGAGGTCCACGCTTTGCCGATGTTGGTGTAGGCGCCGACCATGGTGTAGCCCTTCTTCTTCTTGGGGGAATCGGGTTTGCCTAGGAAGCGGTGGCCGAAGCCGCCGCCGAGGGTCGTATAGCGCGACATAAAGGCATGGTCGCCGAGCAGCTCGGTGTCGAGAGCGTAGATCTCCACGTACCAGCGCTTGCCCAGGGGGACACCGATCTTGAGGCCGTTCTTGATGATCTGAGAGCTGACTTGAGCGTCGAAGGTGTAGTCGCCAAAGGTCACTTCGAGACTTTCGTGGAAACTGAAGTGGCTGCCCCAGGATACCTCGAGGCGGCCAAAGTCATAGGCTAACAAGCTGGTAAGTCCGCCTGAGTTGACCACGCCGCCGGCGACTAAGTCGACCGAGCCGGCCACTTGGGTACCGCCGTGGGGCGTGAGTTGCCAGAGCCACGGTTGCACGGGTCGTCCCGCCTCGTAGCGTCGCTTCGCGAGCAAGGCCGGCAGGCCGAGCTGCAGGCCCGCACGGAAGGTCTGGGAGCCCTCGATGTCGGTGTAATTGAGCGGCAGGCCGAGGTCCAGGCGCGCCCGGCTGCACAGCCTGATTGGAAGGAACGGAGTCAGACTATAGGTGCGCACGTCGAATCCTCGGGAGCGGACGAAGCCCGCGTCGCCCATGAGGGCAAAGCCGACGGCGCCGCTGGGATCGCTCGGGTCCGCTTTTTCTTCGGCGGTGAGGGTGCGGGGGAGTCCGTACTCGTTGAAGGCGTAGGTGGCGGTGAGGGCGGTGGTGCTGTTCGGGTTCCCGTTCATGGTGGCGAAGGCGGACTGTCCATTGACCGCCTTGAGGAAGGCGCCCAGATCGGTGCTGCCGTCGCGTTGGAGGTAATCCTCGACCTGCTGTTCGAGTTCATCGCGAGTCGGTGCGAAGAACTGCCGTTGGATCAGTCCTGGCTGAAAAGGGCTGCTCAGGAGCGCGCGCCAGCCGGCCGGCTCCTGCTGCACGTCAAACCGGAGGGCCTGCGCCACATCGCCATAGTCCAGCCGAGCGAAGAAGCCGCGGTTCTGCAGATTGCTGAACTGGTCGGTCCCACGGATCAAGTTCTCGACGAGGTCCGGCATGCTCTGGCCCCCTTGCTGGAAATTTAGGGCGGGGCCTGCGTCGGTCGTCTGGCCGTAGATCAGCAAGTAGTCTTTGGCCTGGGCCGCGCTGGCAGCCAGCGCCAACGCGGCACCGATCAACGACGGAGTGGTGAAGGTGCGAACGGTAGCTTTCATGGGGGATGAGGATCCGACCTGCGGGATTGCCTGACCGGCGCTTAAGCGGCGCGAGCTGGGTGCAGCGTTGTCCACGAGTGGTCGGCTTTATACTGGACAGAGGCGCGAGGTGTCAACATCTTAGCGGGCAGTTAGACGGCCAGCAAGAGCTGGCTGGCGCATGCGCACTCTGAGCTATGCAAGTCTCACGCACTTCCGTGATCGGTCAGGCCCTGCTCACTGCGGGCCTACTCTGCCTCTCGACACCAGCCGCCGACAGTCCGGCCTCCGCACCCGCGGGCGGAGACCAGACCCTCGAGCTCGAGGTTTCCGTTATCCGCTTTAAGCCCGACAGCAAGGAACGGGTTTTGCAGAGCTTCGCTCTCCAAGGCAGCGCCTCGAATGTTGTCGAGCAACTGAAGGGCATGGCGAAGTCGGTCGACGTGCTCTACCGCGGCACGCGGCAGGTGATACTGGAAGACAAGAGCAAGGCCCTGTTTGATGCCACGGAGACGCGGCCAGTGGTGCTGCTGGGTCAACCCGGCGCACCCGTGCCGCCGGCTACGGTGTACGGATTGAAGCTCGAGGTGAGCGTGCGCCCTGGGGCTGGCGATCGGTTTGCCTTGTTTTGGGAGGGGAGCTTGACGTGGTCGCCCGAGCTCATGGACCGGCGTGCGGCGTACCAGAACACACTGCAATTCCTGGGCAAGGCAGCCTCGGTTGCGCAACAGGCTGGGAACCTTACGGGCGGCGACACCAGGACCTCGATCCACCAGGCGGCGGACATCGGGTTGACGCTGGCGCAGCTTTTTGGAGGCGAGAAAGCTGGCGGCGGCGCCGTGTATGAATTGCCAGTGGTGAAGGTGTTGGGCTTGACTGGGAGCCGGTATTGTCGCAGCGGCGAGGTGATCGTCAACACGACTGCCGCCGAGGCTGGCACCAAGGAAGCCCAGTCGATTGTCGTGCTCCTTCACCCTACGTTGCGGGACTGAATGCCTACGGGCACCCACGGCACCGTGAAGGGCGCCCCCGCGAGGCGATGGGGACGGGTGTACGCGCTCGGGTTGACCTTGCTCGCTCTGGCGCTGGGCGTTGGCACGGGGGCCTGGTGGGGGCGAGCGCAGGTGCTGTTCATCAATCAGGCGAGCGTTTCGGCGGGCCCGGCCTGGACCTATTCTTCAGGCGGAGCTGCGACGGTGCAGTTGACTGCGACTCTGCTGCGCTATGTGCCGGCGTCTCAGACCGTGCCTTCGGCCGAGGCGCTCGCTCGGTGTGTGAGCGTTGAAGATCTGGTGCGCTTTGTGGAAACTGGAGGCCAGCCGAGCGCCCGAGCCAGCCGCCCGACCCAGGCGAAGGCTAAGCCGGCCCGTGGCCACGTCCGGGTCTTGTACCACGCGTCGCGGGACTGGTTATTGGCGTCGGGCGCAAAGGGCAGTTTTACGGCTCAGGAGACACGTCCGGCGTTTGTCGCCGCCGCCGGAGGTGAGTTGGGGCTGACGAATCGGCAGTACGGGCTGGCGCTGGATGTGACGGTCCTGGGTCTGGCGGAAGTGGGGGCGGCCCTGGTGGTTCCGCCTTCGGCCGACGCGTCCGTATTCCTGAGGTGGGAAGGCAGCTTCGTTTGGTCGGAGCAGCTCTTGGCCAAGTGGGAGCAGTACGCCGTCGCGGTCCACTCGGCGTTCGCCAAGGTTCCCGGGGTGGTCTACGAATCCCAGACCGAAGACGAGGACGGCTTTGTGACCGGCGGGGGTGGCGGCCTGAACTTGGGAGGGCTGTTTCGGAAAAGAAGGAGGACGGACGCCGTGCCTGGGGCGGTTCGCCGTGGGTCAGTTGCGGGTCCAAGCCAGGCCGGTTCCCCGCTCGTGACCGATGAGCCTTCGTACCAGGCTGAGGCTGAGCGCAGCGAGATTACGCTCGCGGGCGAGCAATGGTTGGCCGACGGCGCGTTGGGTGTTTGGGCCTATCCGGTGCAATCGGCGGGGAGCGCAGCCGAGGTGTTTTACCTCGTGTTGCAGCCGCGGTTGACGGACTAAGGTTGAGGGAGCGGGCGATTTTTTTTGGGGGGGGCTGGTCGCTCCTGGCGGCTGAGTCAACGCAGGAAGTCAAGCAGAGACTGGTTCATGATGAGAGAACCGGTTTGGAGGGCGGCGCGGTAAGCGTTTTGGGTGGCGGTGAGTTGGACGAGGGTTTCGGCCAGATCGGCGTCGGCCTCGGTCGAGCGGGCTTGAGCGAGTTGGCTGGAGCGGCTCTTGAGGAGAGCCAGTTGGGCTTCGAGCCGGGCCTGGACGGAGCCGTTGACGCTGTAGTGCTGGATGAGGTTGTCCTCGTCGCGCTGGAGCGCCGGCCGGTCGGTTGCGGCGATGGCGGCGGTGTCACCGGCCAGGAGGTGGTCCTGGAGCGAAATCAGGTGCGCGAACAGATCGGCGCCTGTGCGCGTGTCTGCGAGCAACCCTTGCTGGCCTGCGCCGGTTCGGTTCTCGCCGGGGATATGGACGGTCAATGGGGTGCCCTCGGAAACGTCGGTGGCGGGGACGTCGGCATTGCCGTGGTAAGTGACGTTGGTGACGCGGCCGGCGGCATCGAGGGCCTCGCGGAATGGGGCCTGGCGGCCGTCGGTGCCGGCGAAGAGGTAGGCGCCTTGATGCTTGGTGTTGACCCATTGGACGGCCTGCCGAATCAACTGGGTGACTTCGTGGCCGAGGGTCTGGAGGTCGGCGGTGGATTTGGCGCCGTCGGCGAGGGTGGCGATTTCCTGGGCGCGATCGGAGATGGTCTTGAGGCCTCGGAGGACGTCGAAGGTGGCGGTGGCGAGCTGTTGTTGGGTGCCGAGGTTGCGTTGGTACTGCTGGACGGTCTTGGCTTCGGTGTCGAGGCCGGCGATCCGGCGGGCAGCGAGCGGATTCTCGGCGGGGTTTTGGTAGCGCTGGCCACTGGCGGCCTGGGTTTGGAGGCGAGCCTGGCGTTGGGTAAGGTCGCCGAGTTGGCCGATCAAGGCCGTGGGGTAGGTGGCGAAGGTGACGCGCATGGGGGTGGCGAGGTTGGGGGAACTTGGTGGGGGGGCCCAGGCAGCGGACTAGGTGTAGGAGGTGGTGTGGTGGAGGTGGGCCAATGGGGGGTTGTCCTGAGGGTTTAGGGAGTGAGGGCAGAGGGCGTTGGGGATTATCGTTTGAGATTGACGGCCTCGGCGAGGAGTTGATCGATCGTGCTCAGGAGGCGAGCGGAAGCCTGGTAGGCGCGCTGGTAGGTGACCAGGTCTGCCATCTCTTCGTCGAGGGAGACACCGCTCACGGAAGCGCGTTGTTCCTTGAGCAGCGTTTGGAGGAGGCGCTGGTCGGCCAACTGGGCTTGAGTGCCGGCGAGGGCTTGGGCCAGGGCGGTGGCGGTGGTTTGTTGGTGCTCGGAGATCGTTTGGCCGTTGAGGGCTGGGAAGGATTGCTCGGCCAAGCGTGCCAGGGCGAGGGCGACCTGGTTATCGCCCGGGGCGTCGGGGACGGCGGCCGCCTGGAGGGCGGCGGGGTTAGCGCGTAGCGTGGGATTGAAGGCCAGATCGCGGGCGCCGGTGCCGGTGAAGAACTCGGCGCCGGTCGGGCCCTGGAGGCCAAAGCCGGGCTGATGGATGCGGTTGACCTCGGCGACGAGGAGGTTGGCGAGGGCATCGAGGTTGGCGCGGAGATCGTGCAAGGGACCGTCGCGGGCCTCGAGGCTGCCTTGGAGTGCGCCGCTGACGAGGTCGAGGGGGAGTGCGCCGTTGACGGCGCGGATGAGACGTTGGTTGGGGGCGGCGAGGTAGGTTTCGAGGGTGTTGACGACTTGGCTGTCGTTGACGAACTCGACGCCGGCGATGCTCAGGGTGATTTGACCGTCGGCGCTGGGGGCGGTCTCGAAGCGGACGATGTGGGCGAGTTCTTCGAGGCGCTGCTGGCGGGTATCTCGGAGGTCGTTGGCGGTCGAGCCGGTGCGGCCTTCATAGCGGGCGATGGCCTGGTTAAGGTTGGCGATTTGGCCCAAGAGCCGGTTGGCGTCGGTGAGTTGGGTTTCGAGTTCTTGGTCGAGGGATTGATCGAGTTGGTCGAGGCGTTGGGCGGTTTGGCGGAACCCGGCTGCCAGAGAATCGGCGCTGGCGATGACGCTCAGGCGGGCGGTGATGTCGGCGGGAGCGGTTGCGAGGTCTTGGAAGGCGTTGAAGAAGTCGCTGAGTTTGCCGGCGAGGCTAGCGCCGGAGTTGCCCGGGGCGGAGGTGGAGGCGACGGTGTCGGTGGGCAGGCCGATGGCGTTGCCGAGGGTGGCCTGGGCGGATTCGAGGGCGCGCTGGCGGGCCTGGAGGGAGCCGGTGACGCTTTCCTCGGCAGTGACTTCGCGGTCGAGGACGGCACTGCGGGCTTGGAGGACGGTGGCGATTTCGAGGCCGGTGCCGAGGGCGCCGGTGGGGGTGGCGATGGGGGTGGTGGTTTGGAGGGCGAGTCGTTGGCGGGCGTACGCGGTGTTATTGATGTTGGCGAGGTTATGGCCGGCGACCTGGAGGCCCTGTTGGTGCACTTGCAGGGCGCGTTGGGAGAGGCCCAGGCTGTCGAGGAGTCCTGCCATAAGCGAGCCGGATCAGACCACCGCTTCGTAGAGGGAGCGCACGGGGAGGCCGGGGGGGATGAGGCCGCCGTTGCCGTCGTAAGTCGAGGTGTGGCCTGCGCCGAAGAGGGTATTGACGAAGCGCTGCATGAGGTCCAGGGAGCGCGTGAGGAGGAGGTGGTTTTGGCGGGCGCGTTGCTGGACGCGGGAGAGGAGTTCGTTGTTTTCGTGGACGAGGGCCTGCAGCAGGGGGCGATAGTCTTCGGGCAACCGGGGGATGAGGTCGCTGAAGTGGGCGTCGGGGGGCAGACCCAACTGGCCGGCGACCTCGCGTCGGCGCTGCTCGCGTCGTTCGCGGGCCTGCTGGATTTGGGAGCCGTGCCCGTTGATAGCGGAGACGGTTTGGAGGAGGTCGTTGGCCGCGCGGGCCACCACCGATTCCTGCTGTTGATCGAGCAGGGCGAGCATCTCGCCGTAGTGCTGGAGCTCGTCGCGGAGCGCGTCAATGAGGGCGGGCAGACGGTCAGTCATGGGAAGGGGGCGTGGTGGCGGTCGCGGGGCCGGGGGCGGGCGCCAACTGGCGGGTCAACTGGCGCCCCAGGTTCCGGGCGACGCCGAAGGAACCAGCGTGGCTGATGGCCTCGGCGAGTTGGTCGGCGATCATGTCTTGATAGATGTCCTTGGCGGTGCTGGGGCTGGTCCACTCGGAGGGGAAGAGGGTTTTCTGGCTGTCCCGGAGGACTTGGCGGAGGAGGACGGCCTCGAACTGGCGACTGAGCTCTTGGACTTTCTGGGCGTGTGGGACGGCGGAGCTGGTGGCAAGCCGGTCGAGGGGCAGGTCGGCGGCGCGGACGTGGCGTTGGATAGGGGCGGCGTCCATATTAATGCATGAGCAGCTCGGCTTGGAGTGCGCCGGCCTGTTTCATGGCTTGGAAGATGGCCATCATATCGCGCGGGGTGACGCCGAGCGAGTTAAGGGCGGTGGCGACTTTTTCGATGGTAGGCAGCTCGGGGAGTGCGATGAGGGAGGCCTTATTTTCCGAGACGCTGGTATTGGTACGGGGGGTAACGACGGTGGTGCCGAGTTGGCTCAGGGGTCCGGGCTGCGAGACATCGAGGGTCGAGGCGATGCTGATGGTGAGGTTGCCGTGGGAGACGGCGCAGGCGGCGATTTTGATGCTGGCGGTGGCGACGATGGTGCCGGTGCGTTCGTTGAGGATGATGCGGGCGGCGGTGTCGGGGGTGACCTCGAGGGATTCCAGGCGCGCGATGAAGTCGATGGGGTAGTCGTTCGCGCCGGACGGCAGTTTGACCCAGACGCTCGTGGAGTCCCGCGCCAGGGCGCTGTCGGGGAATTGAGCGTTGATGGCCTCGGCGAGGCGGGCAGCGGTGGTGAAATCGGGTTCGCGCAGGAGGTAGACGAGGGAGCCGTCACGAACGACTTCGGCGGGCAATTCGCGCTCGACCAGTGCGCCGCCGACGATTTGGCCGGTGGTGGGGTGATTTTTCTGGACGGAAGCGCCGCCGGGGCCGCCGGTACCGGCGGCGAAGCCGCCGACGGAGACTGGGCCTTGGGCGGCGGCGTAGACGCGGCGGTCGACGGCGTAGAGCGGGGCGAGGAGGAGGGTGCCGCCTTGGAGGGTTTTGGCATCGCCGAGGGAGCTGACGGTGACGTCGAGTCGGGAGCCGGGTTTGGCGAAGGGGGGCAGGGTGGCGGTGACGGTGACGACGGCGACGTTTTTCGAGGAGATGGTGGCTGGGGGGACGGTCATGCCGTAGGTCTGGAGCAGGTTGGCCATGGCCTGGACGGTGTAGACCGGGTTCTTGTCGCCCTCACCGGCAATCCCGGTGACGAGGCCGACGCCGATGAGTTGGTTGTCGCGCGCGCCCTGGAGGGTGGCGAGGTCCTTAATGCGCGAGCCGAGGGCGGAGGCACCGAGAGCGCGGGGGAGCAGGAGCAGGAGGACGAGGGCGGCGAACTGGAGTCGATGCCGAGGTTTCATCCGTGGGCAAGATTAGAAGGGGGAGAGTTTATCCCAGATTTTCGTGGCCCAACCTTTGCGCTGGCTATCGCTGACCGTGCCTTTGGACACGAACTTGATGGTGGCATCGGCGACGTTGTAGCTGAAGATGGTGTTGTTGGCGGAGATGTCCTCGGGCCGCACGACGCCGCGGAGGATGACATCTTGGATTTCGCCGGCGAAGGAGGTCTGGCGGGTGCCCTCGACGATGAGGTTGCCGTTGGGCTGGGTGTCGATGATGCGGACGGAGATGCGGTCGACGATGCGCTCGGAGTTGTTGATCGAGCCGCCGCCGCTGAAATCGGATTTACTGTTAAACTTGACGGCGGGGAGTTGGCCGCCCTTGGTGAGGAGGCCGCTGGCGGCTGGGCTGTAGAGGAAGCTACTCAAGGCGGCGTCGACGCCGCTGCTTTTGGCGGTCTTGGTGCTTTGGTCCTTGGTGGTGGTGCTGCTCTGCTGGACGACGATGGTCAGGAGGTCGCCCACGCGCGCCGCGCGGCGGTCGGCGACCACGGCGCGGGTGTCGTCGGCCCAGAGCGAGTCCGCGCTGTGAGCGGGGAGTGGGGCGAGCCAGCAGAGGGCGCAGGCAAGCGGGCTACATCGAGACCACAATGGTTTGTTCATCGCGCACAGTTCCGGTGAATTGTTTGCCCGAACGCGGATTGCGCACGCGGACGGTCTGGCCTGCGGCGCCGTTTTCGAGCGCTTCGACTTTAAGGGAGATGGAGAGGGGTCCTTCGATGAAGAGGGCCTCGATGGTGGCGCCGCGGCGGATGACGGTGCGCGACTGGAGGGCGCGGACCAGGAGCGGGGCGCCCGGGGCGAGGCTCTCGGCGAGTTGGAGTTGGTCGGTGCGATCGGGGAGTTCGGCCAGGGCATCGCGCAGGGCGAGCACATCGCGGCGTTCGTGTCGGAAATCGGCGGCGGCGACCGACTGGCCGCGGCGGAGGGCGGTTTGGGCCACGAGCACCTCGCGGTAGAGGCGGGCGCGGACGACGGTTTGCCAGGTGCCGAGCGGCTCGTCTCCGGCCAACAACTGGAAGCGCAGCGGCATGGTGGGGGTGACGCCGGCTGGGGGCAAGTGGATCAGGCGGACGGTGAGCGGGTCGTCGGGCACGGCCATGACGTTCCAGGAGCGGGCCAGGGTGAGTTCGAGTTCGACCGACTCGCTCAAGAGGTCACGTTGGAGTGCGGCGGTGAGCAACTCGGCCAACTCGTCCTCGGCGAGGTTCCTCGAGCGCCGCGTGATGCGCACTTGTAGGGCGCCGACCCAATGGGTCGGGACGAAGGCGGGCGCGGCTTGTTCGAGGTGGCGGCCGATTTGTTCGCGGGTGAGGATCGTCTGTTGGCCGAGGGCGGGCGCGTCCCCGAGTTTGAGGGCAGGCAGGGACGCGCCCGTAGCCTGGCTGGCGAGTTGGCTAAGGTAGATGCCTTGTCCGTCGACGGCCACGTCGCTCTTGAGGGCCAGGGCGGTGGCGGCGGCGGCGGGTGCGCTGGGTTCGAGCGCGGAGGTAAGGAGCAGGACGAGGGGCAGGAAACGGCGCAGGCACGGGACGATGGTGAGGCGTTCGAGTGGGGGTGGCAGCGGCGCATGGCGGCGGCCTGGGCGACGGGGCGTTCGAGTGGGTAAGGCCATTAGCGCTTGAGGTTATTGCTATCGCGCATCATTTCGTCGGCGGCCTGGACCGCCTTCGAGTTAATTTCGTAGGCGCGCTGGGCCATGATCATGTTGACCATTTCCTCGACCACTTTGACGTTGGACAATTCGAGGTAGCCCTGTTGGAGGGTGCCCAGGCCGAGGGCTTTGTCGCCCGGGCTACCGATTTCCGGGTTACCGGAGACGGAGGTTTCGCGATAGAGATTGCGGCCGAGGCTTTCGAGGCCGGCGGGGTTGTTGAAGCGGACTAACTGCCATTGGAAGCTCTCTTCGCCGCCTGGACCGTTGGTGGTGACTTCACCGGTGGGCGAGATGGTGATCGAGGTGGTGCCTGGGGGGATGGGTTGGAAGCCGTTTTGGAGGGCCAATCCGTCGCTGGTGACGATGCGGCCGTCTTGGTCCACCTTGAGCGCTCCATCGCGCGTGTAGGCCCGGCCGCCATCGGTCAGTTCGACCTCGAAGAAGCCGTCGCCCTGGATGGCGACATCCAGTTTCTCGCCGGTTTGGGTCAGGTCGCCGGTGGTGAAGACGCGTGCGGTGGAGACCAGGCGGGAGCCGTGACCGATCTGGACGCCTGCGGGCAACTGGTTGTTATTGCCCTGGATGGCGCCGGCGGCGCGGTCGGTCTGGTAGAGGAGGTCTTGGAACTCGGCTTTGAACTTCTTAAAGCCGGTGGTGTTCACGTTGGCCAGGTTATTGGCGATGATGTCCAAGTTCACCTGTTGGGACTGCATCCCTGCGGCGGAGCTATAGAGGGCGCGGAGCATAGAGGAGAGGCGTTACCGTTACGGCAGGCCGGCCAGGTCGCGGATGGTGGTGCCCATGCGTTCGTCGGCCATTTGGATGACTTTGTGGTTGGCCTGGTAGCTGCGCAAGGCGGTCATCAGGTTGACCATCTCGTGCACGGGGGTGGTATTGGCGGCTTCGAGGTAGTTCTGCTTGACGCGGGCGTCGGCTGGGAGGGGCAGGAGGCTGGGGTCGTTGGCTCGGAAGTAGCCTCCGCCGAGGTGGGTGAGCAAGTGGGGTTTTTGGAAATCGACCAACCGCAATGTGCCTCGGCTATCCCGGCCCTGACTGACTTCGCCGGTGGGGGAAACGCTCAGGGCGTCGGGTCGGCTGGGGTCGAGGGCGATGGGGCCATCGACGCCCATGATGGCGTGGCCTTGTTTGGTGACCAACTGGCCTTGGGCATCGAGGCGCAATTCGCCGTCGCGCGTGTAGGCGAGTTCGCCGTTGGCGAGTCGGACCTGGAAGAAGCCGGAGCCTTCGAGGGCGAGGTCGGTGGCGAGGCCGGTGGCTTGGAGTTGGCCGGCGGCGAAGCTGGTGGCGGTGTGGCCGGCGGGCAGGCTCGAGTAGGAGGCGCCGGCCACCCCGCTCAGGGCAGGGTCCGTGAGCAGGCCGGCCTGCACGGACGCGAAGGAGACATCCTGGCGTTTGAAGCCGGGGATGTTACTCGAGGCGAGATTCTCGGAGATGATCTCTTGCCAACGGGCATTCGCGTTGAGGGCAGCCGCGGCCTGGTACAGGCTGACATTCATGGCGAGTGGTGCTCAGCAACGGTTGTGCCATGCGGCGGCAACGTTCATTTTACGCGGGTTACGCGCGGGCCGGGTCGGGCTTGGGGCAAGAGTTGCCAAACCGGCTGCACATTTTGCCCGGTCGCACTCGGCCTGTGGATCGGGTGAGCGGAGGCACAGGCCCATGGGGTTGTGGCGGGCGTTGAGCGAAGCCGTCTGCGCCCGGCGCGCGGGGCGGAGAAGGGGAGGGTTGGGGCGGAGCGGTCCGGCTCAGTAGACGCACTCGAGGCGGATGACCTTGCCACAGCCGCATGCGATGACGATGTGGGTGACGCGGTCGGCATCGCGCTCGAGGGTGATCTTGGGTTCGGCGGGGTGGGATTCGTGCGCGGTCGGCTTGGGATCGGGCGGATCATGTGGGGACATGCGTCCCACTTGGACAGGCTCGAAGGGCGGAGACGAGCGATCTCCGGACAAGATGTCGACGCGGACGGGCTGGGGGCTGGTGCCCGAGGCCGAGCGCGCCTGGGCGAGGAAGGGGACAAAACCGTCTGGGCTCATGGGGCAGGCGAAGGTGAGGGTGAGGGGTGGACGTCGGAGTCAGGAGTCGAGGTGCGGGTTGGGTGGTGTAGGGGAGCGGAGCGTTGGGCAGGAGTTCAGAGGTACTTGGTGGGATCGAGCTTGAGCATGATGGTAACGCGTCGGTTGGCTTCGTCGGTGGGGTCGGCGTCCGGCAGGGGGATGGTATCGGCATAACCGACGACGCGGCGGATTTGGGCGTTGAAGACGCCTTGTTCGACGAGCATGCGGCGCGCGGCGTTGGCCCGATCGGACGTCAATTGCCAGCGGTCGACCGCGGCGGGTGTGGGGGGCGCTTTTTGTTCGGTATGACCTTCGACCTCGATTTTGAAGCTGGGGTAGCGGGAGACGGTCCAGGCGAGGGTGCTCAAGACCCACTTACCGTAGTGGGTGAGTTCGGCGGTCTCGGTCTGGAAGATGGCTCGGCGGGCGCGGTCGAAGACGCTGACGCGCAGGCCGTCGGGGAGGAGTTCGAGCCGGATGGTGGGTCGGAGTTCGTCTTGGTTTTCGATGCTAAGGGACTGCAGGAGGTCTTGGTTGATCTGGCGGAGCAAGTCGAGCTCGGCCTTCGCGGTGGCATCGCGGCGGCTGTCGGGCCGTTTCTGGTTTTCCGGGTTTTGGCCGGGCATGACGCCCAGGCCGCGGTCGGTGAGGACGGTGTAAGGGTGGTTGAAGGCGCGTTCGACGGCATCGCGGATTTTCTGGTCCTGGCTGGTGAGCCAGAGCACGAGAAACAAGGCCATCATGGCAGTCACAAAATCTGCATACGCCACTTTCCACGATCCGCCGCTATGGCCGCCCTTTGCGCTCATGTGTGCCCGGACGCACTTGGTCCCTGATGGCTATCGGCAGGCGAGGGGCATGGCTTGAGCCGGGGCTGGGACGGGGCTGGGTGGTTGGGTTGGGGGACGCGGCGAGCGGCGGGGAGGTGGGTTGGGCCTACTTGCCTTTGCCGACGCTCTTGAGCATTTGTTCCAGTTCATCGGCGGAAGGTTGGACGTCGGAGCTGAGGCCGCGGCGTGCGACCTCGACGGCCATGATCGGGGCCATGCCATGGGCGAAGCCGACGACCGAATCGGCGATGCACTTGGCGTAGGCGAATTCGGCGGCACCGAGGAATTCGAGGTTCATGGCCAGGGGACTGAGGTAGCCGTAGCAGACCAAGATGCCGAGGAAGGTGCCGACCAGAGCGGCGGCGACGTGTTTGCCGATCATGTCGACGGGGCCGCCGATCGAGCCCATGGTGACGACGATGCCTAGGACCGCGGCGACGATGCCGAAGCCGGGCATCGAGTCGGCGGTGCGGGTGAGGACGTTGACGGGGGCGTGGTGTTCGGCTTGGCGGCTTTCGAGTTCGATGTCGAGGATGAGTTTGAGTTGGTCGGGTTTGATTTTGCCGTCGATGATGGGGCGGAGGCTATTGCAGAGGAACTCGACGGCATGATGGTTTTTGAGGAACGAAGGGTACTTGGAGAAGATGGGGCTGTTTTGGGGGTTCATGACATGCTCTTCGAGGGCGATCATGCCGTTGCGGCGGCCGAGCATGAACAGTTCGTAGAGCGCTTTGAGGAGGTCTTCGTAGGCGGCCTTGTTGTAGGGGGCGCCCTTGAGGGCTTTGAGGGTGAGCTTGAAGAGGTCGAGCAGGACCTTTTTGGGCGACATGGTGACCATGGCGCCGAAGGCGCTGCCGAGAATGACGACGAACTCGGCCCACTGGAGGAGGGTGAAGAGTTTGCCGTGGGCCATGAGGAAGCCACCGATGACCGAGGCTGTGACGATCAGTGCTCCCAGCAGGATGATCATGGTGGCAGGGGTGAGGGTTCAGTCAATTGGGGGAGGCCTCGAAGCGTTGGAGGTAGGACTTGATCGCGAGGATGGCCTGGGCGTGGATTTGGCAGATGCGCGACTCGGTCAGGCCAAAGACCTCGGCGATTTCCCGCAGGCGGAGGTCTTCGAAGTAGTAAAGGGCCAGAACCTTGCGTTGCATTTCCGGGAGTTGCTCGAGGCGCTCGGCGATCAGCCGGGCCAACTCCCGCCGGGAGGTGCACTCGACCGGGTCCTGTTGGGCAGGATCGCTGACGGTTTCGTAATGACTGCCCCCGGTATCGCCCTCGCCGCTGTGGTGAGCTGAATCGAGGCAGACGAAACAGACGGGCCGGATCTCCTCGAGCAACTCCTCGTACTCGGGGAGGGACAGCTTGAGGGCGCGGGCCATCTCGGCGTTGGTGGGGATCTCGCCTTTCTGCTGTTCGAGTTCCTGGAGCACGGTCTGGACCCGCCGGGCTTTGGCGTGGACGGAGCGGGGGACCCAATCGAGGCGGCGGAGTTCGTCGAAGATGGCGCCGCGGATGCGCAGGCGGGCGTAGGTCTCGAAGGCGGTGCCGTTGTCGGGATCGAATTGGCGCACAGCGTTGAGGAGGCCGACCAGGCCGGCGCTGTGGAGGTCGTCCAGGTCCACATGTGCGGGGAGAGTCATGGCGAGTCGTCCGACGACGTGTTTGACCAGGGGCAAGTGTTGTTTGACGAGTTCTTCCTCGCGGGGGCTGCCGGGGGCGACGTGGCGGTAGCGCTTGCGCAGTTCGGCTCGGGACGCGGGTTTATCCGGGGCCAAGGGGTGGGGCTCTTCGAGGAAGGTAGAGGGAGCACTCATAGGTTAAGGGGTGTGTGCAGCGGGAGCGGACTCAGGTTGGGCCTCGGCCAGGCGCTGGGCTTGCACTTGTTCGAGGCAGCGGACCCAGGTTTTGCCCCACCACCGCATGAGCCAACCGGCCAAGTAGGCCGCCAGACTGGCGCGCCAGAGGATCGCGGGCCACTGCCCTTCGGTCTGCCAGGCGAAGGCCAATCCGATGAGAAACCCGACGAAGCCACCGACCAGCATCAATAGTTTCATAGGCCACACATGCCGCCGAGGTGCGAAGCAAGAGGTTTGCCACGTGGGGAAGAGTTGTGCGGTCATGAGGCGAAAGGTGGTGGGCTAAGGGCGGAGACGACCCAGGAGCAGGTCGGCCGAGGCGGGGCGGAAGTCGCCGGGTACATTTTGCCCGGCGCTCAGGAATCGCAGTGGATAGTTCGTTCCGAGCACCAAGTTCCAGAGTTTGCCCCAGCGCGCTTCTTCATCCAGGTGGGTGACGACCAGGTCCTGAACGGGGAGGGTCGAGAAGGCGCGAACTTGGCTGAGGAGGGCGGGGGCTTCGTAGGCGGCGTTGAGGACGAGATGTACCTGGGGATGAGCGATTTGGTCGAGTGAACCGAGCAGGGCTTGCAGGGCGCCGGCCTCGGCGCTGGGGACACCGGGGACATCCACAAAGACTAGCTCGGCGTCGGTGAGGCTGAGGTCAGGGTCGTGGAATCGGTGCACGGGCACACCGAGGATGTCGCCGTAGATGCTGAGCGACTCGGCGGTGTTCGCGGTGGGGCCGTCCAGGCGCAGGACCTCCGCGGTACGGCCCTCGAGCAGGGTGGCGTGGGCGAGCCATTTGCAGAGGCAGGTGGTCTTGCCCACGCCGGGTGCGCCGAGGAAGAGGTGGAGTTCTTTGCCGGCGGTTGGCTCGGAGCTCGGCAACTTCCGCCACATCTGTCCCAAAGCCAGACGCAGGAGGGCCAACTCTTCGGACAGTTGTGCCGGGGCGGGGTCGCCATGTCGGGCACGCAACGACTCGAGCACGCGCTGGGCGTAGATGGGCAGGACGCCGAGGCTTTCGAGCATGGCGGGCACGTGCCAGCCGCCCGGGAGAGGTGGGCGGGTTTCGGGGGTTATGGCGCGCGGTTCGGTTGGGGGTCCTGGGGGCGGCGTGGTGGTTGTCGTGGTCAGTTGATGGCGGAGTTCGGCGATTTGGCGGCGGAGGTCCAGCAGCGGATCGGGCTCGGGGGCAGGCGCCTCCGGCACGTAGGCCAGCACTTCCAGACGCGGGCTTTGCCAGAGGCGGGAGAGGCCTTGGCCGGGGAGTTGGCGGACGTTGAGGACGACGGCTTCCGGGCCGAGTTGGTCGCGGATTTGGGCGACGGCGTCGGCGGCGGACTCGGCGATGAAGGGGACGACATTCATGCGGGGTTACTCTGGGCAGGGAATGGTGAGCGCGTTCTGGAGTTCGACCCGGGGCGGGATTTCCGCATACGACAAGACGGTGAAGTCGGAGAAAGTGCTTTCGAAGAAGCGGCGCAGCCCAAGGCGCAGCAGGGGCGAGCACAGGATCACAGGAGACTGGCCGGCGGCGATCATTTGCTGGAACTGTTTGGAGAGGGCCTCGACGAGGAACCGTGCCAGCTTGGGCTCGAGGGTGAGCGTGGTGTCGGTGGGGGTTTGGCGCAGGCCTTGAGCGATCTGCTGTTCCAGGCGCGGATCGAGGGTGATGACGCGCAGGGCGCCGCTCTCGGTCAGGAGCGGTTTGGTGAGCTGGGCGCCCAAGGCGCGACGGGCTTGTTCGGACAGTTCGTCCGGGTTTTTCGTGGCGGGGGCATGGTCACTGACCCGTTCGAGGATACCGGTCAAGTTGCGGATCGAGACGCCTTCGGCCAAGAGGTTCTGCAGGATGCGCTGCACGTGGCCGACGGTTAACTGGGCGGGGATGAGCTCGTTAACCACGGTGGGTTGGGACTGTTTGAGGTTGTCGAGCAGGGCCTGGACATCTTGGCGCCCGAGCAGGGTATGGCAGTGGCGTTTGACGGTTTCCGAGAGGTGGGTGACCAACACCGAGGCGGCATCGACTACGGTGTATCCGTTGACTTCGGCATGTTTGCGTTCGACGTCGTTGACCCAAGTGGCCGGCAACTGGAAGACGGGTTCGACCGTGGGCACGCCTTTGAGCGCCACGCGACTGGCGGTGGCGTTCATGGCGAGCCAATGGCCCGGCATCAGTTCGCCGCGAGCGACGGCGTGGCCGTGGATGAGGAAGCGGTATTCATTGGCGCCGGCCTGGAGGTTATCGCGCAAGCGGATGGGCGGCACGATGAGGCCCATCTCTTGGGCGAAGGTGCGGCGCACGCCGGTCACGCGTTCGATCAGGTCGCCGCCTTTGCGCGAATCGGCTAGGGGGACCAGGCCGTAGCCGAGTTCGATCTGGAGGGGATCCACGCTCAGCAGGCTCTCGAGCCGGTCGCTGCTGGGGGAGCCGGCGGTTTCGGCGGGCTTGGCCCGCGGCTCGGTGGGCTCGGGTTCGGGGAGGGTGGGAGGGTGTTTGCGCAGGGCGAAGGCCATGGTGCCGGTGGCGGAGGCCAGGAGCAGGAAGGGGGTGGTGGGCAGGCCGGGCACCAGGGCAAAGACGGTGAGCATGCCGGTGAGGACCTGAAGGGCGCGGGGGTAGAAGAGCAATTGGCCGCCGAGTTCTTGGCCTAAGTCGGTTTTCGAGGCGGCGCGAGTGACGAGGATACCGGCGGCGGTGGAGACGATGAGGGCGGGGATTTGGGAGACCAAGCCATCGCCGATGGAGAGGATGGTGTAGCGCTGGAGGGCGTCGGTGAGGCTCATGCCTTTTTGGAAGATGCCGATGGCAAAGCCGCCCAAGACATTGATCAGGGTGACCAGGATCGCGGCGATCGCATCGCCGCGGACGAACTTACTGGCGCCGTCCATCGCCCCGTAGAAATCCGCCTCTTGCTCGACTCGCCGCCGGCGGGCGCGTGCTTCGGCTTCACCGATCAGGCCCGCGTTCATCTCGGCGTCGATGGACATCTGTTTGCCGGGCATGGCATCGAGGGTGAAGCGGGCGGCGACCTCGGCGATGCGGCCGGCGCCCTTGGTGATGACGACGAAGTTGACCACCACCAGGATGAAGAAGACGACAAAGCCGACGACGTAGTTGCCGCGCACGACAAAGTTACCGAAGGCGTCGATGATATGGCCGGCATAGCCGTCGAGCAGGATGAGCCGGGTCGAGGCGATATTGAGGGCCAAGCGGTAGAGCGTGATGAAGAGGAGCAGGGTGGGGAAACCGGTGAAGTCCGCCGGTTCGCGCACGTAGAGGATCACGAGCATCACCAGCAACGAGAGGGCGATGCTCACGGCCAACAGGGTATCCAGCAGCAACGGCGAGATCGGCAGGATCAACAGCAGAATGATGGCGAACACCCCGACGGTCAGCACCAGGTCGCCGTTCTTCCTGAGCCCGCTCCAGCCTGACTTACGGGTGGCCATGGCGCCGGTCTAAGCCCGGGCGACCCAGGCGCACAACGGTTGGGTAGCGTGGGCGGGTGCGCGGAGGTTGGGCGATGGCCTAGGCATGGAGTGGGTCCGGCTCGCGCGCGAGACGGTGGGCGGGGCTGGCTGGGTCCGCATGGTCCACTTGATTTGACTCAGCGTAGTAGCGGTAGCGGTTCACGCGGTACACCCACGCGAGCACTTCCGCGACGGCGACGTACAGCTCAGCAGGAATCTCGCCATCGACTCGGCCGTACTTGAAGAGGAGGCGCGCGAGGGGTTTGTTTTCGACGATGGGCACGCGGAACTGGTGGGCGAGGCTGCGAATACGCAGGGCGTTGAGGCGCGAACCTTTGGCGACGACGCGCGGGGCCTTCATGCGACGCCGGTCGTACCGGAGCGCGACGGCGAGGTGGGTTGGGTTGGTCACGACCACATCGGCTTTAGGGACGTTCAGCAGGGACTTACGGAAGCTGTAACGGCTGCGCATTTGGCGTTGTTTGCCTTTGACTTGGGGATTGCCTTCGCTGCTCTTGCTTTCCTCTTTGACCTCCTCGCGGGTCATCATGAGGTCGCGGTGGGTACGCCAGAGTTGGTAGGCATAGTCCAACGCCGCCAGCAGGGCCATCACCCCCACGATGCGGAGCAGAATTTTGGCGGTCGACCCGGCCAGGAACTCGGCAATTCTTGCCACCCCAACCGAGGTGAAGAAGATCGGATCCTCGAGCACGCGCCGAATCGCCGTGTAAGACAACAGCAGCACCGCCCCGAGCCGCACGCAACCCAACAAGCCCGGGATCGCGGAGCGCAAGGTGAAGATGCGTTTGAGGCCGCCGACCGGGTTGAGGCGTGCCCAATTGGGCTCGAGGGCATTGGGGGTGGCGCGGAAGCGGCTCTGGAGCGCGCCGGCGAGCAGGCCGCTGAACATGACGGCCAGGACGATGGGCGCCACGCAGCTCGAGAGGAAGGCCGCTGCCAGGGCCAGGTAACGCTGGAGTTGGTCGGCCTGGAGGGTGATGGTGTGCAAGTGCCCGAGGATGCCGGTCATGGCCAGGACGAGCCGGCGCCAGACACTCGGTCCCAGGAGCGTCAGGGCCAGCAGGCCCATGGCGAGCACAAAGACGCTCTGGATCTCGGCGCTGCGCGCGAACTGGCCGTGGCTGAAGGCTTCTTGCAGCTTCTTGCCGGTCGGTTGCTCGGTTTTGCTGTCGCGATCCTCGCTCATGGCCGGCCTCTATTGCATGCCGAGCAGTTGCACCACCCGCAAGAGGTCTTCCGGCAGACGGCGCAGGTAATGGAGGATGTGGTAGGCGAGCAACTGCGTCGTGAGCCCGAAGACGATGAGCCCGGCCAAAATGCGCGTCGGGAAACTCTCGGCGAAGACATTCATCTGCGGGACGGCCCGGCCCAAGACGGAGAAGACCAGCGTGACGATGAAGGAGACGGCAATGAACGGGGCGGCCATGCGGACGGCGATTTCGAAGACGCCGCTGGTGCGGCGCAAGACGTCGACCAACAGGGCTTCCGACAGGCGACCGCCGCCCAGGGGCAGGTAGAGGTAGGATTGTTGGAAGGCGGCCAGCAGCCAATGATGCAGATCCAGGCTGAGGTAGAGGAGAGCGGCGAGGTTGTAGAGGATCAGGGCCGGCGCGGTGGTTTGCGTTTCGGCGAAAGGATTGAGCGCGCCTGGCAGGTTCAGGCCCACTTCGGCCCCGATCAGGCTACCGGCCAGGTCTAAGGCGTAGAAGGTGATGCGGCTGACGAAGCCTAGGAGCAGGCCGATGAGCACCTCGATCGTCATGCGCACCACTAGGTCGAGAAAGGGGAGGCCCACCAACCCGTTGCCGGGCACGTTGGGGGCGACCAGGGCGGCCACCAGCGCCCCCAAAGCCAGGCGCACGCGGGCGGGAAAGTGCCGCGCGGTGAAGATGGGGAACAGGGCCAGGAGACCGCCGATGCGCAGCATCACCAGGAGCCAAGTGGTAAAGTCTGGCAGCATGACGGCTCGGCAAGGGGAAGATGCCTGCGGCGGGTGGAGCGGCGGCGCGGCGGCCGCGCGCGGTGTGGGGCCGGCTACTTCACCATGTGCGGCATCCTTTCGATGATGGCGATGGTGTAATCGCTCAGGGAGCGGACGAACCAGGGCATCAGGACGACCATGATGGCGGCCACGCCCAGCGCCTTGGGCACGAAGGTGAGGGTCTGCTCGTGGATCGAGGTGACCGCCTGGAACAAGGCCACGCTTAGGCCGACCATCATGCCGGTCAACAGAATCGGCGCGACCATGGTGACCGACTGCAGCATGAGGCCCTTGAGCATCTCGATGGCGAACTCGGCGTTCATGTCAGGAGGCAAAACTCTGGATGAGGGAGCGCACGACCAAGCCCCAACCGTCCACGAGGACGAACAGGAGGATTTTGAGGGGCAGCGACACGGTGACCGGGGGCATCATCATCATGCCCATGCTCATGAGGACGGTGGCCACGACCACGTCGATGAGGATGAACGGCACAAAGAGCAAGAAACCCATCTGAAAGGCCGTGCGCAGCTCGCTGATGATGAAGCTGGGAATGACCACGCGCAGGGGCAGGTCTTCGGCGCGGCTGGGGCCGGTGCCAGCCAAGCTCATGAAGAGCTCGACGTCCTTGGGCCGCGCCTGTCGCAGCATGAAGGTGCGCAGGTGTTGGGCGGCTCGATCGAGGGCCTGTTCGCCCGAGATCTCGCGGGCACTGTACGGTTTGAGGGCCTCGCGGTCGATCTGGCTCCAGACTGGTTGCATGATGAAGAAGGTCATGAACAGCGACAAACCGATGATGATCTGGTTTGCTGGCGCACCCTGCAGCGACAACGCCGACCGCACAAACGAGAGCACGATAACGATGCGGGTGAAACAGGTCATCAACAGCAAGAGCGAAGGCGCCAAGGTCAGCAGCGTGATCGCAAAGAGGATCCGGACGGCCACGTCGGCCTGCTCGGGTTGGCCCGCTCCGTCCAAACCCACGCTGAGGCGGAACGGGGTCGGGACGGCGCTATTGGCCTGGGCCCAAGCGGCCGCGCCGCCCAGCAACAAACCCAGGGCGAGCGCCAGCCAGAGCGCCGGCCGATGGCGCACCGTGGTCGGGCGCAGGCGAACCGGCCCGGTCCGGGCGCTGGCGGTGACGGTGGCAGGCGTGGGACTCATGGTCCAGAAGCGACGCCGCCGGCGCGGCCGAAGTAGGCTGGGGTGGCCGGGGTCGCGCGGGGGGGAGGGCTGAGGGAGACGACGGCGCGCTGGAACAGTTGTTCGTCGAAGGAGCCTGGGCTGGGCGCGGTGTCCGGCTGAGCTGGGGTAGCGTCCGGGAGCTGACTGATCAGGGTCACGCCGGTAGGGGAAGCGCCCAACAGGAGGCGCTGTCGCTCGTAGGCGACCACGTAAAGTGCGAGTCGTTGGCCCAGGGGTTTGACTTCGAGCAGGCTGAGCTTGGATGGTCGGCGCCCGCGATGGGCCAGTCGTTGCCCATTGCGGAACAGCCAGGCCCCGGCCAAGCACAGGGCGATGACCAACGCCAGGGCGCCCAACAAGCGGAGGAACGAGATCCCCAATTCCGGTAGGGGCGGCGCGACCGGACCGGGAGCGGGCTCGATCGCGGCCCAACCGGTGGCGGCGCCGGCGGCGAGGAGGGCAATGGCGAGGCGACGGGTGTGGGAGAGCAGGGCCATGGTTAGGCGCCCACGATCTTGGTGAGCTTGATGCCGAACTGGTCGTCGACAACGACCACTTCGCCCTGGGCGACCAGTTTCTGGTTGGCGTACAGGTCCACGGGCGCGTCGGCGACTTTGTCGAGCTCGACGACCGACCCGACGCTCAGTTGCAGGATATCTTTCATGGACATCTGGCAACTGCCGAGGACGACGGTGAGTTTGACGGGGACATCCAGGAGGATGTCGAGGTTCGGGGGGTATTCGGTGGTGGCGCTCATGGGCAGGCGGAGGCGAGGGCTAAGGCTTGAGGATGCGGTTCACGCAGACGGCCCAGCGCTTGCCGCGCGTGCCGAGCGTGCCTGTGAATTTGGGTTGGCCGGCGAGTCGGATGCGGACTTGGCTGGCGCTATCGGCGCCCATCTGGAGCACGTCTCCCGGTTTAAGGCGCGCCAGTTGGCGGGCCATGATCTCGAGGTTCTCCCAACCGGCGGTAATGGTGAGCGGGACCGCTTCGAGCTCGCGATTCCAGCGGAGCGGGATGGGCGGGGTTGGGGCATGGGGGACGGCCTCCGCCTCGAGTTCCTCGCCGAGTTGGCGGATGATGGGTTCGAGGGTGTAGCAGGGGAAAGCGATCTGGATCTGTTCCATGCAATCGCCCAGGCGAGCCTCCAGACCCAGACTCAGCATGATGGTGTCGTGAGGGGCGGTTTGGAGGAACCGGCCGCTGTTTTCGTGGCCGAGGACCGTGGGCCGCAGGTCTTGGAACCCTGACCAGAGGTTGCACCATTCGCCAACGATGAGCTGGACGACTTGATCGAGGAGCGCGGTTTCGATCTCGCTCAGGTCGCGGGCGGCGGCCACTTGCTGCGCCGGGCCTCCGAGCAAGCGGTCCACCACGGTCAAGCCCAAGCGCGGGTTGATGTCCAAGATGCAGATGCCCCGCAGCGGTTCGAGTTTGAACAGGACCAGATGGGTCGGGCTGGCCAGGCTCTCGACGAAGCGCTGGTAGGTGACCGTTTGCAGCCGGGCCATCTGGAGACCGAATTCGAGCCGGAAGTAGATCGAGAGCCGCGCGGCCAGCGAACGAACGAACTCCTCGTGCCGCACCTTGAGCCGGCGCAGTTCGCCGGCGGAGACGAAGGTGGGATGGCGGAAGTCGTAGGTCTGTATGGAGGCGCGGGCGTGACGGCTGCGGGGGTCGGCCCGGCCGTGAACCACGGGCGGGGCGTCTTGTTCGGTCACCTGCACCAGGAGGCGGTCGACCTCAGACGGCGCCAGGGCATCGGGCGGAGGTTGACCCTCGGTTTCCATGCGGGCGCTATTGGATGGCGAACTCGGTGAAGAAGAGTTCCTGGACGACGCCGTTGCCTAGGACCGTGTTGAACAGGGAGGTCAACTCGGCGCGCAGGACGTTTTTGGAGCCGGGTTTTTCGAGGTCGGCGATGGTTTTGCTGCCCAGACTGCCGATGGCGACGTGGCGCAGTTCGGCTTCGTTGGACTTGAAGGTGGTGGGGAAGTCGGATCGGGTGCTGACGACCGTGAGGCTCACAATCAAATAGCGGGAGCCCATCGTGCCCGCTACGTTGACCAGCACCTTATCGAGGGTGGCGTACTGCTTGACCTTAGTGGTGGTCTTGGCGGCGCTGGCGGCCGCCGCTTCACCGCCGGCCGTGCCCTCGGCTCCCGCGGGCGCGGGTCCGCCCAGGGAGTGAGCGAGCTTGGGCGCCAGCACGTAGGTGGTGGTAACGTAGGCCAAGGCGGGCATCAGGAGGACGGTGAGGATCAGCGGCAACCAGGCGGACAGGCCGCCGCCCTTGGCGTCGGTCGCCGGCGCCGCCTCGGCCCCGGTGCTGGGTTTGGTGAGTTCGGCCGCTGCCGCCATAGGATCGAGCCGGTTTGCCGCCATGATGGGGGCTTAGGTTAGCGTTTGAGGGCGATGCTCTCTTGGAGCAGTTCGTCACTGGTGGTGATGAGCCGGGCGTTGGCCTGGAAGGCGCGCTGAGCGGCGATCAGATCCGCAAACTCGGTCGCGAGATCGACGTTCGAGAGTTCCAGGATGCCGGCGCTGAGCATGCCGAGGGCGTTGCTGCCGGGCGCGGCCAACGGGCGCGCCCCCGCCGCGGCCAGGTTGGCGAAGAGGTTATGGCCGGCCTTGGTCAGGGCGCCCGGGTTGATGAAGTCCTGGAGCAGGATCTGGCCGCGGGGCAGCCAGTTTTCGCCGACCTTGACCTCGACCACGCCTCTGTCGGTGATGCGGAACTCGGACGGGACTTCGCCGGCGCCGGTTTGGCCGGCCGGGATATCGATCTTGAGGTCGCCGGTGGCGGTGCGGGCGGGGTCGTTGTAGCCTTGGACGCGCATGCCGCGTTTGTTGATCAAGTAACCTTGGGCATCGAGGCTGAAGGAGCCATCGCGTGTGACGTACTGGTTGCCGTCTTGTGCGAGGACGAAGAAGCCGCGGTCGCCGTTGATGGCGAGGTGGGTGTTGCTGGTGCCGGCGGTATAGCGGCCCTGGGAGAAGCTGGCGGAGGTGGCGCCTACAACGACGCCGGTGCCGATTTGGGCGCCGGAGCTGTTGGTGCCGGGCATCGCGCCGGTCTGGTAGGTTTGGTAAAAGGAGTCCTCGAAAGACATCGTCGACTTGCGGTAGCCGTTGGTGTTGATGTTGGCGAGGTTGTCGCCGATGAGGTTGATGTTTTCCTGGGCACGTTGCATGCCCGAGACGCCGGTGGCGAGTGAGTTGACCATAGAGACTTCAGGGTTCGGATGGGAGCGGCGCGAGCCGGACCGAGTGCACCTGCGGCAGGTCGTACTCGTGGCCGGCCACTACGATTTTCGGCGTCCCTGCATTGAGCACCACTTGACTGACCTGACCTTCGATCAGGGGTGCGTCCTCGGAGGTTTGCAGCGTGACCTCTTGGCCGAGGAGCGCGCTGCTGCGAAGCGATTGCTGTTCGAGGCGGAGGAGGCCCACCTCGGCCTGGGTGGCGCGAGCTTGTTCGAGAGCGGTGAACTGGGCCATTTGGGCCATGAACTCGGTGTCCTTGACCGGGTTGAGCGGGTCCTGCATCGAGAGTTGTTTGGCCAACAGCAGCAGGAAATCCTCCTGGTTAAGCGTTTGCGAGAGCATCGGCTGTCCCGCCACCCCGGCTGCGGCGGTCCTGGTTGCGGCGCTGATGGCTGCGGTGGACATCGTCATGCCCAGGTTTCCCAACCCGCCAAGGTCCGCCGCGCGGGGGCCAGCCCGCGCCCGGTGCGCTTGAGGGGTTCGGTCAAGGACCCGACCATGGGCAGGTCCTCGGGTTCAGGCGCCGGGGAGCGGTGTGACGGCGACCGGCGTTCTTGGTCGGTCAACGGGCCCGAGTGCGCCTCGCGCGGGAGCGTCGAGTTTCGCGAGGCAAGGTCTTGGGTGGCCGGGGGCGGTTCGTTGAGCGGGGCGAGCCGCACGCCGTGGAGGGCCAGGGCCGACTGCAGGCGTCCCCACTCGCTTTCCATCTGCGTCAAGTCGCCTCGTTCGCAACGAGCGTGGATCTCGAGCCGACCTTCGTGCTGGCGGAGGTGCAGCGTCAGTTCGGTCCCGGAGATTGGCTTCAGCAGCACGGCCATCGAGTTGGCGCGCACTTCGCGAATGTGAACCACCTGCCGCATGATGAAGTCTTCGAGCGCGGGCCACGCGGTGGATGGGACGGCTTGCGCCCGCCCCGCGGGTGGCGCCGATTCGACGGGCGCCGGAGCATGGCCTGACTGGGTCGCCAGTCCGACGGAGATCGGGAAGAGGTCTCGGCGTCCCGCTTCATCCAAGCCGCTCGTCGACCGGATGCTTGTGGGGATCGATCGCGCGCGCGCCAGTTCGGCCGAGCCCGGGTGCGACGCTTCTCCTGCAGGGGAGTCCTGGCCTTGGGCCTGCGCGGAGGCGACCGTTGCGTCCGAGGATTTCGTCACGGTGCCCGGCGAAGCAGCGGCCGTGCCAGGAGTGGAACGTGCCTGTCCAGGCGCCAGATTTGTTGGTTGGGTTGGGACTCGTTGCGCGGAGGTGAGGTGGGTGCCCTCAGGACTAAGACGTTCATTAAGAAATGGTTGGATCGGCGGTTGGCCCGACCGCTGAACCTCGACCGGCACTGCCGAGCTAGCCGCGCGCGTGGCTGCGCTCGAGGCGGACCGGGAGCTTTCTGCCGCCCGCTCAGCTTCCTGGATGGGCACGAATTGCACCTCGGCCGACCGGCTGAACTGACCGAGCGGTGGAGCGAGTGACCGGTGACTGTCCGGGCGAGTGCTCGGGGCAACCGGGGCCGGTGCCTGTCGCCAGGCGCTGAACTCGAAACCAAGGCTGCGGGTCGGGAGACTCGTGCGCGACTCCGCCTGGGCAGCCAGAAGCTCGCCGTCCGCTTGTGTGCGAACCGGTGTGGAAAGAGCAATGGCCGAAGAGGCAGAGAAACTCGAGTTGCGGAGGGGCGCAGGTTCAGGCACCGCAGCCGGTAGCCTCGAGTCAAGTCCTACCACGGCGTTAGCGGCGGGTTGGTGTGGCGGGCGCCCTAGTGCGTCTTGGGCGGGGAGTGGGGCGGGTGCCGGTTCGGGTAAGACGGTGAGGGTTGCGTCTGGGGCGCGGGTGGTCAGACCCGCCGAGCGGACGTGACCGTCCGCGCTCCGGTCCGTGGCGGGTGCCGGGTGGAGTGAGGCGGCGAGGGTCGCGTCTGGGGCGCGGGTGGTCAGACCCGCCGAGCGGACGTGGCCGTCCGCGCTCCGGTCCGTGGCGGGTGCTGGGTCGGGTGAGGCGGCGAGGTTTGCGTCTGGGGCGCGGGTGGTCAGACCAGCCGTGCGGACGTGACCGTCCGCGCTCCGGTCCGTGGCGGGTGCTGGTTCGGGTGAGGCAGCGAGGGTCGCGTCTGGGGCGCGGGTGGTCAGACCCGC
>Ga0194126_10001591_pt1 | contig 37893 bp, 33 predicted proteins | sample TA2KigC150mmetaG_FD_148641 | JGI IMG/M metagenome (GOLD analysis project Ga0194126, IMG submission 148641) | Freshwater microbial communities from Lake Tanganyika, Tanzania - TA2015035 Kigoma Deep Cast 150m | ecosystem: Environmental > Aquatic > Freshwater > Lake | place: Tanzania: Lake... | reverse complement strand
ACCTATAGCAGATATGCCGAAGCCGAACCGCTCTTTCATCAGTCACTCGCTATTTACAAGGAATCACTTGGCGCAGATCATCCATCCGCTGCCAGGGTATTGTACGAGATTGGAGAAAACTTTTTCCTTCAGGACAAATACGCCGAGGCAGAGCCGTTTTACAAACAATCTCTCGGTATCTATGAGAAAGCGCTTGGCCCGGATCATCCCGGTGTTGTTGACGTCCTGAACAGGCTGGGAGAGCTTTATCAAGATCAGAAAAAATACGCCGAAGCGATACCGTTTTACAAGAGGGCATTGGCAATAGAAGAAAAGACGCTCGGCTCAGGACATCCTGACCTTGCCTCCGCAATGAACAACCTGGCGACGCTTTATTATTATCAGGGCGAAAACACAACGGCAGAAACCCTCTATAAACAGGCGCTTGAAATATATGAAAAAGAATACGGCAAAGACCACCCTCTAATTGCAACCATATTGGAGAAAATGGCGGAGTTTTATGAGGGAACCGGTAGGAAAAAGGAAGCGAAACAATTAAAAGAACAGGCAAAAAAGATTTATTCAAATTATCAGAAGTAAGATATGACAAGGAATTTTCACTGGTAATCGCCATTTCGACCGAAGGGAGAAATCCTTGTTCCTGATGTATCGATGTATCGAATCTGGCAGGATGGAGAATACCCACTATTTTGACCCACACTCGCAGTGGTGAGGATATATGCGGCATTTATGATGTTTTGATCTTGCCGGACGGTTATTTATTGGCAGGCAATGCCTGCCCTACTTGGCTTCTCGGTATTTTTCTTTAAAACATCTAGGATGTAGCTCTTTGCCTGATAAGCACTTAAAATCATAATTGAAGAATCCCTAATTTTAAAAATGCGCTTTGGAAAACGTATTTGAATAGAAAATTATTTATTCTTAACCTTCACTGCTACCGTATATCTCAAATCGTTTACCTCAAATCTGACCCTTGCGTTACCTGTCTTCTTGGCTGTGATGGTAAATACTGCCTGACCACTAGCGTCCGTAACTCCACTTGACGGTGAAACCGATATACATTTCTTGCCAGTCGTAACCTTCGCAGTTACAGTTGCGTTAGCAAGCCCTGTACCATCCTTGCAAGCCACCGTAACCGTTTCATAAGCCATATCATCCCTTTTTAGCTTCAGCGGGTCTGGGTTAGCATCCAAGATAGTTGCCCTGCAAAGAGTTGCAAAAGAATTTTCATTACCATAGGTTACTCCGTAAGTGTTCAACGCGGCTAATCTATAATAATAAGTCGTTCCAGCAGATAGGTCACTTATGCCGATGCTTACCGCTGTATCACTGGAAACACTCACACTCTGTGTTGATGATGTACGGCTATAAAGACCACTTTTTGTGGAATATTCGAACCATACCGTTGTATCTAATCCATTGACAGTACCATTCAATGTAGCAGAACTTGATGTTACATTTGTCGCCGTACCTGTTATTACCGATGGGGACAGGGAACCATCCCCATAAAGACTTATTGCCGCCTGTGGTCTTGTACTGTCACTGTTAGAAACTATCAAATCCGCAAATTTGTCTCCCTCCGAATCTGGTGAAAAAGAAATGGTTGTACTACAACTTTCACCAGGTTGTAAATTCATATTAGAACAGCTATCTGTGATTATGTGAAATTGATCCGTATCCCTACCCGACACAGTTACCGAACCAATAGTTACCAAATCGCTTGTGTTATTTGTAATTACTACTTGACGGGAAGATGTAGAATTAACGGTACCAAAGTTAAGGGCACCTTCCGGGTCCATGTCAACACCAGAAAGAGTAACCTTGAGTTTTGCCTTTGAATCGGAATCGCTTCCAGTTTTTTCAAGAAGTTCCACTATGCATCCCCTATAGGGGTCGTGGAATTGGTTGTTTGTCTCAATATCAACAAAATAAGTCCCCTCTGAATTCAGGTTATACATTCCCCATTCCCAGACCGTGCCATCTGATTTGAGGGCAAGGCTGTGCCCGGAATCAGCGTCAATGGCGATAGCTTCGCTGAGATTGCTCACTTGTATAGGGGTGCTTATATCTCTTTTGGTTCCATCTCCCAGTTGACCATCTCCGTTATGTCCCCAAGCCCATACCGTACCGTCTGATTTCAAGGCAAGACTATGCCATCCTCCAGCGGCAACGGCGATAATTTCACTGAGATTACTCACCTGTACCGGGATACTACTATCCGTTTCAGTTCCGTCCCCTAACTGGCCCGATCCGTTGTATCCCCAAGCCCATACTGTACCGTCTGATTTTAAGGCAAAACTACACGATCCACCAGCAGCAATAACCGTACCCTCGCTAATGCCACTTACCTGTACAGGGGTATTTTGAGTCGAGGTAGTTCCGTCCCCTAACTGGCCCGATCCGTTGTCTCCCCAAGCCCAGACGTACCGTCTGACTTTAAGGCAAGACTGTGCGATCCTCCAGCAATAGAGATAATTCCATTGAGATTACTCACCTGTACCGGGATACTACTATCCGTTTCAGTTCCGTCCCCTAACTGGCCCGATCCGTTATTTCCCCACGCCCAGACTGTACCGTCTGACTTTACGGTAAGACTATGATTGCCTCCAGTGGCAATGGCAATGATTCCACCAAGATCGCTTATTTGTTCGGGAATGCAGTTCATTACAAGATCTGTTGCTTTTGTAAACCTGATCGTGTTATTTGTTATTGCTCCATTTCGTGTCATAGCCCCATTCATTAGCCCCTGTAGCAGCCAGTTTTGTTCGTATCTGAACAGTATCTTCATCATCGAATGTTCCAAGATTTTTTCTGTATTCAATCCAATAATAGAATTCATTATTGTTTAAATCTTTTCCTAAAGGTACCCTTAGAACCTTTATACCGTCTGAAGGAAATTCAACCTGGTCAAGAGGATATTCACCTGATGTTTTAACATCTTGTATTTGGGATGCATCTATCCACTGTGCCTGCGTTTTCCAGATAGTGGAAAAATGGTTGTAGTCACCAGACCCCATGGTATCATCGAAATCACCATAATTATAATATTGTGTGCCACACATAGCAGTTGGATCGGCTAGACTTTCTGTAACAAAGTAAGGGTTGTTAGAATTATGAACAACATTGGCATGATAGAAACCAAGGTTATGACCAAATTCATGTGCTATTGTTTTTGTTTTGTTTGCAGCCATATAATCCGCATTTATCCATGATACGGAAGCATTAAAGTCACCATCACCCGAAGAACTAAGATACCGCTTTCCTACAGTGCCGTAACTGGCACCGGAATCTGCATACACGAATATTAACCTTGTGTAGTTCTGAAAATTAATTTCAGGGTCAAGTATTGTTATAGAATCATTTAAAAGCAAATCGGTGTAATCATCATTATCATAGTATGTTGAATTATTAGGAAGTGTATGCCAGTCTATAAAGTCTGCATTAAGCCAGGTTTTGTCATAAGAATTTTCTCTAATGAAGTTATCCACAGAATTAGCATTGTTTATTACACAATTTTGTACATCCTGAATTGTAAAAGGCTCGCTGGACTTATCAGGATAGTTAAATAATGCCACGAGTGTTTTTTGTTCTCCGATAGTTTCTGGTGTGGATTCATCAGCCGATAACGCAGATTTTTTAGTTGAAAGTTGTATTACACTATCAGCAACAATTTTGTTTTTACGCATTATCCCGGAAAGACTTATTTTCGAAGAAGGTTTTATCTTTCCCAAAATCCCTTTCTTGTCTTCTATCTGATAAATCTTGCCATCTTCTGCCTTTATATAGTGGATAAATCCGCCTTTCATTCTGCCAGTATCTTTATCTATTTTGTCTACGGCCAATGTCTGGAGATGACCAATAAAATTAACTGCTGTAGTTTGCTGTGTCTTTGATTCACTGCTAATTAATAAAGTAAAACTACAGATTATTAAAAGCAAAATGAGATACCATTTCCTTGCCATATATCCTCCTGTCGTTTTTGATTTATCTGTGTCCTATTTTGGTTGTGGCTCTGCCACGCTGTGCAATCTGCGAAATCTTCTATGTTAAAAAGCAAGTCTTTTTTTACAAGGGTAGATAAAATCCTTTTAAAAGGGCGGTTTTATAAATAAGCACAATCTTTAAAACCAATCTTCTATAACCAAATGAGGGACACATCCTTTTATGAGTCTGCCTTGTATATCAAAAAACCGTTTGAGAAAAACCCTACTTGCGAAGGATTGTCTTCTTGTCCTGACTGCCATAACAACAAGTCAACTTAATCCTCTTCTATCGTCAAAGCAAACTTAATCTCCTCTTTTTTCTTTAATTCCATGTCATAATCATTTACCTCTCACACAGTCCAGTCCACAACCTTCAGATTCTTTATACGTTCAAATTCTCAATAATTCTCTTAGACTGACGTTTGATTAGGTAAATGCAGATATTGGTATCAAGCATGAACTTCATCAAACAGTTCCTCCCGCTTCTGCGTTTCAGGCTGAGATCTTTCGCTCATAAAATCATGAGAAAATTTTTCTAGACTCCTGATAAGTGTATCCCATGTCTTTTTTTCAGGAATAAGGATAACCATATCGCCTTCTTTTTTGATAAACACATGTTCGCCTTCGAATCTGAACTCTGTTGGCAACCGCACTGCCTGGCTCTGACCGTTTTTGAAAAGTTTTACTATCTTCACATCTCACCTCCACATATATTCTCGGTGTATTCTATTTCGTACATGACTTACAAGGATAAATTCAAAAACAAATTTGCATTATTTCCAAAGCAGTCTCTCGGCCTGTCCGAGCAGGTAACAGAGGATATGCGCCGGTATCTTCAGGAATTGGGTTTGCTTGCCGTATTCATCCTTTAATCCTTCAAAGGTTGTAACTCCAAAATCGCTATCCTGTTTTGTTACCCAGTATGCACGTTTAACCTTTTTTTCAAGCCGACAATAGGCAACAAGTCCGCTGGTCGCACTCAACTTCGGATTCTCCCTGTACTTGACCTCGAAAGGAATAATATATTTTGGACTTCTTACAATAATATCCACCTCTTTGTCTGTTACCGGATCACGCCAGTAGACTATTTCAGGGACGTCCCGATAATAGAATGAATACAGGTGACGATGTACAGTCGTCTCTGCTATTACCCCCATCTCCTCAGTATTGGTAAGAAGCTCTTCTCCCCGGAGCAGAACAGCATTTCTCAATGCGGCATCAACAAGGTAATATTTGTTCCTTGCCCTCAGAATTTTTTTTCCGCTCGTCTCTGCAGGCGGCAGCCGGTAAATCAAATTGGCTTGCTCAAGCAGGGTGAGGTGATTCGCCACGGTTGTAGGTGACGTCCCAAGGGTATCAGCGCAGGTTTTTAGCGCAACAATGCCGCCGCTGTGCAGGCATAAATAGATAAACAACTTTTCAAGTTCATTAATGTTTCTGACTCCGAACAGCGCGGTCATATCCCTTTTCAGCACCCTCTCCACCACGTCTTCCCTGAGGAGTCTTTGGCAAAGATTTATATTTTTCAATGTGGCGGTTTCAGGAAAACCTCCGACAAGTAAATACTGCTGAAAAAAGGGGGAAAGCCCCCGAAAATTTTGAGCAAGATTTACAAGCTCGTTTTGAGGGGTTGAAAAGAGGTCGGACGGTTTCAAAGAATCGGGAATTCCGGGGAATTTATCACCCTGAATTTGAACGAATTCGTAGAAAGAAAGGGTCGGGATTGGCACCGTTATCCATCTGCCCACACCACTCTCTGCAATGCGCTCATGATGCACTACACTTGCAGAACCTGTGGCAAGTATACGAAAACCGGGATGATGGTCAATAAGGAGTTTGATTTCCGTTTCCCATTCCTTTGAATATTGAATTTCATCAAGAAGCAGAAAAGCCACTTTCCCTTTGGGATAGACAAAATCATTATAAATATTAAGTATCTTTTGCAGGCTGAGAAGTTTTATCATCGGGTGGTCGAGGCTAATGTAAAAGATTCCCTTAGGACCGTTTCCATTCTTTATCAGATAATCGGCAATCTGCAGTAAAATGGTAGTCTTCCCAACCCGGCGCGGCCCCGATAAGAGGACGGCTCTGCGCAGGGAGGTATCCTCAAGGTAATTCCGGCATGGCTCAAAAGCAAGCCTTCTGAAATCATGACATGCATACGACTTGCCAGACCACCATGGGTTAAACCCGTGGAGGACACTAAGAACCTCGGCTTGATTAAAAAATTGCCTCACAATAGACCTCTAAAGTGATATAACATGCTACATATACATAGTATACTGTACTTATATTAGTAAATATATCGCTTTTTTGCAATCATAAAAGTTATGCCGCTAACACCTCATTCATCTCTTCCAGCAAATTCTGTAGCGCAGGGGTTTATCATTTTCTGCGTTTCAGGCTGAGTTCTTTCGCTCATAAAACAAGGAATGCATGGACTATCATTGGGCAGAAAATACTGTATTTGCCGTGCAAAATCAAGGGAAATATATTTGACAGACAACTCTGTCTGGTGTATATTGTGTCATGCTTCGGGAAGTAGAAAGCCAGCCTCGGGACAGAATAATCGACACCGCCTTGCGTCTGTTTTATGAGCAAGGGTATCTTGCGACCGGTATTAATCAGATTATTGCAGAATCACAGGTTGCAAAGGCGACATTTTATAGCCATTTTCCGTCTAAAGAGAATCTTTGTATTGCGTATTTGCAGGCGCGTCACGTTATCTGGATGAAGTGGTTGGAAGATAGCGTTGAAAGGCACAAGTCCATTGAAGATCGCATTCTTGGAGTATTTGGTTTTTTAAAGGAGTGGATGGTGAAATGCAATTTCAGGGGGTGCGCCTTTTTAAATATTGCCTCTGAAATACCTTCGTTTAACAGCAAGATTAGGGCTGAGGTGGTAAAGCATAAAGACGACCTGAAATTATATCTGAAACAAATGATTTCACAACTGAAAGATTCTGATAAACGCTACAAAAATATTGATGTTAATAAAGACGTTGATATGGTGTATGTCCTGGTAGAAGGCGCTATTGTCGCAAGTCAAAATTACGGTCAGGTATGGCCTATTCAGGCGGCCGAGGACGTGGTCCGTAGGCTGCTGAATATCTAAAAAAATTTTATCACCACCAGACAGACTTGTCTGTCATAAATATTTTTCAAGATATTTTAAGAAAGGAGACTTCGTATGGGATACCAATTTCTTGTTGATACGTATGAAACGGAACGGATGAAAACACTCAGTACCTGGAGTACGTTTAAAGATGAAGACATGAAAAGGCGTCCGCATCCGCAAGACAGAAGGGGAAGGAATGCCCATGAGCATATGGTTCACCAATGCGTCGGAGAAAATACGTGGTTTTGTAATATGCTCGGGATTGACGTAGGCGCTCCGCCTTTGCCGGAAAAGGAAACACGCCTGGAATTTATTAAGCGTTACGCAGAGGATTCCGGGAAACGCCTCGCCTCTTTAAAAGAAAAAAATGATGCATGGTGGGAAGAAGAGGTAAATTTTTTTAATGTAAAGCGTTCGCGTGCCTGGATTGTTACAAGGAGAATCGCCCACACGGCACTCCATCGCGGTCAAATGACGATGTTACTGAGAATAACGGGAAGAGAAATTTACAGCACGTATGGTCCTTCTGCGGATACCGGTGGTTTGATGCAAAACAAGGCAGCGACTATCTATCCATATACAAGTATTGAAGCCCTGATTGCCGGAGAAACAGCCGGTGGCAACAATAAGGCAAAATTGCCTGGACCCGGCGATAAGCCGTGTACTGAGCGCCCTGATCCGGCATAAGGAGGAGGTTTGGGAAAAAACCCTATTTGCGAATGATTGTCTTCTTGTTCCGGCACTCTATTCTCATGCGGGTTCATGTTTGTAACTTGAACCCCCACCTTTGCCGGTTAAATCGTCCACGATTGAACCTAAACATTTTGAAATTTTCATAATCTGGCACTAACTCAAAAGCTTCAGCCCTGTTCAAAACTTATGGTTCAATCTGCAAGATTAAACCAGCAGAGACTATATAACGCTTCTGTACTTTCCAAATCGGGGTTCAGGTTACAAACCCGCCGGAGCCGTCGAATAATAAAGATGCAAACCCCTGCAACCTTGTCTATCTGATTTAATTTAAGCTGGTTGTAGCAAACCAAACGAATATATTTCCCTCTATCTTGTGTTTTAAGACATTACGGGTAAAATTATTACGAAATACTTTTCACGGCGATAGAAAGAAGATGGTTTTGAAAATATGTCTGGAGGATATTCATGGCGTTGTTAAGCTTGCAGGATGTAAATATCGGCTTTGGAATGCCTTTATTGATTGAGCATGCGAATTTACAAATTGAACGGGGTGAACGGGTGTGCCTGCTTGGTCGCAATGGCAGCGGCAAGTCTACACTGCTCAAGCTGATTAACGGAGACCTGATACCCGATTCCGGTGAGATTGTCCGGCAAAAAGGGATGCGTACCGCTTATCTTTCCCAGGAAATTCCCAGAGAATTACATGGCACCGTATTCGATATCATATCCGGCGGGTTTGAGACGCCCGGTGGTTGCAAGTCCACACGAAACGTCGATCAGGAGTGGAAAAAGCACCATCGGGTCGAAAAGGTGGTTTCACAGATGCAATTGGATGCCGATGCTGAATTCAATACGCTTTCCTCCGGTCTCAAACGACGGGTGTTGCTTGCCAGGGGGCTGGTGTGTGATCCCGATATTCTGTTACTCGACGAGCCGACCAACCACTTAGACGTTGATTCGATCCGTTGGTTAGAAGAATTTCTCCTGCGTTACGGAGGAACGATACTTTTCGTTACTCACGACCGCACGTTCCTGAAGAAACTGGCTACCCGCATTATTGAGCTTGATCGGGGATATCTGGCGAGTTGGGCGTGTGATTATGAAACCTTTCTCGTGCGCAAACAGGCCGTCCTCGACGCCGAAGAGAGTCAGCAGGCCGTTTTTGACAAGAAACTGGCACAAGAAGAGGTATGGATCCGGCAGGGCATCAAGGCGCGTCGCACCAGGAATGAAGGGCGTGTACGGGTGCTGGAAGATATGCGCAAGGCAAGGCGGGAACGGCGTCAGGTGCTGGGCACGGTGCGCATGCAAATCCAGGAGGCCGAGCGTTCCGGAGCGCTCGTGATAAAGACAGAAGATATCTCCTATGGCTATGATACCGAATCGGTTGTTAGCGGCTTTTCCGCAGCGATTATGCGGGGTGATAAGATCGGGATTATTGGCCCCAACGGGTCGGGCAAGACCACACTTCTGAGGCTGTTGCTAGGCGAACTGACTCCACAACAGGGCAACGTTCGCCATGGCACCCGTCTCAACATCACCTATTTCGATCAACTTCGCGCTCAATTGAAAGAGGATAAATCGGTTTTTGACAACATAGGGGATGGGAACGACGTCATTGTCTTTAACGGCAAGCCACGGCATGTTATCAGCTATTTGCAGGATTTTCTGTTTTCTCCCGATCGTGTACGCGTTCCTGTGAATCCCCTTTCAGGCGGGGAGCGTAACCGCCTCCTCCTTGCACGGCTATTTGCGAGACCGTCCAACGTCCTCGTAATGGATGAACCCACGAACGATCTGGACTTGGAAACCCTGGAACTTCTGGAAGAATTGCTTTTAGACTACCAGGGCACACTCCTCCTCGTCAGTCATGACCGTACATTCCTGAATAATGTGGTGACCAGCATCTTTGTATTCGAAGGGGCGGGGAAGGTGAATGAGTATATCGGCGGGTATGACGACTGGCAACGCCAGAGCGAAGGAAAAAAGAAAGACGTCACGGAGAAAACTCAGGCGAAGACAGAATCGGTGCGCAGACAGCGTGAACGGCCCCGCAAGCTTACCTTTAAGGAACAGCGCGAACTGGAAGCCTTGCCACAGCGTATTGAAGCCCTGGAAGCAGAACAGCAGCAATTGTATCAAACCATGAGTGACCCTATGTTTTTTCAAAAGGGAAAAGATGAGATCACAAATATCAAGGCCAGGGTATCTTTGCTGGAACGTGAATTGGCGGAAGCCTATCAACGATGGGAGGTTTTAGAAGGCTTTCAGGAACCTTAATTATTTTGATATTGCAAAATGTTGACTCACTTGTATAATCAGAACATTGTTACCATTCTTTTAACAGCGTAATGTATCTTGTCAATTTTTTTTGGAGTCTAACCGATGATCTGGAAAAACTGCACATCATTTCCCTACGGGTGAGTGCGCTTACCGAAGTGGCGGCGCCATTTCCAGGTTGAGTGGATAAGGTATAGACTCTTAAAGGATTGCCGGTAATACATCCCCGAAAGACGCAAGGGTCTCTTCTCTCTTGCAAGGTATTTACATCCATCCCATAAGAAATTCTAGTCTCCATCCATCTCAGTTTCATCTTACCAGGAAAAGGTACTGTCCCTTCGTCCAATAGTTGATTGGATAATCTTTTGCCGGGACACAGATTCCCGCAGATATGCATATGCTTTAGTCTGCGCAGGCTAAAGCCATGCGGCTACATACGTAGTTATCTTAGGCAACTTCATTCAAATTTTTTACGGGAGGATGTAACCATGGTATCTTTATTGATCGATGGGAAAAAAGTGGAGGCAGAGCCTTCTCAAACGATTTTACAGGCGGCGCAAAAACTGGGGATTCATATCCCAACTCTGTGCCACGATCCGCGTCTTACCCCTTCCGGGGCATGCCGGATGTGTGTGGTGGAGGTGGAAGGCGCACGGTCACTGGTGGCTTCCTGTGCAACCACCGTTTCAGATGGCATGAAGGTTTCTACGCGGAGCGAATCAGTGACTCGCGCGCGAAAGCTCAATCTGGAACTTATCTGGTCTGATCATCCCAACGACTGTCTGACGTGCGATAAAACAGGAGAATGTCAGCTCCAGAAATTCATGTACGAATACGATGTGAAGACCTCACGGTTTACGGAACAGAATCCACCCTCAGCGCCTGACGATTCAAATCCCGGGATCTACCGGGACATGAATAAATGTATTCTTTGTGGAAAATGCGTCAGAATATGCGATGAGGTTCAGGACCAGCACATCTGGGCATTTTCAAACCGCGGGATGCAAACCTCAATCGCCACGGCCTTTGAAAGGCCATTGAAGGATTCAGGTTGTGTATTTTGCGGACACTGCGTCTCCGTGTGTCCGGTAGGCGCCCTTATGGACAGACCTTCTGCAAAAAAGGGACGCCCCTGGGAAACCAAAAAAGTACGCACGGTCTGTTGTTACTGTGGTGTGGGATGCAGCCTTATGCTCCATGTAAAGGGGGGTGAAATTCTGAAGGTGACAGCCGATACGCACTCACCTCCCAATTACGGCAGTTTGTGTGTAAAGGGAAGATATGGGTACGAGTTTTACAAGAGCCAGGACCGTTTAACGTCGCCGTTGATCCGGGATCACATTGACCAGCCATTTCGGGAAGCAAACTGGGAAGAGGCAATTAGCCTGGTTGCCAGGAAGTTGATGGAAATCAAGCGGAAATACGGTCCTGATGCATTTGGGTGCCTCAGTTCGTCAAGGGGTACGAACGAAGAAAATTATCTGGCTCAAAAATTTGCGCGGGCAGTGATGGGAACGAATAACATGGACAACTGCGCGCGAGTATGCCATGCCCCTTCTGTGACGGGACTCCGGGCTGCGCTGGGAAGCGGGGCCGCTACGAATTCCCTGGCGGATATTGAAGGCGCGGAAGTCCTCATCGTCAGTGGTTCCAATACCACCGAGGCCCATCCGGTGGCGGCCTTAAAAATCAAAAAGGCGGTACGGCAGAATGGGGCCAAGCTCATCGTAATCGATCCGCGGGAGATAGAACTCGTCCGGCACGCAACCGTGTGGCTCCGTTTAAAGCCGGGCACAAACGTAGCCCTGATCAATGGCCTGCTGCACGTCATTTTAAAAGAAGGTCTGGAAAACAAGGAATTTATCCGGCAGCGTACTGAAAATATCGACATGCTGCGGCAGGTCGTTGCACAGTACACACCGGAAAAGACGGAGGAAATCACGGGCGTTCCTAAGGAAGACATTATCAGGGCTGCCAGAATCTATGCCGGTACAAAGAAGGGCATGATTGTCTATGGTTTGGGAATGACCGAACATAAGGCGGGCTCTCATGGCGTCATGTCGCTGGCCAACTTGGCATTGATTACGGGCAACGTGGGCAGACCAAACACCGGAATCAATCCGCTTCGCGGGCAGAACAACGTCCAGGGTTCGTGTGACATGGGGGCGTTGCCGGACGTCTACACCTGTTATCAGAAGGTGGATGATCCCGTCATCAATAAAAAGTTTTCTGAGGCATGGGGTTGTCAGCTTCCGGCAAAACCGGGACTGAAGGAGCCTCAGATGTACCGGGAAGCCCAGGCAGACAAACTAAAAGCGATGTATATCATTGGATACGACCCGGCTGCGACGCAGGCCAATATCAATGAGGTGAAGTCCGCTATGAAAAAGCTTGATTTCCTCGTAGTACAGGAACTATTTATGACGGAAACGGCGAAGCTGGCGCATGTAGTACTCCCCGCCGGTTGTTTCTTTGAGAAGGATGGCACATTTACCAACGCCGAAAGAAGGGTCAGGCGGCTCAATCAGGCTATTCCCCTGCCCAAAGGGACAAAGCACGACTGGGAGATTATCTGTCTGATAGCCAGCACCATGGGTTACCCAATGCATTATAATCATCCCAGTGAAATTATGGATGAAATAGCCCGCCTTACGCCGGAATTTGCCGGAATCGATTTTAAGCGACTCGAGGGCGATGGGCTGGTGTGGCCTGTTTGGGATAAGAATCATCCCGGTACGCCCATTTTGCATAAAGATACATTCACAAGGGGAAAAGGGAGGCTGAATGACCTTTTGTACACCCCTTCGGAGGAATTGCCCGATGATGACTATCCTTTGTATTTGACCACGGGTCGCCGTCTTTACCATTATAACAACGGATCGATGTCACTCCGAAACCCGGAAATTTATGCGATCAGTTCAGAAGAATTTGTGGAAATCCATCCCGATGAAGCTGAAAGACTGGGGATACAGACAGGGGATACGGTGCGGGTGACGTCCCGGCGTGGTTCTCTGGAAGTAAAGGCAGAGGTCACAACAAAGTCCCGGCCGGGAAGCGTATTCCTCTCCTTCCATTTCCCGGAAACTCCGACGAATGTCCTGACGGGTCCCGGGGAAGATCTTCTGGCGCTTACTCCTGAATATAAGGTGTGTGCGGTAAAAGTGGAGAAGGCTTGATTTTGGGGTTAAAGATAGATAATTTCTTGTTGTCTTTTTAGTAAAAAATTGTATCTTATAAAGTCTTATGTTCACATTTTACATGTGACTTTATGCATGGATAATTTCCCCAAAAGCAAAAAGACAACGTTAATGTCAGAAGTGTTATAAAAAGGGGGATAATGGATGAAACCACAAAGTGTTTTCTCTGTTCTCTGTGACTAGATTATGACAATACTTAGCAGTCTAAAGGGGGGTATGAATAAAAAAATGCAAAAAAACCAAGAATCTCCAGATATAGAATTACAAAAACTTGAAGATTATATCGATAAATTTCATACAAAATTTGACAACTCTGATATTATTCCGATACTTCAATTTGTCCAGGATATCTATGGATATTTGCCCTGTGATGCTTTGGAATTTGTATCAAAAAAAACCCATATCCCCCTGAGCAGGATATACGGAATTTCCACATTTTATGCTCATTTTTCATTTGTACCAAGGGGCAAATACACCATAAAGGTTTGTATTGGCACTGCCTGTCATGTCAGGGGAGCAGAGAAAGTAAATGCGAAGTTGGAAGAATTACTTAACATAAAAAATGGAGAAACCACCGCTGATTATAAATTTACGTTGGAATCAGTTGGATGTGTGGGCACGTGTGCTTTGGGACCTATCGTAGTTGTGGGTACCAGTAAAAAATCTGAGGCGTGTTGTGGCGGTCCGCTGAAATCAGGCCGTAATGTATCGCTTGGGGACAAATTCCACGGCCAGGTTACCCCTGAAAACATAGAAGAAATAATAAATAAATATCAAGGAGAGACTGATGAATAAACTTAGATCAACAAAGGAGCTTCATGCCCTGAGGGAGAGTCTCAAAAAAGACCAGAAAAACGATCGCATTTCTCTCATTGTTTGCGGTGGTACCGGTTGTGAGACATTCGGAGGCCACGATATATATGATGCCTTTGTAGAAACAATCAAAAACAAAGGCATGGAGGATGCGGTAGATATAAAAAAGGCAGGTTGTCAGGGGTTTTGCGAAAGAGGACCTCTCGTAGTTATTAAACCAGCGGATATTTTTTATCAAAAGGTAAAGAAATCTGATGTTCAGAAGATAATTGATGAAACCGTAATCAAAGGGAAAGTATTGGAGAATGCGATTTATACTGACCCACAAACAAGAAAAAAGATTGTTAAACGGACAGAAATTCCTTTCTATACAAAACAGCTTCAGAATGTCCTGCGTTATAATGGATTTATAGAACCTACGAGTATTCATGATTATATAACCGTCGGTGGTTATAGTTCTCTCGAAAAGATGCTTGATAAGATGAGTTCATCCGAAGTTGTGGAAGAGATAAAACTATCAGGTCTTAGAGGCAGAGGCGGGGCAGGTTTCCCGACGGGTAAAAAGTGGGAAATTGTAAGAAACGCACCTGGTGATATAAAATATTTAATATGTAACGGTGACGAAGGCGACCCTGGCGCCTTTATGGACAGAGCAATTCTGGAAGGCAATCCCCACCAAGTTATTGAGGGTATGTTAATTGGCGCTTATGCAATGGGTTGCCGGAAGGGATACGTTTATATAAGAGCTGAGTATCCCATGGCTGTTAAGTATGTACAGAAGGCTATTGATCAGGCAAATGAGTTAGGTATTCTGGGACAAAATATTTTAGGGAAAGATTTACATTTTGAAATCGAGATAAAAAAAGGTGCGGGCGCTTTTGTTTGTGGAGAAGAAACGGCTCTTATTGCTTCAATAGAAGGCCTTCGAGGCATGCCAAGGGCAAAACCACCGTATCCTGCTGTCTCGGGATTATGGAAAAAACCTACGTGTATAAACAACGTGGAGACATTGGCCAACATTCCTATAATCATAGAAAAAGGCGCTTCCTGGTTTAATAAAATCGGTACTGAAAATAGTAAGGGGACAAAAGTATTCGCTTTGGCGGGTAATATAAATAATACCGGCCTGATTGAAGTCCCTATGGGAACAACGTTGAGAGAAATTATTTTTGATATCGGAGGCGGTGTTACAAAAGGAAGAAAATTCAAAGCTGTTCAAACTGGTGGGCCATCAGGTGGTTGTATTCCTGAGGATTTTTTGGATACACCTATAGATTACGAATCTCTTCAGAAAGTGGGTTCTATAATGGGTTCAGGGGGTCTTGTCGTAGTTGACGACAAAACCTCAATGGTAGAGTTTGCCCGTTATTTTATAAGTTTTTCCCAGAATGAATCGTGTGGCAAGTGTGTGCCCTGTCGAATTGGTACAAAAAGGATGCTTGATATATTAGACAAAATACTCGGCGGGAAAGGTACAGAAAGCGACCTCAGCGTTCTTTGGGAATTAGGAAAAACGATTCATGAAACCTCGCTGTGCGGGCTTGGACAGAGCGCTCCAAACCCTGTGTTATCTACATTAAAATATTTCAGAAACGAGTATGAATCTCTTATCAATAAATCTTCAGATGGGAAAACGCCAGAAAAAGATAAAGAAATAACCCCTGAGAATGTTTCGACAAAGTAGTTTTTTTATGAAAAAACTGATTTTACGTAGCTTACCGCATTTTTAAAAATTATAAAACCGCCTCCCCACTCTTTTAATCCATTGCGCGTCCAACGCGGGTGTTGTGTCGGTTCTACGTGTCTTTCAGGGTGTGGCATCATGCCCAGGATTTGGCCGGTCGGGTCACAGATACCTGCTATATTGTGAACGGAACCGCCAGGATTCCATGGGTAACCGGCTTCTTCACCACATTCGTTTACATAGGTAAAGATTACCTGATGATTCGTTATAATTTTATCCAGGACCGGTTTTCCCTTTGTGATAAATTTCCCTTCTCCGTGTGCTATCGGCAGATAGAGTGTCGAAACATCGGTGTCCTTGATAAAAACTGATTTATTTGAACAAACCTTTAAATACACCCACCGGTCTTCGAATTTATTTGAGTCATTAAAGGTCAAGGTAGCCTCTTGGTGACCCTTATTAATAAATGGCAGTAACCCTGCCTTTGTTAATGTTTGAAATCCATTGCAGATACCAAGGATGAGTTTCTTCCCGAGAATGAAGGCTTCGATATCTTCTTCCAAATTATATTTAATCTGGTTCGCTAATATCTTGCCAGCCGAAACATCATCACCATAGGTAAATCCCCCCGGCAGGGTTAATATTTGATACTCTTTCAGTAGTTTCTTGTTCGCAAGGAGAATATTGATATGAACAACATCCACCTTTGCCCCTGCCTTTTCAAAGGCGTATCCGGTTTCATAATCGCAATTTGTTCCTGCCGTTCTGAGGATTAAAACTTTTGGAGTTGCCATAGTATTGTCAAAATCCAGTCACGGAAAATACTAAAAAATCCTTAAGAATCAAAGTATTACGAATGATTGTGTTCGCCCCTCTCTCTACCCCGTGGTTTCATCCATCATCCCCACTTTTCATAGGAATAAAGCCCCTACTCAGTGCTATTCCATAAAGGTATTTGCAGAAATTATATATATAAACTACAGTATTATCAAGAAAATATGATGCCTACCAAAGAGCGTTTTCCCGGAAGCTTTGCCTTCCTTATGATTAAAGAAAAAGGTGCCAAAAGATGTTGTGAAAAGAAGAAGAAAATAGTATAGTAAATTTAGAGAAGGGAATGTGTTTTTTCTGTATTTAAGAATGAGTATCTGATTGTTATGATCATTTTTCATAATTCTGAGCCAATTTAGTACTATGAGAATTATATCTATTACTGGTACCGCAAGTGGGGTAGGAAAAACGACAGTTGCACGATTTTTACTGCGACATTTGGAGGATTTTTCCGCCTTAAAAATCACCACGAAACATGAAGGAAGTTGTCCCAGACACTCCGATTGTGACGTATGTGACACCATGAAGCATCCATACACAATCACCACGGATCCGCTTCACATTAACCAGGCCGGTAAAGATACCGCTTTATTTAAAAATGCCGGCGCCCGGAAGGTCGTCTGGCTTCAGACTCATTCCGAGCACCTCAGAAAGGGTATCGAAGAGGCATTAACACACTTCAACAAAAATGATTCAATCCTTATAGAAGGCAATAGTTTCCTGCATGCACATGATGCAGACGTCGGCATCCTTGTCGCTACCCCAAGAGAATCTAAAATCAAGCGGTCGACAAGACAAATTATCTCTAAGATCGACCTGGCAGTGATTAACAAATATGCTGATGACCAAGTGGATGACGTTGCAAAAGCACGGGAACGGCTGCATATGATTGGATGTTATGCGCCTGTCTTTGTCATAAGCCCGCTTCAGAAGAATTACAATCCAAACAAAGTTTTTCTCAATCACATCAAAGAAACAATAGGACAGCGCACTCAATCTTATAGCAAATCAGTATAAAGACACAACGATCAAGTTAGTCCCCCTTACTAAAGGGGGAAACAGGGGGTTGTGTTTTTTTCTGGTTATTTTACAACCCCCTCTCCCCCTTTGTTTTACTCGGTCGATAATCATTCAACAGAACACTCACGGATAAATCTCTGCGATCGTTCGACTGAGCTCACGACGAAGTCTTTGCGTTCTCTGCGGCGAACTGAACTGTCACCAAATTCGTAATGTAAAAACTGTTTGTGAAAGGCTACATCAGACTTCTTTGCGTTATTTAGGGTATGTCGTGGGTGGCAATTCAGGCAAAATAGCCCAGATGCGGCACTGACCGCCTGAACCTCCTTCGATTTTGATGGGGGCAATAATAAGGGTAGCGCCTTTGGACGGCAACTTATCCAGGTTGGCTACATTCTCTACAATAAATTTCCCTGCAGCATTGATAGTGTGATGCACCTGAAAATCCGTGCTGGTTCCACAATCTCCGCTGAGGGTATCGATACCAATACCTTTGATATTCCTCTTTGTTATCAGAAAATGAGCAGCCCCTTTTGAATAACCGGGGAAGTGCATACTGCCTTTCTTATCAAAGTTTTTATAACCATCATAATCATGCCATCGTTTGCTCCATCCTGTATTTAATAACACGATTGCCCCTTCAGGTATCTGCCCGTTATCTTTTTCCCACAGCAAGATGTCCGATGGCGAAAGGATATAATCAGCATCTCTTTCTACCTTATCCGTTACATCGATGACAACTGCAGGACCGATCAGTTCTTCGAAGGGAATTTGATCAACGGAAGGCAGACCTTCCTCGAAATGATTAGGCGCATCAAGATGAGTTCCGAGGTGTTCCGGTGTACTGTATTTTCCGGAAAACACCCTGTCTTTTTTAAAATTGGCAATAACCTCGTACTTAAATGGGGTATACGGCCACACAGGCCAGTAGGCATTTTTTTCATTCAAAGGATACGTCATATCGATAACCGTCGCCTTGCCCTTCATAACATCTTCAAGAACCCCCGCCCGCAAGCCTTGTCCAAATGGAAACAACGCTATCCCCACCATAAGCATCTGCAGAAACATTTTCATCCCATACTCTCCTTTTAACTTTACATGCGTATCGACAGAACATAACTATTCTTAAACCATACCTGTGTATTTTACAGAATGAGTATAAAAAGAACTAATTTCATTGTCTGGAAAAAGAGGCAGGAAGGGATAATAACGGAAAAAAGGGATGTCCTCAAGAACAAAATCTAAATAAAGAATTGAAGTGGTCGGGGTGGCGGGATTTGAACCCACGACCTCTTGAACCCCATTCGTTAAAATGCTGTTTTTGGTATTTTTTTTAACTGACTGACCCTGTGTTTGTTATGACCGCAATTATTTATTTCACAATGAGTTACTACACGTTTCAAATTCTGGTGGTTCTGATGGCTTCCGTTGGATTCCGATAGAGTTGACTACAGTTTGACTACATCACCAAAAGATTCATAAATCATGGGCTGTGTTGTTTAAAAATAACTTTTATCATATCACAATTTGACATTTGGCAATATTATTATTACAATGCAATACATGAAATTGTTAATGGATGCCGATTGTCTCATCAAATTAACCAAATCAAAATTAAAAGAGCTTGTATGTAAGAACTTCTCTGTAGTTATTCCGCAAATTGTAAAAGAGGAAATTACTTACAATACTCAAGAACATTTTGACGCGATGATTATAAGTGAAAACATAGAGAATAAACTGATAACAATAAACACGATGTCTTCTTCCTCTAAAAAGGGCGAAGATGCAATATTTTCAATATTTCAACAAGGGGAATATGATGCAATATGCAGCGATGATAAAAGGTTTATTAGGAGACTACGTTTTTTTAATATTCCATATATAACTCCGGCTGTATTTGTTGCGTTGTTATTGAAGAAAGGTAAATTAACAGTAAGAGAGGCTCGTGAAAAGTTAGATTGGTTGTCATCGTTTGTGAGTGATGAAGAGTATAATGTAATTAAAGCTTTTTTGGAAAATTGGGGGAAACAATGAAAACGAAATCTATAAGGATACCCAAAGATATGATGGCTGCAATTGAAATTGTCGAGAAGGAAGAGAAGATAGAAGAATCTACTGCGATGAGAAAGCTTATAAGAATAGGTTTTGAGACTTATATTGGGAATCTTTATAAACAGGGTAAAGTAACACTGAGGCAGGCAGCCAAATTACTTAATTTGAGCCCGATTGAAGCCATGAATCTTTTTTTGGATGCTGGAATAAAGGGAAACCTTGATGCCTCTGATGTCCTGGCTTCACTGGAAAGATTTGTATTGAAATAGAAAATTCACCTATTCTAAAATTCTGCATAAAGCATTTGATGCAAGGCAGGAGAGTGATTATAAAGAATTTGTTGAATTATCTGCTAAAGACGCTGCGGAGGCAGTAAAACTTGCAAGGGAATTTATTGAATGTATCAAAGAAATTATACATATATAACCGGCTGTATTTATTGCTTTAATGTTTCAGAATTGTTCTCAGCGATGTTAATTTGAAAATGAAATATGAAGGTGCTACCCTACTCACTACTCACAATCTTTAATGTTTTAATAAACTTCATCATGAGTTCCAATATCTGTTAACAAAACTTCTTCATTATATTTTACCTTCTTTTTGTAAATCCGCTTAAAACCGTGGTCCCATGCTATTCTAATCACCTTCTAAATCCTTATATAAATCTTTTACAGTTCCTTTTTTAACCAGCCCCTTTTTGAGATTAGTCATAGCCTCCCTAGCTCTTTTCGCAATAGCATCCCTTTTTGCCTCTATTAATTGTCTCTTTATTACATCTATTGCATACTCTTTATCCTCCAATGGTAACTGGCTAAAATCTTCGATTAATTTATTTAAAGTATTAGTACCCATTCTTCTATATCTCCTCTAAAAAGCAACTTTTTTGAATTGAAATAATAATTTTCATCGGGGATAAGTATATCAAGGAATATATTGGTGTCTATTGCAGTTATCACGTTTCCCTAAAATCCTTAATTATTTCATCGGTTCTTTGCCCTTTATATTTTTTAACCTGCCTACCCACTTATCGAAAGGAGAATTGATAATAAGTTTATTAATATTTTTCATGGCTCATGCTTACATTCCCCGATCTTACCAGACGACAGGCACTATCCCTGCTTTCTTGATTTGCTCATCCATTGTTATTAATCTAGCTTTGTAATAGAGAGCGGTTGCCACAATCAATTTGTCATGCATCTCCATATCTGTTTCAATCCTGTCGGCAGTTTTGAGAATATTTATATCCAGCGGCGCAATGTCGAAGTTTTCGTATTCCTCTATCTTCTGCAGGGTTTCTTCAAAGGTCAAAGCAATCTTGCCCCGTTTCGATATATACATAATTTCGGCAAGAACCACAGCAGGGACAACTACGGTGCCTTCTTTGATTGTCCCTTCAAAGGCTTTAATGGCTTTCTTGCTCAAACGAGCGTCTTCGGTAAAATACCATACCAATGAATGGGTATCGGTTATAAAATCCATACGCGCCTTAACGGGATTCATAAGGAAAGAGGGTTTCCCTGGCCTCAAAGAACAATGAGTCTTCGATACTGCTTCCTTTCCAGAGCCCTTTCAAAGAGCCGCGCTTTACGGGCTTCTTTGCGCCGGATATAAATTCGGTCGTTATCTGATGAATAACCTTGTAAAGTTTCGGCATTTGTTCTTCGGGAACCTTTCCTAATTCCTTTATTATCCGCTTCTTATACGTTGAAAGCATAACTCCTCCATTCAATAATATTCATTTGATTTTTAGAAATAGCCTCGAATTCTTCCAAACTTAATCCTCTCCTTCAAAATACAATTCAACGAGCGATTTCTTGTTCAACTTCTAATTCCTCGATGCGTGAGCTAATGGGTTTAATCCTTTTAATTCTAATACATACTATAGGCTGTCCCTTTTCAACATGACTCCTGCCCAATTTAAGACTCCATTTGTTAAATTCATCGTCACCCTCCAATTGCATAACGATAACAGAATTATTGGGAATTTTATTTGCAAATTCAGGATGTTCCCGAACATATCTGTTAAACTCTTTAATTAAATCAGTATTTTTCCTTTCCAGAATATTCATGGCATATCTCCCTTTAAGTATTTATTTTTATACGTCTCCCAATTTTCGTCAATATCATCATCAGCCAGAGTCAAAGCATCTTCAAATTTAAGGTGTAATTCCTTTTTGGTATGCTTGCCTCTTTTATTATAAGAATCGCGATGCGCATAGCCATAAGCGCAGTCATATCGAACAACCTCTTTCCAAGACCCTTCATGTTTAATCTCTAATTGAACCATAAATTTTACCACCTTACCGCTTTGTGTTTGATGATAATGCCTTTTTCTTGTATCTTCATTATAAGGAATTATATATTCTTTTACTGCCATAGCAAAATACCCAACGCATTCAACTGTCTACTGAGTATGTTTTCCTTTTGAATTTGTCCTTTTATGTCAAGCGGAACAGACCTATCACAAAGCTTGTGACATCGATATTAACGCATTACAGAGACGTCAAACATTAGCTCCTGAATTTTGTTGTCTGTAATATTGAGAACTTTCATCCTGATTTTATTGTAACGATTCCATTTTAGGTAAATAAACCCTGCTGAATATCGCCAGGGAAAATGACTCTATCCTCAAATGCTAAATTTGCAAGCTCCTGTCTAAATGTAACAGTAAAAGAATCAGACAAACCTTCTGCTGTACCAACGACAGCGCCAGAAGCTCCTCCAATAATTGCTCCCGTTGCAGCACCTTGTGAAACATCACCACCTGCATAGCCTACTCCTGCCCCAATGCCTGCACCTATCGCCGCTCCAGCCAATGTTCCGGCAACAGCCCCTGCAACTGCAGTTGAACCAAACCAGGTTTTAAAGTCGATACATATGAGATTATAGTTTTATTGTTTTTGTGCTTTAAAATTACCTGTATACTTTATTGTAAAAATATCGCCTTCATAATCAGCAGTAACTTTACCAGTTATTTTCCCTGTGATTCGATTGTTTTTTATCGTTCCTTTATAGGATAGAATGGCTTTTTCTACTGAGATATTATAATCCGTGCTTTCCGAAAGAATCTCTTCAATTGTTGAAATGAGATATTCAGAATCGAATTCGATAGTAATTATTTTACCGCTTCGATAAACATTCCCTATATGATCGTTTTCATAATAGATATCATCTCCAGAAATATTGTAATAATCCGTTCCGCTCACGCAACCTAGCGATTGGCCGCGAAATGAACCACAGAGGCGTTCCTTGAATTTCCATTCACCGTCTAAGCCGGATATTTTGGCTACAGAAAGGTTGCTATCAAACTTAGATACAAAGGCATCGTAAGTTCCACCATTATAAGAAGTATTATAATTATCATTCCCCATCGGAAAGTCTTGCGAGGCGGTAAAACCCGCCACATAGATATTCCCATCCGAATTAATTGCTATAGAATTGCATTGGTCATCATTAGAAGATCCTAAGTAGGTTGATGAAAGAATATCTGTTAAACTCCCATTTAGCTTTGTTACAAAAACATCGTAGCCTAAGTCCTCACTTAAATAATTAAAACTGTCGTTGTAAGAAGTATCATAGGCACCAGTGGTCGTAGGAAAATTCGATGACGAAGTATAACCTACTATGTATATATTCCTATCTGAGTCTTCAATTATAGATTCTCCATAATCATCTCTGGATCCTCCTAAAAATGTGGATGCAAGAAGAGTTGTTAAGTCCCCTTTTAACTTGGATATAAAAACATCATTTGAATCATAGCCTTCGTTATTAAAAGAAGTATCATAGGCGTCACTGGTTGTTGGAAAATCTGATGAATGAGTATAACCAACTACATATATATTTTCCTCTGAATCAATAAATATAGAACCTAAAACATCACTAGAAGTTCCCCCTAAACGAGTAGATGCAATAATGTTAGACAGTTCTCCACTAAACTTTGATATAAAATATCACCACGGTAAACACCAGAAGAAGTATCAAAAGCACCTTCTGTAGTTGGAAAGTTCCTAGAAGCAGTCCAGCCAGCGATATATATATTCCCATTTGAATCTATTGCTAAAGAATTACCTTGATCATTACCTGTTCCCCCAAAATATGTTGATGCAAGAAGACTTGACAAATCACCATTTAACTTCGATATAAAGATATCAGTATAGGATTTACCGTTATAAGAAGTATCATAAACACCTATTGTAGTTGGAAAGTTTAAGGACGAAGTCTCGCCAGTGATAAATACATTTCCGCTAAAATCTATGGCTATAGAATAACCTTTATCATAAGAAGATCCTCCCAAATATGTCGATGCGAGAAGATTTGACAAATCATCATTAAGCTTTAAAATAAAAGTATCACTATAATACGAATCATTATAAGAGGTATCAAAAGAATTTAAAGTTGTAGGAAAATCAGATGAAAAAGTATAACCAACTACATATATATTACCTCTTAAATCTGCAACAATTGAATTACCACTGTCAGTTTTAGAACCACCCAAATAAGTGGATGCAAGCAAACTTGTTAAATCCTCGTTTAGCTTTGCGACAAATACATCAGGATCATACATCTCAGAGACATTATTGTAAGTGCCATTATATGAGGTATCGTAAACGCCGGTGGTTGTTGGAAAATCTGATGAATACGTACTACCCATCACATATACATTCCCGCTCGTGTCGAGGGCAATGGAAAAGCAACTATCAGCCCTAGTCCCGCCCAGGTACGTGGATGCCAGCAGGGGGTCAATAATGAGGTCTTTTGTTTTGTCGTAGGAGGCTACTTTGAAACCGTACTCTAATTTACGATTTACAATTTTAGAATTCAGATTGTGAATTGCAGGTTGAAGGTTAGAAGTTAAATATGCGCACTTTCTCCCCATCCCCTTTTCTCCGCTGCTAGTCAGTCTCTTGCCTCTCGCTTCTTGCTTCTGTCTGCTGGCTTCTGGATTCTGAATACTGTATTCAACTGATACCTTCACCCTCTTGCCGTCAATTTCCTGATAGGCTACGGGTTTTGTGAATTTGACAGCCCCAAGCTCTGTTTCTGCTTCAAGCTTTCCTTCGTCATTTACCCGCAAACCTTTTGCGCCACTGAGATTCACCCGTATTTGATTGGGGTTTGCATCTGGACTTACACAGAAAAGCTTTTCGACATTATTTCCATAAGCCTTCAATCTGAGTTCTATACCGTTGTAAACCTCTCCAAGTGATACTACATCATATGTTGAAATATTATTTTCCCATTGAGATGGGTTATTTCCCTTAAAATAGCTTACCTTTGTCACAGCCTTTCCATTTCCAGTTATCTCCCGAACTCTGCCTCCCACAAGCGTCTCTTTAATGGTAACCCCCGATTTTAGATTTTTGATTGCGGATGGTTCGGCATTGATCACCACAGGTTTTGGATTTAAACCTGATTTCTCACATCGGTTTTCCGACCCCTGGCTTCTGGTATTTGCTTTCTCATTATTCGGCAATGAATACACAATCTCGCCGTTTTTCGTCACAAACACCGTCCCGCCGAAGGTGTTGGCATAAAATTTCACCCTTTCGTCTGTCTGTCCTTCATTGGCTACGAAAGGTATCTGTATCTTTGCGGTCTTCTGGATAACCTCTGGATTTTTCAATTGCGGAGTGGGGAATGCGGATTTCGGATCGCCGGATGAAACCGAAGACAGGTTTTGGACTTTAGATTGCGGAATTGAGCTTTTGAATGATGGTTTGTTTGAGTTTTCCTGGCTTGCTATCAAAGATGGGATGGAAAATACTATCAGAGAAAGAAATACTGATGCTGTAAAAACAACACAATTTCTTTGTATCATGGCAGCCTCCGGAATTGGTTTATTAAGGCTATTTTCCTTTAGATTTAATGCGGAGTATAAGGTATTCAAATACTTATTTCAATATTATTTTAGTTCGCTAAGATCGACTGCGATAATCTCGGAAGGGCGTTTGAGAGTGTCTTAGAAAAGGTTGATATTCAGAATTTCCATTTCCACGATTTAAGACATACCTTTGCGACACGGTTAGCGCAAAGGGGCATTGATATTTATAAAATATCGAAGCTGTTGGGACATCATTCTATAGAGATGACGCAACGGTATGCACATCATTGCCCTGATAGTCTTAAAGACGGGGTACAGATTTTAGAAGTCGGTCACAATTTGGTCACAGTGGAGGTAAATAGAAATGTGTCGAACGACTGAAACCCTTGATTTTAGTGGTCGGGGTGGCGGGATTTGAACCCACGACCTCTTGAACCCCATTCAAGCGCGCTAGCCAAGCTGCGCTACACCCCGACTTAGCCATATTATATTGTCTTTTTATCTATTATCAACTTAAATCCCTTCTGAATTTAATTTTGACATTACTCTTATTTTCTAATATAATTTGTTTCGGTCTTGTGAAGAAAATCGTTCCGTATACTATAGTTACATTTCTATCTTTTTAATGCATGGCTAAAAAAACCAAAAACACAGCTAAAAAAACTCCATTTTCTATCGGTTATATCCTGATCTTCCTTGCCGTCATGTACGTAGTACAAATGTTTCTCTCCCCCAAGGCTGAAGAAATATCGTATAGCCAGTTCAGACTTTACTTAAAGAATGGCTACATATCAGACTGCACTGTTGGTTCAAACCTTATTCGAGGTCATTATAAGAAAGTATCCGCCGAAGGCGATAAGGAAGAAAAAGTTGCCTTTGCTACCGTGCCAATACAAGACATGGAACTCGTCAATGAACTTGAATCCCAGAAGGTTAGATTTAAAGGCGCTGTGGAAAATAATTTCCTGAAAAACGTCCTGATGTGGTGGGTATTCCCCTTTGGCATCATGGCGTTAGGATGGTTCTTTCTCTTTCGGAAAGTCGGCGGAATGGGTTCTCCTTTCATGTCTTTCGGAAAGGCAAAGATAAAACTGTACTCAGACAACGGGACACAAAAGACAACTTTTATCGACGTTGCAGGGTGTGATGAGGCCAAAGAAGAGTTAAAGGAAATTATAGACTTTCTTTCTTATCCCGAACGATTCCAAAAACTGGGTGGGAAAATTCCCAAAGGTGTGCTTCTCATAGGTCCTCCCGGAACAGGTAAAACGCTCCTGGCCAGGGCTGTAGCGGGAGAAGCCGGGGTACCTTTCTTTTCAATCAGCGGATCGGACTTCGTCGAGATGTTTGTTGGAATGGGCGCTGCGCGGGTACGAGACATGTTCGAACAGGCGAAGGAAAAAGCGCCCTGTATCGTTTTTATTGATGAAATTGACAGCGTCGGCCGCCAGCGAGGCACGGGACTGGGTGGAGGTCATGACGAACGCGAACAGACTCTCAATCAACTCCTTGCAGAGATGGATGGTTTCAATTCTCAGAAAGGGGTTATCATTGTAGCGGCTACCAATCGACCGGACGTTTTGGATAGTGCGTTACTGCGTCCTGGACGTTTCGATCGTCAAATAACCGTTGACAGGCCAGACCTTATTGGTCGTGAAGCTGTTTTGGCTGTTCACGCAAAGAGCATAAAGTTGGCTACCGAAGTCAGCCTAAAGGTCATTGCAAAACGGACACCCGGCTTTTCAGGCGCTGACCTGGCAAATGTCATCAATGAGGCAGCGCTCCTTGCGGCAAGGCACAATAAGAACTTTGTAGGTATGGAGGAATTAGAATCCTCCATAGACAGGGTGATAGCCGGTCCTGAACGAAAGAGCAGAATTATGAGCGACGTTGAAAAAAAGACCGTTGCATTCCACGAATCAGGCCACACCCTTGTAGCTGCATTGCTTCCTAACACCGATCCCGTACATAAGGTGTCTATAATCCCGCGGGGAACTGCTGCGCTGGGTTATACCATGCAGCTGCCGATGGAAGACAAATATTTGACCAGTGAATCTGAAATCCTTGATACTCTTTGTGTGTTGCTCGGAGGCCGCGCTGCAGAAGAACTCGTCCTCCATGAAATATCGACGGGCGCCCAAAACGACCTGGAAAAGGCTTCACATCTAGCCAGGAGTTATGTATGCAGATTCGGTATGAGTAAGAAGTTGGGACCTCAGACCTTTGGCAGGCAATCGGGAAACATCTTCCTTGGGCATGATCTCGTTCAGGAAAAAGAATACAGCGACAAAACAGCCGTCATAATTGACGAAGAAGTCACTCATCTTATCATGAGAGGTTATGAGAAGACAACAAAACTGCTCAACGATAATAAAGACAAACTGGAATTATTGGCAAAGAAACTGGAAGAGGAAGAAGTTCTGGAGGGAGAGCAGGTATTAGAATTGTTAAACATTGAAAAGAAACGTCCCAGAACTCACAAAGAAGCGGATATTGCCCCAATCGAGCAACCCCGGCAAAACCTGCAATTCATAAACAAAGAGACCGACAAAAAGTAATATTACCTGCCGTTTATTTTACTTTGCGGCTTACTGCATTTCCGCTAAAAGATTCTGGGGAAGATTAAAATTGGAATATACGTTTTGCACGTCATCGTGATCTTCAAGCGCTTCCATAAGCTTCAATACCTTACGGCCTGCCGCATCTTCTAAATCAATATTGTTTTTGGGAATCCAGCTTACTTCGGCAGTTTCAACTTTTATGTTTTTACCCTCGATGGCTTTTTTGACCTTGCCTAAATCCGCCTGAGAACATATCACCTGAAAAACATCACCAACCTTCTGTAAGTCCTCGGCGCCGGCATCCAGCGCCAACATCATCAAGTCGTCTTCATCGAGGTTGCCGCTATTTACGATAATAAGCCCTTTCTTTTCAAACATCCATGACACACAACCCGCTTCCCCCATATTGCCGCCGAATCGTTCAAAAATCTTTCTTATTTCAGGGACGGTTCTATTTTTATTATCCGTCAGAATTTCTATCATCAGGGCAACCCCATGGGGTCCGTATCCCTCGTACAAACACTCAAATAACTCTGTGTCTCCGGCAGAATCTCCCGTTCCCTTCTGGATAGCGCGTTCTACATTATCTTTGGGCATGTTAACAGAACGTGCTTTATCTATTGCAAGCTGCAGTTTCGGATTCATATCGGGATCGCCTCCGCCTTTTCTGGCAGCAACGGTAATCATACGAGCTATCTTGGAAAATGCCTTGCCTTTTTTAGCGTCAGCAGCGCCCTTTTTATGCTTTATACTTGCCCAATGTGAATGTCCAGCCATTTTCCCTTTATTCCCCCACAAATCATTTCATTAATAAACGTCTTTAAGGCCGAGTGATTGTTTCAACCCCCAGATGATTTGCAATGACCTTTGAACTCGTTTCCTCTAAAGAAATTAAACTTTTAACCTTTTCCAGTTTTGTCGTAATATTTTCGACTTGCACTTCATTACTGCGCATGGTTTTGTACAAGGTTTGGGCTTTTTCCCAGACCTTGACAGCTTCGTCCCAGTTCCCCAAACTATAATGAACATCTCCAATGTGCTCATAGATATCAGGCTCTTCCAGGAGTTGAACGGCCTCCAGCAACTTTTGAAGCGCTATAATCAAATAATCGTTTCTTCCTTCTGCCTGTGCCTTTTTATAATAAGCCCAACCCAAACTATCTATATAAGCGCCATTCCTGGGCTGTGCTTTCAATGCCCTGTTAATCAATTGCATGGCTTCGTCCAGGTTCTTATTGTTTTCAACAAACAAATATCCAAGGAAATTACTTGCCTCGTGAAAATCCGGATCGAGCTTTAAGGTCATCTGCAACTCTTCCTCAACTTTATTCATTTTCTGATCCTCGTAATAAAGATTCGCTAACAGGAAATGTGTATCCCGTTTTGTTTCTTTATCCATCGGAATCAATTTCATGCTCTCGATAACATCAATGGCCTCACTGATTTTATGCTGATTTCGATAAATCTGGCACAGCATGAAATATTCTTTTGTGTTCTTGCTTCCGGCATCCACATTTTTCCTGAGAATTTTCCGGGTTTTCTCAATCTCTTCGCTTTTCTTTGACTCATTCTTTATTTTTCCATATATCTCGGACAACGCAAGATGCATGACCCAGTTATCCGGATCCTTTTCCAAAAACGCATTTGATTCCTTCAGGGCATTTTTATAATCATTGAGCGCATCATAACACAGCGTGAGATAGAAGCTGGCAAAACTCAATTTGGGATCAGTTTCTTTAACCTTTAAAAAATATTCCAGGGCCTTTTTTATATCATTTTTTTCAAAATATCGCTGGCCTATTTCATAATATATTTTTGCCGGTTCATTTACAAGTTTCAGGTCAAACATATTCTGGTAACACTCGGCGCCCTTTTCCATCATCCCCTCTTGCATATAAAGATTGGCGAGTCTGTAAAGGATGTCCGCCAAAAACACGTTGTCGAGTTTGGTTGTTTTGCATCGGCGGGCACGTTCATACTCTGCAATTGCATCCTGATGTTTTCCCACGGTCTCATAAAGGGTGGCTAATGTATAATGAACACTGAAATCGTGGGGTTTGAGCCTGGCTAACTTTTCGATAAAATCAACCGATTTTTCATTCTCGCCTAACTGGAAATAACACGTAGCTAAATGACGGATGACTCTTTCGGAAGAACGGTCTAGCAGAATTGCCTTTTCAAAATTAATAGCTGCATTTTCCCAATCCCTATCCAGCATATAAGAATATCCGGTACAAAAATATGCGTACGCCTTCTCCTTGTCAGATAAAGACCGGTCTTTAATTCCGGATACAAATGGTGTTCCCTGTCTTGCAGTAACACTACTACATCCCTGAAAACCTATAGATAAGAGCGTTATAAAAACAAAAGTAATAGTAAAAGATCTTCCGGATAACATTGCATATTTCTTTATTTTGTTCGCGCCATGCCGTAAAGGCCGTTTGTTAAAGAATAACTTTATTTAATGGATACTCGATGATCCCCTCAGCGCCCGCCCTTTTTAGTTCAGGCGTAATCTTCCTTGCTACCGTTTCATCCAGAACGGTTTCGATCGCATAACCGGCCCCTTCAGATAAGGTAGAAATCGTAGGCTTTCTCAGTGCGGGCAATTTTTTTAGCACTTCATCCAGCGCCCCGTTCGGAACATTCATTTTTAATCCGACTTTTTCACGGGCAATGATAGCTCCTTCGAAAAGCATAGCAAGATTCTCTATCTTGGTGCGCCTCCAATCATCCAACCAGGCATGGTGGTTGGCAATGAGCAGCGTCGAGGATTCCATAATAGTTTCCACAATACGGAGTTTGTTGGCCTTCAGGCTGCTGCCAGTTTCGGTAAGTTCTACAATCGCATCGACAAGGTCAGGGGCCTTCGCCTCAGTTGCGCCGTGAGAAAACTCAATATCGGCAACCACCCCCCGTTCCGCCAGGTACTGTTGCGTTACATTTACCAGTTCCGTCGCTATTTTTTTGCCCTGTAAATCTTTGACAGAATGTATAGCTGAATTTTCAGGAACAGCCAGTACCCATCTGACCTTTGTTAACTGCTGCTTGGCATATACCAGGCTTACGGCTATCTTCACGTCAGATCCCGCTTCCTTAACCCAATCCGCACCAGTAAGACCTGCATCAATAATGCCTTTTTCAACATAGCGGGACATATCCTGAGGCCGGATCAATCTTACGGAAATTTCATCATCATCAATCGTAGGATAATACGACCTGGAACTCACGCGGACAGTATAACCCGCCTTTTTCATCATATCGATGGTTGCTTCCTGGAGACTTCCTTTCGGTAAACCTAAATGTAATTTCTTCATTCTTCTAACTCACTTTTTATAATGATATCGCTTCCTTTTACTGCCTCGTCAATAAGTTTCGAAATATGCGCACTCTTTTTGATCGATTCATCCAAGCAAAATGTCAAAAGAGGGGTATATCTTATCTGTAAACAAGATCCTACTTTTGTTTGAATAAATCCTTTAGCATTCTCTAACCCTCTTAAAGTCTGTTTCTGTATAACATCATCCCCTAATATAGAAATATATATCTTTGCCCTTTTCAAATCAGGTGCAACTTCTGCCTTCGTCACGGTAATAAAGCTTATGCGGGGGTCTTTCAGTTCATACAGTATGATTTTACTTACTTCTTGTTTGATGGCCTCAGCTAATCTTTCCATCCTTCTTGATGACATAACAAACCCCCTTTCCTCTTATGATCTTACGAATTATAAATACACAACAAATATAGAGTAATCATCTACAAAGAGGGATTTAAAATCTGCACGCGCATTTCTTCAGAGTGAGGTTAAATAAATTCGAGGTGATAGTCCACAAGCTCAACAGAAACTGCACATCGGAACATATTTATTAAATTTGACAGGGTACTGTTCACATACTGCTCGTCGTTTCCAACCATTGCAATCCCCAGTTTGGAATACTGACAATGATCCAACGTGCCTGTTTCAGCGACAGATACGTTGAAATTGTTTTTTATACGATCTTTCAGGCTCTTTATAATGCGGCGTTTATCTTTTAAGGTACTTGCGCTCCTGATCACCAGCCGAATATTTAAAACGCCAACTACCGTATCGTCAGATTCGTAAAATTCCAGATTCATTGCGCAAACTGTATAGATTAATTCTCCACTCTTAAACCGACAGGGTTCTGGCAATCTTTTGCACTTCGTACGCTTCCACGATATCACCCGCCTTAATGTCGTCATAATTAGCAATTTTCAACCCGCATTCAAAACCCGCCCTCACTTCCCTGACGTCATCCTTAACAATCTTCAAAGACTCCAGCTTCCCGTCATAAATAATAATGCTGTCGCGAATCAAGCGGATAGAGGAATTCCTTGTAATCTTACCCGTTTTTACATAACAACCTGCAACATTACCAAACTTCGAGATGTTGTACACCAGCCGTATTTCAACCTGACCCAATACCACTTCCTTAGACTCAGGTTCCAGCATCCCTTCCATAGCGGCTCTTATTTCGTTTGTCGCATCGTAGATAATTTTGTAAAGCCTGACATCCACTCCTTTGTCTTCTGCCAGTATACGCGCCTTATCCTCTGTCGTTACATAAAACCCGATCACAATCGCATCCGATGCGTCTGCAAGAAGCACGTCTGATTCCGTAATACCGCCGACACCGCAATGTAAAATTTTCACTTTGATTTCTGGAGTAGAAAGCTCTTCCAATGCTTTTTTGAGTACTTCCACAGAACCCTTATAGTCAGCCTTCAATATCACCTTGATTTCCTTTACATTTCCTTCGGCGATCTTGGAATACAGGCTCTCCAGCGTGACATGCTGATGTTTTGACAAAGAGGTTTCACGATCTTTCTTTTGTCTTTCTGAGGCAATTTCCCGTGCCTTCTGTATGTCGCTAACCACATAAAACCTATCTCCGGCTTCAGGAACTTCAGAGAAATCTGAGACGGACACCGGCGTGGTCGGACCGGCTTCTTTTAGTTCGATGCCCCTGTCACTCGTTATCAGACGCGCTCTGCCAAAAGTTTTACCACAGAGGATTATGTCCCCCTGCCGCAGCGTGCCGTCTTGTATTAACACATTGGCAACAACCCCGCGTCCTTCACTCAAGTGCGCCTCCAGAACAACACCTCGTGCAGGATTCTTTGGATTTGCCTTCAGTTCAAGAATCTCGGCTTCCAACAAAAGCCTTTCGAGTAAGACATCAATCCCCTTTTTGGTTATAGCAGAAGTTTCAACAAACTGTGTCTTTCCGCCCCAATCTTCCGGAGACAAATCCAGGCTTGCAAGTTGCTGTTTGACTCGCAACGGGTTAGCCCCTGGTTTATCAATTTTGTTCAATGCCACAACAATCGGGACATTAGCTGCCTTAGCGTGGTTTAATGCCTCTTCCGTTTGCGGCATAACACCATCATCTGCCGCCACAACAAGCACTACCACATCGGTAATATTCGCACCTCTTGCCCTCATTGCAGTAAAAGCCTCATGGCCAGGCGTATCCAGAAACACAACATACTTCCCGTTCGTCTCTACCTTATAAGCGCCTATGTGCTGAGTAATTCCTCCCACCTCTCCCGCAGCTACGTTCGTTTGCCGGATGCTATCAAGGAGCGAAGTCTTCCCATGGTCTACATGTCCCAGGAAGGTTACGATGGGCGCACGGTTTACCATATCTTCGGCCTTTGACGAAGTCTGCTCATTTAGGAAATCCTGTTCTTCCTTCTTCTCCTTTTTTCTAATTTCAATTTCTACTCCGAATTCCAGGCCCAGCAACAGGACAATCTCTTCACTGAGTATCTGATTTATTGTTGCACGAATATTGTGCTCAAGGAGTAACTTGGTTATAATCTCATTTGCACGAATCCCTAATTTAGAAGAAAGGTCTTTCACGGTTACAGGCAATTCCATGGCAACCTTTGTTTCTTTTTTAACTGCCGTCTTCTTTGACTCCGCTGCTTCCGCTTCATGCCCCCTTCTCTTCTGCGGCACGAAACCTGACGGATGTTTCTTCTTCCACATTGTTTTTACCGGAGTTACTTTTACAACGTGTGGTTGCTGCGGTATACCCTTATGAATTCTAACAACTTTGGGCGGTTGAACAACCTGTGTAACATGAGTGGCCGGACCGGCAGACGGTGACACTTTGATTTCTTTCTTTTGTTCAACGGTCTGTGTCGTGACGGCCTCTTTTACTTTAGGCGCCTCTTTCTGAGGCGTTATCTTTGCCGCCGGCTGGAATAATTTTCTTATCATTTCTGCTTGATCAGGCAACAGGGTATTTGCATGGTGAGTAACATGAGTCAACCCCTTTTCATGACACTTCTCAATCAACAGGTTGCTCTTTACCCCAAGCTCTTTAGCAAGTAAACTGATCCGAATTTTATCCATTTGAACTCCTAAACTTATAAATCAAATACCCTAATAAAATTATGCATTTTCTTTATCACCGCTCGTTTCAACACCCTCTGTAGTCCCGGTTTCCGGAGGAGTTACGCTTAAATTATCAGAGAGCGCTTTGCTAGGCCCGGCGACTTCTGTAGTTTCCAGAGTGCTGGCTTTCTGCCTTTCTTCAAGTTCAGATTCCGTTATGATATCAATGTCCCACGCAGTTAAACGAGACGCAAGACGCACGTTCTGTCCCCTTTTACCGATAGCCAGAGAAAGCTGGTCATTCGGCACCACAATGGTTGCGACCTGATTCTCTGATGACAGAATAATCCCGGAAACCTCGGCAGGCTTTAGTGCATTGGGCAACAGCACCTCGGGTTCATCACTCCATCTGATAATATCGATCTTCTCCCCGTTCAATTCATCCACGATATTTTTAATCCTTGACCCGCGCACTCCCACACAAGCTCCGACGCAATCAACATTCGAATCACTTGAGGCCACAGCGATCTTGGTCCTATGGCCAGGCTCTCTTGCCAGTGCTTTAATTTCAATTGTACCTTCTGCAATTTCAGGCACTTCTAACTCAAAAAGCCTGCGCACAAAATCGGTATGTGCCCTTGAAAGCATTATTCTCACCCGTGTCCCTACCTTCTTAACGTCAAATACCGTAGCCCTGATTCGCTCACCTGTATTGTAATGCTCATCTGCAATTTGTTCTGATTTATGTAAGACACCTTCTGTTTTACCCAGATTGACAACCATGGTAGAGCCTTCGAACCTTTGAACCGTACCACTGACGATAGCGCCCTTTCGGCTATTATAATCTTCATAGATAACGTCACGCTCGGCTTCGCGTATTTTTTGGATAATCACCTGTTTCGCAGTTTGTGCGGTAATCCTGCCAAGCTCGGAAGGATCGATTTTACGATCGCCATCCATAGCCACGATCTCTCCTGTATGTCTATCAATCTGAATAGATATCGCTTCTGGAGATTTAAAATGCTTCCGGGCTGCTGTAGTCAAGGCAGCTTCGATGCCCTGAAATACAACATCCTTTGCAATCTCTTTATCCCTGTGCAAACTATCTACCAGACGTAGTAAACTTTCTTTGTCCATGAATACCTTTTTACCGTTGACGAAGCTATCCTAATACCAGTCAACAATAATATTTGAGGAAAAATTTTACCCCATAAAATAAAAAAGTGGGTCATCCCCACTTTTTGAAATCCTGCAACCTCCTTTTAGTTAGTTATTACGACTGCTGAGAAATCCTTTAAGGATAACGCATTTATTTTATCCCTTTCGCTTTATTATCAATAATATTATGGAAAATTTTAACAGAAAAACTAACATTGTCAAGTTATTTTTACAGTAAGTGTATTCAATGTAAGTGGATGCAAGGACTTGTTTAAATGCCACTTAAAATCTCTTTGATATTCAAAATTTATTTTGTTACTATTTAAAACATGATAATCATTATTGATAATTATGACTCTTTCACTTACAACCTCGTACAACAAATCGGTGCGTTTGGTGAAAGGATGGAAGTTTACAGAAACGATAAGGTTTGCATTGAAGAAATAGAGGAAAAAATGCCGGACCATATCATTATATCCCCCGGACCATGCACACCCAAAGAAGCGGGGATTTCGAACGATATTATAAAGAACTTCTCCGGCAAAATACCCATCCTTGGGGTTTGTCTTGGCCACCAGTGTATTGCACATACTTACGGCGCTGATGTGGTTCGGGCACGGAGGCTTATGCATGGCAAGACGTCCATGATAAAACATGACGGCAAAACCATTTTTAAAGGGCTTTCCAATCCTTTTGTGGCGACACGGTATCATTCTCTTATTGTCAAAGAAGACACACTGCCCGATTTCCTTGAGGTTACCGCCAGGGCAGACAATGATGAGATCATGGGCATCAGACACAAGGAATATCCATTGGAAGGAGTCCAGTTCCACCCGGAATCTTTCTTGACCGAAGAAGGCCCAAGACTTCTTAAAAATTTCCTGGCGCTGTAGTTACTTAAGCAATGACAAACAAAATCGGGTTTTAACGATTTGTGCAGGAGCGAAGTATTTGTCAATAATAAACACACCCCTTAATCCCCTCTTGCTAGAGGGGACTTTTGTTCTTCCCTCTAAAAGAGGATGGAGGTGTGTTTCAGGGTAGCAAATGTATTGCCCCTGCTGTGATATAAGAAATGCGTAGTCTTCGACAACATGGAAAATTTCACCGATCGGCTTATTGCTACCATTCGCAGGAAAAATAGCTGTGTGGTCGTGGGACTAGACCCCTATTTCAAGCTCATCCCGGATACCGTTAAGCAAAAACCCATAATATCACACAAACCCAGCCTTGAATACGCAGCACGTGTCATACTGGAATTTAACCTGCAGGTCATCGACCTCATTGCACCACACGTAGGCATCGTCAAACCTCAAATTGCATTTTATGAACTCTACGGCTGGTGGGGCGTCTGGGCATATGCAGAAACCATCAAATACGCCAAACACAAGGGATTGATCGTGATTGGAGACGTCAAACGAGGCGATGTGCCCAGTACAGCTGAGGCATACGCAGAGGCGCATATCGGAGAAGTCCCCATAGACGATATTGTGGAAACCGCATTCGCTTCAGATGCCATAACCGTCAACCCGTTTTTGGGGTCAGATAGTTTGCTTCCCTTTATCCAGACAGCAAAAAAGCATAATAAAGGTATATTTGTCCTCGTAAAAACCTCAAACCCCCTTTCTGGCGAGTTTCAAGACCTCATGTGCGGAGAAAGAAAGCTCCATGAAATCATCGCGCAAAAAACCAACGAATGGGGAAAAGACCTGGTTGGTAAGGATGGATATAGCGCTATTGGAGCAGTTGTGGGAGCCACCTATTCACACGAAATGGAACTTTTAAGGGAAATCATGCCAGCGTCTTACTTCCTTGTGCCTGGCTACGGCGCTCAGGGCGCTACGGCAAACGATATAAAATACTGCTTTAATCCTGATGGTCTTGGGGCCATTATCAATGCGTCGCGCTCCATCCTCTATGCTTACAACAATCCACCGTGGAATGAAAAATACGGTGTAAATGGGTGGAAAGACGCCACACAGGAGGCTTTAGTTAAGATGAATGAAGAAATAACAAACATGATTTTATCACTTTAATCGATAATTTTTAAGTATTTGAACAACTAAAAATAATTTATAAATTTTACAAATTCACTATTATTCATAAGGGGAAAATACTAATGGCTACTCGTCAAAAAGGACTAATAGTATGTGATCCAAATATTCTCAATGGTAAACCTATTATCAAGGGCACAAGAATATCTGTTGCATTGGTATTGCAAAATATTGCTTCTGGTATGTCAAAAGAAGATATTTTGAGTGGCTATCCAACCATAACAAGAGAAGGGCTAGATGCGGCTCTAGATTTTGCAGCAAGACA
>Ga0194126_10001577_pt1 | contig 38040 bp, 21 predicted proteins | sample TA2KigC150mmetaG_FD_148641 | JGI IMG/M metagenome (GOLD analysis project Ga0194126, IMG submission 148641) | Freshwater microbial communities from Lake Tanganyika, Tanzania - TA2015035 Kigoma Deep Cast 150m | ecosystem: Environmental > Aquatic > Freshwater > Lake | place: Tanzania: Lake... | reverse complement strand
AGATAATCGTACGCGACAACGGTTACCCGCCACAAGTCATCGCCCACGGCTTCGGCGCGTACCTCTACCGGGTTATTGTCGCTGAGCCGGCCGGCCAGCTCGGCATGGCGCCGGATTTCCTGCTCGCTGAACGCCTCGGCGTAGTGCGGCGCCATGCGGGCCAGGTGCTGTTGCAGTTGGAGTTCAGCGCGACGTGCCTCCATCTCGCCGCGCGGGGAATCGCGGTCCAGAGCGTCGTCCGTCATTCTCTCTTCTCCTCTCTGAGTCGAGTCGGCCGCGCGGTTGCCTCGAGGATCCAGGTGGCGCAGATAGACCGCGCGCACCGCGGCGCTATGTTGGCCATAGCGCGTCACGAAGCGCTGACCGGCGTCGGGGCCGGTGAAGCCCAGGCGTTGGGCGAGGTAGCACAGGTCGCCGGCTTCAGTGGGCAGGCGGTGCGTTTGCCGATAGTCCAGGATTTGGAGGTAGTGCTCCACCGTCCGCAGGAAAACGTAGCCTTCCGTCAGCACCCGATGATCGTCGGCAGTCAGCAAGTCGCGCTCTGCCAGCCGGGTCAGCGCCTCGAGCGTGTGGCCGCTGCGCAGTTCGGGGCGCTGGCCGCCATGGGCCAGTTGCAGGTATTGCACGACGAACTCGATGTCGCGGATCGAGCCTTCCCCCAGCTTGACTTCGCCCCAGGTCTGGCCAGTCTCGCGCAGTTGCGCTTCGGTGCGCTGTTTCATCGCATGCACGTCTGCGCGCACGACTTCGGGGCCGGCGGTGAAGAGCAGGCGCTGCACTTGCGCCAGAAAATCGGCGCCCACCTCGCGGTCACCAGCGATCGGCCGGCCGCGCAGCAGAGCCTGGCGCTCCCACAAGCGCGCATGGCGCTCCAGGTAACCGAGATAGCCATCTACCGTACAGACTAACGGCCCCACCCGACCCCACGGCCGCAGCCGCATGTCAACCCGGTAGAGGAAACCCTCGGCCGTAGCACGCGTCAGCGCAGCGATGAGTCGCTCGGCCAGGCGCCGATGCGCTTCCGCGTCGCCGCGCGCCAGGAACAGCAGGTCAATGTCCGAGCTGTAGTTCAGTTCGCCCCCGCCCAGCTTGCCCATGGCCAGCACGACGAAGCCGCGGCGATCGGCGCCGGTCTGCCGGGCCGCGATCTCCAGGGCCGCGTTCACCGTGCTCTCGGCCAGACATGAGAGCTGAGCCGTCACCGTGGGCAGGTCGAGCAGACCCAGCAGGTCGCAAACGCCGATGCGGAGCAGTTCCCAACGCTGATACCGGCGCAACGCATCGAGAGCCGCGTCGAGATCGGGCGCCGCGGGCGCCTCGCTCAACCACGGCGCGACCGCGGCGCTGGCTTCGCTGTCGAACTGTAACTGAGTCTTGCGCTGCGCCAGGCCGTTGTGGCTCGTCACTCGAAAGGCTGTTGATGACCCGGCTGATGACCCGGGCCGGCCGGCAAGCTGCAGGCGGTCGAAGTATTCGGGAGAGCGGAGCAGGATTTCGGTGAGAAACTGACTGCCTGCGAACAGGGCGATGAGTAAGTCTATGCCGCGCGGGGCGGCGGCCAATCCTGCGAGCAGAGTTGCGGGATCAGGGACGCTGACGATGAACCGTTCGAAGTTGAGCAGGACGCGCTCTGGGTTGGCCGCGTGGGCCAGTCCCGCCAGCAGATGGGGCAGGATGTCGGACCACAGGCGGATGCCTGCCGGAGCCGGCCAGGAGCTGGTTGGCGGCTCGACGGCCGAACCTTGCCAGCCTGGAGCAACGTCGTGCAGGTGGCTGAGCGCCAACTGCTCCAGTCGCCTGGCAATCGGCCGCCAGTCGGATAGACCAGCAGCCTCTACCAGGACGCGTATCTGCGCGGAGAGGCCTTCCTCAGTTAACAGCGGGTGCGGGCCATACTCGTCCACGTCAGCCCGCCCTGGTGCCGGTCCAGGGGCGACTACCACTGAGGCTCGTCACGGCGAGGGCAGTTGCGCGCCGCACCCGCCGCAGAACCGATCGTCTTCCCCTGGACCGGCCCCAGGGCGGGCTGCAAGGGGCGACTGCACTTGGGGCAGATGGCGGCCGTCGGAGTCGGCGGCTTGACGACTGCCAGTTCTGCGCCGCACGCGCCGCAGAACTGATCTGCAGCCGCGGCCAGCCTGCCGCAGGTCGGACAGGCGCGGCCGCTGGCCAGGGCCGCGCGTCGCGCCGCAATCTCGGCTTCGAGCGTCGAATTCGATCGGCCATTTGGCGACCGGATAGGCTGGCGACTGGAGGCGGCTGCTGGCCCCAGGCTGCGATCCACTGTAGCCTCCCAGTCGTCCAGGCGGCGCAGCGCATCTGCGGCGACCTCTTTCAGATGGGCCTCGAAGCCCACGAAATCCTCGTCGGCGATCTTGCCCATCTGCCGGTCGAAGTGCAGATCGCGCAAAGCCTGGAATGCGGCATCGCGTTGCGCCAACAGCTCGCCCAGCCGCTCTTCGGCCGAGGCGCCCGTGGGTTGGCGGCCGAGGCCGCCGGACCGGTTCAGGAGCGGGTAGGCGACCACCAGCAAGGCCGTGATGGCCAGCAAGAAAGAGAGAATGATGAACATCGCTAATCCTGTCTCAGTTACACTGGCTGCGCCCCAACCGGCGCCGGCGCGCGGGCATCTGCGGCTGTGGGGGAACGTCGCGGCCAGCCCGCCCTGGGGCCGGTCCAGGGGCCGAGACGAGCACGCCCAGGATGAGCACCAGCCCACCCACCCACATCCACGACATCAGCGGATTGACGTACACCTTGAAGGAAGCGGTCGCGCCGCCGCCCTCGAATCCAGCCAGCACTACGTAGACGTCTTCGACCAGGCCGGGCCGCAGACCGACCTCTGTCATCGGCTGGTCTTGGTTCTTGTTATAGATGTGCTTCTTCGGCGCGATCTCGCCGGCTGGCCGGCCGGCGCGCGTCAACGTCATGGGCGCGGTGAATTCGGTGTAGTTCGGGCCTTGTGTGGCGTTCAGCCCGCGATAGGTCAGGGTGTAGTTGGCGACAGTGATGCTCTCGCCCGGCCGGAGATTGGCTTGCCCTTCGGATTGGTAGAACTCATTGCCGATGATGCCCAGTGCCACCAGCAACACGCCGAAATGGACGATGTAGCCGCCGTAGCGCCGGCCATTGCGTCGCACCAGATTGGCCAACGCGGCCGGCAGCGGCTCACTCGTAGAGTGCATGCGGGCTCGCACCCCGTGCACGTATTCCTGGATGAGGCCCGCGAGCACGAAGGTCACGATGCTGAACCCGATGAAACCGGCCATCGTGCGGTCGCCGAGCAGCCAGGCGACCGGCAAGATCAGCAGGCCGGCTGCCGCGGGGATCGTGAAGTTGCGCCGCAGGGTCTCCGGCGCGGAGCGGCGCCAGGCCAGGAGCGGGGCCGCGCCCATCAAGATGAGCAGCCCCGCGAAGATCGGTCCGTTCACCTGGTTGAAGTAGGGCGCATTCAGCGCGACCTTGTTGCCCGTCACCCACTCGGAGATCGGCTGGAACAGCGTGCCCAGCAGCGTCGCAAACAAAATCAGCAGGAATACCACATTCTGGGTCAGGAAGGCCGTCTCACGCGATAGCACGGCATCCAACTGGTTTTCGCTGCGCAGCAGCGGCAGCCGCACGATGAGGAGCGCCGCGAAGCCCACCAGGGTCAACACGATGAACCCGGCGAACATCGGCCCCAGGGGCGAGAGCGCAAACGAATGGACCGATTCCACGACGCCGCTGCGCGTGAGGAAAGTGCCGAACAGCGTCAGCTCCCAGGTCAGCCAGATCAGCACGACATTCCACACCTTGAGCATCCCGCGGCGCTCCTGGATCATGATGCTGTGGACGAACGCGGTGGCTGTGAGCCATGGCAACAGCGAGGCGTTCTCCACCGGATCCCACGCCCAATAGCCGCCCCATCCCAATTCCAGGTAGGCCCACTGCGAGCCGAGGAGGATGCCGAGCGATAGGAAGAGCCAGGGAACCAGCGCCCACTTGCGCACCAGTTTGATCCAGGTGTTGCCCAGATTGCCCGTGGCCAGCGCAGCGACGGCGAACCCGAAGGGGATCGTCATGCCCACGAAGCCCAGGTAGAGGAAGATCGGATGGATGATCATCCAATAGTTCTGGAGTTGAGGGTTCAAACCCTGACCATCGGCCGGGAAGATGCCTGTGGCGGTTGCGGGCTGAAACACGCTGGTCACGATCTGTCCGGTGGGCATGCGCCACAGGCGCACGAACGGGTTCTCGGTGGAGAGAATGACCAGCAGGAAGAACCAGACGGTCGCCAGGAGCACTGCGTTGACATAAGGCATGAAGCTGGGCGGCTGGTTGCGCATGAACCAGATCGCAGCCACGCCGAAGCCGCACAAGATCAGCGTCCAGAAGGTGAGGGAGCCGGCCTGGCCACCCCACAGCGCCGAGAATTTGTAGAGGGCCGGCAGGTTGCGCTCGGTATGTGTGACGACAAATTCCAGTTGAAACTCGTCGGTCAGCAGGGCGCGCCAGAGCAGGGCGCTGGCAAATAGCACCAGTCCACTCACAACAAGGACTGCGTTGCGTCCACTGGCGACAAGCTCAGGCAAGGCGCGGCGGGCGCCGATGATCGAAGCCAACACGCCGAAGATGGCCAACACGAAGGCCAACACCAGCGCGACATAACCAAGGTCTGTCATTCCTACTCACTCCGTGATCTGTCATGAGAACCGCCAACCAAGCGCCAGCCCGCCCTGGTGCCGGTCCAGGGGCGCTTCCGAAGCGCCTGGCGCTTGGCGGGTGTCACTTTTTTACTTCGGCAGGATCTGTCCGATCCTCTGCTTCAACTCGGTCTGGCTCAACGGCCCTGTCTTGCGGCAGCCGATGATTTTACCTTCAGGGCTGATGAAAAAGGTCTCTGGCACGCCGCGGATAGCATAACGCTTGGAGATCCTGCTGGCCAGGTCTGGGCCGTTGGGATAGGTGACATTGAACTTCTGCAAATAGCGTTTGGCTGCCGGCTCCTGATCCAGGTAGTCTACGCCGATGAACACGATACCCTTGTCGCGATATTCGCGCCACGCAGCCTCCAGCGCGGCGGCTTCTTCCTCGCACGGCTTGCACCAGCTCGCCCAGAAGTTCAATACCACGCCCTTGCCGCGCAACTCCGAGAGGCTGATGGTCTGGCCTGGCCAGTCGCCGCGGTATTCGTCAAAGAGGGTCAGGGTCATATCCGGGGCGACATCGTCGCACAGGCTCTTCTGCGGCGGTTTCGCCAGCAGGAGGGCAAGCAGCCCTGCGACAAACGCGATGCCGATGCCCAACACGATCACCCAAGCGGGCAGCCGTCCTTTAGGCGCCGGCGCGGGCGCAACAGTTGTGGTTTCAGTCATGATTCGTATTTCCGTAGCTCATCATCCACGCGCTTGAGATAGCTGTCAGGTTTTTGGGCAGCAGGCGCCGCACCCGAGCCGATCTTCGCGACTGAGGGTCGCCGCTTTGACCAGACATAGACCAGGTAGGCGAGCCAGCCCAGCGCCACGACCGCGATCAAGATGGGCAACAGCCACACCACCAGGTTGAAACCCTCTCGCGCGGGCGCGCCGAGCACCACATCGCCGTATTGACCCACGAAGTAGGCCTTGATCTGCTCTTTGCCCTCGCCGGCCATCAGCTTTTGAGCGATCACCTCGCGCATCTGGATGCAGGCCTGCAATTCGCAAGTGTCCAGCCGCACGCCATTGCACAGCGGACACCACAGCTCTTTGGCAATCGCATTGATCTCGTTCGGTGTGGGTGTCTGCGCAGCAACCGGCCCCATGGCCACGCTGACCAGCGCCCACAGCGCCAGACACACGGCCACCATTCTGAAAGAACTCATCTCGCTCCTCATCCCCTGGACCGGCCCCAGGGCGGGCTGCACCTTGCCCTAACCTTAACCTCAACCCCTGGCCGCGCCGCACCGGGCGCAAAAGCGATCTTCGGCCGTGAACTGCCGTCCGCACCGCGTGCAAAAGGCTTGCTGACCGGCATCCGCCATTCGAGCGCCGCGGGCCGCGCCTGGCGCCTGCACAGTCGAGGATGCTCCGACTTCGGCCGATGTTTGCCGCAGTTGGAGCCACCAATACACCAAAGCGCTGGCCAAAGCAGTAAGCCCGACACCGATGAGCAGCCACGGCAGCCAGATGTTCGCGCGGCTGATCGCGCCGGCGGCGCCCTGGCCGCCTGGCGAACTGGCAGCCGGTTGCGCGGGAGGCGCTGACAGACCCTGATCGGTCTTGGTGTAGCGAATGGCGATGGGAAGCTTCTCACCGGCTGCGATCTGCGTGCGCGTGATGCGGTAGTAGGTCAGCCCGTCATTGCCAGCGAACGACATCTCGGGTTGCGGCGTGACCGAAAAGGCCGTGGCGCGTGCAGGTCGCTGAACAGTGATTTCCAGCGTCTGGATACTGTAAGGCGCCTCGAAAGTATAGCTCAACTCGCGTTGACTGCCGGCTGGCGGGCGGCTCAGATAGTATTCGACGTGAAATCGGGGCTGCGGCAGTGTATAGGTTAGCTTGCCCGCCGTGATCTGCCAGGGCTGCATCAACAGTTGACCGGTTGTGTCCTGCATCGTCGCCTGGATCTCGCGCGCGCCCCCGGGCAAGGGCAAAGCGATCGCCTGGGGGAAAGTCACGGTGTCACTGAACGTACCCGCCAGGATCACCAATAGACCAGGATCGTCGTATTCCGGCCACAGTTGCAGAGTCGCTTGCGTCAGCGACAGGTCAGGCGTCTGAGCAGCGGCAGGCGCGGCCGCCGAGAGGAGGTTCGCCAACGCCAGCGCCGCCAACAAGGCCACGATGCCATGACTATTCCGGACGGTCGAACGCGTCCCACACATCGTAGTTTGCTCCATGAACGTTCTATGAATTAACGGTAATTGCCGGAAACGAGAGACGTGTGCTATACTCTACCCCGGCAGATCAAAGGCCGAACTACTCGGCGGCCAGCGCCCAGCCCGCCCTGGGGCCGGTCCAGGGGCGTCATCGGCAGTCATAACGCCTTTCGGTCGTGGCCTGGCAGTCAGGATACGGTAAGGCGTGATCTGCCCGCTCCGGCCGCGGATCGGCCGCGGCCCCAGCGATTCGAGAGCGCACTGGCCCGCGATCAATTCACGGGTGCGCGGGCCGATGAGGATTTCGTACGATCCGGCCATCTCGTGCAGGCGTTGTGCCAGGTTCATGGCATCACCGATCGCGGTGTAGTTCATCAGTTGCGGCGTGCCGATGTTGCCGACGATCACCTCGCCCGTGTTGATGCCGATGCGTACAGACAGCTCTCGACCGGGCACCGCAGCCGCCTGGAATGCGGAAACCATGTCCAGCCCGGCAAGCATAGCCTGGTATGCGTGATCTACCTGCGGCGAAGGCGCGTTGAACAAGCCAATGATGCCGTCGCCCATGAACTTGTCCAACGTGCCGTCATGCGCCTGGATGGCCGCAGCCGCCAGTTGCAGGTAGTGGTTCAAGATTTCCAACAACTGCTCAGAAGGCGTTGACTCAGCCAGAGGCGTGAAACCCTGGATGTCGGCATATAGAATCGTGATTTCCTGGCGCTTGCCGCCCAGGGATGGCGGCTCTGGGCTTTCCATGAACTCGGCCATGACATCGGCCGCGATGAACCGCTCCAGAAGCTGGCGGATACGTTCGTTGGCTCGCTGCAATTGCGCCTGAAGCTGGGCGTTGTCTCGTCGCAGGGCCGTTTTCTCGAGCACCTGGCGAATGCGCACCCGCATCTCGCGCAGTTGGAACGGCTTGCTGATATAATCGTCGGCGCCGCCGAGCATGGAGTCAATAGTGATCCGCTCCGAGGTCAGGGCGCTTACCATGATGATTCCCGTCTCGGCGTCGTTTTGGCGGATTTGCTTCAGCACATCCAGGCCATCGCGGTGCGGCAAGACGATGTCCAGCAGTATCAGCTCGGGCCTGGTCTGGTGATACAGGGCCAGAGCTTGCTCGCCGTCGGTCGCCTCGATCACTTCACAGCCGTCGGCCTGCAGGATCTTGCGCACCAGGCGCACGGTATCAGGCTCGTCGTCCACCAACAGGACCACCGGGGTTGCGGTCATAATGCTGTTCCTCGTCTTCGGGTTGGCAGGATGACGCCGGGCCATCTCCGTGTGGACGGACATGCGCCTTACGCCAAGTGGATGATTATACCATAGGGCGGCCGACAGGCAAAGGCCGCGGGACAATCCATCATGCAAGAAGATGAATCAGACCCACACTGGTACGGTCCTCTGGGGCGCGCGGGCAGAGGCGCCGTTCGCTGGCTGCGCGGGTCTTTACAGCGTTGGTTTGTGGCGCCGGTTGCGGCGCTCGCGTTGGTGTGCGCCCTGGCCGGCGGCGCGCTCGGCGCCCGTCTGCTGTTGGCGTGGGCGGCCGATAGTCGCGAGCGGATGTTGAACTCTTTCTGCCAGATGGCGATTGGCGTCGTCGAGGCGCGCGCCGGAGAGATGGCGGATCTGTTCTCGCTCCCCAGTTATGCCGAGACATCGGTTGAGCCTTCCACTACGGAACCGAACTGGGGCTATGTTGAGGCAATCCAGCATATCCGCGCCGACCTGGTCCAGGCAGCCGCCATCACCGATATCTTCGGTCGTGAGATGGAGGAGCGCAGTCCGGCGCTGCCATCACACCACCCTCCCGGCTCAGCAGCGTCCATAGCATCGGACCAGGCCGTTCAGCACGCGATTCAGCGCCTCATGATGTCGGGACGTGAGAGCGGCGCTGTGGAACTTGGGCTGACAGTGGACTACACCGATCCTCTGATCTTCGGCGTGGCGCGCCTTGACCAACGCGAACAGGTCCGCGGCGCGCTGGTGTTGGGGATGCAACTGCGCCGGGTGCTGTATGATCTCAAGCCGTCGAGTGACGGCTTTTTGGTGGTTTACAATCTCGCCGGCATTCCGATATACAGCACCCGAAACGCTGGCGTCAGCGCGCTCGGAGATTTCTCGCCTCTGGCGCTGAACGAAACACTGAGAAGCGGCGAGCCTTTGCCGCTGCAAACCGCCAGGCTGCGCGGGTCAGGCTATGTCTATTCGGTGCACCCCCTGACCGTGCGCGGCGAGCGCCTGGGTTACCTTGGCGCGTGGGAGCCTGCCAACTCTTCGGGCCTGGCCGGATGGCAATGGATTCTGTGGGGGGTGATCCTGGCGACGCTGGCGGCCGCACTCGGCCTGGGCTCATGGCTGGCCAGCCGCGCAGTTCAGCCCGTCACCGACATGGTGGCCGCGGCGCAGACAGTCGCCTCCGGTGAATTCACGCCGGTCTCGACGCAGGGGGCTATTGGCGAACTGGGGCAACTGGCTGAAGCGCTGAATCACATGGCGGGTCAGGTGCATGATCAGACGCAAGTGCTACGAGAACAGGCCCAGGAGGCGAGTTATCTGTTTCAGGCCAGCGCGGAGCTGGGTCGTAGTCTCGATCTGGATGAGTCAGCGCGCACCGCGGCCGAGGCGATCTATGGCATCGGTGGGCTCTCCTATGTCGTGGTCATGTTGGGCCGCGGCGAGCTGGGGCCCTATACCTGCCGGGCCGTGTGGGGTCTGCCGAACGAGATTGCCGTCCAGATGATTGGCCGGCAGTATGCGGCGCCTTTGTGGGGCGTCATGGCGCGCGCGCTGGTCTCTCGCCAACCGCTGACCATTGATGATGTGGTTGCACAGAACCGGCCGCGGCCAGGGGAATTCGACTGGGATGTGGGCGCGAGTATGCTGCTTTTCCCGATCAGCGGCGCAGATGAGGTATCGGGCCTGATCCTGGTCGGCGCGGAGCAGCCAGGCCACTTCAGCGCGGGGCGCTCAGGCGACATGGTGTTCACCCTGGCCCGCATCGCCTCGCACAGCATCCTGAACGCTCAACTGTACCAGAGCGCCCGCCGTTTTCAGGAGCACCTGGTCACCTTGCAGATGATCAGTCGTGTGGTCGCATCAGCCCGAGACGCCGAAGCCCTGTGGGATGTTGTCTTACGCGAAGCGATGGAGCTGCTCGACGGTGAGCCGGCCTGGCTGTTTCTGCAAGACGCCTCGAACGGCAAGGGGCGTTTGCACAGCCGTCCAGACCCGGCGGCCATCGCGCAGTGGAATTCGGTACACCAGGAAGCGATCGCATGGGTGCTGCGGGCCGGGCAGCCGCTCTTCTACGATCCAGAGCGTCCGCTGGCGCCATCGCCGTTCTTGATCCATACCGGCCCGGCCATCTGCACGCCGCTGGAGGTTGATGATGAGACGATCGGCGCGCTGGTCGTCGTGAGTCATGCCCGGCAGCGTCCATTCATGGAAGACGATATGATCGTGCTGCGCACGCTGGCCAACAGCGCAGCCGCCGCGCTTCGCACCGTACAGAGTCGCCAGAGCCATGATGGCGAACCTTCAACACAGCCAATCCATCATTCTCGTACAGGGAGCGAGCTATGACCAAGATCGGGGTTTGCAGAACGTCCAATCGGATGATCGTCGTGGCGGTGCTACTGGCCTTGTTGTTGGGGCCAGCCAGCGCCTGGGTAGCGCCGCAGGTGGTCCACGGAGCTGAGTTGGGCCGCGACACGGGGGCTGCCCCAGAAGCCCAGGGAGAAGTCTACATCGTTCAGCGCGGCGACACGCTGACTCTGATCGCGGCGCGCCTGGGCGTATCGCCAGCCGCCCTCGCCCAGATCAACGGCATCACGAATCCCGACTTCATCTACGTGGGGCAGCGATTGCTGACGCCTGGCGGCAGCGCGCCGGCGCCAGGGGTGGGCGGCGTTCACGTCGTTCAGCGTGGAGAGACGTTGACCTCGATAGCGGCGCGCTACGGGGTCAGCGTGAACGCGCTGGCGCAGGCCAATGGGCTGCGGAGCCTCAACTTCGTATGGGTGGGCCAACGTTTGAGCGTCCCCGGCGCCGGGCCGGCGCCGCAACCCACCCCGGCCCCACAGCCCACGCCCGCGTCGCAACCGACTCCGGCGCCCCAGGGCGATACGCACGTAGTCCAGGTCGGCGACACGCTGGCGAGCATCGCTCAGCGCTACAATACCACCGTGGCCGCCTTGGTCGCCGCCAACGGGCTGCCCAACCCCAACTTCATCTGGGTCGGCCAGCGGCTGAAGGTGTCGGCCGGCGGCGCGCCTCTGCCGATCCCACGGCCGCAACCGGTCCCCGCGCCCACCGCCGGCCGGTGGATTGACATCAACCTCAGCCGCCAACGGTTGACCGCCTACGAGGGCCAGCGCGCCGTTTTCTCCACACTGATCAGCAGCGGCCTGCCCAGAACGCCCACGGTCGTCGGCAGCTTCTCGATTGGCGTAAAGCTGACCGCCCAGACCATGTCAGGCCCCGGCTACCACCTGCCGAACGTGCCCTACGTGATGTACTTCTACGGCGCCTATGCCATTCACGGCACCTATTGGCACAGCAACTTCGGCCGGCCGATGAGCCACGGCTGCGTCAATATGAGCACACCTGACGCTGCCTGGCTCTTTGGGTGGGCGAGCGTGGGCACTCTGGTGGTGGTTCACTACTGATTCCAGGGGTTCTAGCGGAAGATCGGCGTCAGAACGGCCGGCGCCCTGCCGCTGGCCGTTCTGCGGGCGAAGCGTTCATCCTCGGTCAGCAAGCGCTCCAGGCCCGCGAAGAGAGACATGCGCGGCCGATAGCCCAGGAGCCAGCGCGCCTGGGTCAGATCGGCCACCAGGCGCGGCAGGCCGCCGCCCTGACGCGGGTTGTAGATGACTTCCGGCTGGCGGCCGGTGACCTGCCCCAGCGCAGCCACCAGCGCGTTCAGGCTGGTTTCCTGACCTGAGCCGATGTTGATGATGGCCTGGTCAACGCCCGGCGCGACGGCAGCCGCGATGAGGGCAGCCACCACATCGTCAACGTAGACGAAGTCGCGCGTTTGCAGCCCGTCGCCGTGGATCACCAACGAGGCGCCCGTGAGCACATTGTTCATGAACAGGGGGATGACCGGCGCGTGCGCGGGCGGCACGCGCTGCCGGGGGCCGTAGGCGTTGAAAATCCGCAAGGCTACCGTCTCGATGCTGCTAAGCCGGCCGATGGCGAAGATGTAGAACTCGGCCGCCAGTTTGCTGACGGCGTAGGGCGCCTGCGGATGCGGCCAGCAGGTTTCGCTCACGGGCTGTTGTTCTTGCTGGCCGTAGACAGTGGCCGAGGAGCCGAACACGATGCGCTTTACGCCGACATCGCGAATCGCTTCCACCAGGCTCACCGTGCCGCCCACGTTGACGTCGTTGTACTCGCGGGGATAGACAACCGATTCCTGCACCGAGACGCGCGCGGCCAGATGGAACACGCAATCCACGTGCTGCAGCAGCGTCCAGAGCTTGGGCCGGTCGCGCACGTCGCCGCGCGTGAAAATGGCGTCGGGATGCAGCCCGCCCGGGTCTCCTGCGCTCAAGTCGTCCAATACGCGCACCTGATGGCCGTCTTGGACCAACCGATTTGTCAACGCTGTGCCGAGGAATCCGGCCCCGCCGGTGACCAGACAACGCATGCTCGCTCCTGGAGTGAAGGGTAATCGCAGCGCACGTGGCGTGTGCGGATCGGCATTATAGCACAGCCGCGGCCCAATCGCATAACGCATGGCGGCCTTTGCTCTTTCTCAGCCGGTTGGCTATAATGGAGCCACATCTTGCGCTGGAGAGATTTGATATGCTGAAGACTCATCATTGCGGCGATCTGCGCTTGGCGCAGGCCGGACAGATAGTGACGGTGGCGGGTTGGGTACACCGGCGGCGCGACCACGGCGCGCTGATTTTCCTGGATTTGCGCGACCGTTCCGGCCTCGTGCAGGTGGCCTGCGACGCGCAGAAGTCGCCGGCAGCCCACGCCGTGCTCAGCGCGGCCCGCAGCGAATATGTCGTGCGGATCACCGGTTGCGTGCGAGCCAGGCCGGCTGGTCTGGCCAATCCGAATCTTCCCACGGGCGACATCGAGGTAGTCGCCGAGGATGCTGCAGTGCTCAACGAGGCGCGCACACCGCCTTTCTACATCAACGAAGACGCCGCGATAGACGAGGCGCTGCGCCTTAAGTACCGCTACCTGGACTTGCGCCGGCTGCCCGTGCAACAGAACATCGTCCTTCGGCACCGGGTCGTCAAGCACATTCGCGATTACTTCGACCGTCAGGGCTTCGTGGAGGTCGAAACGCCGATGCTCATCAAGACGACGCCCGAAGGCGCACGCGATTACGTGGTGCCCAGCCGCGTCCATCCCGGCCACTTCTACGCACTGCCGCAGTCGCCTCAACAGCTCAAGCAACTCCTGATGGTCGCGGGTTTCGAGCGGTACTTCCAGATCGCACGCTGTTTCCGCGATGAAGACCTGCGCGCTGACCGCCAGCCCGAATTCACGCAGCTCGACCTGGAGATGTCCTTCGTGGATCGCGCGGACATCATGGCAATGATCGAGCCGCTCTACACTGAGCTTGTGGAACACTTTAGCGACCGGCCAATCCTGACCAGGCCCTTCCCAGTGTTGACCTATGCCGAAGCGATGACCAGATTTGGCTCTGACAAGCCAGACCTGCGTTTCGGCATGGAGCTGGTTGACCTCAGCGACATTGTAGCCGATAGCGAGTTCCAGGTTTTTGCGGCCGCGCTGGCGAAGGGGGGCCAGGTGAAGGCGCTCGTCGCACCGGGTTGCGGGGGCTACAGCCGCAAGCAGCTTGACGAGCTCGGCGAGATCGCCAAACGCTTCGGCGCGCAAGGGCTGGCTGCCATCGCGCGGCAGCCAGATGGCAGCGCCAGGTCATCTATCGCCAAATTCCTCAGCGCGGAGGCGTTGGCGGACACCTTCGAGCGGACCGGCGCAGCCGCTGGCGACCTGGTGTTGATCGTTGCGAGCGCCGATCGCAACATCGTGGCGCGCTCTCTGGGAGAGTTGCGCCTGGCGCTTGGTCAGCGGCTGGGACTGGCGCGCACCGATTTTCATGCGCTCTGCTGGGTGGTGGAGTTCCCACTGCTCGAATGGAACGCGGAAGAGGCGCGCTGGAGCGCCATGCACCATCCGTTCACGTCAGCGATGGACGAGGACTGGCCGCTGCTGGAGACCGACCCTGGCCGCGTGCGCGCCAAAGCCTATGACCTGGTGATGGACGGCTGGGAGGTAGGCGGCGGCAGCATCCGCATCCACCGCCGGGAGCGGCAGCAGGCGATGTTTCGCGCCCTGGGCATCGGGCCGGCCGAGGCCGAGGAGAAGTTCGGCCATCTGTTGGAGGCGTTCGAGTACGGCGCGCCGCCGCACGGCGGCATCGCCACCGGCATTGATCGCACTGTGGCCATCCTGGCCGGCACACCGAGCATCCGCGAGGTGATCGCCTTTCCCAAGACCGCTTCGGCCACCGATCTGATGTTTCGCTCGCCATCGGAGATCACAGAAGCGCAGTTACGGGAACTGCACTTGAAGATCGAAGCTCATTCCCGCACGCTTTAGGCTCTTTGGCCCATTTGCACGCTGCGCCAACCTGTGCTATGATGGCAGTGTAGTACCCTGCGGTGTTTGTGATGCTCCCAACACGTTATGAGCCAACAGTATGACTTGGGGGGTTGGACATCCCGGAGGGCGATGCGATAGCCGCATTGACCGCTGAACACGGCCAGTGTATTGGCAAGGCAGAGCCAGCCGGCAAAATCCCCACCTGCGAGAGCAGGTTCAAACCAGTTGAGCACACGGCACGGCGGGGCACTCAGCTTTCAAGAGGCCATCGGCTCGTTGAGTCGGTGGCCTTTGCGCGTTTGGGGCGCTCCGAATGAGCCTGAATTGGGAAAACTCGCAAGTTTGCCCTTGACAGCGCCAACTCCGATGTGCTATTCTTGGCAAGCTGAGATGGCTGGCGGGGTCGCGGCCCCGCATTGCTGAGTTTTCCGGAGGATGCCAGTGCCGCTGAAGCGCGATCGAGTTTCAGATGGGGTATACGTTTTCACCAGCGGGCTCTACGCCGAGGTCACGGCCACCGTGATCTTCACCGATGAGGGCGCGATTGTGGTGGATACCTTGCCTTTCCCGCAGGAGAGCCGGCATATTCGCGACTTCATCGCTCAACGCCGGTCCAAGGCGCTGTACGTCATCAACACCCATTCGCACGCCGATCACATCTACGGCACCTACCTGTTCCCGGAAGCCGAGGTGGTGGCGCACTATCAGTGTCGCCGGCTCATGGAGCGCCATGCTGAGGCTTCGCTCAGCGCCGCCAAGCAGCAGACGCCGCAACTGGCCGATGTGCGGATTCGCTATCCTGAGTTGCTCTTCAACGAAGTGATGACGCTGCGGGTGGCTAACAAGACCATCGAGCTGTCGTACACTCCCGGCCACGCCCGCGATGTCTGTTCGGTGTATGTGTACGAGGATCGCCTGATGATCGCCAGCGACACGGTCATGCCTGTGCCCTATGTGGTCGGAGGCGATCTGGATGACATGATCCAGTCGTTGACCGCCATCAAACAGAAGAGCATGGAGAACCTGATACAGGGGCACGGCGAGGTGCTGTTGCGGGGCGAGATCGAGGAAACTCTCGCGGCCAACATCAGCTATCTGAAAAGCATTGACCGCCTGGTGCGCGAGAAGATCGCCCGCGGCGTGCCGCGCAACAACATCCTGGACATCACCATCGAGGAGTGTGGCCTCTCGCGCATACCCCTCAGTGGCCTGGTTCAGAAGCTTCACAACGCCAATCTGTTGACGCTGTACGATTCGTACCGGTCCGAGATGAAGGCCCGGCGGGGCGCGTGACAGGGTAACAAGGAGACAAGGATGTAGTACCCCATCCCGCCATGACCCCGTCACAACTGCGCGCCATCGGCTCGCGCATCGTACAATGATTTCGCCACCACCGCCAGACCTGCTTCGGCGTCCGCCGGCGACAAGTCGAGCATGGGCCGGAAGCGGATCGAGCGCTCCCCACATTTGAGCGTTACCAGCCCGTTCTGGAGCAGCAGCCCGCGAAAGATGTCGCGCGCGCGCGCCGTGGGCAGATCGAACGCGATCATCATCCCCAGCCCGCGCACGTTGGCGATCAGGTCCGATCGCCTGGCGAGCTCGGCCAGGCCGTCAAGCAGCGTTTTCCCCACGGTCGCGGCGTTTTCTAGCAGGTTGTCCTCCGCGATGATCTCCAGGTAACGCTGGCTGCGTACCATGTCCACCAGGCTGCCGCCCCACGTCGAGTTGATGCGGCTGGAGACGCGGAAGACGTTGTCGGGCACTTCATCTATGCGCGGCCCCGCGATGATCCCGCAGATTTGCGCCTTCTTGCCGAAAGCGATGATGTCGGGCCTGACTCCCATCTGCTCGACGGCCCACATCCGGCCGGTGGTGCCCATCCCGGTCTGCACTTCGTCCACGATGAACAGGAAGTCATTCTCGTCGGCCAGTTGACGCAGTTGACCGAAGAATTCCGGCCGGAAATGGTTGTCGCCCCCTTCGCCCTGGATCGGCTCGATGATCAGCCCTGCGATGTCGTTAGGGCTGGCGTGCAAAGCCTTCTTGATCTGCGTAAGAGCCTGATGTTCGAGCTTGATCGTCTGGGCCAGCACCTCTTCGGTGATCGGGAAGCGCAGCTTCGGATTGATGATGCGCGGCCAGTTGAACCTGGGGAAGTACGCATACTTCCGGGGATCTGCCGTGTTGGTCAGCGACAGCGTATACCCGCTGCGGCCATGAAATGCTTCCCGGAAATGGATGATCTTGCTGCCTTTGTCGCCCTTGCCGGCCGCGAAGTTCCTGCGCACCTTCCAGTCGAAGGCGGTCTTCAGCGCGTTTTCCACGGCCAGCGCGCCCCCCGAGATCAGGAAAAGGTGTGGCATGTCGGCGGGCTTGGCGATGCGGCTGAAGGTCTCCACGAACTCCGCCAGGTAGGGAGTGTAGACATCCGAGTTCGCCGGGTTGTGCAGCGCGACCTCGACCAGTCGCTGCATGAACCACGGCTCGCGCATCTTCGGATGGTTGTGGCCGACTGGCTGGCTGGCGAAGTATGCGTAGAAGTCCAGGTATTCGCGGCCGGTCGCGGCGTCCCGCAAGTAAGCGCCGTGGGAGCCCGACAGGTCAATGACCAGGTGCTCGCCGTCGGCCAGCATGTGCCTGGCGATGGTAGCGTGGACATCTTTCGGATGAACGGTGATGGAGGCGACAGCGCCTTCAGATGGGTTCATGCCTTCCTCTCAACAGCGATGTTAGGGCGCGGTCGCCAGCGCAAGCCCGGTCACCAGCGCGCGACCGCCTGGCTGGCGCAGCCGCAACGTCACCTCATTCGCGCCCTGACGCAAGGACAGATGCATCACGTGCGCGCCCCCGGCGCGGGGCGCATCGAGCTCTGGGCTGCCAGGGGCCAGGGTCACGCGCAGTGTTGCCTCGCCGCTGACCGGCGCCTGCACGAACAGCGTCGCGTGACCGCTGAAAGTCCGACCCTGGCTGCCAGGGTCGAACCTTCCCCACCCATCTCCCAGCGCCAGGTATGGCGCTGAAACGGCGGGCGATTCCACCTCGTAGACAGTCAGCCGCACATCTTCATAGACCGGAGGCTGGGCGCCGAAGATCTGGCGCGCGGCGGCATCCACGTAGGCGCGTTCTGGCCCGGCCGGCATCTGATAGCGGTCCAGGATGACCCAGCGGATGCCCAGATCGTGCAGCGCCTGGCCTCCTTGCGCTGCCAGATCGAAGGCGATGATGTCGGGTCCGAGACGCCGGAGATGCTGAAGCACCGGCGCGCGCTCGACGAGGGTGCGCGGGTCATCGCGGCTGATATACGCGACCGCGAGCGGTTTGCGGTGGACCGTCTGTTGCAGCAGATAGCCCGGCCGATCCCAGGCCATGGGCAGGTTGAGCACCGCGCCCGTCCGCTTGTCGTCTGCCAGGGCGTGATACCACTGTGGGACATCCGGCCGGCTCATCGGATAGGGCGCCGGCAGGAACTCGAAAAGAATCAGCCCAACGGCAACCGCAGGGGCCAGGCGACCGATGACAGGCCGCTGCGCCAGCCATTGCACGCCCGCAGCCGCCAGCAACCCCATAGCGAGCATGATCATGGCGTCGAAGCGGCTGACCGAGCGGGTGATCTCCATGAATGGGATCTTGTCTGCCAACCAGCCGTAGGGCAGAACGATCTCGCGGCCGCCGGGCAACAGATCGGTTTTGCCTCCTACGTGGAGGACGGGCCCCAAGGAGAGCACGAAGAAGACAACGAGCGCCAGCAGCCAGAGTCCGCGCGACGCGCCAGCGCGCAGGGGCGGCTGGAGCCGGGCAATCGCCCACGTACCAGGCACTTCGGAAGTGTCTGGTACGTGGTGGGTGTCATGAATCCGCGCGCGGCGCAAGCTGCCGACTTGCACAATGCCCCCCAACAGCGTCAGCGCCAGAACCGTGAAGCCGGCAAAAACCTGGTGCTCGGACACTGTCGAGGTGAAGACCCTGGCCCTGGCCTGCGCCCACTCGCCCCACAACGGATGAAACTCCTGCGGGGTGACGAATGCCAGCAGGTCGGCCGAGAGGATGCGGCTGTGGATGGGATCGGGAACCATGAAGCGAAACTGGCCAGCATCGCGGATCATCGGCGCCAGCAACGGGCTCAGGATGATCGCCCAGAGCGCCCAGATCGCAGCGACGGCCCCGACGGCGGCCAGGAAAGGCCGTCCAGCCATTTTGAGTCCCTGCCGGCTGCTGCGCCACGCGGACCACAACAGCGCCGCCGCTGTGAAGATGAGGCAATAGAGGGTGTAGTACCAATCGCAGAATGTGACAAGCGCGAGGAACAGAACAGCCAACAGGATGTTACGCCGGGTAGGTCTCTCCAGCGAACGGAGCAGATACAGGATGTAGAACGGAATCCACTCCAGACTGATCACCTGCATATGCCCCAGCAGATGGGCGATATGGAATGGGGAAAATGTGAAGATCGCGCCGGCCGCGAACGCGGCCAACGAGCTGCCGCCCGCGCCGAGCAGCCGTCGCACCAGCAGCCAGGCGCCCAGTCCGCCCATCACAAAACTGAAGATCACCACGGCGTTGTAGGCCGGCAACAGGCCCCAGGCGATCTGAATCGGCAAGACCGTCACACCGTTGAAAGGGTTCAGGGTGTGAAAAAGCAGCCCGACTCCCGTGGGGTGATAGAGCAGGTCGGTGAAGAAGGGGGACGTCTGTTTCTCCAGCAGCGCCACCTTCACCCACCAAAGGTTCCAGTAGTTCTGCCAGCCGTCGAAGCCATCGCCCGGAATCGCAATGGTGAACTGCCTGACGAGCGGAAAGGTGAAGACCAGGGTCGCCAGAAGATAACCGAGAAGCGCCCACAGAGCGCGAAACCGATGCGTCAAGCGACTACTCCCCTCGTTGTTGAGCTGCGACCATAGCCTCGGCATAGGCGCGTTCGCCGGCTGTAATGAGTTGCTCTGTGCGCACATGCCACGCGGAGCGCTCACTTTCCTCCTCGATGCTCTTCAGATTGGCGCGCACATTGAGGAGGGCCGCCTGAAGACTGGCGTGAGCCAGCAGCGCGGCGACGGCCACATCGCTGGACGCATTGCGATTGCTCTGCAGCGCGGCCTGGATCGCCAGATCGAGGAGATTGACGCACGCGGTCGCCACATCCAATTGGGTCTCTATGGCTCGCTTCATCGCCGCCTGAATCGCAGTCTTGCGCTCGGCCTGTGCGCTATCTGGCTGGCGCGGCAGCCGATAGGCGGCCATGACGCTCGTGTAGGCTGCGGCATCCTCGTCTGCTGACTGCAGCAGCCGGCGGCGCAGCCCTTCGGCCTGATCGCGCAAGTTGATCATTTCCTCCTGGCAGGCTGCGTAGCGCTCCCGACCGATCGTGAGTCGGGCGGCCATTCCCACCAGCGCGGCCGCCAACGCGGCCGCCAGCGCGGCTGCCGCACCGCCGCCGGGCGCCGGCGCATCACTGGCGACGGCTGTCAGCAGCTCGTCCACAGACAGATCGCACAATCGCGGTGGTATCATGTTTGCCTTTACTCCTCACGTTTCGCTCTCACGGCATTATACGCCAAACCCGCACGGATGCGCAATTGGACAAGGTCTAACGCGATTCTGATACAATTGGCAGCGTCACTCCTTGAGTTGTCCGGTCATCTGTGCTAGAATACGACTCGGCGACTGATCGTCATGGGAGGTGATCACGTGTATGGCGATTCCTATCCAGGTGTGCGTTGGGCATTGCAGAATGAAACCGTCTGGCGCCCACCGACTGATGTCTATGAGACCGGCGACCAGGCGGTCATCATTGTCGAGATCGGCGGCCTGACGGACGGTGACTACGAGGTGTCGCTCATGGGCCGCCTGTTGGTGGTCAGCGGGGAACGTCGCGACCCGGTCGAGAAACTGGCTTATCAGCAGATGGAGATTCGTTACGGTCGGTTTCGCACGCAGGTTCACCTGCCGTGGGCCATTGACGATGACGGCGTAGCGGCGAGCTACCGGGATGGTTTTCTGAAGGTCACGTTGCGCAAGGCGCAGGCGCGGCGCGTTCCGGTTCGCGTGGCTGCAGATGACGAGCAGTAACTCGCGCGGCTTCAGGTGTCTCCCGCTCTGGCCGGTCTCCGACCGAGCCAGTTCGGGTTTCAAGCGAGACCGAGAAGCATAGACTCAGAGAAGGACTGAAGAGCGATGGCAGATATCGAACAAGTGGACTTCGCCATTCCGGCCGAGTTGCCCATCTTGCCGCTGCGCGGGGTGGTCGTCTATCCCATGATGTGGCTGCCTCTGACCATCGGGCAGGAACGCTCGATCAAGCTGGTGGACGATACGCTGATCGAGTCGGCTGATCATCGCGTGATTGGCCTGATCACGTCGCGCGACGCTGAAGTCGAGGAACCGAGGCCCGAACAGGTCTATACGCTGGGCACGGCCGCGCTGGTCCACCGAATGCTGAAAGCGCCCGATGGCACCATCCGCCTGATTGTGCAAGGACTGGAGCGCATTCGCATCCTGGGTTACGTTCAGGAATATCCCTATCTGCGCGCGCGGATCGAGCTCGTTCCCGATGACGACGAGGCGTCGTTGGAGCAAGAGGCGCTCATGCGCACGACGCAGGAGCTTTTTCGGCGGCTGGTGCAATTGGTGCCCCACATGCCGGAGGAACTGGAAACCGCGGCGATCAACGCGACGAGCGCGCGACAGCTCGCGTACCTGGTGGCGGCCAGCGTACGCATGGAGCCGGCCCAGGCGCAAGAGATTCTGGAGATCAACCCCGTCAAACAAAAGCTCGTCAAGCTGAACTCCATTCTGACGAAGGAACTCGAAGTCCTTGAGCTGGGCAAGAAGATCCAAACCCAGGCCCAGGATGAGATGTCCAAGATGCAGCGCGAGTATTTCCTGCGCGAGCAGCTCAAGGCCATCCAGAAGGAACTGGGAGAGGGAGACGAGCAAGAGGCGGAAATCCGGGAGTTCGAGCAGCGCATCGCCCAGGCCTCTATGCCCGAGGAGGCTGATAAGGAGGCCCGCCGCGAGCTGGATCGCATGAAAAAGATGCCCACGCAGGCCGCCGAGTATTCGGTCATCAAGACGTATCTTGACTGGATGGTCAACCTGCCGTGGAACGTCACCACGGCAGACAATCTGGATATCGCCCATGCTCGCCGGGTGCTCGAAGAGGATCACTACGGTCTGAAGGACATCAAAGACCGCATCCTGGAATTCTTGTCGGTGCGCAAGCTGCGCTTGGAGCGCCGGTCCGAAGGCCAGGAGCCCGAGCCGCCGGCCGATCTGATCCGCCGCGAGCGCGAGGGCGTGATCCTCTGCTTCGTCGGCCCGCCCGGTACAGGCAAGACCTCGTTGGGTCGCTCCATCGCCCGCGCCTTGGGCCGGAAATTCATCCGCCTGGCATTGGGCGGCATCCGAGATGAGGCCGAGGTGCGCGGCTTTCGGCGCACCTATATCGGCTCGATGCCGGGGCGCATCATTCAGAGCCTGCGTCGCATCGAGAGCCGCAATCCGGTCTTCATGTTGGATGAGGTGGACAAACTGGGGCGTGACTTCCGCGGCGACCCTTCGTCGGCGTTGCTGGAAGTCCTCGACCCTGAACAGAACGCGGAATTTCGCGACCACTACCTGGATGTGCCGTTTGACTTGAGCCAGGTTTTCTTCATCACTACGGCGAATTGGCTGGAGCCTATCCCGCAGCCGCTCCTCGACCGCGTGGAGGTGATCCAACTCAGCTCTTATACCGAGGAGGACAAGATCAAGATCGCGCAGGGCTATCTGGCCCCGCGCCAAATCCGCGAGAACGGCCTGCGTGTTGCGGAGGTTACGATCGAGGAGAATGCGCTGCGCCGCATCGTGTGCGACTACACGCGGGAAGCTGGCGTGCGGCATCTCGAACGCGAGATCGGCGCGATCTGTCGCAAGGTGGCGACCAAGGTGGCCGAAAATGGCGCTGGCGAGGGCTCTGTCGTTGTGACCGCAGATGACCTGCCGACCTACCTGGGGCGGCCGAAGTTCCTCAACGAGGTGGCCGAGCGAGTCGAGATGGCCGGCGTCGCCACCGGCATCGCCTACACTGTCACGGGCGGCGACATCATGTTCTTCGAGGCCACGCGTATGCCTGGCGCCAAGGGGTTCACCCTCACGGGTCAATTGGGCGATGTCATGAAGGAATCGGCCCAGGCCGCGCTGAGCTGGGTGCGCAGCAAGGCCACCGACTACGGCATTGACGCCGAGGTCTTCGCCAAGTCCGACATCCACCTGCACATCCCCGCGGGCGCTACGCCCAAAGACGGGCCGAGCGCGGGTGTGACGATGGCGACCGCGCTGGTCAGCTTGCTCACGGGCACGCCGGTGCGGAAAGACGTAGCCATGACCGGCGAGATCACCCTGCGCGGCCAGGTGTTGCCGGTCGGCGGCATCAAAGAGAAGGTGCTGGCTGCCAACCGGGCCGGCCTGACTACTGTGATCCTGCCCAAGCGCAACGAGGGCGATTTGGAGGATGTGCCAGAGATCGTGCGTCAGAAGATGGCGTTTGTCTTCGCGGAGCGGGTGGATGACGTCATCAAGACGGCCCTGGTGATGAGACCTGCCGTGCAAGGCGCAACGCCCCTTGACGCGGTTTGACAAATCGTCCAAAGTAAACATAATAGGGAGGCGGCCAACTGTGCGGCCCAGGCGCCGGCAATCGGCTGCAATGTCGGCGCCACTACATCATGATGTACTTACAAGAAAGGAGAAAGTGTACCCTTTGTGTCCGAAAAAAAGCGAATAAAGAGAACGTTTCGGTCTGTGGAGGGCGATTGGCGGCGGGTTGATCTGCACCTGCACACATTAGCGTCGGCCGACTGGCTAGACCCAGGTGTGAGTTGGGTGCAGTGGCTGCAGAAAGCTGAGGCCCGTGGACTGGATATTGTGGCGATCACCGACCACAACACGGTGGAGGGGGTTGCCGGCCTTCGAGCCGAGATCGAGCGCCTGGCGTGGTTGGAGGCGAATGATCGCCTGCGACCCCAGGAACGGCGAGACCTGGACGAGTTCCGGCGGCTTGGCGAGAGGGTTCTCGTCTTGCCCGGATTTGAGTTCACGGCTACGCTCGGTTTTCACGTCCTGGCCATCTTTTCCCCCGACACCTCGCTGCGCTTGCTGGAGCTGTTGCTGCTGCGCCTCAACGTCCCGGTGGACAAGCTGGGCGCGGGCATGACCGAGGTTGGCGCCACCACCGATGTGCTGACCGCGTATCGGTTGATTGACGAGGCTGGCGGCCTTGTCATCGCGGCGCATGCCAACAGCTCGCACGGCGTTGCGATGCGCGGCTTCAACTTCGGCGGTCAGACCAAGATCGCCTACACCCAAGATCCACACCTGCATGCCCTGGAAGTGACCGACCTGGAAGAAAGCGGCCGGCGTTCGACCGCGCGCTTCTTCGATGGCTCCAAGCCCGAGTATCCTCGGCGGATGCACTGCATTCAAGGTTCCGACGCACACCGGCTCACCCGCGATCCGAAAGACAAGAATCGGCAGGGGATCGGCGATCGCGTCACCGAAATTCGAATGCCGGAGGTGAGCTTTGAAGCGCTGCGCGCGGCCCTAACAGGAAATGACTTCACCGCGACGCGACCCTACCGCCCGACCGCGGCGCCGTTCGACTACGTGCAGGTTGCGCGTGAGCAGGGTAACACCATCGTGCAGGCGTTTCATGAAACGATGCCGCAGCCGGGCCGGCTGGGCCGACTGCTGGCTGACGTCGTCGCATTCGCCAACACACGCGGCGGCACCATCTACGTGGGCGCCAGCGCGGCCAAGAAAGGCCCGCCGCGCGGGGTAGACAACCCGACCGAGGCCATCGCCTTGCTCAGGCGTGAGGTCGAGCAGAGCATCACCCCACGGCTGAGTGTTCACTTCGATGCGCAATCGAGCCAGGGATCGTCGGTGGTGCGCGTGTCTGTGCCCAGCGGAGCTGAGCAACCCTACGCGCTGAATCAGACGCGTATCTACATCCGCCAGGAAGGCGAGACGGCCGAGGCCGCGCGCGATGAGATCGTGCGCCTGGTGCGGACCGTCCGTGGGTCAACGCAGCCCGCTGCGCCGACAGCGCCTGCGCCGGCCGTCGAGGCGCAGCCGGCAGCTCCGGTCACTGAGCCGGCCGCGCGTGTGGTTGTTGCGCCGAAGGTCGAGGCGGCGCCGCCGCCATCCGAGACGCCCAAGCCAGCCCGGCGAAGACGCAGGCGGAGCAAGCCTGTGGTCGCTGAGGCAAAGAAACCCGTGCAGCCCGAGGCCGAGGCGCCCACAGCGACGCCCAAGGTGCAGGCTGAAGCGGCAGCGCAGCCTGCACCGCCGCCGGTCGAGCTCCCTGAGTCGCCCGAAGTGAAGCCTAGCGACCAGGCGACCGTCTCGGAGGCGAGTCCGCCTGAAACTGAGGAAGCGCCTGCGGTCTCGGCAGAGCTTCCTGGGGCAACAGAGACGGCCGGAGCAGTCGAGCCTTCCGAGGCTGCCCAGCCGGCGAAACCAGCGCGACGACGACCGCGCTCGCGCAAGATCACGAAACGCCCAGACGCCGCCGCCCAGCCTGAAGCTGCTGCGCCGACTTCTGAAGGCGAGCCGAGCCCTGCCGTGGCCGCTGAGACGCTGTCTGTCGAACAACCGGTCACGGAGCAAAGCGCGCCCGCGCCGGCCGCTGCCGCCGAGCCAGAGAGTCAACCGAACATCCTGGAGGCGCCAGCCATCGGAGTCGAGATCGTCGCCATCGAAGAACGCAAGGGCCGGCGCTACTTCACCATCCGCGACTTGCGGAACTATGGCACGGTTCGCAACGTGACCGAGGCTTCGGCCCGCAAGCTTTGGAGCTACGCGATCAACCAATACCTGCATAACACGGTGGATCCCGAACGCGTGACCTGGAGCGGCGACTACGGTCTGTGGCAGTCAGCCACCCGCAGCCGCAAGCTGCGCTATGATCTGGTGCGCCGCCAGACTGATGGCTCGCTGCGCGTCTTCTACGGCGTCACCGCCGATGGTATGAGCGGCCCCTGGGCGCAGTTCCTGCGGGGGAAGGATCGAGCGGAGCGAGAGGAGGCGTAGCGCCTGCGAAGAGACCAGTCAGGTCGCCAAGGCCTGACTGGTCTCAGTAGATCACAATTGCTCAGGCCAGATCCGTGATCCGGCGGGTCATGGACCCGCTTGGAGCATGAATCTGTGATCTACTGGGTCTGGCCCAACTAGAACACGTAGAACACCGCAAACACGATTGCCCCGAACAGAACCGCATCAATCTGCAAGGGCCGATCCTTGAGCACCACCACATCCGGTGGATCGGTCTCGCCTTTGACGTGGATCAGGTAGAGATAGCGGAACAAGCCATACAGCACGAACGGGATTGTCAGCATCATCGAGTGGTTCGAGGGCAGGTTCGGCGCCGAGAAGGTGTAGAGCGAATACGCCATCACCGTGCTCGAGCTGACGAGCGCCAGCATTTCGTCCAGGAAGCGCAGGTTGTACTCCTCCAGGATGGCGCGTGTGTTGTTCGACTTGTGCTCTAGCAGCACGATCTCCTGCCTGCGTTTGCCCAGGGCCAGGAAGAGCGCCAGCAGCACCATGCAGACGTAGATCCAGGGCGAGAAACGTTGCGCTTCGATGACCACAACCCCCGCCGCAACGCGCAAGACGAACCCCGCGGCGATGGTCAGCACGTCCACGATCACGATATTTTTCAGCCAAAATGAATACGCAACCATCAGAAGGAAGTAGCCGTACAGGATCGCTGCCAGCCCGCGATCCAGCCAGAGAGCCACGGGCAGGCAGATCACGACAAGCGTGACTGCCGCGACGATAGCAACGCCGGGCCGGAGTGCGCCGGATGCCAGCGGACGGTTGCGTTTGCTGGGGTGCTGCCGATCCTTCTCGACATCCACCAGGTCGTTGACGATATAGACCGCGCTCGAGATCAGACAGAACAACCCAAAAGCCAGCAGCGTGCGCAGAAACGGCTGCGCCTGGAACAGCTTGACATCGAAAATCAGCGCGGCCCAGATGAAGATGTTCTTGTGCCATTGCTTGGGCCGCATCGTGCGCCACAGCAGCCTGATCTGCGCCAGCGCGCTGACCGGCTCGGCCGCGGACCGGGAGGTTTTGTTCATATTCCCAGGACTCCTGTATAGCCAGGTGCGCAGACGCCCCGCTTCCTCCACGAAAGCGAGGCGTCTGCGCATACTGAAGGCGAAGTAACCGAGCGGCAATCATACCGCAAAGACAGCGGCTTCGTCAAACCGCGGATGCTGCCGGGTTGTCTGCACAAGGAGATGCTTTCAATGAGCCGGTCGGAGAACAAGGTCCGCGCTGAACCCATTAGCGATTGCCTGGATGATGTGGTGTTGCCGCCAGGCGGGCGGCCTCGGATTCCCGCCGCCAGGTTCGCCCAAACCGAAGCCAGTTTGGGCCCCGAACCATGCTATATGGACGAGCGCGGCCGCGACCTGCGCATTGATCTGTTGCGCGGCTATTTCGTGGTCGCCATGATCGTAGATCACGTGCGGGGCGCCTCGCCGCTCTATTTGCTGACGGGCGGCAACCGTTTCTACACTTCGGCGGCCGAGGGCTTCATTCTGACCTCCGGGCTGGTCTCGGGGCTGGTCTATCGGCGGCTGATCGAACGCGATGGCGTCGCGCCGACCCTCTTGAAGGTCATCACGCGCGCTGGCGTCCTCTACCTGTTGACTGTCGCCCTCACGTTGCTCTTCCTGCCCATCTCCGAGCTGCTCTATCTGCCGTGGGCGCAAGCCCTGGATGTGAGCAACCCCCTGGCGGTCGTGGTAAGCATCCTGACTCTCCATCGCACCTACTATCTGGTGGATGTGATGTTGCTGTATACCGTGCTCTTCGTGGCGGCGGCGCTGACCTTTATCTTCCTGGAGCGCGGCAAGACGTGGCCGGTGCTGGCCGGATCATGGCTTTTGTGGGGCCTCTTCCAGGTCTTTCCAGAGTCTGTCGCGCTGCCCTGGCCGATCGCCGGCAACTATCTGTTCGATTTCTCAGCCTGGCAAGTGCTCTTCTTTTCGGGGCTGGTCTTGGGCTACCGCCAGGATCGGCTGCCGGTCCTCGATCGCCGGTCGGCGCGCGTGGCGCTGATTGCGACGGCCGTGGCCGTGCTGTTGCTGATCGGCGCCTATTTCATCGTTGACCCGCCGACGGCGCTGATGCCGCCGGAATTGGCGACGGGCAGCCCGATAGTCAGCCCTGTTCGCCTCTGGTTCCAGGATAACTTTTTTGCCAAGGTAGCGCTCCGGCCGGGCAGGCTGCTGGCATCAGCGATCGTGTTCAGCTTCCTGTTTATTGCGGTCACGGTCTTCTGGCGCCGCGTGCAGACCGTGCTTGCCTGGCTGTTGGTACCCTTGGGCCAACATGCGCTGTACGCCTATACAGCTCATATCGTGCTCGTGACGCTTGTGGCCATTGTCATTGCTCCTTTCCGGGTGGGGTCGCCCGGACCCCAATGGCTGAATGCGCTTATCCAGATCGCCAGCGTCATGCTGATCTGGCTCTTGGTGCGCGTGCAGTTCTTGTCGCCCACGCCCGCGACGCGGCGCTACTGGTATGCCAGCCCTATCGTCTTCACAGCTTTGGCGATGCTGGTCTTGTGGCTTGATCCCACGCCCGGGCAGCCTGGCATCGCGGCCCAGACGCCCCGGCCCGTTTCGGCCGCGCCGCGCGTGCCGAGCCGGTTCGGTACGCCGATCCCACGCGCCGCGCTGCAACCCGGTGCAGCGGCCATCGGGACTCCGATGCCTGTTCCAACTCCGACTCCGACGCCGGCCGTGCCGTGGAAGGTCATCGCATCGGCCGATGCGCTGACGCGCATTGGGCCGTACCTGAGCGAGATGGCCGGCTCGCTCCAGGAGCGCTGGTTCTACAGCCCAGAGCTGGACCGCGATATGCCGTATTGGATCTACCAGCCGCCGGACTACGGTCTGGCAGGACGCCACTATCCGGTGTTGTACATGCTGCATGGGTTGGGCGGACACCGTGACGAATGGATCGTCTATGGGCTGATGGATGCGGCAGACCGGGCGATCCGTGCGGGCAGCATCGCGCCGATGCTGATCGTCTTGCCGCAGGGAGACAAGGACTACTGGGTCAATCACGTCGGCGATGGACCCTTGTGGGGCGAGTATGTGGCGCGTGACCTGGTGACTCATATTGACACCACCTATCGCGCCATCCGCTCTGCCAGGGCACGGGCGATCGGCGGTCTCTCGATGGGGGCCTGGGGCGCGCTCCACCATGCCTTCAGCCGGACGGATGTCTTCGGCGTGGTCGGCGCGCACAGCGTTTCGCTGCGGCCCGATGATGGCTCGCTGCCATTCCTGGGGCGATCCGAGGAGTTCGCCACGCGGGATCCACTCTCTCTGGCGCGCTCACAGCCTGGACTCGATCGGCTGCGCATCTGGATTGACATGCCCGAGCTGGATCCGTGGCTGGAAGAGGCCAAAGAACTGCATCTGGTGTTGGCTGTTCGAGGTATTTCACACATCTGGCAAGTATTCCCTGGCGAGCACGCTGGCGTCTACTGGATGGAGCATATCCTCGACTACTTGCGCTACTACGGCAATGCCCTGGCGCGCCAGTAGGGTGGTCGAGAGCTTCAGCACCGTATCATGGAGGATACCATTAGCGAATAGCAAACTGCAAATTGCAAATTGCAGCTCACGCAAAGACGCCAAGACGCAGGGGCGGTCAGAAGCACTCGACGGTCATCTGCGCCCTTTGCGTCTTTGCGTGAGACCAGCCGGGCCATTTTCAGGACACCTTCTCCGTATCGTTCTTCTCCCTCAGACGTTAAGATAAGTGAGACTTGGTGAGCAATCGGGCTCATCCGTGTGTTGTCTTGAAAGGAGAAAGCTCCGATGAAACCCCGATCAGTCTTCAGATTCGTGTTGGCGTTCTTGCTTATCGGCTCCTCGTTGATCACCGCCGCGGCGACTGCCGCGCCGGTCGAGCGGCTGAAGGGGACTGGTTCAGCCTCCTCGACCCTGCTCGATCTGTCCCCTCAAGTAGTGGCCGAGGCCGCTGGCTCGATCGGCAGCCTCCCGACCGTGCGCATCAATGAGGTGATGCCGCGGCCGGCCGGGAGCGGGCGCGACTGGGTAGAGCTCTATCAACCGCGCGCCGCACATACGCGCTTTCTGCCCGTGACCCCCAACCGCGCCGCGGGTACGTCGGCCGCCTCACAACCCAATGCCCCCGCCGGACACCAGCCGGCTGCCAGCATCGCCGGCTGGCACGTGTGCAACAAGGCCGGCGCATGCTACGCGATCCCGGTCGCGCTGCCAGCGGTTCCGGCTGGCGCGTTCGTGTTGATCTACTTCGACGGCCTGGGCGCGGCCAGTAATGACTATGACTTCACTGACGGCGTGGCGGTGCTGCACACGCCGGCCGGACTGGTGGACATCTTCGACGCCCAGGCTGATGTGGTCGCGCTGTACACCGGCGCGGTCCACAACGCACAGACGGTGCGCGACTTTGTGGCCTACGGCGGCCCGCCCGGCGCAGCCGACGATCACGCGGCCGCCGCGGGCCTCTGGCCGGCCGACCAGTGGGCCAGCCTGGCGTTGGGTTCGGGCGCCGAGGCGGCCGGCGACCTGACGCCGAGCCGCTCACTGGGCCTCTATCCGGGCCACAGCAACCGCGGGCCCGACGATTGGGCCGTCTACCAGGGCGCCGATCTGACCCCTGGCAGCGCGAATCCCCTTCCACGCGCGCAGTGGGCGACCACAGGCGATGGCGCGGTGTTCGGCAGCGATGGCTTCGCGCTCGGCTGGCCTTGGGTTCCCGCGGCGCGCTATCAGCTTCAGATGGACGACGACCCAGCCTTCGGCTCGTTGGCGGTGAACGCGTTTCTCGACGCGCCCTACTATGCGCCGCAGCCGCCCCCGCCTCCTGGCGTCTACTGGTGGCGTGTGCGGGCCATCGTGGGAGAACAGGCGGCGGCGTGGTCAGCGCCGGCCAGGGTAACTATCATCCCGGTCGTCGAAGCCAGCGCAGCCGCGCGCACGCCCGACGCGCTGACGGCCGTAGATCAGACTATCCTGGCGATGACCTGGCTGCGCCAGCGCAAGGACACCCGGCTGCTCTGTCTGGACGGGGACAACGAGGGCAACCCGGCGTCCAACGCATCGGAAGAGGCGTGGGATGCGGTCCACCCGGACGCGATCTACACCCACGGTCGCAACAACTGCGTGCGCGCGTCCATCGCCATGATCGTGACGCACTACGGCGGCAACCTGAGCCAGGATCGCCTGTCGTATCGGCTCTTCGAGAACTGGGGCGCGCCCATCGAGAACATCGGCCAGTTGAATAATCCGCACCTCGACCTGGGCCACGACCGCACCACGCTGGTGTGCGGCGGCGACGGCTCGAACGGCGGCCGGCTGCTCGCCTGGGCGTTGGGGATCAACGTCGCCGACTACACCTATGCCTATGCCAAGCCCACCTTCGCGCAGGTCCGCGGCTGGATTGACGCCAGCCGGCCTGTCATGCGCTTCCACGGCGGGCATCAGACGGTGATCGGCGGCTACCGCACCCTGGGCGACGGCACGCAACAGGTGCGCCTCTTCGATCCGTGGAGCGCGACGACCTGGGAGAACTACAATACCCTCAACATCACCTGCTACTATGTGCCCCCGGCTTCGGCGCCGGGCGTGCGTTCCGACGAACCGGGCATTTGGACTGACGCGGACGGCGACGGGATCATGGACTGGGATGAGCAGTTCCGCTTCTTCACGAGCGCCGTCTCGCCCGACAGCGACATGGATTGGGTGCAGGACAAGCAGGATCTCCGCGAGTATGTCTTCACCAACGCCGGGGCCTACAACCTGCGCAATGCCGATGTGGACGGCGATGGCCTGCGCAAGGAGCGGGACCCGGACAACGACGGAGACGGCTCAGTGGATGGCTGTGAGGATACCAACTTCAACGGCAAGTACGAGTCTGCCCTGGGTGAAACGGACAATCTCAGCGCGGCCAGCCACCAGCCGTGCACTCCCCGCTTCGACATCCTGCAGCCGACCCAAACCACCCCGGTGAATGCCGGCGCCTACAATGGGCCGGACAAGATCCTGGTGCAGGTGAAGACGGCCACGCCGCCTTCTTCGCCTGTCACCTACGCCGCGGCCGACTTCAGCGTGAAGGTGGGCGCTGCGACCGCGACCGTGCTCTCCGCCTATCGCGTCTTCGACACTCACTTTCTGGTGGTCAGTGCGCCCGCGCAAGCAGCCGCCGACTACTACGATCTGGAGGTGAAGCTGGGCTCGCAGACCGACAAGGAGACGCGAGCGGTCTACTACCTGCCCAGGCTGCGCGCTGATCAGGTGTTGGTCATTGACCGTTCGGGCAGCATGAGCGACTATGGCAAGATGGATGCCGCCAAGAACGCTGCACGCGCGTTCATTGACCATACCGGCATCGGCGACATGATCGGCGTCGTGTCGTTTTCCGCTTCGGCCAGCACCAACTACGGCCTGACCACCATCACCGGCGACCCGGAGTGGAATGCAGCCAAATCCGCGGTCAATGCGCTGACCCCCGCCACCTCGACCGCGCTGGGTCAGGGCGCGCGCCGCGGCTACGATGAATTGGCAGCCAAGGGCAAGAACGATCATGACTGGGCGATGGCGCTCCTCAGCGACGGCATGGAGAACGTGACGCCCTACTGGTCCGATCCGACGGTCAGCGGGGTGATCGTGCCGTCGCGCGTGGCGGTGCACACCGTGGCGTTGGGCTACGACGCCGATGTGTCGCTCATGGCGGCTATCGCCGGCCAGACGGGCGGCACAGCCTACGAGGCAGGAACCGACATCCTGCCGCTGGCCGCGGCCGCATCCCGAACGTCCTTCACGGCCGCGTCTGGCTCGCCCCAGGCCGGAGCAACCGGCGGGGCCGCGCTGCCTGGCCCGAACGTGCCCTCGACTCTGCCCAACCGTCTGGCCGACATCTACAAGGCCATCGGCGAGGAAGTGGGCCATCAGCAGCGGCTGTTCGAGAAGACGGGTACGTTCTCAGGCCGCGAGACGTTCGAAGTGCCTGTGGAAGAGGGCCTGCCAGAGGGGATCTTCGCGGTCAACTGGGACGATCCCGGCAGCCCAATCACCTTCAACCTGTTTGATCCGAACGGCAATCAGGTGAAGCCCGGCGGCGGCGTGATCTTTCAGAGCGATCTCACGCACCAGCAGTATCGCGTGAAAACGCCCATGCCAGGGGTCTGGGTTGTGGATCTTCGCACCCGCGAGAAGCAGGCCAACTATCTGTTCATGCTGTCGGCCTGGTCTCCGACGACGATGCACCTGGCCTTCGGGCTGCCGCCAGAGCAGCGCGTGAGCGGCGCGCAAATCCCGATTCTGGCGATCCTGGCGGACTACAAGGCGATCACGGGCGCGGAGGTATGGGCGCGCGTGCAAGGACCCAACTCAGACCTGGTGCAAACGCTGCAGTTGTTCGATGACGGCGCGCATCAGGATGGCCGGGCCAACGACGGCGTCTACGGGAATCTGTTCACGCGGGCCTACTGGGCGGGCCAATACCTGGTCAAGGCGACCGGCTGGGGCGTGAACAACTTCGGCGAGAGCTTCATTCGTCACAAGACCGGCGGCTTCACGATCCTGCCGCGCGTGGCCTACGTCTGGCTCGACGATCTGCCCACGGCCTATGCGTATCGCAGCTTGCTGCAGGCGGAAGGGTTCACGGTGGATCTCATCGCGCTGGCAGACGTGGCGAAGACCCTCTGGGGCTTCTACAGCCTGATCGTGATCGGCCCGGACACGGGGGATGGCGCGACCTGGGGCGATTCGGCCGCGGTGAATAGCATCGCGCAATCGGGCCGGCCGGTCATCGGCCTGGGCGAAGGGGGCTATGCCTTCTTCGGCAGGTTGGGGCTGGCCATTGGCTATCCTCGTGGCTGGCACGGCGACGAGAACCGGGCTTACGTGGTGGACACCGCGCATCCCGTCTGGAGCAGCCCCTACAACATCCCGATCCCGCGTGACCGGATCGTCACCGTCTACAAGCGCACCGCGCACGTGGGGATCGAGGTCGTGCGGCCCACAGCCGACATGGTGCTCGTCGGTCGCGAACCTGGCGATCAGAGGTACTACGACCTGCTGCAGCAGTCGCGCTATTTCCTGTGGGGCTTCCAGGCCGGCCCGTCAGCCATGACCGAAGAGGGCCAACACCTGTTCATCAATCTGGCGCAGCATATGATCGGAATGTGATGGGGGGAGATAGAGAGATAGAGACGAGGGGGCGACCGGGTCTCTCTTGCGAGAGGCCCGGTCGCCTGCTATGGGGATCTTGGCGCCGGAGAGCGAGCTCAGCGCAGGATCAGCGGCAGATAGGGCCGGCGCTGGGCGACGTGCAATTGCACCTGGATGGTCGCTGGCTGGTTGGGCGCGGCCGGGCTGGTGAAGGTAACCGTGGCTGCGTGGTCCCCTTCGGCCAGGCCCGATGTGACGGCGCTCAGGGTTGTGTTGTCAGGCGTGACGCCCGCAGGCGCGCTGAGCTTGAGCCAGGGAACGTTGGCCTGCGCATTCCAGGCGATCGGCGCGCCGTTGTTCTGGTTGTCCAGCGATACCAGCGCGCTCGTCTCGCCGGTCGCTGTGTTGAAGAGCACCGTCGTCGGGCCGACTAGCAGTCCATCGGGCGTGCTCAACTCACTCGCATCCTGCACCACCTTCACCCGCACCGAGTCGCTGGCCGTTCCGCCCTGGCCGTCGTTCACGCGAACGGTGATGGTGTGCGTCCCCACGCTCAGCCCGATCTGGCTGGTCTGGCTGCCGAAGCCCAGGAAGCCATCCAGGTCGGACCGCCACTCCACCTGGTTGCCATCCAACGTGCCGAGATCGGCATCGTAGGCGTTGGCCTGCAGGTTGAGGGTCTGGCTAACGACGATCGTTACGTCGGCCGCCGGTTGGACGATCTCGACCGTCGGCGGGTGGTTGGGCACGACAAAGACGCCATCGGAGGTGTCGCTCGCGGTGTGAATGCCATCGGAGACCCAGACGCGGAAAAGGGCCTGGTTGCCCGCCGGCAGATTGGTGGAGTCGAGGACGACGCTGTTGCCTGTCACGTTCTGGGCGACCATCTTCCATGACCCGCCGTTGTCGTTGGAGTACTGCACGTTGAAGGTCAGCGGGTCCCCATCCAGGTCGTTCGCATTCCACGAGACCGTCACGGTGGGGCCGGTCAGCGTTTCGCCGCCGTTGGGCGATACCACGGCGACGGTCGGCGTGCTGGGACCGGCTGTCACGCTGTGGAGCAGCCCGCCGCCTGGGCCTTCGATGTCCACGCGGGTCGCGCCGGCCACGAAGGGTACCAGCTCGCTGATGGAAAGAGAATCGCTCTCGCCCTGGGCTGCGCTGCTGGGCTGCACACGCCCCCTGTGCGATTGATCCGGCGTGAAGGGATAGCGGGCCAATTCCTCTCCGCGGGCGTTGCGGAGCACGATCGCATACGGCCCGGGCGTGCGCGGCTCGATGTCGCCGGCATCGGGTACGACGAACAGCGCCTGCAGGGTCAGAACCTTACCCCCTGGGCTGATGCTGCCCAAAACCAGCAGGCGATCGGCGCGGTCCACGTTGCGGCGGTCGGCCACGGCTGCGGCCGTCACCGGATTGTTCTGGAAGTAGGTCATCAACCCCTCGTAGGTGAAGTCGCTGAGCCACTGGTTGTCGCAGTAGGTCATCACATCCTTCCAGGTGGGGCCGTAGATCGCGCGCGTGCTGATGTCGAAGCCGTAGATGGCGGTGTTGCCGGTCGTCGCGGGGCTGATGCGACCGGAGGCGTAGGGATAGGCTGGGCCGCCCGCGGCGCCGCAGAAGTTGGCGTGGCCGCGGCCGTAGTCGTGCGCCAGCTCGTGACCGCCGTACCAGTCGCCATAGGAACCGTCGGTGTCCCAGCCCCACGTACCCGTACCGGTGGGGCCAGAAGCCACCAGGCCGGGGATCGAGATGGCGCACCCCCGCATGAAGCCGCCGCCATCGCTGACCATGCCGTAGTAGTGCGATCCAAAGGGGATGCCCCAGTTGAAGATGATGTCCCAGATCTTCTCGCCCAGCAGATAGGCGTTGACCGAATCGCAGTTCGGATTGGTCAGGTCGCCATCCGCGTTGACTGACCCATTGCCCCAATAGTGCGTGCGCGTCCAGATATTCAGGGTGTTCAACGGGTAGGCGCGGCGCATCCAGTCGGCCATCTGATTGACGTCGGCCACCGGTGGGTAGTAGTTGGTGCCGCCGCGGCGGTATCCGATGCGGTAGACCACGACGTTGACAGCCGGCACCGACTCGAAGCTGACGGTCCGCTCGACGGTGTTGTTGTTGTAGTTCGTCTCCAGCGGATCGGGCCAGCGGATGAAGGGGAAGACCGGATTGACGATGCCGGTCAGCGTCACGGAGCCGGTTTTGTAGCCAGCGGGCAGCTCGAACAGGAACGCGTGGTTCAGCGTGCCCCGGTCAGGCGATGGCCGCACCGTGATGCCCGCGCCCGTGTTGATCGGCGTCAGAATAGTGGAGCCGCCGGTTCCGTTCACGATCAACCAGGCGGTCGTCCAGGCTGTGCCGGTGTTGGAATGCACGTGGAAGCGCACGTAGGTGCGTTTGTTGCGCACCAGACGGACGCTGTTGTTCAGGTCCTGCGTGCCCTGTGTCACCTCCAGCCGGTCGGCGATCAGGTCAATGCTGGGCGTGGCGGTGGGCGTGCGTGTGGGTGTCCGCGTGGGTGTGCGGGTTGGCGTGCGGGTGGGTGTACGCGTGGGCGTGCGCGTCGGCGTGTTCGTGATGGTTGGCGTGCGCGTGGGTGTGCGCGTGGGTGTGCGCGTCGGCGTCTGCGTGATGGTTGAGGTTCGCGTGGGCGTCCTGGTCAAGGTAGCCGTCGGGCTTGGGGAAGCGGTCGCGCTCGCCGTGGCCGTGATGCGCGGGGTTGCCGTGGCCGTGCGGGTTGGCGTCGGCTGAGCGACCGTGTGCGGCGCGAAGTACAGGTCGTCAATGGATTCCAACAGGGATGTCTGGCCATAGTCCAGCGACACGGCTGCGATGCGTCCCAGCGGGTCGTAGAGCCCCATGAACAGCGTGTGCGGTTCTGGCGCCGGGTTCTTGCGCGTCTGACAGATGGGCTTGCCGGTCACGTCATACGCGGTGAGCAGGGCGGTCAATTGGGCGGTTTCGCCGTTGCCGATGTAGAAGCCGACGTGGGTCTTGAGCGCATCGAACCAGATCCACATCGGCAGGCCGGCGCTCGTGTTGGGTGAGACGGCGTTGTTGATCGCCACGTTTGGGCGGGAATGCGCTTTGTCCGGTTCGTTGCCATAGATCAGCGCACGACTCATGGCTGAGTTCTCGAAGCGCACGCCGAATCCTGGCTGGTAGCTTCCGCCGATGATGGCACCGTTCGGCAGATCGTCGAAGTGAATCAGACCGGGGGCAGGGATTTCGCTCGGGCTGGCAAGCTCGCCGCAAGCAGTTCCTTGCGCCAGCGGCGCAGCGCCTGCGCGGTGGATGCCAAGGGCGGTCAACGCAATGGCCATGACCAACGCGACCAGGTAACGGGTCTGTGACATGCGACACCTCCGCATCATCAGTGAATTCCAATTGGGAGACAGTAGTGTGGCAGCGATTTGGGTGTGAACGAGTGTAGTACAAGTGACGGGATTTGTCAAAACTCGGACTGTCTGAGTTGCTCTGAAGGTTGATCCTGTGCTAAACTATGCAGGAGGCCGTCAGTTGCCCATGCCGGCCGCGGCGCCAGTGCGCAGCCTCCCTGTGGGACGGCGCATGAAAGGTCATTGCGAGGAGCGTAGTTGGCGATTGCGCCAGCATCCTTCAGGACGAAGCAATCTCCTTCGTTGACGGGGAGATTGCCTTCGTCCTGGCTCAGGCCAGGGCTTCGCAAACCATGTCCTGAGCTTGTCGAAGGATGTGCTCGCAATGACCAGGCGGGCCATTTTCGGGACAGGAGCCTGACAACTCATGTTTCTCCCTTTTGACATAACCCATCCGCACGTGGCGCTGGTCGAGCAACACATCGAGACCCCGCGCGTTGACAATGTGCCAGAGGCGATTCGCGACGAGATGGCTCGACTGGACGTGGCGAAGAAGGTGCGGCCGGGCATGGCGATCGCGCTCACCGCGGGCAGCCGCGGGATCAATGGCATCCCAACCATCCTGGCGACGGTGGCAGGCGAGCTGAAGCGCGCGGGCGCGGAGCCGTTCATCGTGCCGAGCATGGGCAGTCATGGCGGCGCCACGGCCGATGGCCAGTTGCACGTGTTGCACACCCTGGGCGTCACCGAAGAGGCGGTGGGGTCTCCCATTCGCGCTTCCATGGAAACGGTGCAGATCGGTCGCACCCCTGAAGGTATCCCGGTGCACATGGACAGGCTGGCGGCCGGCGCCGATGGCATCGTCGTGGTGAATCGCGTCAAGGCGCACACCGACTACAGCGGCCCGGTGGAAAGCGGTCTGATGAAGATGCTGACGATCGGGCTGGGCAAGCACCTGGGCGCGTTGACTGCGCACCGCCATGCCATCCTGTTGAGCTACGCGACCGTCATCGCCTCGGTCGGCCGGGAGGTCATTCGG
>Ga0194126_10001572_pt1 | contig 38119 bp, 29 predicted proteins | sample TA2KigC150mmetaG_FD_148641 | JGI IMG/M metagenome (GOLD analysis project Ga0194126, IMG submission 148641) | Freshwater microbial communities from Lake Tanganyika, Tanzania - TA2015035 Kigoma Deep Cast 150m | ecosystem: Environmental > Aquatic > Freshwater > Lake | place: Tanzania: Lake... | reverse complement strand
GTGCCCTTCCTGCGGTCAGAAGTGGACTAAATACGACCTCGATTATGTCCGTGCCGTCCCTGTCTATGTCGCCATCGACTTTGGACGCATTTCAGGAAATGAGGGTCGTTACTATCGGCGCGTTAGCCAGCGGGAATTGGAGAAAGCAGTCCAACTTCATAAGGAGGACATTCGTGACTGGTATCCCAACCAAGAGATTTACCCTCATCGCGAATTGATGAGCATGGGCGTGACGAAACACGGAGTCTCGCGAATTTCTGACTTCTACACCCGTCGCAACCTCAGAGCCTTGGCCCGGCTGTGGGCCGAGGCATCCGCGAGCCAGCTCATTGCGCCACTTCGCTTCCTCATCACATCGACATTCAGCCATATTGAGCGGACAACCCGATACAAGTTCCGGCGAGGAGGGAATAGCTCACTTACTGGTCTGCTCTACATTGGCTCGATTACGGTTGAGGACAACATCATGCGCCAGTTGGAGACCAAGATTCGCCAGGTGGCACAGGGTCTCGGTCAGTTGGCGAAGTTACGGAAGTCCTCGCCCGCTCCGTGTGTTGTCAACACGGGGTCTGCCGATGATTTGAACTGGTTGCCTGACTGCTCCGTCGATTTCATTTTCACAGACCCCCCATTCGGAGGGAACATCTTCTACTCGGACGCCTCCATGCTATACGAGGCATGGCTGGGGAAGTTCACCGATGAGAAGCGTGAACTCGTGTATCATCGGCGGTCAAAGCAGCAGAGACAGAAGGACGGCTACGTGTTTAAAACACCCGAGGATTACGGTCAAGGAATGGCGACCGCTTTCCGGGAAATGTTCCGCGTTCTAAAACCTGGACGCTGGGCAACAGTCGAATTTAACAACTCTGATGGGGCTGTCTTCGAGGCAATCAAGGATGGTGTGCGGAAAGCTGGTTTTGAGATAGCGAACATGCTGTTGCTCGACAAGCAGCAGAAAACATTTAAGCAACTTCAAGGGGCGGAGGGCACACAGGACGTGGTGGACAAGGACGTGTTGTTCAACCTCCACAAGCCTGCCGTGGCTCGTGCCGAAGTCAGCGCGGCGGACCTCGATCTTGAACATCAGGTTGCGGACGCTGTGCGCCAACATCTGCAAACTTTACCGGAGCGCATCAAGGCCGAGCAGGGCAAATACAACGACGAGCACCGCACCACCGCCACGATCAACAGCATGTTGATGAACGCGCTTATCCCAGCGGGCGTGAGCGTCGAGCGGCTCAACCTGCCGTTCATCGAGCGCGTCTGTGCCCGCTATTTCCGCAAGGTCGGCAACCGTTGGTATCTGCGCGGCCAGGCCGTGGGCAGCAGCGGCGGCGACGCCCTGATCGAGGAGGAGGTCGTCATCAAGGATGAGGTCACGGCCATTGACTGGCTGCGCCAAAAGCTCCGTGGCTGGTGTGGCACGGGCGTCCCGCCCGTGGGGAAACTCAGGCAGGATGCCCGAGCCACAGGCATGCTGATCGGCGAACTCAAGCCGCTCTGGATGCGGGCCACAGGCTTGCTGCCCACCGCGCTGTCGCAGTCGTTGAACCTCGACTTTCTGCTCACCGAGAATTTCTGGCGCGACCCGGACACGAACCGCTGGCGCGAGCCGACTGCCGAGGAGCGCGAGCGCATGAGTGACGACCGCTCGCTCCGTGTGCTCCACGACGCCGAGCGTTACCTGGGTGGATCGCTCGCCCGCCAGACGACCGACGACGAACGCTGCCGGTGGATCGAAGTGCTGTATAAAGCCTGCCGGGACATCGAGGAGAAACAAGCGGAGGCGCTGCCCGCCCTTCGCGGATTCGACGCCGATGAAGCCTATCGGGTCATCACGCGGCTGTTCCAGTCCGTCCTCAAGGATCACGTAACCGCCGACGTATTCCGCCGCGCCGAGAAGCAGTGTCGGGCTGCGTCCAGCAAGATCACCAGGCAGGTGGAGCCTGATGGGGCGAAGGGTGAATCCGGGGCGGAGGAAGACGGGCAGACGACACTGGACTTTGGGGAGAAAGGCTGAAGGCTGAACGCTGAATGCTGAAACACAGGAGCTATGAAACTGAAATACGCACTGATCGAGAATTTCAAGGGCGTGAAGCGGGCCGAGTTGAACTTCGTGCCGCCGTACGACCGGGAACCACACTGGCTGCACGCGGTGCTGGGAGACAATGGGTCGGGCAAGACCACGGTTTTGCAGGCCATCGCCCTGACGTTGTCCCTGGCGACCCGGCGAACCCGCGAGGTCGAGGAATTCCGCTGGAATGGTTTTATTCCCGAGCGCCTATCGACATTGGGTCGGACCCGGGTCGAACTGAGGATCGTCTTCGAGGAGGATGAAATTCAGGCGACGCAGGAAGTTTACCGGGAATGGGAAAAATCCGCCAACGCCGGCCCGAACGCCCCCGGTCGCCCGCCGGTCCCGCCGGATACCAGGAAAGAGGTCACCTTGGTGTTCGAATCAGGGCGGGTGGATTGCGCGGAAGGACAGGCGGCGAAATTCCAACTGCTGGGACGATATTATGTGAAGACCCTCTCGCGGACCCGCCCCGACCTGAAAGGCTACTTTGAACGCTTGGGCGATGTGTTTTGGTATGACCAATATCGCAATTTGGGCGAGCAACCGCATGACGAGACGGTTCCGGGCGAAAAGGCTCCGGTGGAGGGCTGGTCGGCGGGCGTTGAATTATTGCGCGAAAGCCTGGTGGGTTGGTGGGCCTATCACACATCCAAGACCGCGCCGAACGGGCGCGACTACATCGAGGGTCTCCAGAAGCACTTCCAGCAGATCTACCCGGGCACGGTATTCCAGGGCGTCGCCCCGATGGAAAACCCCCGCGGGCGTGGCGCGGCCGACTTCTACTTTGTTCTGAGCCGTGACGGGCGGCCGTTTGACATCGCGGAAATGTCCTCGGGGGAACAGTCCATCTTCCCCCTCATCTGCGATTTTGTGCGCCTCGGGATCAAACGATCCATCGTGATGATTGACGAACTGGAACTACACCTGCACCCACCCGAACAGCAAGGATTACTCGCCTACCTGCCCAAGTTGGGGCCGGATTGCCAGTTCCTCATCACCACGCACTCGTCCTTCGTCGAAGGCAGCATACCCAAGGATCTGGAAACCCGGCTTAAGGGAGGGCGGCTATGCCTGTAGATCTCCTCTACGTGGAGGGCGACCTCGATCAAGAAGTCCTGAACGCCATCCTGGCCGGTTTTCCGTTGGTCCGGAAGGGCGGAACCAAGTATGCGCTCCAGGGTATTGTGCTGAGGGAACGCGCCAAGACCGAGAACGATTCCGTCTTTTTCCTGCGGGATCGTGACTTCGATTTTGAACCAAGCCAAACGGCCCCCCATCTGCCCGCACCCATTACCACCCGGAGTGGCGTGGCGGTTGGCTGGTGCTGGTTCAGGCACTGCATTGAGTGCTACCTTCTGGAGCCGGCTTTGGCCGCGGCCGCGCTTGATCGCCCGGTGGCGGAGTTCGACGGACTGCTGCTCGATGCCGGACAGGAACTCGCGAACTATCAGGCGGCTCGTTGGGCCATCGGCCAGGTTAGGTCGAAACTTCCGCCCTCACGCCATTTGGAAACCCACCCGCCTCAGGTCCACGGTGAATTCGCCTTGCCACAGGATATTTCCGAGCCGGCGAACTGGAATTGGATTTCGACCTCGACTCGTGAATTCATCCAGCCGGTTGCCGCCGCCTTCGAGGAAGACGCGCTCCGTGGTGTTTTCGAGCAATACAAGACCCGAGTTGCCTCGCTCGACACGTCTGGAATTCTTGTTTGGTTCTCGGGCAAAGATCTCCTGGCCAATGTAGCACCCAGACTCGGCACTCAATCCCCCGGTCAGCTCCGAAGCCGACTCCGGAATTGGGTTCTCGAACACCCCGAGCAGACCCTGGCAATCCTTCCCGAGTGGGCCGCCCTGAAGAGTACCCTTGCCCAATGAGCAATTCAGCATTCAGCCTTTAGCCTTCAGCCTTCTCGTCATGACCACGCCCACCGAACTGTTTCATGACTGGCTGGGCAAGCTTCCCGCTGACGCCCGCGTCGCGGTCGCCATCGACTCGGATCGGTTTTTAGCTGACGCCAAGGTTTTGGACCGGCCGAAGGTGGTCGATCCTGCCGGGCGCGAATGGAATGTGGTCGTGTTTCGTGGTGACGACTTGGCCTTCCGCCTCCGCTTCCGCGAGGCTTCCACTCCTTCAGCCTTCAGCCCTCAGCCTTCAGCCTTGGCAACCGCCTTTCCGCGCGTCGTGATCGTCCTCACTCGCGGCCCCGGCGTGGACGCGCCGATTGACGTGTCCTACGTTGCCGATGTTCTCGCCCGCAATGAGGCCGGGGAGCCGCTGGACCTGTCGGTCCCCGCGTTCTTCCGCCGCATCACGCCGAAGATCAACTGCCCGGTCGCGGAGTTGCGCCGGTTCAAGACCGACCTGCTGGCGCGGCTGGACTACGCCCAGGACGCCGCCGACAAGTTAATCCAGCGGTGGGGCAAGCCCGACAGTTGGGGCCGTGGCCAGGTCGCCGCGATGGTCCTGCTGGCTCACCACCCTGACCTGGGCCTGGAGGACACATGGACGGACGAGATTGAACCGGATGAGTTTTTGGCCCACGCCATCAGGCTGCTGGTCGGCAGGCCAGACCTGAGCGCCCGGCGCGAAGTCATCCAACAGGTCATCCACGAAGCCGCCCGCGAGCAGGTGGAAGACCTGCTATTCTGGACCGACACCGCGCCGGAGGAGCTGGCGGGCTACCTGGTGCTGCGTGACCTCGCGGGCCAAGTGAAGCTCCAGAATCCATCCACACAACTGGCGGGCCTCCAGTTGTTCCCGTCCGACCTGCGCCTGGCCGACATGGAGAAGCTCGCGCCGAAGGTCATCGCGGCGCTGAAGAAGGGCGGCGTGTGGTCGGCCATCGAACAACGCGCCGAGGTCTTCCTGACTCCGGGCCGCGCCGGCAAGGTGCTGACCCTGCTCCCGCCCGTAACCGGCAGTGACGCGGACGCCGAGTTCATTTTGGCGCAGACCACGCCCGCGATCCTGCGGCAACATCTGCGGTCGGTTCTGGATAGGGTGTTCACTGAGCTCGTGGCACGGGCGTCCGTGGCACGGGCGTCCCGCCCGTGGAGTTGTTCGGAGGGCATGGCCGCCAACACGGGCGAGACGCCCGTGCCACCTCTGGCCTGGGTGTCGGGACTGGACAAGCACCCGCTGCTGGCGGATGCCGACACGACCACGGAGCGTGCGCGGCAGTGCCGGGCGGGCCTGTGGCTACTGCTGGCGCTACGCAGGGCTGAAACCGGTCTCACGGTGCCGCTGCCCAAATTCCCGCACGCGGACGCGCTGCTGGATTGGTATGTCCAAAACGGCCAGCATTTGCTGGAGCTGGAGGTCTCCCAGGCGGCGCACTACCTGGCCGAGTTCGACGATGACGATCTGATCCAGCGCGGCCAGCAGTATTTCTTCGGCACGGACGAACTGCGCCCGACGCCGGAGTCGCTGAAGGGGCGCATAGTCGAGCGCCTTGAGCGACTCGACCAGGCGTTGACGGGTTTCGTCCGGCCCGACCCGGAGAACTTCTGTCGCGGTGCCAGGAACGTGCGCGGATTGCTCCGGGCGAAGATCGGCGTGAAGCAGATTGCGGCAGACACCTTGCCGGGGCGGGTGTGGGTTTTGGTGTTTGACGGGATGCGGCTGGATACCTGGGAACGGATCGTGCGCCCGCTGCTGGCCGTGGATTTCAAGGTGGACGACCAACCGTGCTACTGCGTCCTGCCGAGCTACACCGAGATCGCCAGGACCGCCCTGCTGGCGGGCGGCGTGCCCAGCGAATGGAGAGGGTTCAAAGGCATGTTCAGCCAAGACGAAGGCCAACTGTTTGCAGTGAACATGGGCCTGACCGCCCAGGAGGCGAAGACCAAGCTCCGTTACGTCACCGGTGCGGACACTACCAAAGCTCGCAAGAGGATGGGATTCACGGACAAGGATGCGCCGCTGGTCAACGTGCTGATCTATCCCGTTTCCGACCAGGAGGCGCACGACTTCGACGGTGACCTGGCATCCTTGAACAATGTCATCCGCACGAAGATGCTCGGCGATAAGAGCGCGGGTATCCGGGGCATTCTTGACGATCTTCTGAAGCGGATCGGCCCGGAGGACGTCGTGGTCCTGAGTTCGGACCACGGATTCAAAGAACTGCTCCAGGGCGATGCGGTTCCTGTAGCGGAGGCCGAAGCCAAGAAGGCGGGCCTGACGATGGAGGAGAGCATCCGCTGGCGCTACGTCGAGGGCTTTGCGCCCGCCGCCATGCCGGACGCCGTGAAGATCGCGGCGGGCACCCAAGACGTGTGGATGGCCCTGGGCAGGCGGTGGTTCATGCGCGAGGGCACGAAGATCATGCCGCGCTACAGCCACGGCGGGCTGTCGCTGGCCGAAGCGGTGGTGCCGGGCGTGGTGCTGCGCCGGGTGACGGAGAAGACGGCGAGGGCGGAATTGCTGGACCTGCCAACCGTGCTCCAGGCCGAGGAAGACGCAGTGGTGGAGCTTCCGTTTACCGTGCGGAACACCGGCAACTGCGACATCGAGTTTGAAGTGCGGGTCGCCAACAACCTGGGTCAGGAAATCTTCCAGCACCAGGCGCAACTGGCACCGGCAACCTCTGCCAAGCTGACGGCCTCGGTGCTGGCGCGATACCGGGAAACGTCTGCCCGCGAACCCGATCCCACGGGCACGGTCAGCGCCGTTACGCTGCGGCTGCGGCATACCGATTTAAGTGGAACATGGCGGGAGGCGCTCGACGGACGGGCGTCCATCCCGGTCAAGATCAAGCCCAAGGCGGTGAAGTTCGACACCGACGCGCTGAAGGGCTTTGATGACGTCTAACCGTGGCACGGGCATCCTGCCCGTGAAGGCCACGGGCGAGACGCCCGTGCTACGTTCGAAGACATTCTATATGCCTGACGAGACTGTAAACGAAGCCAAGCCGCTGGGAGCACTGGATCAAAAGATCGCCCGGACGCTTGGCGACCGGGTGATCCTCAAGCCGCTCACGCGGTGGAACGAAGCCTACAAAGAGTTCCCGCGCTACGTGATGGAATACCTGGTCAGCCGGTATGTCGAGCCGAGCAACCCGGTGGACGGCCAGAAGAAGATTGATCGGATTTTGTCGGAGCACTACTCGGAGAGCGCGAAGAAGGAACTCATCAAAAGCCGGATCAAGGAGCGCGGCCAATACACGCTACTGGGCCAGTTGTCCGTGCGCCTGGACCAAGGCCGCGACCATTACTGGGCCAATGTGCCCGCCCTGGGCGACGACACCGTGCGCGTCGCGCAGAAAGTCCTGGCCCAATATAGCGACGTGCTGCTCACCAGCGGGGCCTGGGGCACGATGGAAATCGAATACGACGGCACCTACGAGATCAAGAGCCGCAAGTTTCCCTTCTACATCCGGGAGTTCACGCCGCTCCAATACACCCGGCTCAACCTGGATGATTTCGTGGACAAGCGCGTCGAGTTTACTGGGGATGAGTGGCTTGATCTGCTGATCCAGTCCATCGGCTTCAACCCGGCCAAATTCGAGCGCCGGGTCAAACTGCTCATGCTGCTGCGCTTGGTGCCCTTCGTGGAGTCGAACTACAACCTGATCGAGCTTGGCCCCCGCGAGACCGGAAAAACCTACACGTTCCGCAACACGTCGAACCGTGCCTTCGTGGTGTCGGGCGGCAAAGCCACGCCCGCCACGCTCTTTTACAACAAGGCATCCCGGAAGCTGGGCGTCATCGGCCTGAAGCACGTCGTGTTCTTCGACGAGATCGCCAACACCAACTTCGACGACGCCGAGGCGAGCATCAGCGTCCTGAAGGACTACATGCAAACCGGGAAGTTTAGCCGGGGCGACCAGGAGTTCTCCGCGCCGTGCTCCGTGGTCCTGGGCGGCAACATCGACACGAACCTGGAGCTGAAGCAGCCGGAGGAGGGCTACAAGCACCTGTTCGCCGTGCTGCCGGAGGAGCTACAAGACCCGGCGTTCCTGGATCGCATTCACGGCTACCTGCCGGGCTGGGAGATGCCCAAAATCCGGCCTGAGAATTACGCGACCGGCTACGGACTGCTGACCGACTACATGGCCGAGATTTTCGCGGAGCTGCGGCGGCGGAATTTTCAGACCCACGTCAACGCTTGGGTGGACTTCGGCAACATGACCGGTCGCAACCAGGATGCGATCAAGAAGACGGCGGCGGGCTTGCTGAAGCTCATCCACCCGCACCGCAGCCCGGACACCCTGGCTAGCGACGAAATCCACCCCCTGATGGAACTGGCCGTCGAGATGCGCCAGCGTGTCACCGACCAACTCGCCAAAATCCTGCCCACCGAGTTCAGCAACGTCCAATACGGGTTCAAGCTGACCCGATGATCGGTAGGTCCGGGAAGTCCGGGATCGTAAGCGCCTGGCCCTGGCTCCAGAAGTAGTGTCCGCCTGACCTGCTCGCTCATTTACAAGGGCCGAGGTCGTCCGCGCGCCGGACGCGTGGGAGCCCAAGCGCGACCATCCGCGATCCTTACTTCGAGCAGGACTTCCAGAGCCCCACCCGCGACAAAGCGCGCCTTGCGTCGGCAACCGGCGCATCGCCTCCTGCCCCACGTGACGGTCGACGGGACGACCGGCACCCACCACGCCCCCATTTCGATTCATGCCCGTACCCTGGGGCTACCGCACGTCGCCTATTTCAGCTCGATCTCGAAATGGGGCTCGTGATCGTTGTTCCACCGGCGGCGTGCCGGGTCGCTGTTCTCGGTCAGCTTCGGATTCAAAACACTCTCCGAGTGCCCGTCGCCGAAGGCGATGTTCGAGCCGCCGTTATGCCGGTCGGGCGACGGCCGCGAGCCATCCCCCACAGCGAGCAAGTACGAGTAGATGCTCTGGCTGATGACCGGGATGTACATCGAGTCGGCCATCACAATCAGGTCCGCCGGGTTCTTCACCCGGCTGGTCGGGACTGGCAGCAGGCCGCCCCCAATCGGCAAGGACCCCCCTAGTCCCAAGACCTCGGTGCTGTCCGAGTAAATGGTCCCCGTCGTCCGCAGACCGTAACCGTTGTACCCGTAGCTGACCCCCGTCAGTTGGCCGGCCTGTCCAGGCTTGTAGTAGAAAAACGTCGGCGCCAGCCAACCCACCACCGCGTCCACGTCCCGCTCGCCCTTGAAACCCGGACACCCTAACACGGCCTTGTCTCCGCCCAGGTAAGGCCTCAGGGAATCGTACCAGAACCGTTTGGGCTCCCAATCCAAGGCGTAAGGATACGCCTGGGCTTCATCGGCGTAGAGAGTGAGGGCGACGCCCAGTTGGCGGAGGTTGCTCTTGCAGCGCACGTTCAACGCGCCCAGCTTGGCACGGGATAAGGCGGGCAAGAGCAGCGCCGCCAACAACGCGATAACCGCCACCACCACCAACAGCTCGATCAGCGTGAAGCCCGCTCGACCCCGCGCGGGAGCCCGCGCCGTCCGCCACCCCAACAGCTCTCGGTTGGCCGGTTCGTCCACTCGAAGACGGTGCCTCCGGTGGCCGCTCACTTCAAGGCCAAAGCCCTACGCGCGCGGGCGCCGATGCACTTTGTGGAGCGCGGCTTGGTCGGTGCACTTGATGACCAACTCGTCAATGCAGACATGCGCCGGGCGGCTCGCCATCCAAACCATCGCCTCGCCAACATCCTCAGCCGTGAGCGGCTCGACCCCCTCGTAGACCTTCGCCGCCCGCGCCGCGTCGCCGTTGAAGCGCACCAGCGAGAACTCCGTCTCCGCCATGCCCGGATCCAACGTGCCCACGCGCACCCCCGTCCCGCTCAACTCGAGCCGTAAGGTGCGCGTGATTTGGAGTTCGCCCGCCTTGGCGGCGCAATAAGCGGCGCCTCCTTCATACACCGCTCGACCCGCGACAGACCCCACGTTGACGATCATGCTGCCCGGCTGCTCGACCAGCAGCGGCAACGCCGCTCGGACCATGCGCAACACCCCCAGCACGTTGACTTGCAGCATGCCTTCCCAGTCCGCGTCCTTCCCTTGCGCCACCGGGTCCAAACCCAGCGCGCCACCGGCGTTGTTCACCAGCACGTCCAACCGCGGCGTCAACGTCTGCACCCAAGCCAGGAACTCGTTGACACTCGCCGTTTGCGCCACGTCCAGGGCGTGGGCGTGGGCGGCCGGAGCGCCCGCCTGCCGGCATTGCTCAGCCACAGCCGCAAGCCGATCGGTGCGCCGTGCGCCCAACAGCAGCCGCGCCCCAGCCGCGGCAAAGGCCCGTGCGCCCGCGGCACCGAACCCGCTCGAGGCGCCCGTAATCAATACCCATCGGCCAGGCAAAGACGTTGACATGGACATAGCAATAAAACTCCCGGTAAGGACCCGGCCAACGCCAGGATCGCACGCCAACTATCCAACGAGCAGGAGGGTGCCTTTGTCCAGAGGAAAGACCGCCGAACCTAGCTCGGCTGGGCCCATCTCAGGCCCGCACTTGAAAAACCAAGGCCCGTGTGCTATCAGTCTGGCCATCCAAGTGAGCCAGTTGTACCCCGGATCTCTAACGCCGCGTGGCGTTGTCTGGGGCCGCAACCCGAGGGTCGCTTGGGTACAAGGAAGGAGAAGTCTCCATGCGCAGCACCATTCGCAAGCTGCTACCGGTCAGCCTCGCGCTGGCCATTCTGGCGTTCGCGTCTGCCGCCCAGGCAGCCGACACCAAAATGAAACCCGCCGCGGCCTCCAAGACCGCAGACCAACCCAAAACCGAACGCGCCACCAACCGCTACCCCATCCGAGGCAAGCTCAAGGCCGTGGACACCACCGCCAAGACCTTCACCCTCGCAGGCGCAGAGAAAGATCGGGTCTTCAAGACCAACGCCCAAACCGTGTTCACCAAAGGCGATAAGACAGCCGCCCTAGTCGATGGGAAACCAGGCGACGAAGTCGGTGGCCTCGTCGAAAAACAGCCGGACGGTTCGGTGCTCGCCTTGCGCGTGCGTTTCGGACCCAAACCGGATGCCGCCCCAAGCGCCACCGGCGCCCAACCCGCGCGAGGCGCCCCCAGCACCGCCGCCACGCCGTAACCCGCCACCGCGGCGCGGGCGGTCTCGCGCCGCAACGTGCCATCCCACAAGCTCGGGGTCGCCGCTCCAGCTCGGCCGGAGCGCGTGGCCCCGAGCCTTCGGCCCCTTCGCCCACCCATGTAGGCGCGGCCAATTCTGCGGTTGCTCGGCTGGGCCGGTTTTGCGCACAATCCGCGCCCTATGTCGAGTACTCGCAGACAGTACCCGTTTCATCTCATCGAGCCCAAGTGGCAACGGTACTGGGACCAAGCGCAGAGTTTCCGCGCCTGGAACCCGGGCGAGCGACTGCCCGCCGGCCACCCCTTCGCGGTGCGTCACGGGCTGGAAGGCCAACAACCCAGCGCCGCCGAGTTGCCCCCAAAATACTACATCCTCGACATGTTCCCTTACCCGTCCGGGGCGGGACTCCACGTCGGACACCCGGAAGGTTACACCGCGACCGACATCCTGGCCCGCTACCGGCGCGCTGGCGGCTTCAATGTCCTGCATCCGATGGGGTGGGACGCCTTCGGATTGCCGGCCGAGCAGCAGGCGGTTCGCACCGGGCAGCATCCCCGTACCACCACCGAGGCCAGCGTGGCCAATTTCCGGCGCCAGATCAAAAGCCTCGGCTTCAGCTATGACTGGACGCGCGAGGTCGACACCACCGACCCGAACTACTTCAAGTGGACGCAGTGGATCTTTCTGCAGCTCTACCAGGCCTGGTTCAATCCCCACACCCGCCGGGCCGAACCGCTGAGCACCCTCCCCGAACCGCCCGAGCTCAAGACCGACGCAGACGTGCGCGCTTACCGCGACCGACACCGCCTGGCCTACGTCAGCGAAGCGCCCGTCAACTGGTGCCCCGAGTTGGGCACCGTGCTGGCCAACGAAGAAGTCATCGACGGCAAAAGCGAGGTCGGCGGCTTCCCCGTGGTGCGCAAGCCGATGCGCCAATGGATGCTCCGAATCACCGCCTATGCCGAACGCCTGTTGCAGGACCTCGATACCATCGATTGGAGTGAGTCCCTGAAGGAAATGCAGCGAAACTGGATCGGCCGCAGTGAAGGCGCCGAGGTGCTCTTCACCGTGCTCGCCCCAGCCGTCGACCGCCCACCATCCCCGGCGGATCCCGCGTTCGCCTTGCCCGTCTTCACCACTCGCCCCGATACCCTCTTCGGCGCCACCTACATGGTCCTCGCCCCCGAACACCCCTTCCTCGACGCCTGGCTCGCCCAGGGCTTGATCCCGCCCGACTGGCCACCCGGGACTCCCCGCGAGTGGACCGGCGGCGCCCCCACACCGCGCGAGGCCATCCGCCAGTACCGGGAACAATGCGCCAGCAAGAGTGATTTGGAACGAACGGAGTTGGCCAAGGAAAAAACCGGCGTGTTCACCGGCGCCCAGGCGCAGAACCCCGTCAACGGCCAAGCCATCCCGGTTTGGATCGCCGACTACGTCCTCCTCAGTTATGGCACCGGCGCCATCATGGCCGTGCCGGGACATGACACGCGCGATCTCGAGTTCGCCGAGAAATACCACCTGCCCATCCTCCAAGTCGTCCAACCCCACGATCCCGCCACCCCCTGGCGCGGCTTCGTCGGCAACGGCCTCGCCGTCAATTCCACCGGGCCCCACGTCTCCATATCCGGTCTGCCAACCCCCGCGGCCAAACGCACCATCACCGCCTGGCTCGAGTCGCGCCAACTCGGCCGAGCCGCGGTCAACTATAAACTCCGCGACTGGCTCTTCAGCCGCCAACGGTACTGGGGCGAACCGTTCCCCATCGTCTGGATCGACGGCCAACATGCAGCCCTGCCGGAAGACCAACTCCCCGTGCTGCTGCCCGCCCTGGACGACTACAAACCAACCCCGGACGGCCAACCGCCCCTCGCCCGCGCGGACGCGTGGGTGCGCCAACCCGACGGCGCGCAACGCGAAACCAATACCATGCCCCAGTGGGCCGGCAGTTGTTGGTACTACCTCCGCTACCTCGCCCCCGACAACCGCGAACGGTTGGTCTGCCCGGCCGCCGAACAGTACTGGATGGGCACCGCGCCTGCGCCCCAAACCTCAGCCGCCGTAACCCCCGCTCCCCCGCCCGGCACCCCCCCGACCCACGGCGGCCGGCCGGCGCCAACGCCCGGCGTCGATCTCTACGTGGGGGGAACCGAGCATGCGGTCTTGCACCTCCTCTACGCCAGGTTCTGGCATAAGGTGCTCTTCGACCTCGGCCTCGTCTCGACCGCCGAGCCGTTCTTTAAGCTAGTCAATCAAGGCCTGATCCTGGGCGAGGATGGTCAGAAGATGTCCAAGTCCCGCGGCAACGTGATCAATCCCGATGACATCCTCGTGGAATACGGCGCGGATGCCTTCCGGTTGTACGAGATGTTCATGGGACCGCTCGAGATGGTGAAGCCGTGGAGCACGCGGGGCGTCGAGGGCGTCTACCGGTTCCTCGGTCGCGTGTGGCGACTGTTCGTGGACGAAGCCAGCGAGACTGAGTTCGAGCAGAACTGCGCCGCACAACCGGCGCAGGCGCCCGAGTTCCTGGGGCGCATCGCCCTCAACCCCGGCATCGTCGACGCTCCACCCACGGCCGCGCAAGCCCGGACGCTGCATGCCTGCATCAAGAAGGTGACCGAGGACCTCGACGCCCTGCGCTTCAACACGGCGATCTCGGCCTTGATGATCTTCACCAACGAGGCCATGACCTGGCCCGCCAAACCTCGATCCCTCCTGCGCGAGTTTCTCGTCCTGTTGCACCCCTTCGCACCGCACCTGGCCGAGGAACTCTGGGCCAAACTCGACGCCCCGCGCGGCGGCTCCCCCGCCGCCCTCGCCTATGCTCCGTGGCCAGCCTACGAACCGAGCCGGTTAGTCGAAGACACCCTCGAGATCCCTGTCCAAGTCAACGGCAAGCTGCGCGACCGGATCCAGGTGCCGGCGGCGGCGACCGACGCGGACCTCGAGCGTGCCGCGTTGGCCGCGCCCAAAGCGCAGCCTTTCCTGGCCGGAAAGACCATCCGCAAAGTCATCGTGGTGCCTAGGAAGCTCGTCAATATTGCGGTTTCGTAGGCGGCCGCGTATGCTTCAGGGCGTGGTGCAACTCACCGAACAAGAACAGAAGGTGCTCTGCCTGATTCTGACGTTGCTCTTGACCGGTTGGGCGGTCAAGGCGTGGCGGACCGCTCATCCGGCGCTACCGCCGGCGCCACCCGCCGCCACCACCGGGATCTGACCCATGCAACGCAAAGACTTTCACGAGACCGTCGAGGCCATCCTGCGATCCGACCACCGCTACCAGGCGGACGCTTACCACTTCGTGCGGGAGGCCCTCGAACACACCCAGAAAGCCGTCAGCAAGGCCAACAAAGGCCAGTTGCGCCATATCTCCGGCCAGGAACTCTTGAAGGGCATCCGCGCCTATGCCCTCGCCCAGTACGGCCCCATGGCCCTATTCCTCCTCCACGAATGGGGCGTGCGCGCCTGCGAAGACTTCGGCGAGATCGTCTTCCGACTCGCTGAACACGGCTCCTTCAGCACCACCGAGAACGACCGCCGCACCGACTTCCAGGGTGGGTACGATTTCCAGCAAGCCTTCCGCCAACCGTTCCTCCCCACCCGCCACCCAGGCGCTGCCCCCACCGGCCCCCATCCGAACCCCGCCCCCTCCACCGCAGACTCCTGAACCGACTCACCGCATGCACGAACGTGAAACGGAATTCATCAAGGAAGACCCGTGGCGCGTCTTCCGCATCATGTCCGAGTTCGTCTCCGCCTTCGAGACGATGGCTCAGGTCGGCTCGGCCGTGACCGTGTTCGGCTCCGCCCGCACGAAACCCCAGGACCACTACTACAAGACGGCGGTGGCGCTCAGCCGCCAACTCGCCCAGCACGGCCTGGCCACGATCACCGGAGGCGGCCCAGGCATTATGGCGGCCGCCAACCAAGGCGCCGCCCAAGCTAAGGCGAAATCGGTGGGCTTGAACATCGAGCTGCCCTTCGAGCAGCAGCCCAATCGCTACGCCAATGTCCCCATCGATTTCCATTATTTCTTCTCCCGCAAAGTGTGCTTCGTCAAGTACAGCGTCGGCTTCGTGTTCATGCCCGGCGGTTACGGGACCTTGGACGAGTTCTTCGAGTTGCTGACCCTGGTGCAAACGCAGCGCATCCCCCGCTACCCGCTCATCCTCTTTGGCAAGAAGTACTGGAGCGGCTTGCGCCGCTGGATGGATCGCACCCTCGAAGCCGGCGGGTTCATCAGCCCGGGCGATCGGGACCTGGTCACCGTCACCGAAGAAGTGCCCCACGCCGTCGAGATCATCCTCGACCACCTCCGCCGCATCGGACCGCCGCCGGGCCTCTCGATGGGCGTGGGTTGAGGGCCCATGCCCACGCAGACTCGCCAACCCCGGCTCCCGCCCGAGACCTATCGGGTGCGCGTGTTGCCCGGGGGCCTGACTCTAGCCCTGGCGCCCCTCCCCCATATGGCCAGCGTCAGCCTCGGCTTCTGGGTCGGTGTCGGCGGCCGCCATGAACCCGCCCACCAAACCGGCATCTCCCACTTCCTCGAACACCTGCTCTTCAAAGGCACACGCCGCCGCTCCGCCCTACAGCTCTCGCAGGCCATCGAAGGCCTCGGCGGCTATGTCAACGCCTTCACCAGCGAAGAGCACACCTGCTTCTATGCCAAGGCCGGTCGAGACCATTTCCCCGTCCTGCTGGATGTCTTGGGCGATATGTACCTCAACTCGACCTTCGCACCGCCGGAAATCGAGAAGGAACGCGATGTCATTAAGGAAGAGATCGCCATGTACCTGGACCAACCCCACCTCCACGTCCAGGAACTCCTCAACGCCACCCTCTGGCCCAACCACCCCCTCGGCCGGCCCTTGACCGGCACGCCGGAATCCATCGACACCTTCACCCGCGCCGACCTCCACGCCTACCGGCGCACCCATTACGGAGCTGGCAATACCCTGATCGCCGTTGCGGGTAACCTCTCAGCGCACCGTGTCCAGCGCGCCGTCGAACAACTGGCTCGGCAGTTCGGCCCCGGTCAACCGCCCCCGTTCGAGCCCGCGGTCCCCCGCCAGCAACACCCCGTCGTCCGCCTGCAGACCAAGGCCACCGAGCAGACCCAGCTCGCTCTCGGCATCCGCACCTGCCCACGCCATGACGAGCGGCGGTTCGCCTTGCGCTTGCTCAATATCATCCTGGGCGAAAACACCAGCTCCCGCCTCTTTCAGGCCCTGCGCGAAGAAACCGCCCTGGCCTACTCCGTCAGCAGCGCGCTCAGCTTCTTCGCCGACACGGGAGATCTGGTCATATCCGCCGGGCTCGAGACCGACCACCTCCCCCAAGCACTCGGACTCATCCGGCAGGAACTGGCGCGGTTAGCTCAGCGGCCACCCTCCGCCGCGGAGTTCCGCCGCGCCCGAGACTACGCCATCGGCCAACTCGACTTGAGCCTCGAGAACAGCGAAAACCAAATGATGTGGCTGGGCGAGCAGTGGTTGGGCTACCAGCGCCTCTTCCCGCCCCACACCATCCGCCGCCAACTCGGCGCCGTTGCCCCGGCCGAAATTCACCGGGCCGCGCGCGATTTCTTCCGCCCGGAGCGCTGCAACTTGGCGTTGGTCAGCCCCCTGAAATCCACGCGCGGCCTGGCGCGCCTGCTGGCCGCCTAGAACTTGTAGGCGATGCCCGCGATGAGTTTCAAATCGTTCGACTTGCGACCCGGCGCCGGTTCGCTGCGATAGGTGTCCACCGCCGCCACCCGCAGCGACAGACTCTTGGTGATGTCCGTGTCGATGCCGATCTCGGCGTTGAGCACGTAGCTGCCGAAGTCGTCCACCTTGGGCAAATACTCGACGCTCTGCCAGAGCCGGGACCGATCGCTAATCTTCCAGGTCAACCGTTCCGCAAAACGCAACGTGATGTACGACGCCGATTGGCCCCCCAGTTCCTCAAACACAAAACCCGGACCGGCCTCGAAGCCCAGCGTGAACTTGTCGGTCTTGATCGGATAGTAACCCACACCGGGCGCCAACGTCACCCGGTACCGCACGTCCGCAATGTCGTCGTGCAGCGCATCGGCGCGGAAGAAGCCAAACCACTTCTCGGTAAACAAGCGGTTGTACTGCCCAAACCCGCTGACCGACTGCGCGTTCACATTGCCTCGGTCCTCGCCGTAGGTCCCCGTCAGCCCGAACCCCAGTTCGTTGCTCTCCCACTTCTTCTCCGTGTTCACGTTGCCGTTGACCAGCAACGTCTCACTGTTGCCGCGCGTGAGGGTGGTGCCCAACGCCGCCGAACTCTTCCATGCGGTCGGATCTTCGGCGGCCTCTTGTGCCCCAACCTGGGTCAATCCCCCAGCGGCGACCGTTAGGCCGGCCAGCAGGGCACAGTTTCTCTTGGTTCTGTTCTCGGTCATCATGACGGTCTTGTCTTGTATCTACTCTGGTGTTGGTGTTGACGGCGTTTACTGCTCCCCGAGTCGAGTCCGCCCGCCAACCGCGGGCCAACTCGCCCCAAGGCCTAGCTCCAGGAGGCCACCCTCCCGGCCACCCCGCCACCAGCCCAGCGCCACGCTCGTGACGCCCTCGGCTCTTCGCCCTTTACCCTTTACCCCGTATATCCCGCTTCGCGCTTCGCGGAGCGACCCCGGTGGAGCGAGCGCGCTTAAGTAGTGCGAAAGCCTACCTCGTGTCAAGCGCCGAATTAGCGAATTCGATGAGCGAATTCGATGATACCTCGATACCACAGGCTGGGGTGCCAGTGCCAGGGGGGGGGCTGGCCAAGGTCGGGTGGGGGACCGTCCAGGCAGGGAGGGGGTCCAAGATAGGGACCAGGGGGCTAGCGACCGCCAGCATGTGGCAAATATGATTAACCTGCCTAGTACTCTGACGACGGGTTGGATCGTGTCAATTACATCAAACCCGTCTTGTTATCGATCTGACCAGCTATAGCTATAGTCGAATGGGTTCACCGGTTGGTCCGGGTCCGGCGTGGGCCGGTCGGTCGGATGTCGGTCAGAGCGTTAGGGGTTAGGGTCAGTCAGGGGGCGGGTCGGCGGGTCGCATCCAGAGCTCGTGTCAATAATAATAACCCTGCCCAGTAATCTGTTTCTTGTGTTTCTTGAGGCGGACAGTCGACCGGGGGCCTCATCCAACTGCTGCAGCGCGCCCGGCGGCCCCAGTTGAACGGGGAGCCGCTGTGGCGGCTGAGGCCGGCCGGTGCCGGTTACAGCACAGGTTAAGCCACTGGCCGGTAAGAGTTTATATGGGCTGAACGTCTAGGGGCTTGGGGCCACCGGGGTGGGCGCCGAGGCGAGGGTCTCTGGGCCCGCGACCGCTTTCGCCCGGTCGTAAGCCATGAAGTACAGGACCGGCACAGCCAACCGGCTGATGAGCAACGAAGCTACTTCACCCGCCATCAAGGCAATCGCCAACCCCTGGAAGATCGGGTCGAACAAGATCACCCCGGCCCCGACGACGACCGCAAGGGCCGTGAGCAGCATCGGCCGGAAGCGCACCGCGCCGGCGTCAACAACCGCTTCGGCCAGGGGCATGCCCTCGGCCAGGCGCAGTTCGATGAAATCGACCAGGATGATCGAGTTCCGGACGACGATGCCCGCGCCCGCCATGAAACCGATCATCGATGTGGCGGTAAAGAAGGCACCCATGGCTCCGTGAGCCGGCAAGATCCCGACGAGCGAGAAGGGGATCGCCGCCATGACGATCAAGGGGGTGAGGAACGACCTGAACCAGCCGACCATCAGGACGTAGATCAAGACCAGCACGGCGGCGAAGGCCATGCCGAGATCGCGGAAGACCTCGATCGTGATGTGCCATTCGCCGTCCCATTTCAGGGCAGGCTCGAGGTCGGTGAACGGTTGCGAGGCGTTGAGGATCTTGAGCTGGGCGGAGCTCGCGCTGAACGGCCGGACGTCCAGCTTCGCCAGAGCCTCGTTCATCTTAAAGATGGCGTAAACCGGGCTCTCGATGCTGCCGGCCACATCCCCAATCACGTAGGTCACGGGCATCAGGTTCTTATGGTATATGCTCTTCTCGGTGATGGTCTTCTCGACGGTCACCAACTCCCGCAGCGGCACCAGGGGCGGTGCCCCGCCAGCGGCGCCCGGCTCGGGTAACGCGTTGGCATCGCCGGAACGAACGCGCAAGGCCAGCAGGTCCTCGGGCGAGGACCGCAGCCAGCGGGGCAACTCGACGACCAGATCGACGTCTTCCTTCTCGCGCGGTTGATGGATGAGGTCGACCGACAGGCCGCCGACGGCGAGGCGAAGGGTCTGGGAGATGGTCTCGGCGCTGATGCCGTGGAGGGCGGCCTTCTCCTTGTCGATGACGAACCGGGCCTTCGGTTGGTCCGCCTCGATGTACCAATCCACATCCACCACGCCTTCGGTTTGTTGGAACACCTCGATGACCTTGCGGGCCAGAGCGAGGCGGGCTTCCTCGGCCGGTCCGTAGATTTCGGCGACCAAGGTCTGGAGGACGGGCGGTCCTGGGGGCACCTCCGCTACCGCCACGCGGGCGCCATAACGAGCGGCAATCTCCGCCACGCGCGGCCGGACTCGCTTGGCGAGGTCGTGACTTTGGGCCTCGCGGTCATGTTTGTTGACCAAGTTGACCTGCACGTCCGCCACGTGGGCGCCGCGGCGCAGGAAGTAATGGCGGACCAGCCCGTTGAAATTGAAGGGCGAGGCGGTGCCCACGTAGACTTGATAGTCGGTGACCTCGGGTTCGAGGCGGATGGCGGCGGCGATTTCGCGGGCGGCCTGGGCGGTGCGTTCGAGCGCGCTGCCCTCAGGCATATTCAGAATGATCTGGAACTCGCTCTTGTTGTCGAACGGCAGCATCTTCACCTTCACCCAGCCGATACCCACCAAGGCCATCACCCCGCCCAGCAAAACCACGATCCCAGCCAAGAAGCCGTACCGCCAGGCGCGGTGCGCGAGCAGCGGCGCCATGATCCGCCGGTACAACCGCGTGAAGAAATCTTCTGGGTGATCGCCGTGGCCGTGCGGTGCCGGCGCCGCGCCGCTCCCAGCGGGCGTCGCATCGGCAGGGGCCTCGCCCCGTTCCGGCACCGCGGCGGGCGCCGGAGCGAGTCGCGGAGCGGCCGCGGAGCGGGCCCGGCCCCACTTCAAGATCCGGACGGCCGCCCACGGCGTGACCATGAACGCAATGGCGAGGGAAAAGAACATGGCCGCACCCGAACCGACGGGGATGGGGCGCATGTAGGGCCCCATGAGACCGCCCACGAACGCCATCGGCAACACGGCGGCAATGACGGCGAAGGTGGCCAGGATGGTCGGGTTGCCCACTTCGTTGACGGCCTCGACCGCGATCGCCGACCAAGAGCGTCCCCGGTTTTTGGGGAGGTGAAAGTGGCGGACGATGTTCTCGACCACCACAATGGCGTCGTCGACCAGGATCCCGATGCTGAAGATGAGGGCGAAGAGGGTAATCCGGTTGAGCGTGTAACCGTAGAGATAGAAGACCAGGAGCGTCAGAGCGAGCGTCGAGGGGATCGCAATCCCCACAATCCCCGACTCGCGCCAGCCGAGCGCGAGCATGATCAGCAGCGACACGCTCACCACCGCGATCGCCATATGGAAGAGCAGCTCGTTGGACTTCTCCGCGGCCGTCTCGCCGTAGTGCCGCACGATCGAGACCGTCACGTCCGCAGGAATGACCCGGCCTTTGAGCGTGTCAACCTTCCGTAACACCTCGTCCGCAACCGCGATGGCGTTGGCCCCCGGCCGCTTGGCGACGCTCAGCGTCACGGCCGGTTCTTCGGCGCCGGGAACGGGCGCCTGGGTCTTCGCGGCGGAGCCGGTCGGGCCCGCTCGAGTGTGAACGGTGGCCGCCGCGGCGCCATAGCCGAAGAACACATACTGCGCCGGCTCCTCGGCGCCATCGACCACGTCCGCCACATCGCGCAGATAGACCGGCCGCCCGCCGTAGACCCCCACCACCACACTGCCAACATCCTCGGCGCCGGTCAGGAAACCGCCTGTCTCGATGGCCACTTCTTGGTTCTCGGTGGTGAGGCCGCCGGAGGCGCATTGCCGGTTGGCTTGAAGCAGCATAGGGACCAGGCCGGCGGGACTGAGGTTGCGCGCGGCGAGGCGCACGGGGTCCAGCAGCACCCGCACTTGGCGGCGCGCGCCGCCGATGAGGGTCGTCTCGGCGACCTGGGGCACTTGCTTGACGGCGTCATCGACCTGCGCCACCAACCGCCGCAGGGTGAGGTGGTCGTAGCGGGCGCTGTGGAAGCTCAGCGCGAGGATGGGCACGTCGTCGATCGAGCGCGGCTTGATGAGCGGCGGGCTGACGCCGTGCGGGATCCGGTCATAGTTGGACTGCAGCTTCTGGTTCAGTTTCACCAAGCTGCGCTCGACGTCTTCGCCCACCTTGAAACGAACGATGACCAAGCTCTGGCCCGGGCTCGATGTCGAGTAGATATACTCGACCCCAGGAATCTCCCACAGCAGCTTCTCCATCGGTCGGGTGGCCCGTTCCTCGACTTCCTTGGCCGTCGCACCGGGCATACCGACCAACACGTCGATCATCGGCACCTTGATCTGGGGCTCCTCCTCCCGGGGCAAGAGCCAAACCGCGGCCGCCCCGAGCAACACCGAGCTGATCACCAGCAACGGGGTGAGCTTCGAGTCGATGAAGGCTTGGGCCACACGGCCCGCCAAACCCAACGGCACACCGGCGGACGATGAAGATGGATGGGGAGATTTCATGGGCGCAACTCGCGGCAGCGGGGTCAGGGGGCGTTACGGGACTTGGACCGGCTGACCGTCCAGGAGCGACGCCGCGCCCGCCACCACGACGGGCTCACCCGCGCTCACGCCCGAGACCAGTTCGACCTCGGTCTCGAATCGCTTACCCGTCTTGACCAGGCGCAACTGGGCGACTTGGTTGGTGACGACAAAGACCAACTCCATCTGACCGCGCACCACCACCGCGGAGGCCGGCACGCGCAGCGCCGTGGTTTGGCCGACCGGAACGGCCACGCGGCCAAACTCGCCCAACCGGATGCCGGCCGTGGCCGGCAAGTCGAACTTCACGCGGTAAGTGCGGCTGTTCGGGTCGGCGACCGGGGCGATCTCGCTCACGGTGCCGACCAGAGTGCGGGTGAGGGCGGCCAGGCGCACGCTCATCGAGTCACCCAAGTGGACATGACGGCTGAGGGCCTCGGGCACGTCCGCCTCGAGGCGCAAGGAGGCGGGATCCTCGATCTCGAGCAACGGCCGGCCCGGCGCGGCCAGATCGCCAACGTCGGCCAGCTTCCGGCTCACCACGCCGTCGAAAGGAGCCGTCACCTGGGCGTAACCAAGCATCGTTTCGGCCTCCGTCACGCCGGCGTCAGCCACCCGAAAGCGCGCCTCGACCGCGTCGTATTCCTGTTGCGTGACGGCCTTCTGGTCGAGTAGGGCGGCGAACCGCTTGCGGTCCTGTTCCGCTTGCAGCCGCAGGGCGCGCGCCTGGTCGAGCCGAGCCTGGATTTCACGGACCTCGAGTCGGACGAGCACCTCGTCTTTCTTCACCGCTTGGCCCACCGCAACCGGCATGGCTTCGATGCGTCCGCTGACCTTGGCCTCGAGGGTGGCGCGCACACGGGCGCGGACGGTGCCGACGACCTCTTCGGTGGCCGTGTAGGGCTGGCTGGCGACGGTTTGCACCTGGACAGCCACGGTCGGCAAGGTGGCCGGGGCTGGAGGGGCGCTCGGCTTATGGCATCCGGTGAGTAAGGGCAGGCCCAACGCGGACATGCCGGCCCAGAACAGCAGAGAGGTTTTCATCGCAATGGATCGGAGGTGAAGGCCATCCAGGGCGGCTGATCGAGGACCGGACGCGCGGCCCCCGCTGCCCTGCGCGCGATTAAGACGACGGAGACGACGGACAACACGCGCCGTCGCGTTGACCAACCCCTAGTTTCTTGAGGACGATCTCCGCCGGGCAAAAGCCGGTGAGGGCAGACTGGATGAGATTGACGCCCACGAAGGCCGTCAGGAGCAGCCACCACGGGTTCACCCAATGGGCGAGGGAAATACTGATGAGCACCAGGGTGCCCGCCAAGATTCGGATTGCGCTTTCGAGTTTCATAACAGTTGAGCCGAAGTTGAGTTGAGTTGGGTCTGTGGTCGGAAGGGGCCAGCGACTGTCTCGATCAGTTTCTGTTCATGCGAGCCGGTGTGAGTTCTTTGCATTTGATACCAGGAATCGGACGACCCCGTCAATCGGCGGCGTCCGCCCCTCGGCGTGGGAGTCCATAACCGCCCTAACCGCTCGCCGGGTGGAGTGCCGGAAGTTGGCTTCGAACGCTGCGTTACCGATTTCTTTCGACTTGTTCATCGCCTGCGACCGCTTTCGCTTCAGGTTCAGGTTCACGGGTCGGTGCTCCCCCTGTGGGCAGCACCGACAGCACCGAGCCGCCACCGTGCAAAAGGTTACAGCCATTCTCGCCAGCCCGAGCCGAGGCGCTCGCCGGGCCCCAGCGACCATGCGAGCATGTGCGGGTCGGCGAATGGCTTAGAACTCATAGGTCACGGAGGCGTAGGCCCACCGGCCCGGGCCAGGTATGCGCTCGCCCAGGGCGAGTGGGCCACCCGCCACGCGGTTGATCCCGCCCAAGTGATCCGCATATCGGCGGTCGAACACATTTTCGACACCGAGACCCACGTGCAAGCCGCGGCGCCAACGGTATCCCACGCGCAAGTGCAACAGGGCGTAGCCAGGGGTGGTCGGTTCCTGGTTACCGAGGTAAGTCCGCCCGTCGGCTTGGCCCGCACTGGCGCTCAACGGAGTCCACAGATAACGCTCGAGACTGCTCGGCGATCGGCTCTTGCGCGCGAACCCCAATTCGTAGGCGGGCCCGGCTCGAGGGGTGAAGCGCAGCAGGGCGTGGCTGTCGAAGTTGACATCCGCGCGGTCGGTGTCGCGGGCGTTGAAGGCCGTCCGGTCCGCGGCGCTGGCGGGGTAGGCCCGCTGGATGGCGTCGGTATCCATCAGCACGGTGTCGCTGCAAACCCCCAGTTGGGTCTGCCAGCGCGGACTCCATTAGGCCTGCCATTCGAGATAGGTCCCGACCCGCTGGCGCAGCGCGTTGCGCAAGGTGTCCTGTTGCGCCCCCGTGAGCGCGTTCTGTTGGAATGCGGAGAACTCGTTCCGGTGGAATTCGGTTCCCAGCCTGAAGGTATGCACCTCGCCTGGCAGCGCGGCATCTAACCGGGCGCCCGTGTCGTCGCTCTCCGCGCGCGAGAACATCCGCATGGGGCCCGGCGGGCGTAACGAGTAGTTGTCCATGAGGTGATCGACTTCGTGCCGATAAACCCGGCTCTCGAGCGTGCCGAACCCGAACTCGCCGGCATGCCGCAGCCCGACCCGATACCCGTCGCCCTCGAGCATGTCCATCGGCAACGCCGGCGTGCCGGCGTCACGCGTGCGAAGCAGGCGCAGGTCGGCGGCCAGCAGGCCCACCTCGGTCTGCGTGGCGAGCAGCAGCCCGTGTTGGGTCGTCTGGTAACCGGTGTCTCGCACGCGGCCGCCCGGGAACCGGAAGTCGCCGGCGCTTTGCCAGGAACCGCTGTAGGCGGCGCTCAGCCGGCGGTTCGCCACCCCGATCGTTCCGTGCGTGCCCCAACCGTCACTGTCGCTGTGCACCGAACCGCCGAGCTCGCCAAAGACCCGCGCCCGGGCGCTCTCGAAGAACCGCGGCGGAGCCGGGCGAGCCACAACCGTGCCGGCGATGCTGTCGCCTCCCAGGCTCACCGGGGTCACGCCCGCCATCACCATGAGGGTGTCCGTGGCGGTGGGCGCCAGGTAATGCAGCGGCGGGTCCATGTGGTTCGGGCAGGCGGGCGTCAGCGTCATGCCGTCCACCACCAGTCGCACGCGTTCGTTCTGCAAACCGCGAAGCTGCACGATGCCGGTTTGAGGTCCGTTGCGCACCACCGCCGCCCCAGGCACAGCCCCCAAGAGCGCCGCACTATCATGCGCCCGCGAGCGGTCGTGCCCGGTCGGTTCAAGATACATGCTGTGCAAAGGCGCGCTGAGCAGCCGCTCTTGGTCCCAAGCCACGCCCTCGCCGGTGACCACCACCTTGGGCATGCGCCCCGCCGCAGCCTGCGCGGCGTCGAGGTCCGGGATTCCGGTGGGCGCGTCGGCGGCAGGCGGCGCACCGCACCAGGCGCTCGGAGCGCCAAGGGTGAGCAAGAGTCGGGTCAGTGGAACAAGCAAGAGCGGATTTCGAGCTACGGAACACGGCGTCTTCATAACCAGGCAAACGTTGACTAAGGAGACTTCGGGATCGACGACCATCGGCCGGGTGGCCGCACGAAGGCCGCCCAGGCTATCGGGAATCTTGGAGACCGGTGGGGTAAACCACGCCTGCTGCTGGTGAGGTCGCGAAGGTCGGCACCGGTGGACCTCGCCTCCGGCGCCGTCTACCCGACTCGCGTCGTACCGTGAACGAACGAGTCCGTGGTAGACCGCACGCACTCGACTCGGTTAACCCGGCTCACGGTCGTGGGCCGGCGCGCGAATCGGACCTCGCCAACGCTACTAGCGTGGCTTCAGGCCGCGCGCGGTGGCGGTTTGGGCGGAGGTTCGTGGAAGGATGCCGGCGGACGGAAGTCGCCGGGTGCCGGCTCCTCGCGCGCGAGCGCCGGCCAGGGGACCGCGGCGCTCCGCCGCTCGTAAAACAGCTCGGGCAGCCGCTCCGAGGAGAGCGTCGGCGCCCGCTCCTCTTCCTCTTGGCGGCCACGCTCGACAGCCTGACACATCGCGCAGGGATGTTTGCCGTCGAAGGTCTTTGCGAGAGCAACGCCGAAGGAGTCCTGGCGCGCGTAAATCGCGAGCATGCGCCCCCAGGCCACGGATTGCAGGACCAGCCAGTGGCCCCCCGTCGCCAAGCAAATGGCGAGCAGACACGCCCAATGGCCGGTCATTCGCCAGGCCAGGTGCAGTCGCCAGCCCCGGCGCTTGGGGGCACACCTCATGCGCGCGAGTTGAACCCGCGGGCTAGCCGGACGTCAAGCGAGATCCGGTCGGTTCAGCGCTTGCCGCGCGCGGGCCTTTCCGATTCATTAGCCGGCGGCGCCGCAGCCCTGGCCACCATGCGATTCCTGATGTTGAACTGGCGCGACCCGAAGAACCCGCTTTCGGGCGGGGCGGAGCGGGTCACGCAAGGCTATCTGGCCGCGTTACAGGCGCGTGGGCACGATGTCTTCTGGTTTGCGAACCATTTCCCTGGGGCGGCGACGGAGGAGAACGTGGACGGGATCCCGATCCGGCGCGGCGGCGACAAGGGGAGCTCGATCTTGGCCGCGCGCCGCTGGTACCGGCAGCAACCGCCGTTCGACCTGGTGATCGATCAACACCACGGCATCCCCTGGTACGCGCCGTGGTGGTGCGGCACGCGCTGTGTGGCTTACCTCCACGAAGTGCTCGGGCCGATCTGGAACGTGTTCTATAGGTGGCCCAAATCCGTGCTCGGCAGATGGCAAGAGGGCTGGACGCATCGGCTGTATCGGAACGTCCCGTTTTGGACCGCCTCGAGCTGCACCCGGGAAACCCTGCTGCGACACGGCGTGCGCGCGGTAGAGCTGATTCCCTACGGGGTCCACACGCGGGCGTTGGCCGAGCTCGAACCCAAACCGCTGGGCCAACCCTTGCGCTTGGTCATGGTGTCGCGCTTGGCGCCGAACAAGCGCATCGAACACGGCATCCGCGCGCTCCGGCATCTCCGGGACCGAGGCCTCGAGACCGAGTTGACTATCGTGGGCAGCGGCATGCTCGAACCGCTTCTGCGCCGGTTAGTGGCCGACCTGGGCCTGACCCAACGAGTGCTCTTCACGGGGCTGCTCTCGGAACTGGCCAAAGACGACGTGCTCCGCCGATCCCATCTGCTGCTCCACACCTCCCTGCGCGAAGGCTGGGGTCTGAACGTCATCGAGGCCAATGCCCTGGGCACACCCGGGGTCGTGTACCCGGTCGCGGGCCTCATCGAGTCCACCCTCCACGACCAGACAGGCCTGGTGGCAGCCGCCGAGACGCCCGCGGCTCTGGCCGACTGCGTGCAGCGACTCCTCGAGCGCCCGGACGATTACGTGCGCTACCGCACGGCGGCGTGGGAACGAGCCAAGACGTTTCATTGGAGCCAAGTCTTGCCCCCGGCCTGCGTGTGGCTGGAACGTCAGGCGACCGCTAGATCTCGTTCCAAGACGTGATCACAAAACCGATGCTCGGACCCACCCGGCCCAGGTTCTCGTCGTAGTGGAAGTTGAAGTGGCCGTTGAGCCGCACACTCCCGGTGACGCTGGCGCCCACGAAATCGTAGGTAGTGCTCCCGCCGCCGCCGAGCGTGAACGCGGCGCTGGGAGCGTAAACGACGCCCGTAAAGGCTGCATTGCCGCTTAGGGATAAGCTCGTGTTCGAGGGCAACCCGTAATAGGCGAAGCTGAGAGCGTTGGCGTTGGGGTTCAGTACCCCATTGCCCGCAAGGCTCGCGCTGGAACCGCCCACGTACAGTTCGAGGCTCGCGTTGGGGGCAATGTAGATGTACGACTGACCGCTGAGGCTCACGTTGCCCGTGACGTAGAGCTTCGCCTTCCCGGTCACCACCACTTTGCTGTGCCCACTGATGTTCAGGCTCGAAAGCATGTAATTCCCGTTGAGCAGCACATAGGTGTAGTTGGTGCCGCAAAGCCTCCCCCCCAGCGGCGCAGGCGCGGCCGTGAACGGCGGTTTGACATCCGGGAAACTAACGTTCATGTCGTCGGTAAACCAACCCGGTTGGATGCCTTGGTTCCCCGCGTCATGCCACGCCTTGCTGCCGACCGCGCCGTTGGGGCCGATGCTGACCGTGCCGCCTGGGCCGGTCGAGACGTGCCCATAGAGATCGGCGTTGCCCACGTTCAGCGAGTTCGTGACGGTCAGATTGGTGGCTACGTCGCCATTATCTCTGGCCTTGGCAGGGTCGTACCGGCCGTTGGTGCTGTAGGCGGGATCGGTCGAGTCGAAGCTGTCGGTGCGGATGTTGTTGCCGCTCATGTCGATGTAGCCCTTGGCCACCATGCCCTTGCGGAACATACCGTTCCGCATGGTGGTCACGCGCACGGTGCGCGGCGGGATCGAGTTGGTCGAGTCCGGGATGCGCACGTAGCCTTGGGCGTAAATCACCGGCGGATTGATGTTCGAGATCCCCACCCAATACTCAGCCCCACCCAGCGCGCGCCGCTTCACGTACGCGCCGTTCGATAACGTCCAGCCGTCCTCGTCCCAATCGTTGGCGTGATGGTACAGGTGCGTCAGCGCCTCCTCGAGGCCCGCCTCGGCCACGGCAATCGCGTAGTTCCACCCCTGCGACCGAGCGATCGAGCGGTTCTGGTTGTTCACCATCGCCAAATACGACAGCAGCGTAAACCCTGTGATCGACCCCACCATCAGGCAGAGGACCAAGGCGTGGCCGCCGGCGGCGGGCGATGGGGTCGTGCGGACTTTCATAGGTCACTGCTTCCGAATCACAAACTTGGCCGATTGCACACTCTCCGTGTTCACCTTGCTCCCGAGAATCTTCCGGCTGCACACCCAGTGCACTTGCACCAGCTTGGTCGTGCCCGGCACCCCCACCGGGTACTGTTCGTACACGCCCCCAATCGGGTTGCGCTGGAATGGGGAGAACCGCAGATAGTCGCAATCCCGCAATAACACCTCGTTTGCCCCACCCTTGCTGCGCGTCAGCAGCCGCGTCTCCGGATCCCAGTTGTACTGCAGCGGAGCGCCGTCGAAATCCTCGAACGTCAGGCTCGTGTCGGTGTTCGCCAGCAGGCGGTTGGCCTGCCGAATCTCCCTCGACATGAGGTCAAGGGCCCGGCGACTGTGTGAATCCAGGTCGGTGTAGTTGAACAGCGCCGCCATACTGCGCCCGCTGTAAAAGACAAGCTGCGCCAGGGCCGCCAACACAATCGCCCCCAAAGCAAGCCCCACCAACAGCTCCGTCAGCGTCAGGCCCGCGCGCCGCCCCCTAATAGACGTAGTTCTGCAATCCATAGCGCGAGACAAACGTAGACATCGACCGCTCCCGATCCGCCTTGCCCGAGGTCCAGCGTACCGTGACGGCGACCATCCGTACGTCGTTGCTGTAGGACTCGGCCAAGGGCGCGTTGCTGACGGTGACACTGCCGTGATAAACCAGCCCACCGGCCAACACATCGTTGGTCGCGTAAAACGGCGCCGTGAACGTGGGCGGAATGAAGCCGTTCGAGTTGATCTGGTCCCAACTGTAGAGCCGGATCGTCTCCATCTTCTCTTGAATCACCTGCGTCGCCCGCAGGTTCTCCCGTGCCAGTTGGATGACGGAAAACCCGGCGGCAATCCCGCCGTACAACGCCAAAAACGTAATCCCCATGATCACCACCGACACCAACGTCTCGATGAGCGAAAAACCGCCCCGCCCCCGCTGCCAACTCCGAGACCAACCGCGGTCACAAGCGCTGCCCTGAAACTGAATGAAGCAGTTCATCCCACCTCCCTGCCCGCAAACTCGATGCCAACTCAGCCCAGCGAAGCCCGCCTCCCACCACTTCGCCATCCCTCCATGAACCGCCAGGTAGGGCCAGACCGCCGGGTCGGCCGCCCGGGCCCGGTGACCAGCCTCGTTCGGCGCGCCCAGCGGTCGCGCCCTACCGGTTCATGGCCCCCATGCGCACCCACCACCTTCGCGTCAACCCCCCCCATGTTTCAGCCCTCCCCATGTTTCAGCCCTCCCCATGTTTCAGCCCTCCCCATGTTTCTGCCTCGCTCGGCGCGCCCAGCGGTCGCGCCCTACCGGTTCACAGCCCCCTTATGCGCCGAGACAGGGGCGCCGGCAGCCTCCGCTACCGGGTCTCTCGCCGCAGTTGCCTCCAAACCCGCGTCCGGGTGGTGTCCTGTTTCTGGCCAGGCGTGTGCCAAAGTGGGGCAGCACGCGGACGCTCCGAGCCACTGCAACGCCCGGGCCAACCCCCGAAACCCGTTCACCGCTGACCGCCAGTGCGGCCTCCGTCGCCGCCCCCACCGGGCCAACGCAGCGCCGCAGGACTCTGCGCTAGGGTTTGATGAGGGCGCGGACTGCCTCGGGCAAATCGAACTCCGCGCTGGGAATCGGGTCCCAGCTCACCTCCGGCAACGACATCGTGATCTCCGTCTCTCCCGTCTGCTGGACCGCTTTGGTGGCCTGCTGGACCCCGCCAAACGCCTTGTACTCCAAGAACCGGCTGACCGCTTCGGCGGCGCCCTGCTCGCTTTCCTGCATTCGCCTCGTCCCGGCGAGCAGGCCGCTTGCCACCTCGAAGTAGCGCGTCTCCTCGCGCCCGGACTTGAGCGTCAACTTGACCTCGTAGCAGTCCTTCCCGTCGAACTCGACCCGCGCCACTGTGGGCGGCCGCTTGAAATCCTCCGCATCGTACACCTGGAATTGGGCCAAGAACCGGGCATCGTCGCGGCTCTGGTCGAGCATCTTCCCCTGCAACAGACGCGCCCCGCCCATCGGATCGATCAGCCAGGCCACCCGGCCATCGCACCCGCCCGACACCACCCCGAAGTTCTGCACGCTGACCTTGAACACCATCCGGTCCGGCTTCGCCCGCAGGACCTCCAGTTCCGCACTCACCCCCTGACCGGGCAACTCGAATTTCCCTTTCTGCCGCGAATGGGTGAGCTTCGCGATGGCCGCCTTGCCGCCCAGGGCTTGCACGTGACGGCCGAAAACCTCCACTGCCGATGGCAGAGCCGGGCTGTCGGCGCCGTACGCGGCGGAGGCGAGGAGGAAGAGGCTGACGCTCAGGGTGCCAAAGATGGAAAAGGAAAAAGACGGGTTCGGTTTCATGTTGACAGTCTCGTTTGAGCGTCAAGCAAACTCAATCGTCGCAAAAAAGCGAACCATTTCTTCCCGTGTTCCGCGGTCGTGCACCCAGTCCAGCCCTCACTCGCCCTCGCCCTCGCCCCGCTCGAGTGCCGACAGCACGGCCGGGTCTCGTACGTCGACCCATCGACCCGCAATCTCGAGCCCGGCAATCCGGTGGCGAGCGTCGACCATGGCAACGATCGCGTCGGTCAACTCGAATTCGCCGCGGGGCGAGCGCTGCAGCCGGGCCGTATACTCGAAGAGCATCGGCCGAAAGACGTAGATCCCGGCGTTGTACCACACCGGGTCGCCGGCCTTGAGCCAGCCTTGCGCGCGCAACTCCTCGAGCTGCGCCGAGCTCGGCTTCTCGATTAACCGCGTGAGGCAAAAATCGCGGTCGAAAAAGTTGATGGCCCCTTGGGTGACGTCTTCGCCCGGCGTCACCGTGAGCAGCCCGGCAAACTCCCCTTGATCGAAGCGCCGCACCATCTGCTGGTACGTCTCGGGCCGCACCAAGATGTCGCCATAGGTGAGCAAGAACGGATCGGCACCGACAAAGCCCCGTGCCGGGTCGGCGGCTTTGCCGGTGCCGTCTTGAACCGTTTGCCGCGCATAACCGAGCTGCACGCCCCAGCGTGAGCCGTCGCCGAAGTGAGACTCGATCGCCTCGGCGCGCCAGCCGGTCACCATGCAGCACTGCCGAATCCCCGCCGCGGCCAGGCCCTCGAGAATGTGTTCGAGGATCGGCTTGCCCCGGACCTTGAGCATGGGCTTCGGGAGCTCGTGGGTGAGCTCCTTCATCCGCGTGCCTTTACCCGCCGCCAGGATAACGGCTTTCATGAACCGGCTGCTCGAGCTCAGGCGCCGAACTTGTCGAACATGCGGGCATGAGCCTGCATGAGCCGGATGAGGTACTTCGCCTCGAACAGACCCAGGGAACCGAGGTTCGCGCCCGTCTCTGTGAAACGGTCCAGCTTGTCCGAACCCGACACCGCGGAGTGCAGCAAGACCGGCTGCGGATGCCACGAGTGCGACTTCAACGCGCAGGGCGTCGAGTGGTCGCCCGTGATGGCCAACACCTCCGGCCGTTTGCGCAGCAGGATCGGTAGTGCGGCATCGAAATCTTCAATGGCCCGCTTCTTCGCCTCGAAGTTGCCGTCCTCGCCGTACTTGTCCGTGTACTTGTAGTGGATGAAGAAGAAATCGTAGCGCTCGCGCTCCGCCAGGTAACGCTCGAACTGCTCGGCGATGGTCTGGGGTCCTTCGAGCTTCGTCATGCCCACCAGTTGCGCCAAACCCTTGTACATCGGATAGACCGCCAAACAGGCGGCCTTGAGCCGGTACCGATCCGCGAACCACGGGATCTGCGGCTGATGCGCTATCCCGCGCATCAGGAAACCGTTCGCCTTCGGTTGCCCGCCCAGCAGCGGCAGCGCTTTTTTGTAGAAATCCGCCACCGCCTTCGCGGTCTTCTTCTGGCCGGCCGACCGCGCGTCCGCGGGCTCGGCCGTGGCCAGCGGCAGTCCTTCCCGGTTCGGATCGGTCGAGCTCACCGGTCCCTCGAGGCCGGCGCCCCGAAAGACCACCACGAAGCGGTGTTCCTTGCCCGCTTGAATGCGAACCTCGACCTCGCTTCCCTTCGCCCCCACCTTCTTGATCTTCCGCGCGAGCAGCGCGCACAACTCCTCGCACGTCTCCGTCGGGATGCGCCCCGCGCGCCGATCTGTCACCACGCCTGCCGAGTCGAGCGTGCAAAAATTGGCGCGCGCCGCCACATCCCCCGCCCGCAGCTCGACCCCGAGTCCGAGGGCCTCGATGACGCCGCGGCCCACTTGAAACTCGATCGGGTCATAGCCGAACAGGCTCAGATGCCCCGGGCCACTGCCCGGTGTGATCCCGGGCGCGACGGGAATCATTCGCCCTTGCGCGCACCCGTCCGCCACCAACGCGTCCAGGTTCGGCGTGCGCGCCGCTTCCAACGGGGTCACCTCCCCTTGTCCTTTGGTCGCGATGTCCCCCAAGCCGTCCAGCACCACCAACGCGAGCTTCGCCCGCGTGTCCAGTGTCAATGTCAGTTCCGAATACAGAGTGTCCAGGTTCATAGTCCGTCACCACTTCATTTCAAGTTCAGGTCATAGGCCAGGCCGCGCAGTTGGTTGTCTTGGCGCACCACCCGACCGCCCGCGCCTCACTCCCCTGCCCGACTCGACCGGAGGCGGGATACTGGATACTCCCGCCCGCCACCGTCAACGGGATACTTGGCGCCCATCATTGCGTCCCGAATCCGTAGCGCGGCGGAGCGCGGTTACGGATGAGAGGTCGGGATAGACGACAGATTGCAGGTAGGGCGCGCAGTCCTCTGCGCGCCGTAAACCGCTGTGGACACAGGAAGCCGCGGCGCGCAGAGGACTGCGCGCCCTACCGCCGAGTTGTAGTCCATCTCGGTGACTCATGAGTACGGTACACTGTTTCGCTGGGCTGCGATTTGCCGAAGCACCGCTACGACACGTTGCGTTGATTCGGGTGACGCGCGGCGGACTCTTGTTGCCAGCAGGCGGGCGTCGGTTCATACCAAGGGCCGTGCAGAAAGAACGGCTCGCCGGTCTCAGTGTGCTGGTCATCGACGATGAAGCGTGGCTGCGGCGGCAGATTGCCGCCGAGCTCGGACGGTTGGGCGCCGACGTGACCGAGGCGGGCTCGATCGAGGCGGCGCGGGCACGGCTGCGCGACCTGGATTTCGACGTGGCCTTGCTGGACGTGAACTTGCCCGATGGCAAAGGCACGGAGCTGCTTGCGCACCGGGCGTTTTCCCCAGGGACCAGCGTCGTGGTGATGACAGCCGAGGGGGCGGTGGGCGGCGCCGTCGAGGCCATGAAACTCGGGGCGGCCGATTACCTGGTGAAACCCCTCGAACCGCTGGCGCTGCCGCTGACCATCGAGCGCGTGCGGCGCGCCCGGCAGAACGCCCGGCTCGAGGAGCATCGACGCCGCGACCAGGCCGGCCCCACCCACGAGTTCCACTTCGGCCCTTCCCTGGCGTCGGTGCAGGCGCAGTTGGCGAAGATCCTGGCGGTCGACCGTCGCCTCGAGACCGGTCTGCCCCCGGTACTCATCGAAGGGGAGACGGGTACGGGCAAGACCGCCATAGCGCGCTGGCTGCACTTCGCGGGACCTCGATCCGAGCAACCGCTGGTCGAGATGAACTGCTCGGCCGTGGCCGAGTCGCTGGCCGAGTCCGAGTTGTTCGGGCACGAGCGCGGGGCGTTCACGGACGCGCGGACGACGCGGATTGGCCTGATGGAGGCTGCCAGTGGCGGGACCTTGTTCTTGGACGAGCTGCCCAGCCTGTCGGCGGCGATCCAGGCCAAACTACTCACGGCCATCGAAGACGGACGGATCCGCCGGGTGGGGAGCAACCGCACGATCGGCATCGATGTCCGGATCGTGGCGGCGACCAATCGCGACCTGGACGACCTGGTGCGGCAGGGCCTTTTTCGCCAGGACCTTTACCACCGATTGGACCTGTGTCGCCTCCGATTGCCGGCCCTGCGCGAGCGCGGGGCCCAGGAGATTGTGGCGTTGGCGGAGAATCTGATGGGGCGTTTGTGCCGACGACATGGGCTGCCGCCGCGAGTCCTCACCTCGGCCGGCCGAGAGCATCTGGCGCAGTACGACTGGCCAGGCAACGTTCGCGAACTGGCGCACGAACTCGAACGGGCCATCATCTTCGAGGAGAACACCCGGCTGGACTTTGCCCACCTCGGCGCCGGCCAGCCGCCCGCCACCGCCACGGATACGGCGCCGCGCCCGCCCGATTGGTTCGACGAGAGCTACAGCTTCCCCGCTGAGGGATTCTCGATCGAGGCCGCCCTTCAGCGGCTCATCCAGCACGCCCTCAAACAAACCGAGGGCAACGTCTCGGCGGCTGCACGGCTGCTGGGGGTGTCGCGGGATTACCTGCGACACCGGCTCGAGGGGCCGCGCTCTTGAGGATCGAGGGCGGAGTCTGTGGGGCGATTGCGTTTGGGGCCAGGCCCCCAACTGCTCGAGTTTGCCGGGTGTGAGTTGGGCGCAGGAACCCAAAGTGGGATGGGAAGATCTTGGCGTTGGGAGGGGGGGCCTCAGGCCTAACCAGCTTGGCCCGAGCAGATTGAATGGATGGGTCAGGTTCCGGTCCGCAACCTGCTTTGGTAGCGGGAAACGTCCCGAGGGCGGCTGTGGGCCGCGTTCGGGTGCAACGAGACCAACGAACAGCAAACCGATACCGCAACATGAACTCGATCCGAAACGGCATCTTGACAGGGGCACTCGGCGTGGCGCTGCTGTTGCCCGGCGCGGCCTTAGCCCAAGGCCGGGACACCGCGAACCAGAAACCGACGCCTGAACAAATCCGCGAGCAAGTCCGCCAGCGGCTTCAGGACATCTTAGAGAAGAACAAGGAACGCCGCGAACAACGGCGCGAGCAGATCAAGGAACGCCTCGGGGGACGCGTGGGTGAAGTCCTGCGCAACGATGACGAGTTGAAGGCGCTACGGAAAGAGTTCGCCGAGGCGCGCGACGAGATCCTTGAGGGACTCAAGGACCTGCGGGCCGCCTGGAAAGACGCCTCGGAGGGCGATCGCGCCGATCTCCGCAAGCAGTTCGCCGAACTGCGTCAAGAATGGCTCGAGGCCCAAAAAGAACATGCGGCCGAAGTCCGTGCCCGGTTGCACGAGCTGAAGGAGGAGTTCAAGAACCGAGAATTCAGCAAACCCGTGGAAGCGGGCGCCCAAGAAGCCGGACCGCGCGGCTAGGCGGTTGGGCTCGCAGAGGTTCTAACGCTGCGGCCACACCACGGTTTGAGTCGGTCGGGGCCAGGCTTTCCCGGACCAGGCGACCCACAAGGTCGCCTGGTCCGTTGGCTGGCCGGATGCGTCGTGGCAGCCGCGCTGGGCATCGGGGCGGCTTGGGCCGACGAGCCAACGACCGCGAAGCCGTCCTCGGAGTCGGACCCAGATTGGGAGGTATGGCTGGCCGAAGAAGCGGCGCTCGAGGAGGAGTTCGGCCGCTGGGACCACGACCTCGACCTTCGGCTGGGCGGAGGCCACAAGGACAACGTGGGCTTGGGACACACCGTCCGAGAGGCAAGCCCATTCGTGGCCGGGGGAGCGGACTGGACGTTCCTGAGCCCGCTGTTGTCGCCAACGCGGTTTCTGTTGCTGGTGTCTGGGGATCTCCGCACTTACCTCGACGCCAAAACGACCGACCGCGAGGCTCTGCTGATGGCGCAAGCGGAGCTATCGCGGTCTTGGGGCGAGACTTGGCAAGGCGCGTTGCGGGTGCAGTACTCGTACCTCGACCAGGTCTACGACGTGTCGGCGACCGAGGCCGAGTATTCGACGCTGCCGGTGCGCGTGCACGCCCTAGCGGTGCGGCCGAGCGTGCGCTGTGACTTGGGCAAGCGCTGGTGGCTCGAACTCGAGCCGCAAGCGGCCCGGAGTATCGTTCGCCAACCGCTCGACAATTATTGGGAAGCGGGGCCCCGACTCACCCTCGGAAGGTCGATCGGCCGCCAGACCGAGCTCCGCTTCAGTTATGCGTACGCGTACCGGCCTTACGATGCGCGGCCGCAGCGGGACGCTGCCGGGTCCACGCTTGCCGGCACGAGCTTGGCCTTCGCCAGACAGCGGATCGAGGCGCGCCTGGAGCGTTACTGGGGCGACCGGCGCCGCTGGCGGAGCAGCCTGACCTACCATTACGAAGCCAATCGGGACAATGGCCCGGGCTACTTCGATTTCGACCGGCACGGAGCGGGTCCGAGCCTGCGTTACCGCAGCCAGGACTGGGAAATCTCGGCCTACGCGCGGGCTTACTCCTACGATTATGCGGTGCAGCGGGCGAGTCTGACGGATGCTTCGTCGCGATCGAGATTCGAGCTGACGTGCGGGGTGCGTGTCGAGGCCGGGTTGGTTGGGCGACTGAAGGGGTATCTCGAGTACGAACGCGATCAAACCTGGTCGAACCAGGAGTTGGATGCCTATGATGCGAACACGGTGATGGCCGGATTGGCCTATGGCTTCTAACGCAGCATCAGGCTCGAGAGACGAGCGGTTCGCCGGTGAGCCGGCGCGGCGCAGGATGTGGCTGCTGCCCACCGCCGCAGTTCTCGCCATGCTCGGTATTCTCTGGGGTAGCATCGACCTCGGCCGCCGGCAGTTGCGCCAGAGAATCCGCGACCAAATCGCGCATCGGGACGGCGAGATTCTCGAGGCGGTGGCGCTGATGCAGCAGATGCAGCAGGCCGCGGATGCCGGCGACGCCGGCCTGACCGCCCGCCTCGAGGATCCCGCCGAGCAGTTGACCGTCCTGCTCGAGATCTCTCGCTTGAAAGGCGTCATTGCCGCGCGGCTCTTCGATACCAACGGCCAGTTCGTGGCCGGAGTTCCCGACACGGTGACCGAGGCGCAGTTGGCTCGAGACGATCTGCGCGTCCTCGGCGCGCTGAAGAGCGTCTGCCGGTTTCGCGAACGCGCGTCCCTTGCGGACGTGCTCTGGGACTGGGGCCTCGAGGCAGAGAGCTCGGCCAGCGAGGTCCCGCTTCTCGAGGTCCATGTGCCCCTGCACGCGGCCGGTGACGCGCGTCTGGTTGGGGTGGCCCAGTTTACCATCGACGGAACCAGCATCGCGGCCGAGTTCGAGGCGCTAGATCGGCACTTGCATCGGCAGAAGATCCTCGTCTTTGGCGTGGCGGGTGCGCTGGTGGTGGCGGGCTTGGGCTGGGCCTTTTGGCGGCTGGCCAGGGCGCAGGAACTCCTGGCCCGTCGCCGCGACGACCTGCTGCGCGCCAACAACGAGTTGGCCCTGGCGGCCAAGCACTCGGCCCTGGGCGCCGTGGCCGCGCACCTGGTCCACGGTCTGCGGAATCCCCTCGCCGGGCTCCAGCTTTATCTCACCCGGCAGGCGACCGAGACGGCCGGATCCAACGGAGCGGAAACGAGCGAGGCTGTTGCCTCGACCCGCCGCATGCAGAGCTTGATCAACGACGTCGTGCGCGTGTTGCGCGAGGATCGGATGGCGCAACGGTACGAAGTGCGCGTGGTCGAGTTGTGCGACACGGTCCGGTCCAGGCTCT
>Ga0194126_10001570_pt1 | contig 38177 bp, 26 predicted proteins | sample TA2KigC150mmetaG_FD_148641 | JGI IMG/M metagenome (GOLD analysis project Ga0194126, IMG submission 148641) | Freshwater microbial communities from Lake Tanganyika, Tanzania - TA2015035 Kigoma Deep Cast 150m | ecosystem: Environmental > Aquatic > Freshwater > Lake | place: Tanzania: Lake... | reverse complement strand
GGGCGTGGGCTGGAACAACGCAGGACCGAATAAGTTCGGCGGGATCACCACCAGCCAGTCCGGATATGCGATTTCCTTCAACACGGGTCGGCATATCGTCGTACAGCGAACCATCTGGGATGCCGATGGTACCAGGGTATGGACAATTGGAAAGCCCGGCCTGGCCGACAAGGCTCTGATCCTCGAACCGCTCGTATGGCATTACCTGGAGATATCCACATTCCAGGGAGGACTCCAGGTCTGGCTGGATGGGGAAGTCGTGGTGGATGTCATCGATGATATGCCGCTCCCGCCCGGTGCATTCCAGATCGGCGGAGCCGATGCCGGGATATTCTACTTTGACGCCATTTCCGTCTGCGGCCTGGAAGCGCCATTTGGCTCGATGGCTGTACCGGTACCGGTGGTCACACCGTAAATCGAGCAGGAACAGGAACAACAAGCCGGTTCCCCCGGATTCATCCCAGGGGAACCGGCAACTTGTCCTCCTGGAGTTCTTCATCACTGCAGGAGGATCTCGTTCGGCGCCGGTCTCCCAACTAACGCTGCAATCCCGCCGCCAGGGGGCATGAGACCTCCGGCACCTCCGGGCGGGGTCGGGTGATCCCTCCCGACATGGATAATCTTATGAACAATATGCAAGTATTCATCACCGTCATCACAGTCGCCCTTCTTTCTTCGTGCAGTCCTGCAGCCCAGCCCGGGATCAGCAAGGTGGGAATCCACGTGACCCTGGAGGATGGCCTGGCATATTGCGAATTCATGCCCGACGGGCAGGTTGAAGGCGGGCATACAAGCGGCGGACTTGAACCGTACGTACATATTGACCAGGCGACGCTGCCGGAGGAGCAGGTCGAGGCGATCTGGGCCGCGGCCGGGGCCATCGATCCCCAGTTGTACCCACTTGCCACCTCCGCCTCGCGGGGCTGTGTGAATTGCGTGGACCTGTTCATTCACTACCCGGATGGGACGATCCTGCATCTTTCGTGGCCGGTCGGGGAACAACACCCTGATCCCAATGTGCAGGAACTGGAAACATTGCTGTATGAATACCACATCGGCGGATGGTGAGCGCTCGCCCGACCATGCCAAACGTCCCGCAGGTTGGATTCAGCGATCCGCCGGGTTTTCCAAAACCTGCGGGACGGTGATCTATAAAACCCCCGCCCGATGGGGGCCGGAACTGGCTCGGAAAACTGGAGGCAGAGTGGCGGGAGGCGCTGGAGCGGGTCACCGACGCCAAGCTCCATACGACCGATAAAACACGCTGGCCGTTCCGTGGCCGTCCGTTCGGGGATGTGGCCGCCTGGGTGAATGTGGAACTGACCAAGGACGCGGCCGAGATCGGCTACGCCCGTTTCCTGTACGCCGCCCGGACCAGCCGTTGATGGCGCAGGACACACCCCGCCAGGATTCTTCTTCGATAACAAGGAGGCTTATGGCAACGCAACCATTTGAAAAATCCCGGTCGATGAAACCCGCCACAAAACTTGCCCTGGGTTCCATTGTCCTCCTGCTGGCGCTCGTCCCGCAGTTGGTCGGGCATACGACCTACAACTGGGCGCTGCGCTACCTGCCGGCCTCGCTGGTGGCCATCGCCACCCTCGGCGAACCGGTCGGCTCGACCATCCTGGCCTATCTCTTTTTGCAGGAGGACCCCGGCTGGCTGAAGGTCTACGGCGGGGCGCTCATCCTGGCCGGCATCTGGCTGGCGGTGCGGAAGGGGAAGGGTTGACAAGGATGCTATAATGACAATGACAGAAATCATCTTGCTCCGTTCAAAGGTCTTTTTCCTGCCGCCATATAACCGCTGTTAGGCACAAACTCAATAACTAGATCGTGTAAATGGTAAGGTTTACAGAAAACAGATAAAATGAACTCATTCCAATGGAGCAAAACCTTACTTTCTAACCAAGCGGTAATGAAATGCTTGCCTAATGGAAAATCCAGAACTGAGATTTTTCGCACTCGTTAGGCCACCTTCCACGTATGTGTAATCTGTATGACAAATTATTTACAAAGCAATATTGCTTCCTTTTCCACATTTTGATAATAGGAGCAATGCCATGGGCGATTTCCTGGTTAAATTAACTCCAGTTTCAGATGACGGCTGGGGAGGTTGTATTGGAATATTGATAGTTATTGCAGTAATTGGTTCGATCATATTCGCGTGTATTAGTGGCGTTACATCGCTGTTGCAAGGTGTACTGTTTGCCCCACAACCACCTACGCCAATACAAACCATAGCACCTGAGTATAGGATCATTAATCTTGAAGCAGGGAATTGGAACATAGTTGTTGAAGGTCTACCAAACAATTTGTCTGTGACTTCAGCGACTGTTTTGCAATGCAGGGAAACAGCCGGTTCGAGCGAACTTGAACAAGATTATTTACTTGCCCTTGAGTTTGAGAATAGACAAAATACTACCTGGTTTGCTCCAAAAGCGACACTATCATTAGAAACTTCATCGGGGAACGTATTAAAAGAATATCCGATTAAATTTCTTGTCGCCTACAATTCATTTGATCTAGCAACCCCTAGCAAAATTATTAGCGCATCTGATTCAAGAGTTCATACTTTCAGAATTAGGCTGCTGGATAGCAATAAAACTAACGTGAGTGTCAATGAAGCATCCTTTTTCTATACTTACACGATAAACATAGAAGATTATTCTGAGAACATGAATTGGATCGCTGAAACTTTCAACACAATACTCTATCCTGAGCATGAGATAAAGTTGACAATATCGAATACTGGTGATTTAGAGATGAAAGACGTAAGCATGATAGGCATCTTAAGAGACAAGGATGGCTATCCTATTGATATCTTAGTTACGAAAGACACGGTTGATATCCCTTTTGAACAATCCTACACTTTTTTACTCAAATCATTCAATAATCGTTGCATAAATGATTCTCAATCACAACCATTGATTCTTAGTTATTGGGTCCGCTATGAAACATTAGAGGGCATTCCAATCTCATATCACGGCAGCTTTGATATCAGTGAGCCGTTTGTAGAGGAGACGACAATTGTGCAACCTGAGCCATCAGCACTGTCAATATCCACGACTGCCACACCACACCCATCTCTATCAACAGTAACCCCTGAAAGTATTATTTTCGAATGGTCGTATGAGTTGGAAAATTACTCTGGTAGCCGTTATGATGTGTATTCACAGATAGTAATCAAGGTTGCCCCTCATATGAGCTGGGAACAGTTCAAAGATGATGTACTTATTTATAATCCGCAACTAATCCAAGACCAATATGAGTTCAAGAATGATAAAACCTACCTCTTGCCAATCGAAAAATAAGCAACTAACACGATAGTCTATGACGACGGTGTAGCAAACCAATCACCTAGAGAGGGAAACGATCAAAGGAAGTATGGATAATATGAATCCTAACCGGCCTCTTGATGAGGTCGGTCTTTAATTATCCGGGTAATTCCCGGCGGGATGCTCGGACAACCGCCGGTAGAGCCAGTTCATTTCCCTGAGCCTGTCCTGCAACGCCCCACCCAGGTCATTCTCCATCATGCGCCATTCCCAGTTGCCGCCCAGGCGCGAGGGGAAGTTGAAACGCGCCTCCGTCCCCAGGTCGAGCAGGTCCTGCATCGGGGCCAGGGCGAAGACGGCAGTCGAAGACCAGGCAGCGCGCACCAGGTCCCAGGCGAAGTCGGAACCGTCCACGCCCAGGTAGCGGCGGGCAAAATCCTTCTCGACCTCCGGGGCAGAGGCATACCAGCCATTGGCGGTGTCGTTGTCGTGCGTCCCGCTGTAGACGACGCAGTTCTGCGGGTACTGGTGCGGCAGGAAGGGGTTGTCCGGCCCGGAGAAGGCGAATTGCAGGATCTTCATCCCCGGCAATTCGAACTGGTCGCGCAGGGCGGTCACATCCGGTGTGATGAGACCGAGGTCCTCGGCAATGATGGGCAGGTCAGCGCCGAGGCTGGCGCGGATGGCGTTGAACAGGTCCGCACCCGGACCCGGCGCCCAGCGCCCGGTCTCGGCGGTCGGGCTGCCAGCCGGGATTTCCCAGTAACCGGCGAAGCCGCGGAAATGGTCGATGCGGACAATGTCCACCGTCTCCAGGGTGAAACGCAGGCGTTCCAGCCACCAGGCATAGCCGTCCTTTTTGTGGACATCCCAACGGTAGAGCGGGTTGCCCCACAACTGGCCGGTGGGCGAAAAATAATCGGGCGGGACGCCCGCCACGACCGTTGGCTTGCCGTCGGCGTCGAGGAAGAACAGGTCGGGGTGCGCCCAGACATCGGACGAGTCCATCGCCACGAAGATCGGCGCGTCGCCGATGATGCGCAGTCCCCTCTGGTGGACGTGGTCGCGCAATTCCCGCCACTGGCGGAAGAAGATGAACTGGTAGAACTTGTAGCGGGAAATGGCGTCTTCGAGCGACCTGCGGGCCGCTTCCAGCGTGACCGGGTCGCGGCGGCGTAATGGCTCCGGCCAGCCGTCCCAGGCCCCGCCCCCGTGCGCTTCCTTGATCGCCATGAAGAGGGCATAATCATCGAGCCAGGCGGCATTTTCGGCGCAGAAGGCGGCATGGGCCTCGCGCAGGGTTTCATCCTGCTGGAAAACAGCCTTGAAGCGGGAGAAGGCGCGTTCGAGCAGGTTTAGTTTCCAGGGGATGATGCGCCCGTAGTCCACCCGGCGCGGATCGAAATCCATCCGCTCGACCAGGTCGTTGGCATGCAGCAGGCCGTCGCGCAGCAGGAGATCGGGGCTGACCAGGTAGGGGTTGCCGGCGAAAGCCGAGAAGCACTGGTAGGGCGAGTCGCCGTAACCGGTGGGACCAAGCGGCAGCGCCTGCCAGAGTTTGCAACCGGCGCCGGAGAGCCAGTCCGCCCAACCATGGGCGGCGGGACCCAGGTCGCCGATGCCGTACGGACCGGGCAGGCTGGTGGGATGGAGCAGGATTCCCGAACTGCGGTTAAATTTCATAAGGCTTCCGTTTGGTGGAAATGGTTTCGCCGGATTTTATGACAGAGCCTTCGTAATCGGAAGGGATGACATCGGTGGCGATCGTGGCGCCGGGTTCCACCACCATGCCGGGCAGCACCTGGCTGTTCTTGCCAATGATCGCCAGTTGGATATCGGGGTTGGCGATGCCCCCCCCAATGTGGGCATTCTGCCCGACGGTGACGTACTTGTCGACAATGGCGCGCTCCACCACCGCCCCCTCCTCGATGACGCAGTCGGTCAGGATGATCGACTCGCGCACCACCGCCCCCGGGCGGACGATGACGCCCGGCGAGAGGACGCTGCTCTCGACCCGCGCATCCTGCTGGATGTAACAACCGTCCGCCACCATGCTGGCGAAGATGCAGGCCTTGTCGGGGATGCGCACTGGGGGGCGCTCCTCGGTGCGGGTGTGGATGACCCAGCGCCGGTCGTAGAGTTTCAGGGGCGGGTTGGGCGAAAGCAGGTCCATGTGCGCCTGCCAGTAGGAGTGCATCGTGCCGACATCCATCCAGTAGCCGGTATAGGGGAAGGCATAGACCCGCGCCTTGCCCTTCACCAGGCGCGGCAGGATATCCTTGCCAAAATCGTGGGCTGAGTCCTCCCGTTGGTGGTCTTCCCACAGGATGCGGTCGAGCGCCTCGCGGTTGAACAGGTAGACGCCCATGTTGACCAGGTTGGAGGGCGGCTTTTCAGGTTTCTCCACGAAAGCCCGCACCCGGTATTTCTTGTCCACATCCAGGATGCCGAAACGGGAGGCCTCCTCGAGCGGGACGCGGATGGCGCCCATCGTCAGGTCGGCGCGCTGGTCGAGGTGGAAGGTGATCATCGGCTCGTAGTCCATGGTGTAGATGTGGTCGCCGGAGAGGATCAACACCAGGTCGGGCGCGCCGCGCTTGATGAAGGTGAAGTTCTGCTGGACGGCATCCGCCGTGCCTTCGTACCAGTCGGCGTCGAAACGCGCCTTATACGGGGTCAGGATGCGCACGCCGCCGGTGAAGTCGCGGTTCAGGTCCCAGGAGCCGCCGGAGCCGATGTGTTCGATCAGGGACTGCGGGCGGTATTGCGCCAGCACCATGATGTCGAAGATGTTGGAATTGACGCAGTTCGAGAGCGCAAAATCGATGATGCGATACTTGCCGGCGAAGGGCACCGCCGGCTTGGTGCGTTTGGCGGTCAGGACGCTCAAACGGGCGCCCTCGCCGCCGGCCATGATGACAGCCCTGGTCTTCATCGCTCACCTCCAAATGATCGTCCCGCAGGTTGGACCGAACCCGACCATGCAACCAGTTTGAACCTGCGGGACGTTTTGGTCATCCCTTACACTACCTCCATCAGTGACTGATACAAGGCGGCGTACTGCTGCGCCGGGCGCTCCCAGGAGAAGTCCTCAGCCATCCCGGCGCGCTGCATGGCCTCCCATTTCCCCTTTTCGGGATAGAGGTCCAGCGCCCGGCTGGTGACGGACAGGAGCGACTCGAGACTGGCTTCCGGGACGAGGAAGCCGGTCGCGCCGTCCCGGATGGTGTCTTTCAAGCCGCCCGTGGCGCGCGCCAGCGGGATCGAGCCGTAGCGCATGGCGATCATCTGCGCCAGGCCGCAGGGTTCATAGCGGGAAGGCATCAGGAAGATATCCGAACCGCCGTAGATCAGCCGCCCCAGCGCCGGGTCGTAGCGGGTGACAGCCCGCGCCCGGGCCGGGAAGTCCGCTTCCAGTTGGCGGGAGGCGGCTTCGAGTTCGGGGACGCCCGAACCGAGCAGCGCCGCCTGCCAGCGGCGGTGCGGCAGGCGGCGCAGCGCCTCCAGGGCCAGGTCCACACCCTTCTGGGGGTCCACCCGCCCGACCATGCCGAAGAGCGGCAGGCGGGGGTCCTGGTCCAGTCCCAGTTTCGCCTGCAAAGCGGACTTGTTCGCCGGGCGGTTTTCCAGCGAGGCGGCGTCGAAGTGCAGCGCCAGGTGCGGGTCGGTCTGCGGGTCGAAGGCGGACGTGTCCAGCCCGTTCAGGATGCCGGCCAGGCGGTCGCCGCGCCCCTCCAGGAAACCCTCCAGGCTGCAGCCGAATTCGGGCGTCAGGATCTCCCTGGCGTAGGTCGGGGAGACGGCCGCGATGCGGTCGGCCGACCAGAGGCCGAGCGGCAGGGGGGAACTGCGCGCCCAGCCGGGCAGGGATTCGTCCTCCAGCGGCGCCAGGCCGTAAGCCGACAGCACATCCAGCCCTTCGCCGCCCATATAGGGCAGGTTGTGGAGGGTCAATACCGAACGGATTCGCCGCAGCAGGGGGTCGCTGCGGCGGGATTTCAAGGCATAGAGCGACAGGGCGGTATGCCAGTCGTTGGCGTGCAGGATGTCCACCCGCCAATCCAGGCGGCGCGCCAGTTCGAGCGCTGCCAGGGAGAAGAAGGCGTATTTTTCACGGTCGGCGGCCAGGTCGGTGGAATAGACGGTGCGGGCGGCGTGCAGCGGCCCGCCTGAGATGAAATAGACCGGGATGCCGCCGCGCTTGAGTTGGAAAACCTGCACCGGCAGGCTTCCCCCCCGGCGGTAGAGGTCGAAGGAGGTCGCCGGGTAGAGGGTGGCCGACTCGGCCTGGATGGCGGTATGCAGCGGCAGCGCCAGCCGGACATCCAGGATCGGCTTCTCCAGCCGGCGCAAGGCCCCTGGAAGGGAACCGGCCACGTCGGCCAGGCCCCCGACCTTGACGAAGGGCTCGGCCTCGGCGGCCAGGAAGAGGACGTTGATTGTAGGCGGCATCGGCTCTATTTTACATGAATTGCGCCTTTTCTCCCACTGGATGCCAAAAAGGGAGCGCCTAACACGGTGGGTTATCTTATATTTTTTAACTGCAGAGTACGCGAAGTGCGCAGAGAATTTCTTTTGATTTTCTCCGCGAACTCCTCACTCTCTCCCGGCAGGACACCGGGACGGTGTGCGTTTTATTGTTTTTACCCACTTTATTCGCCGGTAATCTCCCTATCGAGAGCAGATCGCAATAACTTGCCGCGAATTACCCAAATTTTCACGAAAGGTAAGGGAAGATTTCGCGCCCATTCGTGAAATCCGTGGCCGGTCTTCGCAACTGCTCCCAACGGGGAGACCATCTATTCGCCAGTCCCGCCAAAAAAAGTACTGGAGCGGCAGGGTTGCTGCCGCTCCAGTGAACATAGTTCCGAAGTTGGTTGTCAGGCTTTCGCCACCGGGAACTGGATCTCGGTCACGGTGGTGGGGTCGTCCTGGTCGCCGCGGCGCTGCGGCGGCTGGAGATAGACCTCGCGGCAGGGACCCGTCACCCGGTAGCCATTCCCGTCCACCCACTTCAGGATGGCATCGTAGGCTTCCCCGATGGTGACGAAGGGGCCATGGTGTACGGTGCAGGCCATGGTCTCGACCGCCGGCAGGGTGCGCACTTTGACGTTCCCGCTGGGCGGCAGCGCATCGGTGATGGGTTCGCAGGCCTCGATATCCCAATCACGCTCGCGGTGCTCCTCATCGTGGTAGAGGGCAAAGCAGGGCGCGCTGGCGCGGACGCGCTGGCTGTCGAGATACTCGCCGAGTTCCTGCCACAGCCCACCCTGTTCCGGCGGCGTGGGGACCACCCCCCGCACCGATGCGACCTTGATGGATTCGACTTTCTTGATGACGACATCATACTTGGACATGGAATCCTCCTGTTCGATCTGTCTCAGCCGCTGTTCCACCCGTTGCAAGCGTTCCGCTTCCTCCTGGACCTTCTGCCTGACATCCGCCTGGCGCAGTTTCAACATCCCGCGCATCTGTTCAGCGGACAGGTCGCCTTCGAGGAGACGGCCGATCTCCTCCAGCGAGAAACCGAGTTCCTTGAGCGCCAGGATGCGGTGCAGGCGGGGCAACTGCGCGTACTCGTAGTAGCGGTAACCGTTGAGCCGGTCCACATGGACGGGCTTGAGCAGTCCCATCTCGTCGTAGAAGCGCAGCGCCTTGATGGTAACGCAACTGAGCCTGGAAAAGTCTCCGATCCGGATCATGCCCGTGTTATACAACCTCCTGTGGGAGGAGAGTCAAGGGGATTCGGGGCAATCATAACAGGGAAAACAGTGTCCTGTATTCAAAACGAGCGATGCTCGTTCTGGGCTGTTCGGCGCGGCAATGCTCCGCCAGCCAACAGGAACGGAGACCGCAGCCTGGCAGTCTCCGTTTTTCGTCTTTCATCCGGGACCATAGCCCACCCGGTCCGTTCTAGCGCCAGAGCCTAGGCCCGCACCGCCGTTGCAATCGCCGCCACATGCGCCGGGGAGTTGCCGCAGCAGCCGCCAGCGATGCGCGCCCCGGCCAGCACATTGCGTCGCGCCGCCTCCCCCATCTCCTCCGGCATGACGTTGAAGACCGTCTCGCCGGCATCGTCCAGGACCGGCATCCCGGCGTTGGGCTTGGCCCACAACGGCAACCCCGGGGCGGCTGCGGCATAGGCCTCGATGATGGCCTCCATGTTCTCGAGGGTTGTGCCGCAATTGGCGCCGATGGCCGCCACGCCCAGCGGTTGGAAGGTGCGCACCACCTGCTCCGGTTTGACGCCCATCATGGTGCGCAGGCCGCGGTCGTAACTGAAACTGACCACCAGCGGCAGGTCCCCGGCCTGGCGGGCAGCCTCCAGGGCGGCTTTGGCCTCCTCCAGGGCGAACTGGGTCTCGATCACCAGCAGGTCGACCCCGGCCTCTACCAGGGCCTTGGCCTGCTCGGCATACGCCGCAGAGACCTCCTCGACCGCCAGCGGACCGTAGGGCTTCATCAGGCCCCCAACCGGCCCCAACGAACCCGCCACCAGCACCTCCGGCCTGACCGAAGCCGCCTGGCGCGCCAGTTCCACCGCCCGGTGGTTGACATCGGCCACGCGGTCAGCGTAGGGCGTATCCTTCAGGCGCAGGCGCGTCCCGCCGAAGGTGCAGGTCAGGATGATATCCGACCCGGCTTCGACGAAAGCCCGTTCCAGCGCCACGATCTTCTCCGGCTGCTCCATCACCCACGATTCGGGGTGCATCCCGGCCTTCAGGCCAACTTTCTGTAAATTTGTGCCGGTGGCGCCGTCCGAGACCAGGGTTTCACCCCGGGCCAAACGCTCGAGGAAACTAGACATGAGAACGCTCCTTGGGGTTGAGGTATGCGGAGTATACCACCAGCGCCGCCTTGGCCGGGAACGGGGCTGCCAGGGGAGGGGCTGCTTCGACGGACCCAGATCCTTTTACCGCAGGGAGCGCAGAGTTCGCGGCGGGCAGGGGCTTCAGCCTCGCGAATATGGAGAATGTAAAAGCCCTGACTCTCCAAGGCGGCAACCTACCACGAATGGGGCATCCTGTGATAAACTGCAAAATATCCAACCGACCGTTCGAGACAGGAGTGGACTATGCAGGAAAGGCGAAGGCAACAACGGCGCAAGATGGGGTTTTATTTCCGGGTCTTCGACGCCGACACCCAACACCTGGTGGGGCACCTGACGGACGTCTCCCTCCAGGGGATAAACCTGGATTGCTCGAAAACCATGGCAACCGGCGCAACCATGAACCTCTCGATCGAAACCACCCCCGATATTTCCGATACGGAATTCATCTATTTTGTCGGGCAGGTGAAATGGTGCCGGATGGACACCATCGTCCCCAATGTCTACAACGCGGGCATCCAGATCACCAGCATCGGCCAGCACGACGCGACGGTGCTGAAGCGGGTCGTGGAACACTACGGCTCCTGAAACTACCCCCATGATGAGCATCCCCGGCGCCCGGCAGGCCGGGGATTTTGCTACCCGGCGTTATTTGCGCCGCACCCGCAGGATGGCAATCTTGGTCGAGTGGTTGAACGGCGCCGGGTCGGTGATGGGGACGCCTTCTGTCGTCTCCGGGAAACCGGTGAAATCGGGCGGGACCGGGATGAGGCTTTCGATCTCGAGGTATCCATCGCCGCACAATGCATCCAGTGAGGCAAAGTACTCCCGCCCGCCCAGGTAGACGGCATTGTTGACCGCCGCGATCCAGCCGCCGTCCGCCGCCAGCGGGCGGACTTTGTTGACCAGCCGGACGCTGTCGGTGGCCAGGTCGAGGCTGCCTTTCGAAGTGGATGAGAAAAATGGCGGGTCGAGGAAGACGCAATCGAAACGCGCCCCCCGGCGTTTGAGGCGGCCGGCGAGCGGGAAGAAATCCCCGGCCAGGAAATCCCCTTTGTCCACCGGGAATCCGTTCAGGCCATAGGAAGCCTTTGCCAGGTCGAGGAAGGCGCGGTTCAGGTCGAGGTGCACCACCCGGCTGGCGCCGCCGGCCAGGGCGGCCACACCCAGGCTGCCGGTGTAGGCGAAGGTATTCAGGACGGTCTTACCGGCCAGGCGTTCGATGGCCCAGCGGCGCAGGTTGCGGGTATCGAGGTACAGGCTGGCATCCCGGTTGAGGGACAGGTCGAGGGCGTACGAGACGCCGTGCTCCCGCACCTGCCGGTCCGGGGCGTGACCATGCACCAGCCGGCCGCGCCGGGCGGCTTCCGTCCCGCCGCTGCGGCTCTTGAACAGGGCCGCCCGCAGCCAGGGCAGTTGTCCCAGGTAGAAGGCCTGCGCCAGGGATGCCAGCCGCTCCCCCTCGCCCTGGCCGGCGCAATGCTCCTGGAGCAGCAGGGTCGCGCCATACAGGTCGGCCGTCAGCCCCGGGCAGCCCTCGGTGAAGCCGTTGAAGAGGCGGAAGGCGGCCTGGCGGCGGTCGTCGAACAGGCTGGAGCGGGCTTCCAGCGCGGCGGACAGGCGGCGGGTCAGGGAGGCTTCGTCCATCGCGGCGGATTATACCCGTCCCGCAACTGGAATCCCTACGTATTTCCCCGCAGGTCGAAATAGGTAGGGCGGCGAATAGCCTCCCGGCGGGGATTGCAGTATCCTGATATCGTAATCCTGAACCTTACTTCCAAGGAGAGTCAGACCGCAAGGTTTCGACACCGATAAAGGCAAACCTGTCGAAAGGCAGGGACGCAAAGCTACGGGTCTACAGGCGCCAAGGCGCCCACGATCGCCAAGCCGCCGAACGTCACACATGAAAACTGCGCCCACCGGCGCGCCCGCATGGTCCTTCCATGCGCGTCCACACTCATGGATATTCGAAAGGCTTGGTTGCCCAAAACCAGGCCTTTCGTTTTTCCGGCAGGAGAGTGAGACGCAATGCACAAAACCATGCTCGCCGCCCTTTCCATGATCATCCTCTTCTCGGTCGCCGCCACCGGGGAATACACCGCCACCCGCCCGGCTGAATCCCTGGCGCGCCGGGTGGATGCCCCCATGCAGGCCTGGGGACAGGAGACGATCGGTCTCGAATCCGATGCGGCTCCCGCCCCGGCCTACCCCTACGGCAACCCGGCCGGTTGCGCAGCCGCCACCGCAACGGCATCGACGCCGGAGGAGATGCTGGCCAATGTCCGGGCGGCGCTCGGGGGCGAATACAACCTGGACGAGCGGCGGGCCTATTCGATCTGGAACGGGGAACTGCAACAGACCGTGAATGTGCGCCAGGAACGCTATGCCTATGAATTCATCTTCAACGAATTCCAGCACCCGCTTACCTACCGCGGCGACCGGGTGGCGACCATCTTCCTGACCCAGGGCTTCGCCGTCTGGTTCCGGGCCTACGGCGGCAACTTCCGCCTGCTGGCCGTCCCGCTGGCGCCCGGCGTCTTCGAATCGGACTGGGCCGGTTACGCCCGCGCCTACTGGCAAAAGGACGGGACCCCAGGCGACGCAACCATCTATCCGGTGATCAAGAAACTGCCCTGCCACTGGATGATCGAACAGGGGTATACCAGCCGCGAGGCGGTAGCCGCCATGTTCGACCTCGACTGGCAGGCGCCCGATTTCCTGGCCGCCGGGCGGCAGTACCTGGCCGCCGACTGCGCCGAAGCCAACCGGGTCGCAAAGGAGGAGATCGGTTACCCGAGCGCCTCGTCCATGTGCGGTCCGCTGGCCTGGACGATCCTGCGCGACGCCAACGGCTTCCCCTACCGCATCGGCTCCTGGTCGGCCAGCGCCAGGGCCTTCACCGGCGCTAACCCACGCTGGAACGGCCAGCCGTGGGGGACGTTCGACCCCGATACTTATACCCTGATCCGCACCGATGCGGCCATGCCAGGCTATGACTTTGCGGCATACGGCAACCTCTATCCCGGTGATGTCATCTACTCCTTTGCCACCCTGTATGAGATCCCGGACGACGGCCTCTATGACCATATCTTCATGGTGACCGGGATCGACGCCAACCAGACGCGCTTCACTATCTCCAACATGATCAAGAATTCCACAAACTGCTCCATCAGCGAAGTCGCCCTCTACACCCCGGGCGACCGCAAGAGCGGCGTCATCAATACTGAATGGAACGGCGGCGGGTATGGGAAGACCGGTACAACCGGTTTCGATATCATGCGCTGGGACTGGGTCACATATCACATCAACGGCCTGCCGCAGGATTACACCGTCCGCTGGGGCGACACGGTCGAGACGATCGCCTTCGATTGGAAGATCTCCCCGGCCAGCCTGCTGGCGGCCAACCCGATGACCGGCGGGACGACCCTCACCCCGGGACAGGTTATCCACCTGCCCGTCCCGCAGCCCGTCACTGCCTCCCAGCCGGCAGCCGGCAATTAGTCCTGGTCCATAACCCTTCACCCACCGCCTCCGGGCGGCGCTTTCGATTCCAGGCGCGGCAAGGTTCGATTCCGTAAGTACATGTACGTAATCCTCTGCGCCTTTTCCGGTTAAATGTTGCCTTCCGGGGCATAAGGGTATATCTTTAAAGGGGCTACGTACTTCCCACCTGGCCCTGGCAATGGAATTGGAGCCATCGCATCCCGGCCTTCCGATGAAGTCTGCCACGAACGGCATGGCCGGGGGATGGGGACAGACTCCAAGCGGCCCGCGCAGGCCCGGGCGGTGCCTCCATCGGTCATGGACGCGGGAGCATTCGAAGCATTCTGCAAGTCAAAACCTTCGTGGACGCTTGCAACTGGAGTTGGCAATGAGCAGGAAAACCCCCACAAGTAAAGAACGCAGCGCATCCGGCCGGATGGGGGAGGCGCCCTGGCGCGCCCTGGTGGAACAGGCGCCATCGGTCATCTATACCGAATCAGCCGCCAGCCACGAACGGCTGTACATCAGCCCGCAGGTCGAGGCGTTGACCGGGTTTCCACCCGCCAAATGGATGGATAAGCGTGATTTCTGGAAGGAGCGTATCCACCCTGACGACCGGGCAATGGTCATCGCAGAAGATGACCGCACCAACCAGAGCGGTGAGCCGTTCTGGGTCGAATACCGCCTGTTGACCCGTGACAAGCGCACGCTCTGGGTGCGGGAAGAGGCGCTCCTCTTCCGGGATGAGGCAGGGAATCCCTTGGTCTGGCAGGGCATCCTGCGAGATATTACGGAACAGAAACTCCTGGATGATGAGTGGAGAACGACCGTCGCATTCCTGGGCATGGTGAACACCAGCAAGGACCCCCGCCAATTGATCCGCGCTGCCACAGATTTCATTCAGCAAATATCCGGCTGCGAGGCAGTAGGCATCCGCCTGCGGCAGGAGAACGATTATCCATATTATGAGACGCGTGGTTTTCCAAAGGAACATATCCTGTTGGAGAACTCACTCTGCCTGCGCAACAGGAACGGTCATCCAATCCTCGATGATTCGGGGCTGCCACTCCTGGAATGCATGTGCGGCAATGTGATCTCCGGGCGGTTCGATCCCGCCAAGCCGTTTTTTACAGAAAAAGGGAGTTTTTGGACCAACTGCACGACAGAATTACTGGCAACCACCACCGAAACCGACCGGCAGACGCGCACCCGCAACCGTTGTAATGGCGAGGGCTACGAGTCAGTGGCTTTGATCCCCCTGCGCGTAGGGGGGCTGCGGCTGGGCTTGCTCCAGTTCAACGACAAACGGAAGGGACAGTTCACAGCCAGGTGGATCAGCGTTTGGGAGACTCTGGCCGATTACCTGGCAGTTGCTCTCTCCAAATTCCAGGCAGAGGAGTCGTTACGCGCCATGAGCAGCCGGCAGGAGGCGCTCCTGGCTGCCATACCCGATATCGTCATGGAAGTGGACGACCACAAAGTCTACACCTGGGCCAACCCGGCCGGCCTGGCTTTCTTTGGGAAAGATGTGCTTGGGAGGGAGGCTGCAACCTATTTCGAAGGCGAGCAGGATACCTACCGCACGGTTGAACCGCTGTTCGACGGCGATGAGAATACGATCTATGTCGAATCCTGGCAGCGACGGCAGGACGGCGCCAAACGGCTGCTGGCCTGGTGGTGCCGGGCGCTCAAGGACGGGCAAGGCAGGGTGAGCGGCGCCCTCTCCACCGCCCGGGACATCACCGAACAGAGGCAGGCCGAGGAGCAACTCCTCTCGCTCAATACCGAATTGGAATTGCGCGTCGAGGCCCGCACCCGCGAACTGCGCCAGGCGCAGGAGAAACTCGTCCGCCAGGAACGGCTGGCCGCCCTGGGCCAACTGGCGGGCAGCATCGCCCACGAACTGCGCAACCCGCTGGGCGTGATCTCGAACGCCGCCATCTACCTGAAAATGGTACAGCCGCAGGCGCCGGCCAAGGTGGCGGAATATATCGAGATCATCCAGAACGAGACCCGCACTTCGGAGAAGATCATCACCGACCTGCTCGATTTTGCCCGTCACCAGGCGGTGAAACGCGAGGCGGTCGCCCCGGTTTACCTGGTCCAGCAGACCCTGGAACGCTTCCCGCCCGCCAGGAACATCCGCCTGGCAAACCAGGCCCGGCGCGGCCTGCCGCTGGTATTCGTCGACCCGCTGCAGGCGATCCAGGCGCTGGGCAACCTGGTGGTCAACGCCTGCCAGGCGATGCCGGACGGCGGGGAACTTACGATCGGCGCACGGGAATCGGGTGAGATGGTCGAGATCGCCATCGGCGACAGCGGGCCGGGCATCCCTCCCGAACAGATGGAGAGACTCTTCGAACCGCTCTTCACCACCAAGACAACCGGCATCGGCCTCGGGTTGGCCGTCAGCCGCAAACTGGCCGAGGCCAACGGCGGCCGGATCGAGGTCAGGAGCGAAATGGGCCGCGGCTGCACATTCACCCTGTACCTGCCAACCAATGAGGAGGCAGCATGAACCCGAAACTTCGCATCCTGGTCGTGGACGACGACCGGCGCATGACGCGCACCCTGGCCGACATCCTGTCGCTCCAGGGATACGAGATCGCCGAGGCCGGCTCGGCGGCGGAAGCCATCGAACTGGCGCGCACCGCCCCCTTCGATTGCGTCCTGACCGACGTCCGCATGCCCGGCATGAACGGGGTGGAACTGCACCTAGAACTACAGAAACTGCTGCCCGGCCTGCCGGTGGCGCTGATGACCGCCTACAGCGCCGAGGAGGTGGTGCGGCGCGGCCGGGAGAGCGGCGTGGTGAGCGTGCTGAGCAAACCGCTCGATATCAACCAGGCGCTCGCCTTTTTTGCCTCGCTGGCCAGGTCGCGCACCATCACGGTCGTGGACGACGACCCGGCCTTCTGCCAGACGCTGGGCGACATCCTCGAACGGCGCGGTTACCAGGTGGTCAAGGTCACCGACCCTCACCAGGTCCTGCAGCATGTGGACGACCCGTGCCAGGTGCTGCTGCTGGACATGAAACTGAACAGCATCAACGGTTACGATGTGCTGCGGGAAGTGCGCGCCCGCTGCCCGGACATGCCGGTATTGCTGATCACCGGCTACCGCCAGGAGATGACCTCAGCCATCCAGAAGGCGCTCGACATCCATGCCTACGCCTGCCTCTACAAGCCGCTCATCATCCCGGACCTGCTGGCAAAACTGGGGGAGGTGCGCATCCAACGCCTGCGGCAGGCGCTGGACGCGAAACAAGGGTGATGAACGAAGGAACAATCGAAGCAAGGAAACGAAAGCCGAGGCGTTATGAATGCCAACCAACCGATCCGGTTGCTGGTGCTGGACGATGACCCCAACATGTGCAAACTGCTGGGAGACATCCTCAGCATCAAGGGCTTCCAGCCAACGACCTTCACCTCCGGCCAGGAGGCCGTCTCCTGGGCGCTCCAGGAAAAACCGGTTGTCGCCCTGATCGACCTGCGCCTGGGCGACATGCCCGGCCTGGAGGTGCTGCGCGGCATCCGGGAGGGCTCGCCGGAGACGGAATGCATCCTGCTCACCGGTCACGCCTCGCAGGACTCGGCCATCCAGGCCATCCACCTGGGAGCCTTCGCCTATTTCGAAAAACCCTTCGATGTCGACCAGGTGCTGCTCGCCATCCGCCGGGCGGCAGAGAAGAGCCAGGCGGCAATGGCGCTGGCCGAGAGCGAGGCGCGCTACCGCACCGTGGCCGATTTCACTTACGATTGGGAGTATTGGGTCGGGCCGGATGGGAAATGGCGCTACTGCTCGCCCTCCGCCGAACGCATCACCGGTTACCCGTCGCAGCGTTTCATCGATGACCCGCAATTTCTGCCTTCCATCATCCACCCCGACGACCGGGAAATCGTGCTCCGGCATTTCGAGCGCGACCCGCAGGCCGCCCCGGAACGGATCGATTTCCGACTCCTGCGCCGGGACGGGAGGGCGATTTGGGTATCCCACGTCTGCCAGCACATCGCCACCGCCGACGGGCGCGACCATGGTGTGCGCGCCTCCAATCGCGATATCACCGCCCGCAAGCAGGCCGAGCAGGCGCTGCGTGAGAGCGAGGAGAAGTACCGCTTCCTGGCCGAGAACATGGGCGATATCGTCTGGACGGTCGACCTGACGCTCGAGACCACCTATGTCAGCCCATCCATCGAACGGCTGCTCGGTTTTACCCCGGAAGAACGGATGCGCCAGTCGCTGGAGGAGATGATGCCTCCCGAGTCGCTGCGGGAGGTCCTGGATACCTTGCAGAGGGAATTGTTGAACGAAACCGCCGGCGACAATCCACCCGACCGCACGCTGACGGTCGAGGTGCAGTACTATCACAAGGACGGTTCCATTGTCTGGATGGAAAACCGGATCAAAGGCATGCGGGACGCAGCCGGCAACCTGCTCGGCATATACGGGGTTTCGCGGGACATCACCGAACGCAAGCGGGCCGAAGAGTCTCAACAGGAAGCCGAAGGACGCTACCGCGCCCTCTTCGACCAGACCCATGACGCCATCTTCATCCTCGACCTCGAAGGACGCCACCTGGATGTCAACCAGCGCGCTGCCGACCTGCTGGGATATAGCCGCGATAAAATAATCGGCCTGTCGGTCAAGGAGACCTCCGCCGAAAGTGAAAAGAGCAGCCAGGTCATCCAACGCCTGCTGGCAGGCGAACATATCCCGTTATATGAGCGCTTCTTCCGCAGGAAAGACGGGACGATCCTCCCGGTCGAGATCAATGTCGAACTGGTGCGCGACCAACACGGCCGGCCGCTCCACATCCAGAGCGTGGTGCGCGATATCTCCGAGCGCAGGCAGGCTGGGGAAAAACTGGCCGCCAGCGAACGCAGCCTGCGCGAGGCGCAGGAACTGGCGCATATCGGCAGTTGGGAGTGGGACCTGGAAGCAAAAACCATCTCCTGGTCCGACGAGGTCTACCGCATCTTCGGCGTATCGCCTGGGACCTTCGAACCATCGCCAGAAGCATTCGAAGCCGTCATCCACCCGCAGGACAAGGAGGAATTCCTGAGAAAGCGGTCGAAGATGCTGGAGGAGAAGAAAGCCGCCTGCATCGACCACCGCATCCTCCTCCCCAACGGAGAGGTCCGTTTCGTACAGGAACAGACGCAATTACTCGAAAACGCGCAGGGCGTCCTGTACAAAGTAACCGGTACCGTGCAGGACATCACCGAACGCAAGCAGGTCGAGGACGCCCTGCGGGAGAGTGAAGAGCGCTACCGGAGGCTGCTCGAACTGGCGCCGGTCGGGATCGCGGTCCATTCCGAAGGCAGGCTGGTCTTCGCCAACCCGGCCGGGGCGCGCCTGCTGGGGGCCGATTCGGAACAAGACCTGATCGGCAAACCGATCGCCGGGATCATCCATCCGGATGGGCTGGAACGCTCCCGCCAGCGCATCCAGCGCATGATGGCGGGCGAGACCGGCCTCTACCCGGCCGAGGATGTATATGTAAAACTGGACGGGACGCCGGTGGATGTGGAAGTGATGGCCACCAGCCTTACGTACTCGGGCAAACCGGCCGTGCAGGTGATCGTCTCGGATATCAGCCAGCGCAAGCAGGCCGAAGCCCAGTTGCGCCTGCAATCGGCGGCGCTCGAAGTGGCCGCCAACGCCATCGTCATCACCGACCGGGAAGGCGCCATCCAGTGGGTCAACCCGGCCTTTACAGAACTGACCGGCTACACCCTGGCGGAGGTGCAGGGGCAAAACCCGCGCCTGATGAAATCCGGCCGCCATGACGACCCGTTCTACAAGAACCTGTGGGAAACGATCCTGGCCGGGCAGGTCTGGCATGGAGAACTGGTCAACAAGAAGAAGGATGGCAGCCTCTACAACGATGAGATGACCATCACCCCCCTGGTCGGGGATGAGGGCAGGATCACCCACTTCATTGCCATCAAACAGAATGTCAGCCTGCGCCGGAAAAACGAAGAACAACTGTGCGCCTCCGAGGAGCGCTACCGCATGCTGGCGGAGAACATGAGCGATACGGTCTGGCTGATGGACCTGAACCTGAAAGCGCTCTACATCAGCCCCTCCGTCACCCGGCTGCGCGGCTACACGCTCGAGGAACTGAACGACCTGCCGCTCGAGCGGCAGATGACGCCTGAATCGTTCGACCGAGCGATGCAGGCCTTCGCTGCCGCCCTGTCACTGGAGGCGACCGGGCGCCCCGGACAGGAGTCGCCGATCGCCCTGGAACTGGAATTCTTCCGCAAGGATGGAACTTCCTTCTGGAGCGACAACACTTTCGTCCTGATCCGCGATGCGAGCGGTACGCCATCCAGCATCCTGGGCAGCGGGCGGGACATCAGCGGGCGTAAGCAGGCCGAATCAGCCCTCAGGGACAGCGAGAAGACCCTCATCCGGGCCCAATCGGTAGCCCATCTCGGCTCCTGGACGCTGGACATCCCCGCCGATCGACTCGCCTGGTCGGAAGAGACCTACCGCATCTTCGACATAAAACCCGAAACCAGGATGATCTACGATGATTTCCTGAAAACCGTCCATCCCGAGGACCGGGAACAGGTCGATCATGCCTGGCAGCAGGCGCTCCAGGGCGCGCCATACGACATCGAGCACCGTATCATCGTCAAAGGACAGGCGCGCTGGGTGCGTGAATTGGCCGAACTAGAGTTCAGCCCCGACGGGACCCCGCTGCGCGGCATCGGCACAGTCCAGGATATCACCGAGCGCAAGCAGGCCGAACACGAGATCCTGCACCGGATGAACGAACTGGAAGCGCTCTACGAGAACAGCCAGGCGCTGGCCGGCCTGCTCGAACCGCGCCAGATCGGACAAAAGACCATCGATAGCCTCATCCAAAAACTGGACTGGCGCCACGCCGTCATCCGCCAGTGGGACCCGCTCCATTCCCGGATGGAGGCGCTGGCAGTCAGCCATCCAGGCCTGGGCGAAGCCGAACAGGCTGCCCAGCGCGCCAGACTCCGCCGCAAAGCCTCCCTGGCCAGCAATGGACTCAACGACTGGGTATTCCAGCATGGGGAGAGCGTCCTGTGCCCCGATGTGCGCCAGGACGCCCGTTATACCCCCACCTATCCAGGCATCCGCTCCGGTATGTATGTGCCGCTCAAGGCCGGGGAAAAGACCATCGGTTCGATCGCCATCGAAAGCGCCCGGGTCTCGGGGTTCAACGAACAGGAACTGCGCCTGCTGGAGACTGTCGCCGCCCAGGCCGCCACCGCCCTCGAGAACGCCCGTCTCTACCAGGCCGAGCGCGACCAGCGCCGCATCTCGGAGGCGCTGCGCCAGGCGTTGGGCGCCGGCGCCTCGCTCAGCCGCAGCCTCGACTTCGAAGAAGTGCAGGAAGGCCTGCTGGCAGCGCTGGAAGGCGTGCTGCCCTTCGACGAGGCCGCCATCCTGCTGGTCGGACCGGACGGAAAACGCGCCGCCGTCGCCCGCCTTCGCACGCTTGCCGCGAACGATGGGGACCCATCCGGCAGGACCACAAGGTATCTCGGCCATCAATTCGACCTGGAGACGACCGAAAACCTGCGCTGGATGGCAGGGGAGAAGCAGCCGCTGGTCATCCCGGATGTGCGCGCCTACCCCGGCTGGAAAAAGATACAGGGCGCTGGCCGCGTCCGCTCATGGGCCGGGGCGCCGATCATCATCAACGAGCGGGTGGCGGCATTCTTCTCGATCACCCACCATGAACCCAATTTCTACCGCCACGAGCACCGGCTGCTGCTGGAGGCCTTCACCGGCCAGGCGGCGCTGGCCTTCCAGAACGCCCGCCTCTACCAGGAAGCCCAGCAGGAGATCGCCGTCCGCAGGCAGGTGGAGGATGCGTTGAACGCCTACCAGGATGGACTCGAAATGATGGTGCAGGAGCGCACCGAGGCGCTGCGGGCCAGCGAGGAGAAGTTCCGCACCGTCGCCGACTGGACCTACGACTGGGAATACTGGCGCGACCAGGAGGGGCGCATCGTCTACATGTCGCCCTCGGTCGAACGGGTCAGCGGGTACAGCGCCGAACGCTTCGCCAGGAACCCCGCCCTGCTGCAGCGGATCATCCACCCGGATGACCGGGAGACCTGGCGGCAGCACAACGAATGTACTGGCGGTGTCCAAGAAGATGTCCAGCAAGTGGAATTCCGCATCCGGGCGCGGGACGGGAGCGAGCGCTGGATCCAGCACATCTGCCGCGCCGTCTTCGCCGCCGACGGCAGTTACCTGGGGCGGCGCATCTCCAACCGCGATATCACCGAGCGCAAGTCATCGGAAGCCGCCCTGCGCCAGGCGACCGCCCTGGCCGAGGCCGCCAACCGCGCCAAGAGCGCCTTCCTGGCCAGCATGAGCCACGAGATCCGCACCCCGCTCAATGCCATCCTGACCCTCTCCGAATCATTGTCGGAAGGCGTCTACGGCAGCCTGCAGAAAGCGCAACTCGAAACCCTGCAGACCGTCACCGACAGCGGCCGTCACCTGCTGGAACTGATCAACGACATCCTCGACCTTTCCAAGATCGAAGCCGAGAAGTTCGAACTCCAGCCGGGCCTGGTCAACGTCGAAAACCTGTGCCAGTCGGCGCTGCGGATGGTGAAACAGCAGGCATCGAAGAAGGATATCAAGACCATCACCGCCATCGCCGGCGGCCTGCCGCCGCTGGTGGGCGACGAACGCCGCCTGAAACAGGCGCTGGTCAACCTGCTCTCGAACGCCGTCAAATTCACCCCGGAAGGCGGGCAGGTCTGGCTGGACGTGACCTACCACGAGAAAAAGGAAGGTATCCGCTTCAGCGTGCGCGATACCGGCATCGGCATCTCACGCGACGACCAGGCGCGCCTCTTCCAGCCCTTCGAACAACTCGACAACTCGCTCTCACGCCAGTACGGCGGCACCGGCCTGGGGCTGACGCTCGTCAAGCGCCTGGTGGAACTGCACGGCGGGACGACCGGCGTGCGCAGCCGCCCCGGCAAGGGCAGCCGCTTCTACTTCACCCTGCCCGCCCTCCAGTCGGACAGGGCCCCGCTCCAGCCGCCCGAAATGCCTGCCGGCGGACCGCCAGCCTCGCAAGCCGGGGACCTCCCCGGGCAGGATGCGCCCGGCGGAGCGCCGCTGGCGCTGGTGGCCGAGGACAACCCGGTCACGCTCGAGATCACCTGCGACTACCTGCTGGCCAAGGGCCTGCGGGTCGTACCGGCTGCAGATGGGCTGGCGGCGGTCGAACTCGCCCAGGCCGAGCGTCCCGACATCATCCTGATGGACATCCAGTTGCCGAAACTGGACGGGCTGGAGGCCATCCGCCGCCTGCGCGCCATGCCCGGCTTACAATCGACGCCGGTGGTGGCGCTGACCGCCCTCGCCATGCAGGGCGACCGGGAACGCTGCCTGCAAGCCGGCGCCAACGAGTATCTCTCGAAGCCGGTCAGCATGAAAAAACTGGCGCAGGTGATCCACGAACTGCTCGAAAAACACGCCACCCGACCGGAACGATAGAGGTTCATCCATGGATAGATACCCGCTGGTGCTGATCGTCGATGATACCCCCTCCGGACGGAAGGCGCTCGAATCGCTGCTGGTCAACCAGGGCTACGAACTGGCGCTGGCCGGCAGCGGCGAGGAAGCCCTGGCCCTGGACGAACGCCTCAAGCCGGACCTCATCCTGCTGGACGTGATGATGCCGGGCATGGACGGTTTCGATGTCTGCCGCAGCCTGCGCGCCCGCCCGGGACTGGCTGAGATGCCGGTGGTGATGGTGACCGCCCTCGACGACGCCGAATCCCGCCTGGCCGGCCTGGAATCGGGGGCGGATGATTTCATCTCCAAGCCGTTCAACCGCGCCGAATTGCGGGCGCGCGTCCGCACCATCACCCGCCTCAACCGCTACCATGCCCTGCTCGAGGAACGCGAGAAACTGCGCCAACTCTCGCAGCAGGTCATCGCCGTCCAGGAACAGGAACGGCGCAACCTGGCGGTCGAACTGCATGACGAGATCGGCCAGTCCCTGACCGGGTTGAAGATGCTGGTCGGGCAGGCGCGCAACCAGGCCAGCGACCCGTCCTCCGCCGGCCGCCTCGACCTGGCGTTGGGCGCCATCGGCGACTTGATCGCCCGGATGCGCGACCTGTCGCTCAACCTGCGCCCGGGCATGTTGGACGATTTCGGCCTCCACCCGGCGCTCGCCTGGCTGGCCGGCCGGTTCCGCGAACAGAGCGGTTTGCAACTCGACTGCAATTTCGACGAGAGCGGCGACCGGCGTTTCCCGCCCGCAATGGAGACCGCCGCCTTCCGCATCGCCCAGGAGGCGCTGACGAACATCGCCCGCCATGCCGGGGCCAGCCGGGTGCGCCTGCACCTTGCCGAGACGCCGGGGCAACTGGCGCTCGAAATCGAAGATGACGGCCAGGGCTTCGACCTGGAGGCCCTGCGCCAGCCCGGGCGCGTCTCCACCGGCCTGTCCGGGATGCAGGAACGGGCGCGCATGGCAGGCGGCGCGCTCGACCTGCAGTCCACGCCCGGCCGCGGGACGCGCCTGACGGCCACATTCCCATTGGTTGTCGAAAAGGAGGGTACCCAGACATGAAGACCATCCGCGTCCTGCTGGCGGACGACCACCGCCTGGTGCGCCAGGGCCTGCGCGCCCTGCTCGAAGCCCGGCCCGGCTTCATCGTCGTCGGCGAGGTCGCCGACGGGGCCGAGGCGGTGGAACTGGCCGAAAAGGAGCAGCCGGATGTCGTCCTGATGGACATCTCGATGCCCAACCTGAACGGCCTGGAGGCCACCCGCCAGATCACGCAGCGCAAGATCGAGACCCGCATCGTCATCCTGTCGATGCACGCCAGTTCCAGTTACGCCGTACGCGCCCTCAAATGCGGCGCCAGCGGCTACATCCTGAAGGACGCCGACCAGGAGGAGATCATCCAGGCCATCCAGGCCGTGATGCAGGGCCGGCGCTACCTCAGCCCGGCCATCTCCAACCAGGTGCTGGAAGCGCTGCTCAACCCGAAGGACGGCTCGGACGATCCATACAATGCCCTTACCACCCGCGAACGGCAGGTGCTGCAAATGATCGCCGAGGGCAACACCAACGCCGCCATTGCCGAGAAACTGTTCCTCAGCCCGCGCACGGTGGAAGTGCACCGCGCCAATATGATGCATAAATTGAACATCAAATCCCAGGCCGAACTGGTGCGTTTCGCCATCCAGCGCGGCCTGGTGCAACTCGATTCGCCGGTCAACCACAACCGGGGGACTGGCGAATGACAAGGAGCCTTGTTTGATCATGGAAATCGTTGGAACCATCCTCATCATCGACGATGAAGCCTCGGCCCAGAAATCGATCGAATCGCTGCTGCTGGACCAGGGCTACCGGCTGGTCTTCGCCAGCAACGGGACGGAAGGGCTGGACCTGGCGCGCCAACTCCAACCGGACCTGGTCCTGCTGGATGTGATGATGCCCGGCATGGACGGGTACGAGGTCTGCGACCGGCTGCGCGCCGACCCGGCGCTGGCCGAGGCGCCGATCATCATGATCTCGGCCCTCGACGACCGCGAGTCGCGCCTGCGCGGCATCGAAGCCGGCGTGGACGATTTCATCTCGAAGCCCTTCGACCGCACCGAGATGCGGGTGCGGGTGCGCACCATCCTGCGCCTCAACCGCTACCGCAAACTGCGCGACGAACACGCCCGCATCGAAAAAGCCTATTTCGAGTTGCAGAAGACCTACGACACCACCATCGAAGGCTGGGTGCGGGCGCTCGACATCCGCGACAAGGAGACCGAAGGCCACACCCAGCGCGTGACCGAAATGACCCTGCGCCTGGCGCGGTCGGTCGGCATCGCAGGCGAGGCGCTCGTCCACATCCGGCGCGGGGCGCTGCTGCACGATATCGGCAAGATGGCCATCCCCGACTCGATCCTGCTCAACGAAGGGAAACTGAGCGAGGCCGAATGGCGCATCATGCGCCTGCACCCGATCTATGCCCACGAGTGGCTCTCGTCCATCGAATACCTGCGCCCGGCGCTGGAGATCCCCTACCACCACCATGAACGCTGGGACGGCGGCGGATACCCGCTCGGCCTGCAGGGGGAGGAGATCCCGCTGGCGGCGCGCTGCTTTGCCATCGCCGATGTCTGGGACGCCCTGCTGAGCGAGCGCCCCTACAAATCGGCCTGGGTGACCGAGGAGGCGCTCGATTACATCCGCGCCAACGCCGGCCAGCGCTTCGACCCGTCCATCGTGGAGAAGTTCCTGGCGCTCATCGAACTGGACGCGGACTGATAATTTTCTGCGAACCCCCTCCGGGGGCGAAGCAGTCCCTGGACCAACCTGGAGGTTGATATGACCCTCGAATTCGATGAAAAAGGAAAGATCTTCACCCCGGTCGTCTCCAAATCGGACCTGCCGGCGCGCATCCGCACCGCGACCAACCTGGTCGAAGGCCGCCTGCACATCCGGCGCGACAACCGCCTGAAGGACGAACTCGACGCCCCGGAACCGTTCCTGGCCGTCACCGACGCCACCATCTGCGAGCCGGACGGGCGGCCGCTCTTCCGCTCCGACTTCATCGCCATCCGGCGCGACCAGGTGGTGTGGGTCGCCGCCCTGGCCGATATCCACCAGGCAGGGGCCGCATGAGCGCCGCCTCCCAGCCGGGCATCTCGGGCCCGGACCTGGCCAAGTTGCGCAACTACCTGACCGAGCAGGTGGCGGCGGCCGACCTGGTGGCTGCCGGCCCTGAAAAGAGGCGCCAGGCGCTGGCTGCCAGGTTGCAGGAAGCCTACAACCAGACCCGCCTGAACCTGCCGGACGAACTGCGCCAGCGCCTGTTCGCAACCGTCCTGGACGAGGTGGCCGGTTACGGCCCGATCCAGCCCCTGCTGGACGACCCGGAAGTGAGCGAGATCATGGTCAACGGGCCGCAGAAGGTCTATGTGGAAAAGAAAGGCCGCCTGGAACGGGCCAAGGTCGCCTTCGACGGCAACGAACACGTGGTGCGGGTCATCGAACGCATCATCCTGCCGCTCGGCCGGCGGGTGGACGCCGACAGCCCGACCGTGGATGCCCGCCTGCCGGACGGCTCGCGGGTCAACGCCGTCATCTTCCCGGTCGCCATCGACGGGCCGTCCATCACCATCCGCAAGTTCCGCAAGGACAAGTTGCGGATGGACGACCTGGTCCAGTACGAGTCGATGACCGTCCGCATGGCCGAATTCCTGCGCGCCTGCGTCGTCGGGCGGCTGAACGTGGTGATCTCGGGCGGCGCCGGTTCCGGCAAGACCACCCTGCTCAACGTCCTCTCCGGTTTCATCCCGGATAACGAGCGCATCGTGACCATCGAAGACGCCGCCGAACTCCAACTCCAGCAGGAACACATCGTCCGGCTGGAGACCAAGACCCCCAACCTGGACGGCAGCGGCGAGGTGACCATCCGCGACCTGGTGCGCAACTCGCTCCGCATGCGCCCGGATAGGATCGTGGTCGGCGAGTGCCGGGGCGGAGAGGCGCTCGACATGCTCCAGGCGATGAACACCGGCCACGACGGTTCGCTGACCACCGTCCACGCCAACTCGCCGCGCGACGCCATCTCGCGCCTCGAGACGCTGGTGATGATGGCCGGGATGGACCTGCCGGTCAAGGTCATCCGCCAGCAGATCGCCTCGGCGGTGGATATCATCGTCCAGCAGACGCGCCTCAAGGACGGCTCACGCAAAGTGACCGCCATCACCGAAGTGGCCGGGATGGAAGGCGATACGGTCGTGCTGACCGACATCTTCAAGTACGAACAGACCGGCGTGGACGCCGACGGCAAGGCCCTCGGCGAACTCAAACCGACCGGCATCCGCCCGCTCTTCGGGCCGCGCCTGGAAGTGGCCGGCTTCAAACTGGGGCCGGAAGTCTTCGGCGCCAGCATTGCCGATGTGATGGAGCGCAACCGACGGAGGTAGGAATGGAGCCGACCCGCAGCAATCAATATCGCTCATGGTATCTGATCCTGCATTCGAATGTGGATGCAAGGAGCGCCACCCATGGCTGACCATCCATCGTCGAACGAAGACCGCCTGATGGCGCGGAGCAAGACCATCTCCTGGATGGCATCCGTCCTGGCTTGCCTGCTGGGGGTCTTGGCGCTGGCCGGCTGGGCATTGGACATCCCGCTCTTGAAGAGTGTCCTGCCGGGCTTTGTGACCATGAAAGCCAACACAGCCGCCGCCTTTATCCTCAGCGGCCTGGCCCTTTTGCTGCTCTCGCGGCCCACCCGGACCGGCGGTAAGTGGGCGCGGTTGGCGGGCCAGGCTTGCGCCGGGCTCGTCTCACTGCTCGGCCTGCTCACCCTGGCAGAGTACGCCTTCCACTGGGACCTGGGCATCGACCAGTTATTGTTCGATGAAGCGGCCGGCGCAGTACAGACGACCTACCCCGGCCGGATGGCGCCCAACACAGCCTTGAGTTTCCTGCTGCTCGGGCTGACATTTTGCCTGCTGGACCTGAAGACCAGGCGCGGCTTCCACCCGGCGCAGGTCCTGATGCTCGGGGAAGGCCTGGTCATCATCCTGGCCCTGGCCGGGTATATCCATGATGTCACCCCTTTTTATGGGGGCATCGCCCAATTCACGACCATGGCTTTGCATACGATGGCCGGTTTCGCCTTGATGTTCGTCGGGGTTTTTTTGGCGCGGCCCGACTGGGAATTGACCGCCGCCTTTCTGGGAGGCGGGATCGCCGGTATAACGGCCCGCCGCTTGTTGCTCGCCACCTTCGTGATCCCCTTTGCGCTGGACCTCCTGGCGCTGGCCGGCCAGCGGGCAAATCTCTATGGCGCGGACACGATGAACGCCATCCGCAGCGTGCTGTTCACCTGCCTCTTCGCCCTCTTCACCTGGAAAACCATCCGGTTGCTTTCGCCGATGGAGACCCAATTACAGGATGCCAACCGCGTCCTGGCAGAACAGGTCGTCGAACGGACGACCGCCCTGGGCGTTTCCGAAAACCGCTACCGCACCCTGGTGGAGAACGCCCTGACCGGCGTCTACCAGACCAGCCTGGAGGGCGCCATCCTCTTTGCCAACCAGGAACTGGCGCGCATCCTCGGCTTCGATTCAGCCTCCGAACTGGTCGGGACGAAGGTCATGGACCGGTACAAGGATCCGCAGGACCGCGTCCACTTGCTGGAGATCCTGCAACGGGAGAAACAGGTCAGGAACTTCGAGGTGGAATTGCTGCGGCGGGACGGGCAGCCGTGTTCCGTGCTCCTGAGCGCCTGGCGCGAAGGGGAGGCGCTCTTTGGTATGATGCGCGATATCAGTGAACAGAAACTTGCCGAGCAGCGTTACCGCTCGACGCTGGACAACATGCTGGAGGGAGTCCAGATCATCGGGCCCGACTGGCGCTATCTCTACCTGAATGATATCGCCGCGCGGCACGGGCAAAGAGAAAAGGAAGAACTGCTGGGACACACCATGATGGAGATGTATCCGGGCATCGAAAAGACCCCCCTCTTTGCCGCCCTGGAATGTTGCATGAAGGAACGCCTGGTACAGCATCTGGAAAACGAGTTCATCTATCCAGATGGCTCTCATGGCTGGTTCGAACTGAGCATCCAGCCCATCCCGGAAGGTATTCTCATCCTTTCCCAGGAAATCACCGGGCGCAAGCAGGCGGAAGCCGAGACCCTGCGCCGCCTGCAGCACATCGAGGCCCTGCACGCCATCGACCAGGCCATCAGCGGAAGTTTCGACCTGCAATTGACGCTGGACCTTTCGCTCCAACAAGTTATCGAACAAATGGAAGCGGAAGCCGCCGCCGTATTGCTGCTCGATCCGCACACCCAGGCGCTGGAATATGCCGCCGGGCGCGGCTTCCGCGAAAAAACCATCGAACGCTCGCGCCTGCGCCTGGGCGAGGGCCACGCCGGGCGCGCCGCCCTCGAGCGGATCCCGGTCAGCGTCTACGACCTGCAAAGCGATACCGCAGGCTTCGCACGTAGCGGCCTGCTGGCCGGCGAGGGATTCACCTGCTACCACGGCGTACCTCTCATCACAAAAGGACAGGTCAAGGGCGTGCTGGAGGTCTTCCTGCGCGCCCACCGCCCGGTGGACGACGAATGGCTGAACTTCCTCCAGATCCTGGCCGGGCAGGTCGCCATCGCCGTGGATAATGCCTCCCTTTTCGAAGGCTTGACCCGCGCCAACCTGGACCTGGTGATGGCCTACGACAATACCATCGAAGGCTGGTCGCTGGCCATGGACCTGCGCGACAAGGAGACCGAAGGCCATACGAAACGCGTCACCGACCTGACCGTCGGCCTGGCGCGCCGGATGGGCATGAGCGAAGAACAACTGGTTCCCATCCGGCGCGGGGCGCTGCTGCACGACATGGGCAAGATGGGCGTGCCGGACGCCATCCTGCTCAAGCCGGGTAAGTTAACTGACGAGGAATGGGAGGTGATGAGCCGCCATCCCCAGTTCGCTTACGATATGCTCTCCCAGGTCAGGTACCTGCGCCCGGCGTTGGACATCCCCTACTGCCATCACGAAAAATGGGACGGCTCCGGTTACCCGCGCGGCCTGAAAGGGGAACAGATCCCGCCGGCGGCGCGCATCTTTGCCATCGTGGATGTCTACGACGCCCTGACCTCCGACCGGCCCTACCGCCAAGCCTGGACGAAGGAAAAGACGCTCGAATACATCCAGGCCGAGAGCGGGAAGCAGTTCGATCCGCAGGTGGCGAGGGCCTTCCTGGAGATGATGGGGAGCGGGGAGTAAACTGTATCCGGAAGACTCCGGTCCATCACGACCCGGCTCCCATCCCGTATCCCATCCCGTAGATGAACGGGCATGGGAGCCTGTCTGCATATTATCCTGCACGATCCCATTGCTTCCGGCGCAGTCATCAATTCGACCTTCGGCGGATAACCAACCCGCCCTGCAAATACTATCGCCGGAGGTCCCTGGATCAATTGGCAGGGCCCGTCCTTCATAATGCACCAGCGGATCCCACCAGCCACCGGCAGGCGTGGGAGCCGCTCGCGCACGCATGGGATCCTGCAACGCGCCCGGCAAACAGGTAAATTCGGCGTGCAAGGGGGGTGACATTCATTATTTGACGTTCCTCCCCGATGCGGATACACTTTTTGTATCTCCCGCCAAAGGAGGAAGACCCGTTATGGCAGTACCTGCAATGGACCTCGCGCCGCTCGACCGCATCCTGGAGGACTTCAAAGACCAGAAGGGGGCCGTCATCCCGATCCTCCAGCGCGCCCAGGAAGCCTTCGGCTACCTGCCCAGGGAAGCGCTGCTGGCCATCTCGAAGGGAACCGGCATCTCCGCCAGCCGCCTGTACGGCGTGGCGACCTTCTACGCCCAGTTCCGCCTCACCCGCCGCGGCCGGCACCTGGTCAAAGTCTGCGACGGCACCGCCTGCCACGTGCGCGGGGCGGCCAAGATCGTGGAAGGGATCGAGGAAGCCCTGAACGTCAAACCCGGCGGCAGCGACCCGGATTTCAAGTACTCGATGGAGATCGTCTACTGCCTCGGTTCATGCGGACTGGCGCCGATCGCCGTCGTGGACGACAAGGTCTACGGCCAGACCGAATCCGCCGCCCTGATTGAACAACTTCAGAAACTGGAGTAGCGAGACCGCCATGAGCATCTTCAGAAATCCCGTAGATCTCCAGCAATTCCGCAGCCGGGTCCAGGCGGAACTTGCCGGGCGGCGCAGCCGGGAGGCGCGCATCCTGGTCGGTATGGGCACCTGCGGCATCGCCGCCGGGGCTTCCGAAGTGGCCGACGCCCTGCGCGCCGAACTCTCCGCCCGACAGGTCCAGGCGACCGTCGCCGGGGTCGGCTGCATCGGCATGTGCGTACGCGAGCCGCTGGTCGACATCCTCCTGCCTGGGCGGCCGCGGGTCACCTACGCCAACGTCAAACCGGGAATGGCCGGGCAGATCGTCGCGGAACACCTGGTCAACGGCCAGGTCATCGCGAAATCCACCCTGGCGCAGATGAGCGAAGACGGCCTCCCGCCCGAATCGGGCATCCCCACCTACCAGCAACTCCCTTTCTACGAAAAGCAGGTGCGCATCGCCATGCGCAACTGCGGCATGATCGACCCGGAGGCGATCGAGGAATACATCGCCGCCGATGGTTACCTGGGACTGGCCAAGGCGCTCTCCATGCAGCCGGACGAAGTGATCGAGGAAATGAAGGATTCCGGGCTGCGCGGCCGGGGCGGGGCCGGCTTCCTGACCGGCGTCAAGTGGGAGTTCTGCCGCAGGGCGCGCGGCAACCCGAAATATGTCATCTGCAACGCCGACGAGGGCGACCCCGGGGCCTTCATGGACCGTTCGGTGCTGGAGGGCGACCCGCATTGCCTGCTGGAAGGCATGGCGATCGCCGCCTACGCCATCGGCGCGCAGGAGGGATATATTTACTGTCGCGCCGAGTACCCGCTGGCCATCACCCGCCTGGAGAAAGCCATCGCCCAGGCGCACGGGCTGGGGCTGCTGGGGGCGGACATCCTCGGCTCCGGCTTTTCCTTCGAATTGCACGTCAAGGAAGGCGCCGGCGCCTTCGTCTGCGGCGAGGAGACGGCGCTGATCGCCTCGATCGAGGGCAGGCGCGGCGAGCCGCGCCCCCGCCCGCCGTTCCCGGCCGTCTCCGGCCTGTGGAACTGTCCCTCCAATGTCAACAACGTCAAGAGTTACGGCATGACGCCCCAGATCGTCCTGCACGGGGCGGATTGGTTCAGCGGCATCGGCACCGAGAAATCCACCGGCACGGCGGTCTTCGCCCTGACTGGCAACATCAAGAATACCGGCCTGATCGAAGTGCCGATGGGCATCACCCTGCGCGAGATCATCTACGATGTCGGCGGGGGCATCCCGAAGAAGAAACAGTTCAAGGCAGTCCAGACCGGCGGTCCGCTCGGCGGTTGCCTGCCGGAAAGCGCCCTGGATACGCCGGTGGACTTCGACTCGCTGACCGAGGCCGGGGCCACAATGGGTTCGGGCGGCATGATCGTGGTCGACCAGGACACCTGCATGGTCGAGTTCGCCCGTTATTTCCTGACCTTCGCCTCGGCCGAATCGTGCGGCAAGTGCGTCCCCTGCCGCATCGGCGGGCAGCGCCTGCTGGAAGCGCTGACCCGCATCGCCGCCGGCCAGGGGAGGATGGAAGACCTGGCCGAGATCGAGTACATCTCGCAGAACATGAAAGAAGCCTCCATCTGCGCCCTGGGGCAGTTGACGCCCGGCCCGGTGATGGCCTCGCTGCGCTTCTTCCGCCAGGAATACGAAGCCCACATCCGGGAGCAGTTCTGCCCGTCTGGCGTCTGCCAGGGGTTGTTCTCGCTCGAGATCAATGCCGTCGAATGCCCGGGCTGCGGACTTTGCCTGAAAGCCTGCCCGGAGGATGCCATCCACGGCGAGAAGAAACAGCCGCATATCATCGACCAGTTGAAGTGCATCCAGTGCGGCGCTTGTTACGACGTCTGCAACCTGGGCGCCATCCATCCGGTGCATAAGACCGAAACCCACCCGGCCGGGACCGAAGCAGCCGTGGTGTCGGAAAGGGAATGAGCCATGACCATCGTCAACATGACCATCGACGGAAAACAAGTCCAGGCCGAATACGGCCAGACCATCCTGCAGGCGGCGCGCCAGGCCGGCATCTCCATCCCGGTATTGTGCGAACACCCGGCCCTGCCGCCCGAGGGCGCCTGCCGCATCTGCCTGGTGGAGATCGAAAAACAGCGCTCCCTGCACCCGGCCTGCACCTACCCAGCCGCCGAAGGGCTTGTGATACATACCCGCTCGGAGCGGGTGGTGGCCGCCCGCAAGTTCACGCTTGAACTGCTCATCTCCGACCACCCCCTCGACTGTATGACCTGCGACGCAACCGGCGACTGCATGCTGCAGGACCTGGCCTATGAGTACGGCGTCAAAGGCGACCGCTTCAAGGGCGCCCAGCACCGCTACCCCATCACCGACCCCAACCCTTTCATCCAGGTGGATCGCAACAAGTGCATCCTGTGCCGCCGCTGCGTGCGCGCCTGCCAGTACATCAACGATGTGGAGGCCATCAGCGTCTTCTACCGCGGCTTCAATGCCTACATCGGTTTCGGCGCCGACAGCGTCATGCAGGACAGCCCATGCGAGTTCTGCGGCAGTTGTGTGTCCGTCTGTCCGACCGGCGCGCTCACCGAGAAAAAGGCCCTTGGCAAAGGCCGGATCTGGGAAGTAAGAAAAGTAAGGACCACCTGTCCCTACTGCGGGGTAGGCTGCCAACTCGAACTGCACGTCAAGGGCGACCAGATCGTCCGGGTCAAGGGCGTCGATGGCGCCGAGCCGAACCGGGGTTTCCTGTGTGTGAAAGGCCGCTTCGGCTATGATTTTATCTATTCGAAGGACCGCCTTACGACTCCCCTCATCCGGGATGGGGACGGTTTCCGGGAAGCCGGTTGGGATGAAGCCCTGGGTTTGATCGCGACCAAATTCAAGCAGATCATCCAGGAATCCGGGCCGGACGCCCTGGCCGGGGTGAGTTGCTCGCGCAGCATCAACGAGGATTCGTACTATATGCAGAGACTGTTCAGGGAGGCGCTGGGCACAAACAACATAGACAATTGCGCCCGTACCTGACACGCCCCCACCGTTGCCGGTCTGGCAACATCATTTGGTTCGGGCGCGATGACAAACTCGTTCAGCGAATTCGAAAACGCCAAACTTTTCATCCTGGTCGGCACCAACATGACCGAGGCCCATCCTGTGGCGGCCTATTTCGTCAAGCGCGCCCTGAAGAAGGGCGCAAGGCTCATCGTTGTCGACCCCCGGAAACACGCCCTCGCCCGGAAAGCCGACATCTTTGCCCAGATCAAGGTCGGCTCGGACGTGGCGCTCCTCAATGGGATCATGCATGTCCTGCTCACGGAAGACCTTTACGATAAGGCTTACGTGGAGGCGAACTGCGCCGACTTCGACGACTTGAAATCGAAAGTAATGGAGTATCCCCCGGAACGGGCCGCCCAGATATCCGGGGTTTCGGTGGAGACCATCAAGGAGATCGCCCGCACCATGGCGGAGGTCAAGCCCGGGATGCTTTGTTATACCCTTGGCATTACAGAACATACCTGCGGTAAAAACAACGTCATGTCGATCGCCAACCTCCAGATGCTGCTCGGTAACGTCGGCATGGAAGGCGGCGGGGTCAATCCGCTGCGCGGGCAGAATAACGTCCAGGGCGCATGCGACATGGGGGCGCTGCCCGGGATATACGTCGGTTATCAGAGCGTGACCAACCCGGAAAGCAACGCCAAGTTTTCCCAGGCATGGGGAGCAAAAAACCTCCCTGAAAAGTTCGGGCTCATGATGCCGGATATGATGGAAGGCCTTCCCTCCAAAAAAATCCGGGGCTTCTTCATCCTGGGCGAGAACCTGGCGAACTCGGAACCGAACATCACCCACGTGGAGCGCCAGCTTGCTTCAGCCGAATTCCTCGTGTGCTGCGATATCTTTCCAAACGAAACCACCCGTTTCGCGCACGTCATCCTTCCTTCCACCGCCTGGTCCGAAGGCGAGGGGACCTTCACCAACAGCGAGCGCCGGGTGAACCGCGTGCGACAGATCAAGGAAGCCCCGGGGCTGGCGAAACCAGGCTGGTGGGTGTTCAAGGAACTGGCCAGGCACATGGGCCACGAATGGCCGTCGAGCAGCGCCCGGGAAATCTGGGACAACGAGATATCAGCGCTTGCCCCGGCGCTGGCCGGGATAAAATACGCACGCTTGGAACAGGATGGCCTGCAATGGCCCTGCCCCAGCCTCGACCACCCCGGGACCAGGTTCCTGCACAAGGGGGGCAAGTTCGCCCGCGGCCAGGGGTTGTTCAAGGCCATCGACTGGACACCGCCGGCAGAAGTCGAGGATGAGGAATATCCATTCGTCCTGAGCACTGGGCGACGCCTGTACCACTATCACACCCGGACCCAGACGGGCAGGGCCGGTCTCAACGCGCTGCTTTCGGAGGAACTTGCCGATATTTCACCGGCTGACGCCGCCAGGCTTGGCGTTGCTGATGCCGAATATGTGGTCATCAGTTCACGGCGCGGATCGGTCAAGGTCAAGGCCAGGGTGACCGAGGAGGTCCCGCCGGGACTGGTCTGGATGACCTTCCACTTCCGTGAAGGAAATGCAAACTGGCTCACCAACAACGTATTCGACCCGGAAACCAAAACAGCAGAATACAAGGCCTGCGCCGTGAAAATCGAAAAGGCGGTCGAAGGATAGGCTGAATTCTTCGTTTCGCAACCCGTAAAAGGGAAGCGCCTGTGTCGGAAGTCGATGGTTCCCGGGTCCATGGAGAGGAAAATGGACATACGCAGGATCTATGAATATGCTCTACAGCGCGAATTCGAAGGCAAACGCTTCTTTGAACAGAACGCCGAACGCCTGAGCCATGCAGCGGCCGTCAATGCCTTCAAGCAACTGGCGGCCGAAGAACAAAAACACATCGAGTTTATCCAGGCCCAGATAGCAACCTTGGATGGCGGCGGACCACCCAATACCGCCCTGGGTGAGGCAATGCAACAAGCCGGTTTTTTCACCCAACGCGCCGAATCGGAAATGATCGGGCAAACCACCCTGGAGGCGATGGCGCCCGACCTGCCCGTGTTGCGCATGGCATACCTCATCGAACGCGATTTCGCCGAATTCTATGAGATGGCCGCCCAAAAATCAGACGATCGCGCGAAACCGGCGCTGGAGATGCTTGCCTCCTGGGAACGCAGCCACGAACGATTCTTCAGGCAGCTCCACGACAAGGCGTTCGAAGAATACGCCCAGATGCCATGGGGTGGTTGACGGGCGTAACCCGGGATTATCCATGGCAACCAATCCGCAAGCCGCAACCCAAAATCGCAGCCGCTTATTGGCCGCACTCTACATTGCCCAGGAGCAATATGGCTGGCTCAGCCCACAGGCCATCCAACGCGTGGCCGGCCGGCTGGGCCTGTCCCCCGGACAGGTGCGCGCCACCGCAAGTTTCTATACCATGTTCAAACTGGAACCGCAGGGGAAATATCGCATCCAGGTCTGCGAAGGGCTCTCCTGCTACCTGGTGGACGGGGCCGAGACGATCATCGACCATGTCTCCCGCAAGTTGAAGATCAAACCCGGCGGGACAACCCCCGACGGCCGCTTCACGCTCGAAGTGGTGCAGTGCATCGCCTCCTGTGGGACCGCGCCCGCCTTGCGCATCAATGACGAACTCTATGAGCGCATGACCCTGGAGAGCATCGACGCCCTGCTCGAAAGGCTCGGCAGCGAGTGACCGCTTTCGAACCCGTCCTGACCCGCAACATCCACCGCCCCGGTTCGGAGAAGATCGCCACCTACCTGGAGCATGGCGGTTACCAGGCCGTGCGCCAGGCATTCGCCCTCCCGCCGCAGGAGGTGATCGAGATCGTCAAGCGCTCCGGCCTGCGCGGGCGAGGCGGGGCCGGCTTTCCGGCGGGCGTCAAGTGGGGATTCATGCCCCCCGGACGCAGCCTGCCCAAGATCGTGGCAGTCAACACGGACGAAGGCGAGCCCGGCGCCTTCAAGGACCGCGAGATCGTGGAACGCGACCCGCACCAGATCATCGAAGGCGTGCTCATCGCCGCCTACGCCGTCGGCGCCAGCCGGGCCTACGTCTACATCCGGGGCGAGTTCTTCCTGGGCGTCAAACGCTGGATCAAAGCCATCGCCGACGCCTACGAGCACGGCTTCCTCGGCCAGGATATCCTCGGCTCCGGGCTGGACCTCGACATCTCCGTCCACCGCGGGGCGGGGGCTTACATCTGCGGCGAAGAGACGGCCATGATCGAATCGCTGGAGGGCAAGCCGGGCTACCCGCGCCTGAAACCGCCCTACCCGACCCAGACCGGCCTGTTCGGCCTGCCGACCCTGGTGCATAACATCGAGACCCTGGCCTGCATCCCCAACATCATCAGCCGCGGGGCGGACTGGTTCGCCTCGATCGGCACCGCCGAAAGCAAAGGCCCGAAGATCTTCTCGGTCAGCGGGCACGTCAACCGCCCCGGCAACTACGAACTGCCGCTCGGCGTCTCACTGAGCGAGGTCATCTACGAACACGCCGGCGGCATCCGGGACGGGCGGCGGTTGAAGGCGGTCATCCCAGGCGGCGCCTCCACGCCCATCCTTACGGCGGACAAGATCGATGTCCCACTGGCCTTCGAGACCCTCAAGGCTGCCGGCTCGGAACTGGGGACCGGCGCCATCATCGTCATGGACGAGACCACCTGCATGGTGGAGGCCGCCCGGCGGCTGGCGAAATTCTTCGCCCATGAATCCTGCGGCCAGTGCACCCCCTGCCGGATCGGTTCGCTGCGCCTGTACGAACTGCTCGAGCGGATCGAACGCGGCAAGGGCGGCCAGCACGACATCGAGACCATCCTGGACACGGCAGCCGGCATCGACGGCATCACCTTCTGCCCGATGGGCGCGGCGCTGGTCAACCCGGCGCGTTCTGCCATCCGGCGCTTCCGGGAAGAGTTCGAGTATCATATTGGGCACAAG
>Ga0194126_10001569_pt1 | contig 38190 bp, 32 predicted proteins | sample TA2KigC150mmetaG_FD_148641 | JGI IMG/M metagenome (GOLD analysis project Ga0194126, IMG submission 148641) | Freshwater microbial communities from Lake Tanganyika, Tanzania - TA2015035 Kigoma Deep Cast 150m | ecosystem: Environmental > Aquatic > Freshwater > Lake | place: Tanzania: Lake... | reverse complement strand
CGGGGCAAGTGTCCGCTGCAGTTGACCGGGTATGATGTCAGCCGCTTGCCCATGACCACCATCTGTGCCGGTCTGAGCATCGTCTGGCCTATCCCGCAAGAGCATGTCCCAAACTCGTGACGGTCTCGGTCGTCGTTGCGAGCAAGCAGCAGGATCGTGGTATAATGTGGACGCTCACTCAAACACCGGAGGGATTCACATGGGTACGCAGTGGCGTGGTATCTTTCCCATCGTTGTCACACCGTTTACGCAAACCTACGAGCTCGACGAAGACGGCTTGTGTCGCGTTGTGCGTTTCTGCATCGAGGCCGGCGCACGCGGACTCGTCGGCCCGGCCAACGCCAGCGAGTTCTCCACTCTTTCCGACGACGAACGGAAACGCTGGATCGAGATCGTCGTGGGCGAGGCGGCCGGGCAGACGCCCGTCGTCGCGGCGACGACCGGCGGTCACGCGCTGCCTGCCGTCGCGCTGAGCCGCCATGCGCAACAGATCGGCGCGGCGTGCGTCATGTCCATGCCGCCGCACGTCATGCACCCTGATGCCGAGGGGTGCTACCAATACTACAAGGCGCTATCAGCCGCCCTCGACATCCCCATCATGATCCAGAACTACGTTGGGCCGGTGGGCACACCGATGAGCCCCGAACTGTTGGGACGTATGTGCCGCGAGCTGCCGCACGTGGAATACATCAAGGAGGAAACCGTTCCCTCGCCGCGTATGGTGAGCCGCACCATCGCGGCGGCCGGCGAGCATTGCAAGGGGGTCTTCGGGGGCCAGGCAGGCCAATATCTGCTCGATGAGTATCGTCGCGGCTCGGTGGGCAATATGCCTGCTTGCCAGACGACCGATCTGCTCCAGGCAGTTTGGGACCTGCTGGAGGCTGGAGATGAGGCGAGCGCACGGGCCCGCTTCAACCGGGTGCTGCCGCTGATCAACTATGAGCGGCTGTACGGCGTGGCGCTCTACAAGGAGGTGCTCTACCGCCGTGGGGCAATCTCTTGCCGGGCCTGTCGCACGCCGGGCAAGGAGTTGGATGACCAGGATCGCGCGGAACTGGACGCCATCCTGGCCGACATCGAGCCCCTCTACCGGGTCTGAGCGAACGGATGGAACAGGGAGGTCTGATCTAGCGTGAAGGTGTTCTTTGTGGCGCTGATCATCTGGCGGCTTGCGCTTGCGCCTTTGCCCCAGGCTGACAACCCGACGCCAGGTTACTGGGATCGCACCCCCTTGCCGCAGACAGGTCTTGCGACGTTCTACTCGGCCGGCATGATGGAGCACGTGCAGGCGTATCGCGAGGCGCAAGGACAACTGCCCGTCTGCCCAGAGTGTGTCGGCGCAGTCGCTCTGTTGCGCGCGGGCGACATCGGTCGCAAGGTGTGGCTGGCGCCGCCGGCCGGCGAGCGCGTTGGGCCGTTCCTGGTGATTGACTGCGCGCATTGGGAAGATATCCCCACGCTCCTCGGTCGCAACTGGGTGGTGGATGTGAGCTTCGAGGTGGGTCAGCTTTGGGGCATGGATCGGCCTCTGGATGGCGTGACGGTGCTAGCCGATCCGTCCGATGCTGTGGCTGCGGGGCCGCCGCGTCCGCCCACGCCGTTCTCGGTGGCGCCAGGCGAGTTATCCATCAGCAAGCCGACGCCCACGCCAGCCGTCACACCTGTTCCGCCCACCCCCTGGCCGACGCGCCAGCCAGTTCCCCTCGGGACCTCGTGGGCATCCGTTTCAGCCCCCGGCGCGCCTGCGCCCACCGTCTCGCTGTTGCCCACGCCTCTGACGCCCATCATCACGACGCCGACCCCGCGCATGACGCCGCGTATCGGCAGTGAAGGCGCCAGCCCAACGCCGACTGCGTCGGCGGTCAGGGACGACACGCCGACCCCCGAGGCGGCCATCGGTCGTCCTGGCGTCATGCTGCTCTCCCCAATGCCGCCCTCCACGGCGGCTGCCAGCCCGAACTCGACGCCCACCCCTCCGGCATTATCACGGCCTGCGCTGCGCGGCGGCGCCACGCCGATCCTGCCGGCTCAACCAGGCGCACCGGTGGATGCGCCTGCAGACGCCGGCCTTTCGCCCCTACAGCGTCTCTGGCGGGCATTGCGAGACCTGCTGCCGCGCTAGGAATCGGACAAATCGCCAGCCCCTAACTGCCCTTGACCGCCGCCAGTCGCAATCTGCGCTGGATGAAGGTGATCGTCCCATCTCGTCCGAGTTTGGAGCGCAGCCCGGCCGCATTGGTCCCTGCGCTGGCCTCGATCATGGTTCGGACCGCGACGCGCGTCGCCTCGTCGGCCGCGGCTCGCTCCAGCCATTCTGTGAGCTCACGCGTGTTCTCAGGCGTCTCGGCTTTCTCGACGCGAAAGCCCGCGCGCACGAGCAGGTTTTCGATTTCGGCCTTGCTGTGCACCTTGATGAAGGCCGGATTGCGGCGGATTTCGATTGTCTCGTGCGTGGCGCGCTTGACCGGATCGTCGCTGCCGATGATTTCATCCATCAGCAGCCGGCCGTTGGGACGGAGTACACGACCGAAGCCCGTCAGCAGGGCCGCGGGCTCGGACACGTAGTTCAGCAGGTTGCGCGAGACCACCAGGTCGAAGCTCCCGTCGCTGAATGGCAGATCGGCGGCGTCCGCCCAACGGAAGTAGACGTTGGTAGCTTTACGAGCGACCCGCGCCTGCTCGGCGCGTTCCAGCATGGCCGGCGAGATGTCCACGCCGATCACTTCAGCGGCGTGCGGCGCAAAGGCTAGCGCGATCGCCCCGGTTCCGGCGCCTGCCTCTAAGACCCGGGCCCCCGGGCGAGGCGAGACCAGGTTGACTAATGCGCGCAGCTCCTTTGCGCTGAGGATGGGCGGTTCCACAGGGGGCGCACCGGCGACGCGGTCGTAATGGCTGACGATCGCCTGCATATGCGCGTCGCCAGCCCACGGGTAGGGAGAAAGCGCTTCGGCCGGCGTCCCTGCGTCGCCGATCCGCGACGTGGGAGTTCGCGGAGTCACGGCTTCCAGGTGCGCCTGCGCGTTGTGCGCAATCAGCCGCCAGCGTCCTTCCTGCCAGGCCAGGTGCGTGATCCCCGTGTTTTCGGTGAAGATCGGCACCTGGTGGCCGCCGAACAGGCTTCGGATGATGGTGGCGATGGCGCCGCCATGTGACACGATGACCACCGTTTGGTCGGCGTGGGCTTGCAGAATGGCATCCATCGCCTGGCGCAGGCGCGCCCGAAACGCGGTGTAGGTTGGCGCGCTTTCGGCCGTGGGATGCCAGGCCGCATCCCATAGCGCCAGCGGCGCGGCCGGCTGCGCCTGTGGAAACTCATTCCAGTAGGGTTGATCCGCCTCCTCCAGGCCAGGTTGCAGCTCGACCGGCAGATGCAGTCGTTGACCGATGATCTCGGCGGTTTGTCTGGCGCGCACCATGGTGCTCGAGATGACAGCATTCGCCTGCAGGGCGCGTCCCAGCCAGGCCGCCACCGCGTGAGACTGGAGCCAGCCAAGCGCCGTCAGCCCGGCATCTGCGCCTGCTTCGGCGCCATCTCGATTGGAGAGAGATTGGCCGTGACGCACAAAGACCAGGTGAGTGGCCGGAGGTGAGGATGTAGCCATGGACGTTTTGCCTCGAGACGTTGACCCATCTTCTGCTGCATGCTTCAACGTAAGAGCATTATAATCCACGGCCGCTATGGACACAAGACCGGGGGTGGTGCCCGATGAGCAGATGCCCTGAGATAGTTCACGCGCAGGATCGTTGACTTTGACAGCTTGTGGGTTCTTGCGTACAATAGACAGGCAAGCTATCGAGTGACTTTTCCGACTTCCGAAGTCCTCTTGACTTCGGAAGTCTTTTTGCAGCCGTCCTGCACGATTACCTATGGAGGCTCTGCGAGGAGGGATGATGACGAACTACTCAACCAGCCAACTGCGCAACATCGCGTTGATCGGCCATAGCAGCTCTGGCAAGACAACGCTGGCCGAGGCGATGCTTTTCGCCACAGGCGCCATCAGCCGTCGCGGCCGCGTCGAAGATGGCTCGACGGTCGCGGACTGGGATGACGAGGCGATTCGGCGTCGCATTTCAGTCAGCACATCGGTCGTGCCGTGCGAATGGCATGAGGCCAAGATCAACGTGCTGGATACGCCTGGCTTTATTGACTTCGTCGGCGAAACCAAGGGCGCGGTGCTGGTCAGTGATGCCGCCCTGGTGCTGCTCGACGCGGTCGCCAGCGTCGAAGTGGGCACAGAACTCGGCTGGGGCTACGTGAGCGAGCGCAGCCTGCCGCGCGCGATCTTCGTCAACAAGATGGATCGCGACAATGCGCGCTTCCAGGCGGCTCTACGCCGGGCGCGCGAGGTCTTTGGCGGCACGATCGTGCCCGCGCAGTTGCCGATCGGCGAAGGGCCTGACTTTCGCGGGGTGGTGGATCTGATCGGGATGAAAGCCTACCTGGGCGAAGGGATGGACCCCGTTGAGATTCCGGCTGAGATGGCCGACGCCGTCGAGGAGGCGCGCACCCAGCTCGTCGAGGCAGCAGCCGAGGGGGACGACGAGCTGATCATGAAGTATCTCGACGGCGAAGAGTTGACGACGGAAGAGATCAACCGCGGTTTGCGGGCGGGCATCACCAGCGGCAACATCATTCCCGTGTTCTGCGGTTCCGCGTTGAACAACCTCGGCGTGCGGCCTCTGCTGAATGCGCTGGTCGCCTTCATGCCCCATCCTGCTGAGGCGGCTGTGCCGACCGCGCAACGGCCCGACGGTGCGGAAGTGGCGCTTCCCGCCGACTCGACTGGACCGCTGGCGGTTTTCGTCTACAAGACGGTGGCCGATCCCTACGTCGGCAAGATTTCGTTCTTCCGAGTGATGTCCGGCGTCTTCCGCGGCGATGGTCGGGTCTACAGCCTACCCAGTGGCGTGGAAGAGCGCATCAGCCAGATCTTCGTCCCGCGCGGCAAGGAGCAGTTGCCGGTTCAGCAGTTGGCGGCCGGCGACATCGGCGGCGTGACGAAACTCAGCAGCACGGCAACCAACGACACCCTGTGCGACAGGACGAATCCGCTGGCGCTGCCGCAACCGATCTATCCTGAACCGCTCTTCTCGGTGGCAGTCAGCCCGAAGACCAAGGCCGATTCGGCCAAAATGGGGCCCACGCTCACGCGGATCACCGAGGAGGACCCCAGCCTGCGTTGGCGCTTCGAGCCCGGCACAAACGAGACGCTGCTGGCTGGCATGGGCGAGGTGCATATTGATCTGGCGGTGCGCCGCATGGAGACGAAGTTCGGCGTCGGCATCACGACAGCGGTGCCCAGGGTGCCGTATCGCGAATCTGTCACTCGCAGCGCGGCGGATTCCTATCGCCACAAGAAGCAGACCGGCGGCGCGGGGCAATTCGCTGAGGTGCACATGGAGATCAGGCCGCTGCCCTCTGGCTCTGGCATCGAGTACGATACCAGCCGCGTGTTCGGCGGCGCGATTTCTAACAGCTTCTTCCCCTCCATCGAAAAGGGCATCAAGCAGGTCTTGGTTAGCGGGCCGCTGGCCGGCTGCCAGGTAGTGGATGTGCGCTGCGAAGTGTACGACGGCAAGATGCATCCAGTAGACTCCAAGGATATCGCGTTCCAGATCGCCGGCCGCGAGGTCTTCAAGAAGATCTTCATGGCAGCCGGACCTGTGTTGCTCGAACCGGTCATGGAGGTGCAGATCACCGTGCCCGAGGAATACATGGGCGACATCATGAGCGACCTGAACACGCGACGCGGCCGGGTGCAGGGCATGGAGCAGGTCAGGGGCAAGGGGGTCATCATCGCGCAGGCGCCCCTGGCAGAGATGCAGCGTTATGCGATTGATCTGCGTTCCATCACGCAGGGCCGCGGCATCTACACCATGAAGCTTTCGCACTACGAGGCTGTGCCTGCGCATATCGCTGAACAGGTGGTCACCCAGGCCAGGCGTGAGCGAGTGGAGACCGAAGAGGAGTAGGCAAGAGCGGTTGGCGACGGGACTGACGCCGTTCGCCCTATCGAGAAGAAAGCGTCCGCCAGGCGGCCACCAGGCGGACGCTTTCGCGTCTTTCATAGGCAAGGGCCGGCAGTCACATGCCTGGCGCTTCCGAAGCGCCAGGCATGTAACTGCCCCAGGCTATCGAGCAGATACCGCGGTCAGATGACGCGGCGCGCGCGTTCCATGGGCACTTCGACGCGCACCTGGGCGCCGGTGGCCGCGCCAGGGGGAGGCGAGACGATCGTCGTCCGGGCGTCAATCAATCGCGCCCGCTCCCGCATGTTCAGCAGTCCAAAGCTGCCGCGTTGACTGTAGCTCGCATCCACCAGTGGCACATTGAAACCCACCCCGTCGTCACTCACCTCTACCCACAGCACTTCCGCCGAGCTCTTAAGTTTGAGCCAGACATTCCGGGCATCGGCGTGCTTCTGAACGTTGTTCAGAGCTTCCTGGGCGATGACGAACAGCGTGTTGGCCACCCGCGGATCAATCATCTTGTCCGCTACATCCATGACATCCAGGTGGATCTTGTATTTGCTGTGACTGCCCTGGCGCTCCGCCAATTGCGTGAGCGCGGTGGTCAGGCCGTGGGATTCCAACGCCAACGGCCGCAGGCCGAACAGCAGATCGCGCACCTCCTGATTGGCCTGCTGCGCAAGGCTGTCCAAGAAGTTGAGCTCGGTGGCCATCTTCTCGGGGCCGATGGCCAGTTGTCGGCGAGCCATGTCAATGTTGAGGATCAAGGCGGCCAGGATTTGCGCGGGGCCGTCGTGCAGGTCGCGGGCCAACTCATGACGCACCTGCTCTTCGGCCAGGATGATGCGATCGTGTTCATCGCGCAGCGCGCTGAATAGCCGGGCGTTGTCAATGGCCGCCGCGATCAGCGGCGACAGAATGCTCAGCCATTGCTCGTCGTCGGCCGTGAACGAGCCCCCGCCGACCTTATTGATGACCTCGATGACGCCGATGGTCTTGCCCTTGACCTGAAGAGGGATTGCCATGATCGAGCGTGTGCGGAAGCCGCTCATGTGATCAATCTGGATGTAGAATCGGTTGTCGGACGTCACATCAGATATGATGATCGGCTCGCCGTGCGTGGCGACCCAACCGGCGATACCCTTGTCTATCGGCATCCGCTGTTCGCGCAGGATCGCCTCGGCCGGGCCGGCCGGGATCTTGAAGACCAGCTCGCGTGTGGCCTCATTTATCAGTATCAGGGTGCTTGCCTCGGCGCGCAACACCTCCGTCACCCGTTCCGTGCTCTGCTTCAGCACCTGATCGAGGTCCAGGGTCGAGGAGATAGCCTGTCCCACCTCGTACAGATGTTGAAAACGACTGAGCCGCAGCTGGGTATTTTCCAGCGCGGAGGCCTGGCGCATGATGGTGGAAAGCGCCTGGAGCGCGGCCTGCAGATGGGCGCCAGCCTCCTCAGTGGGCATCTCATTGACCGCGAAGCCGAGGGCGACCAGGGCGGTCGGCTGCAGGTTGTCGTTGCGGGTGACCATGCACAGCAATCGCAGGTCAGCGACCTGACGGATTTCAGCCTCGCTGTCGCGCGTCAGCTCTACCTCGCTCGTCCATGATGCCAGGTGCGTCAGGCTGGCCTTGTCGAGCGCGCCTTGAGTGACGGTCAGCGACGCCGGCGTGGGCAACCTCAGCCAACCTCCCGCGGCGTTTGTCTTCTGCACGAGCCAGGCCAATACCTCCTGCCAGACAACCTTGGGGTCTTGCTCGGTGGCAGGCCGGCTGAAGCGATTCAGCAGCTCGGCCGCGGCTTCGATCAGGTCATGAGATGTCATCGCATTGCTCTTGCGTGTATGGTGAATGCCAGGCAACAAGATAACTGTATCATACTTTCGGCAAGGCGGCAACTGGACACACAAGGCATAGTGTACTTCCCGGTCGAGCAGCGCCGACGCCCCATAGTGGAGCTGCGGGCCAGTTTGGACAACGCCGCCTGGTTGGGCTATACTCAACAGATCACAATGCTGATCTTTGGAGGTGCTTCGTTGATCCCGCATAACTATCCAGGGAAGGGCAAGGTAGTCGTCTTGAAGACAGGGCCGGCGACCGTGCTCGATGATATCGGCTGGCTGATGGAACTGGCTGGCTACCGGGCGGCCCTGCCGGCCGATCGCGATACGATACTGAAAATCAACATTTCATGGCAGACCTGGTACCCGGCCTGCTCCAGCACCCCGTGGCAGATCGAGGGAGTGGTGCGCAAGCTCCAGGCAGATGGTTACGAGAACCTTTCGGCTGCGCATAACAAGACCGTGGTCGTGGATGCGTATGTGGGAGAGCGCAACAACAAGCAGAAAGCGGTCGTAGATGCCTATGGGCTGCGCAATGTGCACCTGTACGAACCAGGGATCAACTGGGTCCGTTACACGCCAAAGGCGCCCATGTTGGTGTTGGATCGCATCTTTCCCGACGGCATTTTGCTCCCAGAGTATTTCTTCGGCAAGAACATCATTCACCTGCCGACCGTCAAGACGCATGTCTTCACCGTGATCACCGGCGCCATGAAGAACGCTTTTGGCGGCCTGCTGAACGAGAAGCGGCATTGGACGCACGGCGTCATCCACGAAACCGTAGTGGACCTGCTGGCAATCCAGCAGGAGATTCACACCGGGCTCTTCGCTGTCATGGACGGCACATTCGCAGGCGACGGACCTGGCCCCCGCGCCATGCGTTGGCACGAGAAGGACATCCTGTTGGCTTCGGCCGACCAGGTGGCGCTGGATGCGATTTCCGCCCGGCTGCAAGGGTTTAACCCGATGGACCTGAAGTTCATCCGACTGGCCCATGAGCTTGGATTGGGCGTCGGCGATCCGCGGGAGATCGAGATCGTCGGCCACGACATCTCGGCCGAGGATTGGCATTTCGTCCAGGAAGACACCTTCGCGAGCAAAGGACAGAAGCTGATCTACCACGGCGCGCTGAAGCCCTTCGAGAACCTCCTGTTGCGCTCGCCGCTGGTGCCGTGGAGCTATTTTGCATCCAACTTCTATCACAACGTCTACTGGTATCCGTTCGTCGGCCGGCCGCGGGTAGAGGCCGCGTTGCAGACCAAGTGGGGCAAGTTGTTCAGGAGCTATGGCGACGGCGAGGTGGTGTTGCCGGGCCTCGAGCCGCGCACGATGGCCATCGCTGGCGCGGCGCTTCTCGGGCTGTTGGGCGTGGGCGCAGCGCTGCTGGGTCGCAGAAGGATGATTCGGGATTGATCGGCTTCCATGACCCGGCGACCGGTGAGCGCGGCGATGAGTGATTCGACCAGGCTGCCACGTGCAACAGGCGAAGGAACGCTTTGGCGCGTGGACTTGCACAGCCACACCAGGTTTTCACCCGATTCGGCGACTGAGCCTGCCGCGCTGATCGCACGTGCGCGCCAACTGGGACTGGCTCGGATCGCGATCACCGATCACGATACCATTGACGGCGCGTTGGCCGCACAGCAGTTAGCGCCCGACCTGGTGATCGTGGGCGAGGAGATCATGACCGCCGCCGGCGGCGAGTTGATTGCCTATTTCGTGCAGGAGACCGTGCCGCCAGGTCTGCCGCTTCGCGAAGCGATTCGCCGGTTGCGTGCGCAGGCCGCGGTGATCAGCGTATCGCATCCTCTGGATCGCCTGCGCAACTCGGCCCTGGGCGAGCGGCTGACCCGTGAGATCATCGAGGAAGTAGATGCACTCGAAGGGTTCAACGCTCGCTGTCTCCTGCCCGGCGACAACCGGGCTGCGGCTCGCCTGGCCGCGCAGTACGGCAAGGCACTCACGGCCGGCAGCGATGCGCACACGCTCGGCGAGGTGGGCGCCGGCTATCTGCTTGCGTCGCCCTTTGCCGACAGTCCCGATGCATTTAGAGCCAGCCTGACCCAGGCGCAGATCGCCGGTCGCTGGACAGGACCCTGGCCGCACTTCGCCAGCACCTTTGCCAGATTGCGCGGCGCATGACTCCATCAACCCTGGCCTTCGGTCTCTTCTTCTCCTTCCTGGCGACCGCAGCGCCGACCGCGCTCTGGATCGGGATCGCCTGGCGTTGCGACCGCTACGAGCGAGAGCCCGCGCCCTTACTGATCGCGTCCTTTCTCTGGGGCGCGATTCCCGCGGTCATTCTGGCGCTCGTCTTTGAGACGTTGTTCGGGATCGAAGGAGATGGCGCGGGGGCCAGTCTGGCGCGCGAGGTGGCGGCGGCCAGCGCCATCGCGCCGGTGGCCGAGGAGTTGGCGAAGGCTGCCGGTCTGCTGCTCATCTGGCTGATCTGGCGCATCGAGTATGATGGTGTATTGGACGGCATCCTGTACGGCGCCCTGGTAGGGTTCGGGTTCGCCGTGACGGAAAACCTGTTCTACTTCATGGCGGCCTTGGGCGAGGGCGGTTGGGGGCAGTGGGGTGTGACAGTGTTTCTGCGCAGCGTGGTGTTTGGGCTGAACCACGCATTCTTCACAGCATTTACGGGCGCCGCGCTCGGCGCTGCTCATCTGATCCGTAGTCGTCTGGGGCGATGGCTGGCGGCTGCACTGGGATTGGGCGCAGCGATCGTGGCGCACGGGGTACACAACTTCGGGGTGTCGGTGACGTCTGTCTCTATCCTGGGTCTTGGCTTGAGTCTGATCGGCGACGCGGGCGGCGTGCTGCTGGTAGTCCTGATCATCTGGCTGGCGCAGCGTCAGGAGCAACGTTGGCTGCGCATCGAACTGGCCGATGAGGTAGGCAAGTTGCTGGAGCCGGCGGAGCATCAGGCGCTGCAGACGGTCAAGGGGCGCTGGCAGATGCTAGCGCAGGCGCGCAAGCAGGGCGGCATGAAGGCGCTGGCGGCGACCGCGCATTTCCAGGAAACTGCGACTGAGCTGGCCTTTCGCAAACACCGGGCGCGCGTGCGCGGACCCGATGTCAGGCTTGAGCAGGAAATCGCCGAGTTGGGCGCCCGGCTTGCGACCCGGCGCGCTCAACTCGGCGTCTGACCTGACCGCTCAGTGTATGCGTGTCCCGCCCGCGGCTTCTGAGAGCCTCTGCTATCCCACCGGCGCGAAGGTCGTATACTTGAAGACCGGTTGGCGCTGCAGGTAGTACAGCCGGTAGGTGCTGGCCTGATCTGCCCCGCACCAGACCACGTGAGTCTTGCCGGAACGCGCAACCGCAAACGCAACTTCGCTCAAGCCTCCACAGCTATCAGTTGCGACCTCCGGCGCCCACCACTCGGCATCGTAATCGGGCGGCCGAACCCGGTGAAAGAGGGTTGGCCCCTGTTGCCAGATCGCCTGCAAGAACCCCTGACGATTGGCCGCTATGCGTGGCGCACGACAGTCGGCGTCGGTTGCCGAGGCATCGGCCGGCGCCCCCCAGCCATTGGGCCGCCGATCGGCGTGTTGGATGCCGAACACGCCGGCCAGCTCTTCTTGCCACAGCAGGTGGCACCCCCCCTGGATATTCGTGGCCACGCGAGGCTGAAGCGAGTGGCGCTCCGCGCTGCTCGAGATGTTCTCCGGCATGCTCCAGCCGCCCTCACGGCTGAAGGTGCAGAACACCTCGAAACGTTGGCTGCTCTCCAGCCGATCCTGCCAGAAGATGTATGCCACATTCTGCGGGGTGATCGCCAGCGCCGGCGCGCTGCCGCGCGCGCTGGCCAGCGGGCCGGTGAGCCAGCGCCCTTCCTCAAGGCGGCCGGTGTAGATCGCAGAGTGACCCGACGTGTTATCGGCCCAGACCGCACGCAGCGTCCCGTCAGGGCCAACTGCGATGGCCGGCTGCCTGGAGGCGCCGGTCGTGTGCGAGACGTTCTGCGGCAATGACCAGGCGACGCCATTCCACCACACATAGCAGATTTCGGCGTTTCCCGCGAACTGGTTGACGAAGACCGCATGAAGCTGGCCATCAGGGGTGGCTGCCAATGCCGGTTGCTCGCCGGCCGCCACGCGCACGGGCTCACTCCAGCCGCTCGCGCCGCGATAGCTGTGCCAGATCTCTCTGTCTCGTGACCACAGGAGGTGCAGGGTCTCGGCCGCCACGGCCAGGGCCGGCTCTCGACTTCCCGCGCGCGCGATTGGAATCAGCTCGTTGGGAGACCAGGGGGTGTTGGATGCCATGACCGCACACTCCTTCCGTCCGGGCGGACCCGGCAGTGTACCGGCGGGCGAAAAGCCGCCAGGTGCAGCGATTATATCATCTTCTGCGCCAGCGCGCAAACCTCAAGAAAATACCACTTCTTCCTTGCCGCTCAGCTTCTCTTCGATCTTGCGAACAATCAGATCCAGATGGGCCCCGTTGTGTACGAAGTCTAACTCATCGGACGGAATCGTGAGCACAGGGCACAGCGCGAAGCCATGCATCCAGGCAGCGTACAGTCTGTTTAGTTGGTCGAGGTATTCAGGTGCGATGTTGCGCTCGAACGCCCGTCCGCGTTGCGCGATGCGATGTAGCAGTGTCGGCACCGTGGCGCGTAGATAGACCACCAGATCAGGCGGCGGTAGAAATAGCGCCAGCACTTCGTACAGTTCGCGATAGGTGCGGTAGTCGCGCTCGACGATCGCGCCTTGCTCATAGAGCGCCCGTGCGAAGATCTCGGCGTCTTCGTACACGCTGCGATCTTGCACCACCGAGCCGGGGAAGTCGAGCAACCGGCGATGATGGCGCAGGCGTCGCGACAGAAAGAAGATCTGCGAGTGGAAGGCATAGCGCGGCATGTCCTGGTAGAAGTCGGCCAGGTAGGGATTGTCAGCGACGGCCTCGTAGAACGGCTCCCAGCCCAGCCGTTGGCTGAGCAGCCCGGTCAGGGTAGACTTGCCCACGCCGATGTTGCCAGCAATGGCGACGAAGCGCTTGGTCATCGGTCCCATGTCCTTTGCCAGTTCTGCCCCATCTTTCTGAGGTAGGCGCTTTCCAGGTCAATGCCCGCATCGTTGGCGATCTTCAGGAGATAGGCCAGGGCGTCGGCAAGCTCTTCCTGCAGGTTGGGGCTGACGGCCTGCAGGGCGCGCTCGCGCGCCTCCCGGCGATTGCCGACCTGGAGCAGCAAGCGATCGGTCTTGATCCAGGCTTGCGCCAGCGCGCGGCCCAGCTCGCCGATCTCCTCCGTCAGGCAGATGTAGTTAAAAAAGAGGTCGGCCACGAACCCCTTTTCGTTGTCGAGCGCATGGTGAAAGCGTTGGAAGTCGGGCAAGCGGCGCCCCTCGCCGAGCGCCGGCACGGATTCGCTGTCCGCCCCGATTTCGGGCAGGGGAAGCTGAACGCTATTGGCGCGCAGAGCAGTTTTCACACGTCCGACCACCTCTGCACGCGCCGCGGGATCGTGTACGAAATCCAGATGATCGGTGTCCAGCGCCAGCAGCGGCGCAGTGGTATAATCCACGAAGAACGCTTCATAGGCGCGCCGCAGGTCGTCAATATATGCGCGCTCCATCTGCCGCTCGTAGGCGCGATCACGGAACGCGATGCGCTGCATCAGGGTATCGGTGGAGGCCTTGAGATAGACTATCAGGTCCGGGGTGGGAACTTGCTCGCCCAGTATCGCGTGCACGCGCTCGTACATGGCAAGTTCATCGCCGACCAGGTTCAGGTGAGCAAAAAGCCAGTCTTTGGCGAATAGATAGTCGCTGACCAGATGGCCGTGGCCCAACGTCTGTCTGATCACGCGGTGCTGTTGCCGATAGCGGCTCAACAGGAAAAAAATCTGAGTCTGAAAGGCATAGCGTGCGCGGTCGGCGTAGAAGTCGCTCAAGAAAGGGTTTTCCTCGAAGACTTCAAGCAACACCTCGGCAGGCAACGTTTCGCCCAAGATGCGGGCCAGAGTGGTCTTGCCGACGCCGATGGCGCCTTCGATGGCGATGTATGGGTGTGGGCTCACAGAGGTTCCTCTCGAAGTGAAGTTGCCTCTATTATACATGAATCCACAGGGCTGGCGAAACCTTCGGGGGTCTCCTGCGTATGAGACAATACGGGCGTAGACTGTGGCGCCAATGGCAGGCAACCTATGGAAAACCAAGAACTGATCTGGCTTGAGCAGGCGCGGTGCGGCGATCAGAGCGCCTTCGGCCGCCTGGTTGGGGCATACCAGGGGCCGGTCTACAACCTGGCCTATCGGATGCTGGGCAACGCCAGCGAGGCGGAGGATGCCGCGCAAGAAACCTTCGTGCGCATGTACACCAAGCTGCACACCTATCAGCCGGAGCGCAAGCTGGCCTCGTGGGTGCTGGCGATCGCATCACACTACTGCATAGATCGGTTGCGGCGTCGCCGCCTGGTTTGGCTTTCGCTCGATGAAGAGCCCTTTGTCGCGACATTGCCCACACACCAGCAGGGGCCTGAAGAGACGCTGCTGCGCAAGGAAGTGCGCGACGAAGTCCAGAAGCTTGTGGAGCGTCTGGCGCCATCCTATAGGATACCATTGATTCTACGTTACTGGTACGATCTGTCGTATGAGGAGATCGCCGAGGTCATGGGCCTGTCGGTGCAGGCCATCAAATCACGTTTGCACCGTGCACGGCTGCAGGTCGCAGCGCACGCGCCCACAGGTGCGGGGTCAGGAGTGGCAGCGGCGGCTGCACCCAGCCAGGCAGGGGTGAGGTGAGATATGCACATCGAGTACACGCGGTTGATGTCGTTGGCGCTGGACAAGGAGACTACGCCAGCCCAGGCGACCGATCTGCGCCGGCATCTAGACGCTTGCCCTGAATGCGCTGCACTGTGGCAGGAGTGGCAGGTCATTGATGCGCGACTGGCGCGCGCGCCGATGCTCGCAGCTCCGGACGGCTTCGCAGCCGGCGTGCAGGCGCGCCTGGCGGCTGCGGCGCAACGCCGCAGACAGTCATATTGGCTGGGGTCAGGGCTGTTGATCGCGTGGGGCGTCGCTCTGGCCGCGCTCCTGGCGCTGGTGGGGATGGCAGTATGGTGGGGATTACAGCATCCGCTTGAGGTGAGCGTGATCCTGTCTTCGGCTGCGATTTTGCTCAGCAATCTCAGCCGGCTGCTGTGCACCATGGAGACCGCTGTCGGCGTCATCAACGGCGCGGCGTTCCTCGTGGGAGGCGGGCTTCTCGTATCCATGACCGGCGCGCTGGCGCTGCTGTGGGTGTGGGTGATGTCCAACACCCGCCACTGGCTGCGACCGGCGATGTGGGAGGTCAGGTGATGGCAAAAAGAATGCTTTGGATTGGCTTGCTCGTTATCCTGCTGATAGTGGTGTTGCCCCCGACTGTGCTCGCCCAGGGCCCGGATGGCGACAAAGTCATCGTGGGCGAGGATTTCGTGCTGCTCCCTGGCCAGGAATTGAACGGCAATCTTGCAGTCATCGCTGGCAGCGCACGTCTCGAAGCGCAGAGTGTCGTCAATGGGGATGTGGCTGTCATGGGCGGATCGCTGATGATGGCCGGCGTCGTGCGCGGCAACGTGGCGGTTTTCGGAGGACGCGTGTCGCTGGCTGACACCGCTGTGGTGGAAGGCAACTTCGCAGGTTTCACCGCCGCAGTCGAACGCGCTCCCGGCGCGGTCGTACGCGGGGATAGCATGGGCCTGCCGCGAGCGCCGATGGCCCCCGACTGGTCGAGCCGACCATCCCGATCCGGTTTTGTCGAAGCCCTCCTCGCCTTTCTTCGCTGGCAGGCCGTGACTGTGGGTTGGGCTATGGTCTTGGCGTTCCTGGGCGTTGTCGCGCTGCTGGTGGCGCCCCGGCATGTCGCCGAGATCGCGACCGCTCTCGCTCGCGAGCCGGCTCTCAGCCTCGGCATCGGCCTGCTGACCCTGGTGGTTGGGCTGCTGGGCGGAGGCATCCTGCTCATCGCCTGTGGGTTGGGGTTGCTGGTGTGGTTGGCGCTTGCCTTCGGCCTGTTGGTCGGCTGGATCGCGATAGGTTTGTGGCTGGGCCAGCGCGCCTTGGGCGCCCTCAAGCTGCGCGATAGCTCAGCATTGGCCGAAGTCGCCCTCGGCGTTGTGGTGATCACCGTGGTGGCTCGTCTGCCCCTGTGCATCGGCTTTCTCTTCACCGTCATCGCCGGCGCAATTGGCCTGGGCGCCGTGGTGTTGACGCGCTTCGGGACGCAGCCGGCCAGCAGATGGAAGGCCTAGCGCGGACTCGGCGCCGCTTGCCTTCACATCGCCGAGCATCTACAGAGAGCAGCCCAGCTCCGGGCTGCTCTCTGTGTTTCCAGTTATCTCCCGTCATTTGACCAGCGGCGCGGGGCAGGTTACAATAGGCTTCAGAATCGCGATTCTCAGAAGAGAGAATGTCAGGCGCTGTCGAGATGTCAACATCCCCTGTCGGACACCTGGGGCTGCCTGCCGGCGCTGGTCCGCTGACGATTTTGCGCGCATCGCTCAGCGGGGGCCTATTGCGGATTGGGCCGGCCTGGGCCGTGTTGGCGGGCGCGTTGTCGAGCCGCACGCCGCTCGACAACGGCGCAGCTCTTCTGCGCCTGGCAGGCGCGATGGTCCTTGCGGACGTCGGTTGGGGGATCGTCTGGCGCTTGACCGCGGCCGATTCTGCAGAGGAAGCGCAAGGGGACGCCGGGTTTGCCAGCTTTGCGCCCTACGCGCAGCCCGGCGCTCTGTTAGCGCGTATTCGGACCAGGTTGCAGCACATGGCCGCGATCCACGGCGCAAGCGCGGCGTCGAGTTGGCACGAGCTGTTGGTCGGTCTGGCGCTGATCGTTGTACTGGGGCTCCTACTCGGTCTGCCGGCATTTCTGCTGAGTTGTGCGGCCATTCTTGTCGTGTTCTGGTCATGGAGCATCGCGCAGCGCGGTTTCCGGCCTGCCCTTTGTCACAGCCTGGTTGGCACGGCTCTGCCGTGGATGCTCGGCGTGACGCTGGCTGGAGTTAACATAACTGCGGAGGATTCGGTAGCCTGGTTCGCGCCGGGTGTGCTGATGGTTGCGTTCGCGACCCTTCAGTGGCGCGTCCATCGGGCTTACCTGGGACTTGGGACGCGCGGGATCTGGTTGGGCCAGGCTGCCGTGTTGGCTGCGCTGATCTGGTTGCGACAACCTGTGGCTGCGGCAGTGGCCGCTTGCTTGCTGGCGCCGCCATACTGGTGGCTGGCACGGGTAGGCCCGGCCGTGCAAGATGTCAGCCTCTTTCTGGCGCGCAGCGCTCCCTGGTGGTGGGCCACGATGATCCTGGCGGCCATCGCGGCCAGGATACGGTTGGCTTGATGCCATTCTGTACGAACCAATAAAGGAGTCTTTGGAATGACGAAGAAGGGTGATTTCCTCAGCCTGGCGGACTGCAGCGCCAGGCAGTTGTGGGCCTGGTTGGAGTTGGCCCGAGATCTGAAGGCTGAATGGAAGGCGGGCGGGAACAAGCCGCTGCTCAAGGGCAAGACGCTTGGCATGATCTTCCAGAAGCCCTCTCTGCGCACACGGGTCAGCTTCGAGATGGGGATGTTGCATCTGGGCGGCAACGCGCTCTATCTCTCGCCCAATGAGATCGGTTTGGGGGGCCGCGAGAGCGTAGCCGACGTCGCGCGCGTTCTAGCGCGCTATATGGATGGCATCATGGCGCGCGTCTTTGCGCACGATCATGTCGTCGAGCTGGCGCGTCATGCGCGAGTCCCAGTGATCAACGGTCTTTCCGATCTCACGCATCCGTGCCAGGGGCTGACCGACCTCTTCACGATTTGGGAGAAACTGGGGCGACTGTCTGGGGTTAAGCTGGCGTATGTAGGTGATGGCAACAACGTCGTCAATTCATTGCTGTTCGGTGGGTCGAAACTCGGCATGCACATCAGCGTTGGGACGCCTGTCGGCTATGAGGCGAAACCATTCGTGCTGCAACAAGCGCACAAGTTCGCCGCAGAAAGCGGCGGCACGATCGTGACCACGCACGATCCTCATGCAGCCGTGGCGGACGCGGATGTGATCTACACAGATGTGTGGACCAGCATGGGGCAAGAGACCGAGAAAGCGCAGCGGCTCTTGGTGTTTCCCCCATTTCAGATCAATGCGCAACTGATCGCGTCGGGAAAAGCAACAGCTATCGTGATGCATTGTCTACCTGCGCACCGCGGCGAGGAGATTACCGACGAGGTCGCTGATGGGCCGCAGTCGGTGCTCTTCGATCAGGCCGAGAACCGGATGCACGCACAGAAAGCGATTCTGGCGGATCTCTTGGCCGACTGATGGTGAGCGACAGGTCTGCGAGACTGATTCGTGCCTGAACTGATCAGCAGCCTTCTGCAGCAAATCACAGCCGAGTTTGCGGGCATCTGGCCGCAAATATCGCTGGCCAGCGTCATTGACATCTTCCTGGTGGCTCTGATTTTCTATGGCCTCCTGCGGTTTTTCCAGGGTACCCAGGCAGTGTCGTTGCTGCGCGGGATTCTGGTCGTAGCTCTGGTCATCTTACTGGCTGCGAGCCGATTGACCGCGCTTGGGTGGCTGATTCGCAACTCTTTGCCGGTGATCCTGGTTGCGATCCCCGTGATCTTTCAGCCGGAACTGCGGCGAGCTCTGGAGCGATTGGGCCGCACAGGGTTGATGCTGGGCCGGTCAAGCCGCGAATCCGCCGCCCAACGCGTGATTTTTGAGATTGTGCAGGCCGTTGAGGATTTGGCCAGGGAGCGCACCGGCGCCTTGATCATACTGGAGGGGGATACAGGCCTGGAGGAGCACATCGAGTTCGGCGAACGAGTCAATGGCAATGTGTCGGCGCGGTTGCTCTCCACGATCTTCTTTCCGGGCACGGCCTTGCACGACGGCGCAGTGATAATCCGCGAGGATCAGATCATTGCGGCCGGTTGCGTGCTGCCGCTGACGTCGCGTGTGCTTTCCGATAGCTCGCTGGGCACACGGCATCGCGCGGCCGTGGGCATCACTGAACAAAATGACGCCCTGGCTGTCGTGGTTTCGGAAGAGACGGGCATTATCTCGATCGCCCGGCATGGCCGCATGGTGCGCCGCCTGGATTCGGCGCGCCTGCGACGTATGCTGCAAATGTTCTACCGTCCGCGGCGCTTGTTGGGGAATGACGCGTAGATGATGAAGGCCTGGTTCTCGAATCTCGGCTCTGGAATCCTGGCGCTCGTGCTGGCGATCACCGTGTGGGTGATTGCGGTGCGCGAGGAGCACCCGCGCGACTGGTTCAGCCAGCCTATTGCTATCAGTCGGGCGGGGTTGCCTGAAACCCTGGGTGTCTTTGGCGAGATGGTGAGTCAGGTGCGGGTGGAAATCCGTGCGCCCAAACGGCGCTGGCAAGACCTTAAGGCGCGCGACTTCACGGCTTGGGTAGATCTGAGCGGACTGCAGGCCGGCAAGTACGATGTTCGCGTCCAGGTCAAGTCGCCAGAGCCCCAGGTCCAGGTGCTAACTGTGGATCCGCCGGTGATTCGTGTGTGGCTTGAGGAACAGCGCCAGAAGGCCGTGCCTGTCTACGTGAATATCCTGGATGTGCCGGCGTTCGGCTATGACTGGCAGTCGCCGGTCATCTCACCGACGAAAGTGCTGGTGCAGGGCTCCGCGTCGGTGGTGGAACAGGTCGAGTCGGCCGCTACGGACATGTACCTGCGCGGCGCGCGCGCGACGGTCGAGCGCGTCTTGCGTGTGTGGGTGCGCAATGCAGCCGGCGAGACGATCGGGTTTGTCAATGTGACGCCGCGCGAGGTGGCTGTCACCGTGCCGGTGGTGCAATTGCCGGGCTACCGCGAAGTGGCGATTCTGGTCGAGCCGTATGGCCAACCAGCCAGCGGCTATACTCTCAGCGGGGTGAACGCCGATCCAAAGCTCGTCACGGTCTTTGGGGATCCCGCCGTCATCTCCGGGTTGAGCGGCTACATTACTGTGCCTGTGGATATCGCCCGGGCCAATAGCGATGTCGTCGAGCGCGTGCCGCTTAGACTGCCAGAACACGTCTCGACGTTGGGGCCGCAGAGCGTCAGTGTACGGGTCAGCATCTCCGCGATTGTCGGGTCGCAGACCGTGCGCCGGCGGCCGGTCATCCAGGGACTCGGACCCGGGTTGACATATGTATTGACCCTGAACGAGGTGAATGTGTTCTTGTCCGGCCCGGTGCCTAAACTCGATGCTCTCAAGCCCGACGCTGTGCCCGTTGTCCTTGACCTGACTGGTCTGGCTCCTGGAACACACGTCGTCGAGCCGCGGGTTCCGCCGCCTGAGGGCATCAAGGTCGAAGGGCTGTCGCCACAGACCATCGAGGTCACCATCGGGCTGCTGAGTACACCCACGCCCACAACAACACCCACACCTACACTCACGCCGACCCTCGGCATGCTTTCGCGCGGGGTGTTTGACTCCCTGGCATCCTTGACTCCCACGGGGACGCCAACGGGGCTGCCCACGGGCAGCCGTCCCAAGCAGCCGTAGTGAGGTATGCGATGCGCAAGCCGATTGCAGCTCTTGTTGGGCGGCCCAATGTTGGCAAGTCCACCCTGTTCAATCGTCTGGTGGGGCAGCGGATAGCGATCGTCGAGGACGAACCTGGCACCACTCGCGATCGGCTCTACGGTGAATCGGAGTGGACAGGCCGGGCATTCCTTCTGGTGGACACGGGCGGAATAGACGTGGCGGCCACAGACAAAGCGCCGCAGAAAGAACGCCGTCCGGAAACGTTGTCTCTGTCCTCGCGCGATTTTGCCCGCGAAATCCGTGCGCAGGCTGAGCTGGCCATAGATGAGGCAGACGTCGTCGTGCTGCTGGTAGACGCCCGTGACGGCCTGACCGAGGCAGATCGCGACGTGGCCGACCTGCTGCGTCGCTCCGCGCGGCCCGTAGTTCTGGCCGCCAACAAGGCTGATAACGAGGCCCGGCGGAATGCCGCAGTGGAGTTTCACGAGCTGGGTCTGGGCGAGCCCTATGTGATCTCTGCGCTGCATGGCACAGGTACGGGCGACTTGCTGGATGCCATCGTGGCGCACATCCCGGTCGTGGCCGAGGAGCCGGAGGATACGATGGTGCGCATCGCCATCGTCGGCCGTCCCAACGTGGGCAAATCTTCGTTGGTCAATGCGTTGCTGCAAGAGGACAGAGTGATCGTAAGCCCGATCCCTGGCACGACCCGCGATGCGATTGACACTGAACTGCTCTGGGAAGGGCAAGAGGTTGTGTTGATTGATACGGCTGGCATTCGACGGCGGGGGAAGGTGGAGAGCGGCGTCGAGAAGTACAGTGTATTGCGTGCGATCAATGCCATTCAGCGCGCGGATGTGGCTTTGTTGGTGCTGGATGCTACGGCAGGTGTGATCGCCCAGGATGCTCATGTTGCTGAGTTCATCCTGGAGGCGCGCAAGAGCGTGGCCGTGATCGTCAATAAGTGGGATGCGGTGGAAGACAAGGCATCCGATTCGGTGCTGGCGTTTACGCGTCAGATCAGAGAGCAGTTGCGTTTCTTGGACTACGTGCCGGTGTTGTTCGTGTCGGCGCTGACGCGGCAGCGGGTCAGCAAAATACTGCCGTTGGTGACGGAAATCGTGGAGCAACGGCGGTTCCGCATCCCAACGGCTGAGCTCAATCGCCTGCTCCGTCAAGCGGTCATGGAACACCCGGCGCCGAATCGGCGTGGACGGCAATTGAAGTTTCTTTACGCAACCCAAGCTGAGACTTCGCCGCCGACCTTCGTGGTCTTTGTCAATGATCGAGAGTTGGTGCATTTCACGTATGCCCGGTATCTCGAGAACCGCATACGCGCGGCCTATCCGTTCGAGGGTACACCTCTGCGACTGGATTTTCGGGAGCGACGTGACACGTGATCGGATTTTCGTGTAGTCATTACACTACAAAACCACCAGTCAGATCATACTTCTAAGAAAAAACAAACTATGCGAAAATCAGTGCGTTTGGCGACCTGGTTACGGGAGCGCTGGTTGGAGGCAGTCCTGCTAGCAGGATTCGCCGTTTTGTTGGGGTGGTATGGCGTGGTGGGGTATGGCTTCATACCCAAGCCGCCGCCTACGCCAACTCCGTTGGTAGGACAGTTCGATGGGGCGGTTGCCTATCGCCATGTGCTGGCTCAGGTTAATTTTGGGCCCCGACCGACAGGATCGAAGGCCAGTCGGCAGACCGGAGATTACATCATTGCACACCTAAAACAGATGGGTTGGCAGGTGGAAATCGAGGAATTCACATACAAGGGAGTGGTGGGGCGCAACATTATTGGCAAGGCGGGCAGTGGAAAAGTAGGACTCATCGGCGCTCACTATGATACGCGGCGTCAGGCTGATAACGACCCGGAGCCAGCCAGACGCAAGGAGCCTGTGTTGGGCGCCAACGATGGCGGCAGCGGGGTCGCCGTCCTGCTGGAACTGGCGCGCTCGCTCGACAAGAGCAAGTTGTCCAACCAGGTCTGGCTCACCTTCTTCGATGCCGAGGACAACGGCCGGCTGGACGAGTGGGAATTCATCGTCGGCTCAACCTATATGGCCGAGAACCTGAAGATTCGCCCGGAATTCGTGATCGTCGTGGATATGGTCGGAGACGTGGATCAACAGATTTACAAGGAGCGGAACTCAACTGCCGGATTGCAAGACAGACTGTTCGAAATCGCGGCCAGACTCGGATACCGGGCCTTCTTCATTCCCGAGTACAAGTGGGCGATGCTCGATGATCATACGCCGTTCCTGCGGAAAGGCATACCGGCCGTAGATTTGATTGACTTCGACTATCCGTGGTATCACACGACCCAGGATACCGCGGACAAAGTCGCGCCAGCCTCCCTGGAGCGTGTGGGACGGGTGTTGAAGGTTTTCTTGGAGAGCAAGTGACATTGGGAGACAAGAGAGGCACGCGCGTATATGACGTCGCTCCAGTCGAGGAGACAGCTCTGCTGGTCGGCGTCGAGATCAAGGGCTCGCGATCGATCTGGAGGCTGGAGGATTCGCTCGCAGAGCTGACTCGTCTCGCTGAGACCGCGGGACTGGAGGTCGTCGGCGTTCTGGAGCAACGGCTAGACCGGCCCAGTCCCGCCACGTTGATCGGCTCCGGTAAAGTCGAGGAGCTGATCGCTCTGCAGGCAGATACGCAAGCCCGGGTGATCGTCTTCGATGAGGAGCTGTCGCCGGCCCAGCAGCGAGAGATCGAACGCGCCATTGGCGATCAACAGGTCAAGGTGTTGGATCGCACCGCGCTGATCCTCGACATCTTCGCCCAACACGCTCACACGCGAGACGGTGCCCTTCAGGTGGAACTCGCTCAGTACGAATACCGCCTGCCTCGCCTGACACGCGCCTGGACCCACCTGGCCCGGCAAGCCGGCGGCGCGGCAGGACGCGGTGGGGCGGGCGGCGTGGGCTTGCGCGGACCAGGTGAAACGCAGTTGGAGGTGGATCGCCGCGAGATCAGCCGGCGCATCGCACATCTGAAACAAGAGCTGGAAGCCATTCGTACACATCGTGCGCAATACCGGCGTCGCCGCTCGCGCGAGTCCATTCCGATCGTTGCCCTGGTCGGGTACACCAACGCCGGCAAGTCCACGCTCCTGAACGCGCTGAGCGGCGCCAACGTCTACGCGGCCGACCAGCTCTTCGCCACACTCGATCCCACCACGCGGCGCATCGCTTTGCCTGGGGGTAGGGAGGTCCTGGTAACCGATACGGTTGGCTTCATACAGAAGCTGCCCACGACGCTGGTCGCGGCGTTTCGCGCCACGCTGGAGGAAATCACCGAAGCCGACTTGCTACTGCATTTGGTTGACATAACTCACGCAAATGCTGAACAGCAAGTCATCACGGTGATGGAGGTCCTCAGCGATCTCGGCGCAACGGAACAGCCGATTGTCACTGCGCTGAACAAGATAGATCGGCTGCCGGACGCAGAAGCGGCGTGCACGCAACTGGACGGCTTGCCCAACACCGTGCCCATCTCGGCGTTGACAGGGCAGGGGGTATCGGAGCTGCTCGCGCGGGTCGAGGAGGTGCTCACCGAGGAACTGATGGCGGTGGAGGCGGTACTGCCATACGCGCGCGGTGACTTGCTGGCGCTCTTCCATCGCCGCGGGGTGATCACCCGCGAGGACCATCGGGCTGATGGCACACATGTGGCGGGGAAGCTCCCTTCCAGGCTTCTGCCGCGGTTCGAATCGTACCTGGCCGCCCGCGGCGAAAACGCCGGTCGCACCGGCCGCAACTGAGGACTGAAGATGGCTGGTTCCAGGATCGGCGCGCTGTTTGACATGGATCACACACTGCTGAAGGGCAGTTCGGGGATGCTATATCTGCGCTATCTGCTGCAGGTGGGCTATATCCCGTGGACGCGTTGGCTGAGAATTCTGGGCCTGATCGGGCTTTATGCGATCGGCGTCTGGGATTACCCGCGGCTCATGGCTCGTCTGATGACGCAGGCGGCAGGCGCAAGCGAAGCAGAGGCCTGGCGACTGAGCAGAGAGTGGTACGATGCTATGCTCTGGCGTTATATCGCCCAGGACGCGCGTGAGCGGGTGGCATGGCACCAAGAGCAGGGGCATCATGTGGCGATTGTCTCCGGCGCAACGATCTATGCGGTGCAACCGGTGGCGAACGCGCTCGCCCTGGACGGTCATTTTCTGGCGACGCGCTTGGAGGTCGTAGACGGCCATTTCACCGGTCGAGTGGATGAGCCGGCCTGCTTTGGCGCGGGCAAGGTGACCATGTCGCGGACCTATGCCGCGGATCACGGATTGGACCTGACGCGAAGTTTCTTCTACAGCGACAGCCATCACGATCTGCCTCTGTTGGAGGCGGTGGGGCATCCTGTCGCGGTCAATCCGAGCCGGAAGCTGACGCGCATCGCAGTGCAACGGGGGTGGCCCATCGAATACTTCCGTTGAGTATTATGTCATCTTTGCGCGGCAGTGAGCATGTTCACACTATAGATGTTATGTGAATTCTTGCCTTGCCCCCCCGTCGCGACTCGACATAACCCTGAAAGGGAAAGGCTGGCACAAGGGAGTCCCTCTTGCCTGTTCCGGCGCAATCCCGAAACAATGCTCGCGACGCCTGCAGGCCGCTTTGGTGACGCGCCTTACGGCAAACGTCCGCTATTTGTGTGATCATCCTGATGACCGCCGGCGTGCATTCTGACGAGCGTGCTGGCCTGCCCTGCAAGATGACCAACTGATCCATTATGTCAATTTGTACGCGTGAAGCATGAAGCCCGTTGACTTGAGCAGACGTCACCTTCTCGGTATCGCCATCGCGGCCGTTCTCCTGCTGGGGGCGACGTTCGCTGGCGGCTACGCCCTTGGCGATAACTGCGGCCAACGCACAGCGAGCGAGGCGTCCGGGTTTGCGCTGTTGTCGCAAGTGCGCGACCTGTTGAGCGATGAATTCATGGGAGAGGCGCCGCCGCCTCAAGCGCAGGCCTATGGCGCAATCCACGGCCTGGTCGGCAGCTACCGGGACCCCTACACGGTTTTCATAGAGCCGGCCCCGCGCAAAGTGGAGCGTGATGAGCTGCGCGGCTTTTTCGGCGGCATCGGCGCCTACATGCGCCGTGACGAGGTCGGTGACCTGACGCTGATCACCATGCGCGACCGGCCGGCCGCGCGCGTTGGTGTGCGTGACGGCGATGTGTTGCTGGCGGTGGATGGCGCAGCCATCACCCGTGCGATGACCGTCGAACAGGTGGTTGCGCTCGTTCGCGGCGATGTGGGAACCAAGGTCATCCTCACCCTGCGCCGCACGGGGCAGCCGGATGCGTTCACAATCGCAGTGGTGCGCGAACGCATCGAGACGCCTAGCGTGGAATGGCGCATGTTGGACGCCGCCAGCCGCATCGGCTATATCAGCATCCGGCTCTTCGGAGAGCGCACCGGGCAGGAACTCAAGGCTGGGCTGGCCGACCTGGCCGCGCAGGACGTTCAGAAGCTCGTGCTGGATTTGCGCGGCAACGGCGGCGGCCTGGTGGACGCCGCGGTCGAGACTACCAGCCAGTTTCTGCGCGAAGGAACCGTGCTGCGCGAGGTGCGCCGCGGCGGCCATGAGCGGTTCTACCCTGTCAAGTTCGTGGCCAGTCCGGCGCATGACTGGGAGATCATTCTGTTGGTGGACGCCGGCACGGCCAGCGCCTCAGAGATCGTGGCGGGTGCGTTGCGTGATCAGGGCGGCGCAGTTCTGGTCGGCGAGAAGACCTTCGGCAAAGGCTCGGTGCAGGAGGTCCACGAGCTTCCCGACGGCTCTTCCCTGCACGTGACAGTGGCGCGCTGGCTGACGTCAGATCGCCGCCAGATTGACAAGGCTGGCCTCCAGCCAGACATCGTCGTCGGCATCACGAGCGCAGATCGCGATGCTGGACGTGACCCCCAACTCGCGCGCGCAGTAGCGTGGCTGCAGGGCCAACGCTAGAGATGAGCGCATAGACAGGTGAGGAAGATGAGCAACAACGGGACGACCGCTTTCGTGAAGGTGTTCTTGGTGTTCGTCGCGGCTTCTATCTTGACATTGGCGGCTTTCGGCGTGGGCGTCAGTGTCGGCGTGCGCGCCGCCAGCCCGCCGGCCAGCTCTCGGCAGCTCCAGCCGGTTGTGACCGTCGAGTCGGCGCCCTTGCCCACTGTGACATTCATACCGACAGTCCCTGCGTCTATCCCTACGCCGGCCACGCCTCTGCCCACGCCCACCGAAGAGCCGATTGCGCCCACAATCAAGCCAGCTCCCACCGCGGGCAACTCCACCAAGAAGAGCGGCCCCAGCGGGCTAGATACGGCGCTATTCGAGGAGGTCTGGAAGCTTCTGCAAGAGCAGTTCTACGGCGAGCTGCCCGAGAGCAAAGAGGTCACCTACAACGCCATTCGCGGGTTGGTTGAACGGCTGGGCGACCAGAACACGGCCTTTGTGGATCCCAAACAGGCTGCCCTGTTCAATTCCGATATGCAGGGACAGTTCGAGGGGATCGGCGCGGGGGTCGAGCTCGCCGAGGGCGGCGGGGTGCGCATTCGCTATCTGTTCGCCGGTCAGCCTGCGGAGAAGTCCGGCGTACAAGTCGGCGATGTCATCATCGCGGTGGATGGCAAAGACATCACCAAGCTCAACCTCACCGAAGCGATCAGCCTGATTCGGGGTCCGAAGGACAGTCGCGTGGTGTTGACCATCCGTCGCGAGGGCCAACAGCCGCTCGATATCACCGTCACGCGGGCGCGCATCGAAATCCCGACCGTGACAACCAAGACGCTGGGAGAGGGCAAGATCGCACACATCGCCCTAAGCGAGTTCAGCAGCGTGGCGCCAGCGCGCCTGGCAGACGCGATGAAGGAGGCGCTGGCCGCCAAACCGGCCGGGCTGATCCTCGATCTGCGCGGTAATCCTGGCGGGCTGCTGGACAGCGCGGTGCGCATCGGGTCCTATTTCGTGCCCGAAGGCAACATCGTGATCGAGCGGACGAAGGATGGCAAGGAGCGCATCTTCCGCCGCCAGGGCAGTTTCCTGCTCGGCAAAACGCCGCTGGTAGTCCTCATAGATGCCGGCAGCGCCAGCGCATCGGAAATCGTGGCTGGCGCGATTCAGGATGTCGGATCGGGCGTTTTGATCGGCGAAAAGACATTCGGCAAGGGCTCGGTGCAGGTGCCCAACAACCTGAGCGATGGCTCGCAACTGCGCGTTACCATCGCGCGCTGGTTCACCCCCAAGAATCGCGGGATTCATGGCACGGGTCTGCAACCGGATATCGTTGTTCCGCTGACCAAAGAGGATGTGGCCGCCAAGCGCGATCCCCAATTGGATCGCGCGGTCGAATACCTGCTGAAAGGCAAGTGACGGTGACACGGCATAGCGGGGGCGAGCTCACACAGATCGCCAGCAATCGCAAGGCGCTGCATGACTACTTTATCGAGGATAGCTACGAAGCCGGCATTGCGCTTACGGGCACCGAGATCAAATCGGTACGCGCAGCGCGCGTCAACTTGCGCGACGGCTATGTGCAAATCCGCAAGGGCGAGGCGTGGCTGCTCAACGTGCACATATCCCCGTATGACTTCGGCAATCGAGAGAACCACGAGCCGCGCCGCGAGCGCAAGCTGCTGCTGCACGCACGTGAAATCCGCCGGCTACAAAGCAAAGTCGCGGAGCGGGGCTGGACCATCGTGCCGCTCCGCATGTATCTGAAAAACGGCCGGGCCAAGATCGAAATCGCGCTGGTGCGCGGCAAACGCCAATACGACAAACGCGATGCGGTGGCCGAACGCGACATGGACCGCGAACTGAGACGGGTGACCAAGGAGCAAGACTGGGATTGACATTTGCACTTATCGCATACGCGTGTTATACTGATGCGGTCTTGGGGATGACTGGTTTCGACGGGGCAAATAGGTCGTAAGCTGCAAGCCGAGGGGCTCCAACCTCGCAAAAAGGGAGCAAAACACAACAGCCAACACTGGCAAAGCGTTCACCTTCCCCTTCGCCCGCACCAACGCGATGGCGATGGCTGCGTAGGAGAGGGGTAAGGGAACAAACTGGTCGCCTCTGGCGACCACGGTGTCTTCGATGGGGCCAGGCGGCGTCGAGGAACATCGTCAGAGACCGTAAGGTGCGGCCCGCAGACGCCGATGAGCGGGCCTAAGCCAATCGGCTGGCCGGACTAGCGGACGGTGGTTACTGCTGGACCGTCCGGTGAGACTCAACATCAGTAACTAAGCTTGTAGACGCTTGCGGTCGTTTGTTTCGGACCCGGGTTCGACTCCCGGCATCTCCACTGCGTTTCGAAACCCGTTTTCATGCGAAAACGGGTTTCTTCTTGTGAACTCAGGAAGGATACATGGCTGCGAAACCAAAGGGACGGATCACTCTGCCCAAGGAGTTCCGCAAACCCCCCGCACCGGGCGCGCTCGGCCAGCTGCAAGAGGCCGTGCGCGCGCTTCGGCGCAGCAACTACGATCAGAGCATCGGTTTGGCTTTACAGGCGCTTAAAACAGCCAGAGACCCCGCCCATACCAGGGCGGCGAAGGATATCCTGGCTGAGTCCCATTTCCGCACCGCAGTCGCCGCTACCGACCCGACTCTGGCCCTGAAAGAACTGGACCAGGCTTTGACTCACACACCGGATGCGTCGCGTTTGCACTTTCACCGCGGCATCGCGTTGTGGCAGTTGGGCCGCCAGGCAGAGGCGGCCGAGGCCTGGCGTTTCACTGCCCAACGTGAAGCGAACCGGCCTGGCTTGGCATACTTCTGTCAGTTAGCTCGCCTGGCTGCGGGGGAGGTTTGGGACAGCGGCCGGCTGACGACGGCCGAGGCCAACACGTTGCGTGCGGCGGAGACGATCATTCGCAAGCGACCGCTGACCGAGCTCTCCGCTCTGTTGCAGCAGCCGCAGCTCGGCAAAGAACCGCGCATCTGGCAGGCGCTGGGGCAAATGCGGGCCGACCCGGCGAATGCGCCGGCCGATCTGTTGCTCGCCGCGGCTGCGAATACCACCCGCCGCCCGATCAGCCGCTATCTGCACTACTATCGCGGGGTCAGCGCCATGCGGCGCAGCGATGGGGATCAGGCCCGTATGGCATGGACCGCGGCCCAAACCGCCGGGATGGCGACGCCCTGGTCCGAAGACAACCTGGGCAGCCTTCTGCGCGCGCAGGTGACTAGCCTGGCAGAGAATGGCCGCTGGGCCGAGGTGGTGGAGCTGGCCGAGCGGCTCAGGGCCGAGGTCGCAGATAGCATCTTGCAGGAGACCATCGGCCTGGCGTATTTTCACCTGGGCTATGAAGCCGCCCAGGCCAATCAGTGGCAAACTGCGGTGGCACACTGGCGCAAGGCGAATGAGCATATGTCTACCCGCCAGTTGGCCCAAAACCTGGCTTTGGCGGAAGAAGCGTTGGAGAACTGGGGCCAGGCGGCTGAGGCCTGGCGCGCAATGGTGCGCCGGCGGCCGCGCAAGGCTGATCATCCCGACTTCTTGAGCGATGCCGAGGTCGCGGCTATCTGGGCTCATGCAGCCGAGTGCTATGCGCAGATAGACAACGTTGACGAGCAAATCGTCTGCCTGAAGACCGCGGCGGAATATGCGCCTGAAGACAGCAGCCTGCGGCTGAAGCTGGCGGATGCCATGCGCGGGGTCGAGCGTGACTGGGCGGCGGCTAATCAATTGGAGGCGCTGCTGGCCGCGGATCCCAACAACGTTGACGCGCTGCTGCGCCTGGCTGCCATCCAACACGAGTCGTGGAGCGGCGATCCCGCATCGTTGTGGCGCCGCGTGCTGGCGATTGATCCGACCAATGTGGAGGCGCGCGAGGGACTGGCGCAGGATTATCTGGCCAAGACCGGCGCATCTTTTGGCCAGACGTCTTCGCGGTTTTCATTCCTCGCGGCGTCATTCTTTGGCTCACCTGTCACGGGAGACCGAGTCAAGCTGCTGGAAGACGGCTTGAAGGAGCTGGGCGAGCACCCCAAGCTGTTGCTGGAGCTCGGACGGATTTGCGCGGAAAACAAGCAGCGACACGCACAGGCGCACAGCTATCTGCTGCGCGCGTTTCAGGCTGACCCAAACAGCACCAAGACTGTCGGGCCAGCCCTCCACGAGCTGCTACACGCCGGCGGGGGAGAGATGGTCGTGCAGTTGCTGCCCCAAGCGCGCCAGATGCCCGGCCTGCTGCCGGCCTTCTGGATGGATCAGGCCCGGATGGTGTTGGATTGCAAACTGGGTCAGACCTGGGCTGCACGCTTCTTCGACGAGGGGGTGAAGCTGGCCGAACTGAAGCGCAATTCGAGCACTCCGGCCAGTGTGCTGATTGAGGCCTTTGAGATGAGTCACGAGCATGGCGACAAGAATCTGGCCGAATGGTACGAGGAACGCATCCGCGATGAAGCCCCAGGCAGCGGCGCGCTCGACTACATTGCGGGCTACCGCCTCTATCACGAACAGCAAGACCTGGCGGGCGCCCTGCGGCTGATGCGCAAGGCGAAACAGACTGCGAACAAGGCCCACGACTCCGGCGTCGCCGCGCTGGCCGAGCAGGCCGAGGTGATGCTCTCCGCAGGTGGAACTGCCGGCCTGGGCAGATTGCTGGCGGGGTTGGGACGACAGGGGTTGCTGCCCGATTTCCTGGATGATTACGACGATGACGAGGAGGGTTGGTAATGTCCCCCAAACCGGCCGGCAAGGCCCCTAGGCCGAGCGACCCCTACGTGACGCTCGGCATAGATCGCCGGGCCAGCGACGCGGAGATCAAGCGCGCCTATTTCAGGTTGGTGCGCGAATACTCACCTGAGCACGCGCCGGAGAGATTTCAGGAAATCCGTGCAGCCTACGAGCGGCTGCGCACGCCGGAAGCGCGCAGCCAGGCTGATCTGTTTCTGATCCAGCCGCCGCCTGCGGCGCCCAGGCGCCGTATTCCGAAACTGGACCTGAATGTACACGAGGCGGACATCATCGCCCTGGCCTTCGAGTTGGGTCTGGCCGAGACCTCCGTTCACAGGGATTTCCATGAGCCAACCTTACCCACCCACTAGCGAAACCGAAACAGAGACGGTCAGCGTCCTGACCCCGGCGGCGCCTGATGGCGCCCAGGTATTGGGGCGCCTGGTGCGTCTGGCCACGCAAGCCGATCGCATTCAGGCGCAACTCGATGCTCTGTGGATCGAGTTTCAGGCCAGCAACGATCAGTTGTCCGCGCTTACGCGCTATTTCACTTCGGCCGATGCTGTGCGGCCGGTGGAGGCGCGCCTGGCTGAGCTGCTCACCCGCCAGGAAACGGCTGACCAGCAATTGGCTGATCTGACGCAGACCGTGACGAAGCTGACGCGCACGCAGTTCAAGGCTAACACGCTTGGCGAGTCCAAAGAGCAGCACGTGGCCGCGGCGCTGGCCGCTTTGCAAGAGATGGCGACTCGTCGGCAGCAAGCCCAGGAAGCGTACATTGCGCACGATGAGGCCCGGCTGGCCCAACTGCGCAGCGATGCGCGCAGCGAACTCGCGGCTGACTTTCTTCCGGCGCTCGATGGGCTAGAGCTGGCGCTTGAACACGGCCGCGCCTGGATCCAGCGCCGCCGGCAGCTCCAGGAGGAATCGACCCGTGCGGCCGCGCAGGCAGCCGCCGACGCCGAAGCGTCCGCACTTCAGGCGCGGCAGGCGCGATGGTTGCCAGGGTGGTTGCCAGGGTTGCCATGGTTGCTATCTTTCCAAAAGATGGCAACCATGGCAACCCTGGGCGTGTGGAGCAAGCTGCGACGCGCGCTGGTCGGCGAGCCGGCATCCGGCTTGCGGACCGCATCGGTGTCCAAAGATGGCAACTCTGGGCCCTTGAGCGATGATGCGACCGAGGCCGTCAGCGGCTGGCTGCAAGGTCTCGAGCTGGTGCGTGAACGTTTTGTCGCGCTGCTGGCAGCCGAAGGCATCCGGCAGATCGAGGCGCGGGGTCGCATCTTCGATCCAAGACTGCACCTGGCTGTTGCTGCCGAGATCCACGCCGATGTACCGGCTGGTCTGGTCGTCAGCGTCCAACGCAAGGGCTATCGCCAGCGCGAGCGCGTGATCCGCTATGCCGAGGTGACCGTGGCGCGTGCGCAGGGTTGCGATCCAGGGTTGCCATCTTTTGGAAAGATGGCAACCCTGGGCGAACCCTGGGCGGCCGAGCTCTCGGTTCCAACCGCGGTGATGCCGGCCGCACTCCGAACAGATTCATCTGATTTTCAGGAAGAAGAGGAACGCGAATGAACCACGAAGACCGGGTTATTGGGATTGACTTGGGCACGACCTACTCCGTGCTTGCTGTGATCGTTGACGGCGCGCCCAGGCTCGTCCCCGTCAAGAACGAACGCCTCCTGCCCTCAGTGGTAGGCGTTTCACCGCAAGGCGAGGTGATGGTGGGTTATCCAGCTCGCAACCAGTGGGTTGTTGCGCCAGAGCGCACCATCCGTTCGATCAAACGCAAGATGGGCAAAGGCGAGAACGTGACGATGGCGGGCCGGACTTATACGCCGCAGGAGATCTCAGCCTTCATCCTGCGCGAGATGATGGCCGCTGCCCGGGTTGCCCTGGGCCATCCGGTGACACGCGCTGTCATCACTGTGCCCGCTTACTTCAACGAAGTGCAGCGCCAGGCGACCCTGGAGGCTGGCGCGATTGCTGGTTTGACGGTGGAGCGCATCATCAACGAGCCGACCGCGTCTGCCTTGGCCTACGGCTACGGCCTGAGCAACGACGAACACTTGAAGGCGCTGGTATATGACCTGGGCGGCGGGACCTTCGATGTTTCGATCATTGAGTTGAATCAGGGCGTCGTGGACGTACTGGCTACTGCGGGCGACAACTATCTGGGCGGCGACGACTTCGATGAGCGTCTGGCTGGCATGATCGCCGACGAGTTCAGGGATGCGCATGGCATTGATTTACGCCAGAAGCACCAGGCCTGGGCGCGGCTCCAACGCGCCGCGGAAGAGGCCAAGATTGAGCTTTCCTCGATGCCTTATGCAACGGTCAATCTGGAGTACGTCGCCAATGATAAGAAAGGCAAGCCGTTGCACATTCGCCGCGAGGTGGAACGTGGTGAGTTTGTTGAGCTGATTGACGACTTGTTGCAGCGCACCCTGGCGAGCGTTGACAAGGCGCTGCAGGATGCTTCTTTGACCCCGCGTGACGTAGATCGGGTTTTGCTGGTGGGCGGCTCGACGCGCATTCCGGCCGTGTGGGACCTGATGGCTGAACGGATGGGCAAGGACCCGCATGGCGAGATCGACCCCGACGCCGCGGTGGCCCTGGGCGCTGCGGTGCAGGCTGGCATCATTGCGGGCGAGGAGATTGACGCGGTCCTGGTGGACGTGACGCCGTTTTCCCTCGGCATCGAGACCGTGCGCATGAGCTTCACCGGTCAGATGCAACAGGATGTCTTTGCCCGGCTGGTGCGCGGCAACACGACGATTCCGGTCAGCAAGAGCGAGGTCTTCACGACGATCTATCCCGGGCAGAAGGATATTCGCATCCGCGTCTACCAGGGTGAAAGCCAGATCGCCTCGCACAACACGCTGCTGGGCGAATTCATGGTGGAGGATCTCAAGTCGAACCGGCCCGATCGCCTGACCGATGTGACAGTCAATTTCGCCCTGGATGTCAACGGCATCCTGGATGTCAGTGTCCTGGAACGCAAGACCGGGAAGCTGGTTTCGGAGCGGCTCAAGGCCAACCGCCAGCGCCTTAGCCCGGAGCAGATTTCGGAGAGTCAGGCCAAACTGGCCGAAGTGTATGCTGCCCGTGACGAGGAAGAGGAAGTCGAGGCAGTGACGGCGTTCGATCCCGGCGTCTCGGCCCTGTTGGAACGCGCCAGCGGGGTTTTGGAACACACAGAGCTCGACGCCCAACTTGCTTCCGAGATCTCGGGCGTCATTGCAGACATCCACCGCGCGAATGCCGAGGATGACACCGATCGCATGGAAGAGCTATGCGATGAGCTGATTGACCTGATCATGGAAGCGGAAGAATAAGGGAGTACGCTGTGGCAGCGCCTGTGGAACACCCTCAACTCGCCCAGGAGAATCTGACCGTGAGCTTTGTCCAAGAACTTGAGACAGCCATCAAGCTGACGCGCGAGGCTGGGGCGATTATCAGGACGTTCTACCAGGTGCCGCCCACAGTGCGCTGGAAGGACCCGACCGAGCCGGTGACCGAGGCCGATCGCGCGGCCAACGCCTACCTGGTCAGCCAAATCCGGCAGGCTTTTCCCGATGACGGGATCCTGGCTGAAGAGTCGCAGGATGATCTGAGACGACTGGGCAAACCGCGCGTGTGGATGGTGGATCCTCTCGATGGCACAATGGAGTTCATAGCGCGCAACGGCGAATTCAGCATCATGGTCGGCCTGGCCGTGGACCATGACCCCGTCGTCGGCGTGGTCTATCAGCCCACTGACGATGTGCTGTACGCAGCGGCGCGCGGCTCTGGCGCGTTCATGGAGCTCTTTGGCGAACGACACCCCTTGCGCGTGTCGCGCGAAACGAGGATCAGCCGCTTTCGCCTGGTGGTTAGTCGCTCACATCGTTCTTCTCTGACAGACGCCATCACAGATCGGCTCAGCATCACCCGAGAACGCATCAGCGGCAGCGTGGGTTTGAAGATCGGTCTGATCGCGCGTGGGCAGGCCGATTTTTATGTCCATCCCAATCCGGGTACAAAGGAATGGGATACGTGTGCGCCGGATGTCATCGTACGCGAAGCCGGCGGCATGATGACCGATTGTTGGAGTCGGCCGTTGCGCTACAACCAGCCCGATGTCGTGCGGCGGTTCGGTCTCATGGCCAGCAATGGAACTCGCCATGCGCAGCTTTCTGAGATGATCGCCCTTGTGCTGGACGAGGCTGGCGTCGAACCTGACTTCGGATTCTGACCTGGAACGGAAGTGGGTTCCTGAATTACTCAACGGAAAGGAAGAGACTCATGGACAAGGTGCGCATCGGAGTCATTGGAGGCAGCGGCGTGTATGACATGGCGCAGTTGACGGACGTGCAGGCAGTACAGCTCGACACGCCGTTTGGCGCGCCCTCCGACGCCTATGTGGTCGGCAAGATCGGTGGAACAGCGGTCGCCTTCTTGCCGCGGCATGGGCGCGGCCATCGCATCAGCCCGACGCAGCTCAACAGCCGCGCCAACATCTTCGGTTTCAAGATGCTTGGCGTCGAATACCTGATCTCGATCAGCGCCTGCGGCAGCCTACAGCAGCAATTCAAGCCGGGCGACATCGTGGTCCCGGATCAGGTGTTCGACCGCACGCGACTGCGCAAGTTGAGCTTCTTCGATGACCCCGAGGCCGGCACGGGCGGCGTGGTAGTTCACGTCTCAGTCGCCGAGCCGTTTTGCGGCGTCCTGAGCGGCATTCTCGCCGATGCAGTCGCGGCGACCGGACACATCGTGCATCGCGGGGGAACGTTCGTCACGATCGAGGGACCGCGCTTCAGCACGAAGGCGGAGAGTCTCGCGTTCAAGCAACTCGGCTTTGCCATCGTCGGCATGACGGCCGTGCCAGAGGTTTTCCTGGCGCGCGAAGCCGGCATAAGCTACGCGACCATGGCGCACGTGACCGATTATGATGTGTGGCACGAGACCGAAGCCGCGGTGACGGTCGAAATGGTCGTCCGGCAGCTTCTCGCCAACGCGGAAGTGGCAAAGAGCGCCGTGGTCAATGCAGTGCAGGCGTTACGCGGCGCACCCCCCTCCCCTCACGCGGATGCCTTGCGTAATGCTATCCTAACGCACCAATCGGCCATCCCCTCCGATGTTAGCTCCAGGCTGTCGCCACTGATCGGCGCATACGTTTGACCTTCACGTGGCCGCCGGGAGGCAGAATTCGCTGGCGGCCACGCGCTTCGCATAGCGATTTTTGTTTTCTTGGCAGGAATTGCGAGCAGTTTAAAATTATAGCGTAATGACTACACGAAATACGAGCTAACCGCTACTTAGCCGCGCCTGCCAGCGCAGCGTCTATCGCCGCCTTAAATTGGTCATAAGGAACATCGCCCACCAGTTGCGCGCCGTTGACAAAGAAGGTCGGTGTGCCGGTCACGCGTTGCGCGCGACCTTGATCGGAATCGCGCAACACCCTGTCCATGTGCTGGCCGCTGTCCACACAGCGATTGAACACGGCCGCGTTGAGACCCAACTGCGCGCCATACTGCTTGAGGGCCGCCTTGCCGAAGGGATCGCGCACCACGCCCTGCTGCGCAAAAACGATGTCATGGTAGTCCCAGAAACGGCCCTGGTCTGCGGCGCATTCCGCAGCGTTCGAGGCATCGTCGGGTCCGGGGCTGCCCAGCCGGAGATGCTTGAACTCATACCGCACCAAACCGGTCGGTTCATACTCGGCGCGCAGCCGCATCCCTGTGCCGAGCGCAAAGGACTTGCAGTAGCTACACCCGAAATTCGAATACTCGACGATCTTGACCGGCGCCCCGGCAGGCCCCCATGCAGCGCCCTCGCCGATCTGACCTGAAGGCGTAGTAGACCGCTGCTGAGACTGCACCTGCAACACGATAACCCCGGCCACCACCAATACCACAGCCCCTACCACCACAGCAAGCAGCCAGGTGGGGCTGGCAGCTCTCCTCGACGCGGGCTTGCCCACCGGCTTTGACTGCCCCTTGCCAACCGGCCGAGGTTTCTTCGGCATCTGCGTGCGTTTTGCCATGCTCCTTGTCTCCTGTGACCATAGAATTCGGATCGTTCCCAGTATACCACAGGCCACAGAGGCGTCAATTGACAAACCCTCGCCTTTGCCGTATCATGGCTCGTTGTGATCAGCACAGTCCAAAGAAGAAGCCCTTCCAGAATCAGCATTGGCGGCGCTTTAGTGGGCCTGCTCGCCGCGGCGCTCTTCCTGGCGCGTGCGCCGCTATGGATCTCAACCGCTCTCATCGCTGGCGCGAGCCTGCTGGTCGTGATGGCCGTCGAACCGGCGTTCGGGCTGATCGTCATGGCGCTGGCCATCCCGTTTGGCCCGCTGTTCCCAATACCCGTGAGCGGCGTCAACGTCGTGGACTTGCTGGTCGTGATTACCATAGCGATGTGGCTGGCACGCGGCGTGGCGCAGCGAAATCTCTTCTTTCGCGCACCGCCCCTGACCTGGAGCACGTTGGCGTTTGTCTGGGTTTGCGGCTTGAGCCTGACGCAGGCCGTTTCCTGGCGTGAGGGACTGCCGGAATGGCTCAAGTGGGTGGAATATGCGGCGGTATATCTGGTCGCCGCGCAAATCCTCCTTTCTCGCCGCGCCTGGTGGGTGGTCGGCGGCTTGCTGATGGCCGGTGTTCTTGAAGCCGGGCTGGGCGTCTATCAGTTTCTGCGCCAGGTCGGTCCACAAGCCTTTGTGCTGCTGGATCGCTTCATGCGCGCCTATGGCACGTTTGCGCAACCCAATCCCTATGCCGGCTATCTCGGGTATCTGGCGCCCGTCGCGCTGAGCCTGGCCCTGTGCGGCGCCCTTCGCTGGCGGCAGCGGCGCCGCCCATCCGATCTGTGGATCGGCCTGGTCTGCACCGCGACAGCCGCGGCGTTGATCGTCGGCATCGGCGTGAGCTGGTCACGCGGAAGCTGGCTTGGACTGGCAGCCGCCTCCTTGCTCGTACTTGGACTGCACGCTCGCCGCGCGGCCGCGTCGCTGGTCGCAGGCTTCGCCCTGCTGGCGCTCGCGTTGCTCGTCTTCGGTGTGAGCTGGCTGCCGGAGGCCATCACCGCCAGGCTGGGCGATCTCGGCGCGTACATCGCCGGCCCTGACCCCGCGCACACCGAGATCACCGACGCCAATTTCGCCGTCCTTGAGCGGCTGGCGCATTGGCAGTCCGGGCTTCGGATGTTCACAGACCATCCCTGGTTGGGGGTGG
>Ga0194126_10001568_pt1 | contig 38200 bp, 27 predicted proteins | sample TA2KigC150mmetaG_FD_148641 | JGI IMG/M metagenome (GOLD analysis project Ga0194126, IMG submission 148641) | Freshwater microbial communities from Lake Tanganyika, Tanzania - TA2015035 Kigoma Deep Cast 150m | ecosystem: Environmental > Aquatic > Freshwater > Lake | place: Tanzania: Lake... | reverse complement strand
GAGGGCAAAATCGGGTATAATCGGCATGGTGGTCTCTCGTGTGCGAAAGGTTGTTGGTGGGCACCACAATCATCGCACATTTTGAGACCACTTTCAAGTTCACGTTACTGAATTCTGCAACACTCTCTCATGGCAGATACAACAAGAAAGTGAGTTTGTCATAGTTTTTTCCTCGTGTCATTGCGAGCGTTTTTCGCGAAGCAATCTCCAAATCGCGATTGGGGATTGCTTCGTCGCAAAAAACGCTCCTCGCAACCCTGGCACTTGCGTTCCCGCCAGGGCAAGTGTGACACTAGCGGCTCGGTCGCATATTCGCGTTGGTCGTGAACGGATTGCTCGCGGTGGAGGGCACTTGCATTCCGTCGTCCGCCGTGATCGCGCGGAAACCGCGCGCCAGGACGATGACGCTGTAGCGTCTGCCGCGCGGAATCGCGTCCTTGGTTTGGAACAAACCGTTCGCGTCGGAAACGCCATACGTGAGCACTTCGCTCGTCGTCACCTTGTCGTCTGCCGCCGCGTCGGTCGCGCTCAAGCCCGGCTTGATGACGAAAAATTGCGCGCCTTCGATTCCGCGTCCCGTGTCCGCGTTCTTGATGTACCCCTTGATGTAAACGAGATCGTCCGACGCGGTTTGCGGCGCGGAGGGCGCAGCGCCGGTTGTGCAGGCGACGAGTTCGACATCGTCAACGAAAAAACTGCTGACGTTGTTCTTGGGATTTTCCGACATAAAGAGAATCCGAATCGTTTTGCCCGCGAACTGCGACAGATCGAACGTCGCTTGCCGCCACTGATCATCACCTTGCGACGAAACGAATTTTTCGAGCGTCTTGATCACGTCGCCGCTCGAGTTCACGAGATTGGTCGCGAACTTGGCTTCGCTCGCGAACAAGCCCAAGAGTCCTTTCGTTTCATAGTGCATCAAGCGCCAGTACGCCAGCGTGACGCGCGTCGCGTTTGCAGGAACGCGAATTTCTTGATAGATGTACTGGAGCGGCTCTTCGTCCGTGCCGCCGAGCCACGCGCTGCGCGCGCCGGTGTGCGGCAGTTCCGTGTCAATGATCGCCGAGTGCGCGGTGTTCACTTCGACCCAACCCGCCTCTGCGTTTTCGAATGTGCCGTTGACGACCAGGTTCGTGCAACCCGATGGAAGTTGTTGCGTCGGCGGTGGCGGCGCGGCGGGACCGCGTTGCTGCGGCTGCGTCGGCGTAGTCGGCATCTGGGTTGTGCCGCCCGCGTCGATCCCGACTTGCGCGAACGCGTCGCGCACCGCGTTCGCGTCACTCGCGCCGTACAATTCTTGCGCCGCGCGAATCGTCGCGCGCGCGGCATCGCCAAAATCGGAATCGGGTGTGAGGTACTGCGTCAGCGTGCGATAGTAAATCTGCTCCATCTTCTCGCGCCCCAACGCCTGCGCGACCAAGAACGCCGCGCGATTCGGGATGCCGCTGTTGATGTGCACGCCGCCGTTGTCCGAGCGGCGCGAATTTGCCAGGCGCGCAAACTCGCGCATATGCCCCGGCTGACCGACTCCACCCAGCGGATTGCGCGCGTCATATTTGCCGCCGAGCGTCGGGTCTTCCAGACTGCGTAAATAGCGCACAGGGTACGGCGGCGACTTGACCACCTCTTCGCCGACCGTCCAATTCGCGCGATCGATCAGCGCGCCAAAAATATCCGAGTACGCTTCGTTCAGCGCGCCCGATTGTCCCTGGTAAATCAGGTTCGCCGTCGCGTCGGTGATGCCGTGCGTGAATTCGTGCGCGACGACGTCGAGCGCGTACGCGAGCGGCTTGAAGATTTTCCCGCCGTCGCCATAAATCATCTGTTGACGTTCGCCGATCCACGCCGCGTTTTCCGCGTCCTCCGGATCGTTGCCGTAATGCACCGTCGAGACCAGCGCCAAGCCGCGCCCGTCAATGCTGTCGCGCTTGAACGTGTTGAAGAAATAGTCGTACACTTTGCCCGCGTTATCGTGCGCCGCTTGCGCGATCGCATCGTTGCGCGCGCGCTCGCCTTCTTCGATCACCAAGCGACCCGGGATCGTCGCGCGATTGTCGGCGGTGTACGTGCGCCGCACTTTGGCATTGTTCACCGCGTCGAAGCGATGCGTGACGATAGGACGCCGCGCGTTCACAAAATAGTACCACTGCCCCAGCGGCGAATCGGTGAGGATCGTAATGTGCCACGTCAGCGTCGCTTTGCCGATCTCGTCCACGTAGATCATCAAGCGCGTTTTATCGCGCAAGAGTTCGACGACAACGCGCGCGCGTTCGGCATCGGTCAATTGTTCGCTCATCAAATCATCGAGCACGATCCGTTCGGCGTCGTCAGGCGCGATGGTCGGTTGTGTTGCGACGTTGATCTCCGGCGCGAATTGTCCGTTCACCGCGACGATGTTTTCGCGCGCGTCGAGATGCACGACGAGTTGCTTGCCGAACACGGGCACGCCGTTGTGCATCTGCGCCATTCGCACGTGCGCGTAACCGAGTTGCGAATCGGGTTCGACGCGCAAGATGCTGAATTGATCGCTCGCGCTTTTCAATCGGAACAAGGTACGATTCTCGTCGAGAAAACCACGCGCAATCGCGGCAGGGTTGCCGCGTTCCGCCGCGCTGGGCGTGTACGGCAGCGCGGTAGTCGCGTCCTTGCTCACGATAAAGCTGGGAACGCCGGTGCGCGCGTCCCAGTGCGCGTCGAGTCCGCCGCGCGCGCGCGCCTGCAAACCCAAGAACGCGGCGCGCGATCCGAATTCTTCGCTGCGCGCCATCGTCACGCCGACGACGAGCGCGGCGAGAACGGCGACGATCAAAATTCCAACAAGATATTTTTTGCGTTGATGCGGCATAAACAAATTCTCCAATCCTCGTCTCACTGATCCGATTATAACTCTAATTTTGCGCGCGGGCAAGCCACCGTCGATCCGGAGGTAGGCGTCAAAGCTTTGCGCGGTTTCGTTGCGTGCGCCCGCCGTCGAATGAATTCGACGTCTCAATGAGGTGAAAACACGGTAAAACGTGTTGGGCGCGACCCGCCAATCCGATTTATCGGATTTCCATCTGCGTTAGCGGTCGGACACGCGCACAAAACTATGACGGACACCCTCGATCTGGGTTATCGCACATTCCGCACCAGAAAGTCGGGGCTGCCGCAACTGCGCGCGGCGCGGCTCTGAATCTCGGAGCTACACGCGAGCGGTTTGCCCTCCTGCGAGAAACAAACGAACAGTTCTTGAAGAAAGCGTCCGGAACCAGAGCAATAAATCGCGAGCGACGACTCGCCAAGACCTGGGTTGACCGCGCCAAATTCTTGCTTGAGCCGCGCCGCCGTCACGCGAAACGGCTGCTCCGGCGCGCGGTACGCATCGGGAATGATCACCGCCTCTTTCAAGCGTTTCGACATCGCCAAATATTGTTCCGGCGTCAAACCGGTACACGTTCCATGTTTTTCCCACTCGTGATCGTACAATTTGGAATTGGGATAGAGCGCGGGAAATTTCGCCTTGATGTCGTTTGGCATTTTCGCCGTGGAACAATTGCTGGGATAGCCACGATTGTATTGGGGCCACAAGCCGTGCAACACAAAACCAAGTTTCCTGCCGATGCTACATTGCTGCGCGTCGTTCGCGCCATCCGTCGCGCAATAATCCGGCGACCACGAGAGCGCCACGACGTAGAAATCGAATTGTCCGGGCTGACCGCTCGTCGGAATATCCAATTCGGAATTCTGCGCCGGTGGCTTGGACGGATTCGGTTCCAGGTTCAATCCGCCTTGATAGTATTGATACGTAACTACTCAGCCCATGCAACTTTTTAGTGGCGTCGAGATGACTCGACCACAATATACAGTGGTGCCACTTCTGAAGTTCTTGAGCAACTATGGCAACGACCACAACATCTAGTAGCCAAGCGCGTGACGGCTACTAAAAAAACGGGCAGGCTGAGTAGTTACATTGATACACAAAAACGCCGATGATGATCACGAGAATCAAAATTGACGTGGGCGTTAATTTTGTTCTGTTCATTTCAATCCTTTCGCTCCGTCATCGCGTTGACCACCGCACGCAAATGCTCGCGCCACCTGGGATCGCCGTCGAAAGCCAGCCACGCGCGATCGCGCGACACGCGCACGCGGTCTTTGAAGCGCGATTGCAAGCGCGCGGTGAGCGCGGCATCCGCGCGTCCCAGTCTAATCACAATGCGTCCTTCTTCGGTGGTGATCGAAACGATGTGCGCGGCGATTGCCGCGACTTTGATCCGCAACAGGTAGAGCAGGTTTTCGATTTGCTCCGGCGGCTTGCCAAACCGATCCACCAATTCTTGCGCGATTTCGTCCACTTGCGCGGCGGTCGTAATGTCCGCCAGCCGCCGATACAACCGCAAGCGCAAACCCGAATCCGGCACGTACTCTTCCGGGATTTGCGCGGGCAATGGCAAATCAATAATCGGCGCAAAACCTAATCCGCCTTTCGCCCTCTCGCTTCCCTTGTCCCTTGTCACCTGTCCCTTTTTCATTTCGACTGCGCTCGCGAGTAACCGACAATACAAATCGAACCCGACCGCCACGATGTGCCCCGATTGCTGCGCGCCGAGAATTTCGCCCGCGCCGCGAATTTCGAGATCGCGCATCGCGATTTGAAATCCTGCGCCCAGTTCGCTCGCTTCGGCGATGGCTTGCAGGCGGTCGTGCGCTTCCGCGCTGAGCGGATGGTTCTTCTCGTGCAAAAAGTACGCGTACGCGCGCGCCGCGCTCCGCCCAACGCGCCCGCGCAACTGGTACAACTGCGCCAGTCCGAACTTGTCCGCGTGCGCGACGACGAGCGTGTTCGCGTTCGGAATGTCAATCCCGCTTTCGATGATCGTCGTGCAGACGAGCACGTCGTACTTGCCCGTCGCAAAATCCGCCATCACCGCTTCGAGTTGCGCCTCGTTCATTTGCCCGTGACCGATCACGATGTTCGCTTCCGGCACGAGTTTCCGCAACTGATCCGCGACGATGTGAATGCCGCGCACGCGGTTGTGCACGTAAAAGACTTGCCCGCCGCGATCCAGTTCGCGCAGAATCGCGTCGCGCACGAGTCGCTCGTCGTACTCGGCGACGTACGTGCGAATCGGCAGGCGATCTTCCGGCGGCGTCTCAATCGTGGACATATCGCGCGCGCCGGAGAGCGACAAGTAAAGCGTGCGCGGAATTGGCGTCGCAGTGAGCGTCAGCACGTCAACCTGCTGGCGCAACTGTTTCAATTTTTCTTTGTGAACGACGCCGAAGCGTTGCTCTTCGTCAATGATCAGCAAACCCAGGTCTTTGAACTGCACGTCATCGGAAAGCAAACGATGCGTCCCGATCACAATGTCTACTGTGCCCGCTTGAATTTTTTCGACGATCTCGCGCTGCTCTCTGTCGGATCGAAACCGCGACAACATTTCGACGGTCAACGGAAATGGCGCGAGGCGTTCGCTGAACGTGTTGAAATGTTGTTGCGCCAACACAGTCGTCGGCACGAGAATCGCGATTTGCTTGCCATCGTTCGCGGCTTTGAACGCGGCGCGCAGCGCGACTTCGGTTTTGCCGTACCCCACATCGCCGACGATCAAACGATCCATCGGGCGCGCGCGCTCCATATCCACTTTCACTTCGTCAATCGCGCGCAACTGATCGTCCGTTTCGACGTACGCGAACGACGCTTCGAGTTCGTTCTGCCATTGATTGTCCGGCGCGAACGCGTGTCCTGATACAACTTCGCGCGCGGCGTACAGTTCGAGCAAATCGTCCGCGATGTCTTCAACCGCTTTGCGCGTGCGCTCTTTGACTTGCGTCCATTCCGCCGTACCCAGCCGACTCAACGTCGGCGCGCGCCCGCCGGGCGCGACGTAGCGACTCAGCCGATCAATCTGATGCACCGGGACATAAAGCGTATCGCCGCGCAGATATTCGATTTGCAGAAATTCGCGCTCGGGTCCATTGAGCGCAAAGCGCGTCAAGCCGCGAAAGATTCCGATGCCGTGATCGACGTGGACGATGTAATCGCCGATCGCGAGATCGGAGAAGAATGCTTCCGGCGACGCGGCGCGCGTCTTGGCGACGCGGCGCGGTTTGGGGCGCGACCAGCCGAAGAGTTCGGCGTCGGTTAAAAGTTCAAAGTTCAAGGTTCGAGGTTCAAGGTTCAAGGTTGGAGGTTCGTTTAACTTTGAACTTTGAACTTGCAACTTGAAACCTTCAGCCAGCGCGCCTTGCACCAACACAATGTGCTTCGGCTCTGGAATTTTCGCAATGTGATCCGTCGGCTTGACGAAGAAATCGCGCTCGCGCAAAAGTTCGGAGAGGCGCGCGGCTTGACGCGTGACGACGACGACGCGCGCGTTTTCTTCGCGCAGTCTGAACAACTCGTCCATCACCTTGCGGAGTTGACCGCCGTAGCGCGGTCCGGGAGTGAACGGCAGTTGGATCGCTTCGCCGGGCGTCGCGTAATCCAGGAGCAACCGTTTGCGCGACAACATTCGCTCGCGCAGCGCGTTCCAGGGAAAGTACGGCAGCGCGACGTTCGCCGGCAATTCGCGCCGCGCTTCCAAATCGCCGCGCACATCTTCGGCTTGAAATTCGAGCGACTGCGCGTTCGCTTCGACTTCCGCCCAATCTTCGACGACGAGCAGACCTTGTTCCGGCAAGTGATCGACCAGCGATGCCGGATTTGGATAAAAATATTGCAGATAAAATTCGATGCCGTGAAATCGTCTGCCCTCGTCAAGCGCGTCGCGATCGCGCTTGAAACCCGATTCGGCAATCGGATGGCAGGTAGACAAATCCCAGGTGGCAATTTTTTGCGCGACGTCCCGTCCGCGCCCTGGGAGCGCTTCGCTCGCGGGCGTCAGCATCACGGCTTTGAGTTCTTGCGCGGAACGCTGTGTTGCCGGATCGAACGCGCGGATCGAATTGATTTCATCACCGACAAACTCGATACGGACGGGTTGCGGACTCGCCGGGATCCACACATCGAGGATGCCGCCGCGCCGACTGAACGCGCCGGGTGATTCGACGACTGCTTGGTACTCGTAACCGAGCGCGACGAGCGCGGACAAGAGTTCGGTGAGATTCACATTTTCACCGCGCCGCAGCGCGCGCATCCCCGCGACGAAATCGGCGGGTGGCACAGTTCTTTGCATCACCGCGCGAATCGTCGTGACGATGATCGGCGCGGGGTTGCCTGCCAGCGCGGCAAGCGCGGACAAGCGCGCGGCAATCGTCTCCGCGCTCCAGGGGATTCGTTCGTAGAACAGCGGATCGGGTTCGGGGAAGTCGAACACTCCTGTCATTGCGAGGAGCGTTTTTCCCGCAAGGGGGGCTGCGCTCTGCGACGAAGCAATCTCCGAGTTGCTTGGGGATTGCTTCGCCGCTTCGCGGCTCGCAATGACAGGTGACACCCACGCGTTGAGTTCGCTTGCGATCTGTTTGGCGCGCTCACTCCGCGCGGTCAGCACGACAATCGGCGCGAACAACGCGCGCGACAACGCGGCAAGCATCGGCGCGCGCGCGGATTCGATCACGTCGGCGGTAATAGTCGCCTGGTCGCGTAGTCGCGTCGTCAAATGCTTGAACGCGTCAAGTTGTTCGATTAAAGGGAGAAGTCCAGATAAATTCATCGCAAGGCAAAAGGCAAAAGTCAAAAGTCAAAAGTCAAAAGTCGTGCGGGGACAGAATTCACTTTTAACTTTTGCCTTTTTACTTTTTAGTTGAAACGGTTCATCGCCGCGTCAATCCCGTCACGCAACCACATCTCAATCGCTTCTCCCGCGCGCGCGAACGTTTCGTCCATCAACGCGCGTTCGTCGTGATCGAATGTGCCGAGGACGTGATCGATATCCGCGTCCGGATTCGGTCTGCCGATGCCAACGCGCAAACGCGCAAAGTCGGACGCGCCGACGCGCGCGATGATTGATTCCATCCCGTGATGTCCGCCCGCGCTGCCCTTGGGGCGCAAGCGCATTTTGCCGAGTGGCAGATCGAGATCATCGTAGACGACGAGCAAATCGGCGGGCGCGATTTTGTAGAACGCGAAGAGTTTGCCGACGGCGTCGCCGGACAAGTTCATAAACGTCTGCGGCTTGGCGATCAGTACGCGCGCGCCGGCGATGCTGCCTTCCGCGATTTCCGCGTTGAAGCGTTTGCGCGCAAAGCGTAACCCGTGCGCGTGCGCGAATCGCTCGGCGATGATAAAACCGACGTTGTGACGACTGCGCGCGTAACGCGTGCCCGGATTGCCGAGACCGACGATCAATTTGATGTTGGTCGGCGCGGTTGCCGCGCCGTGACGGAGGAGCCAACGAAGAGATGGCATTTTTCGATTTCGGATTTCAGATTTAGGATTTTCGATTTTGGATTTGCCGCGCTGGATCACAGAATTTGTTTTGGCGCATTTGGCATGTTTGGCAAGCGATAGCCGCAAAACTCACAATGTTTGAGTTTACCACCACTTGGCTAATCTGGCAAACGCGACGGAAAATCGCGCAGATTGACACAAAGCGGCACCGTGCTATAATGGCGACACTGTTTTCACAGGAGGCAGAAACTCCGTGTCGGCAAAAGATTTTTTGAAAAAACTTTCCGAAGCGCACGGCGTCTCGGGTTATGAACACGCGATCCGCGAAATGGTGATCGCCGAATTCAAACCCTACGCCGATGAAATTTCCGTCACGCCGATGGGTAGCGTCATCGCGCTCAAGCGCGGCGCGGGTCCTTCGATGAGGTCTACCCTGAGCAGAGCCGAAGGGCTCAGGACGGGCAAAGTCCTGATCGAAGGGCATATGGACGAGATCGGCTTGATGGTGACGGAGATCGAACAAGGATTCCTCCGCTTCACCCAGGTCGGCGGATTCGACGTGCGCGTATTGCCATCGCAAGAAGTGATCGTGCACGGCAAGCAGAAACTGCGCGGCATCATCGGCGCACGTCCGCCGCACGTCCTCACCGCCGACGAGCGCGAGAAGGTAATCCCGATGAGCGATCTCTGGATTGACGTCGGCTTGCCGGAAGCGCGCGTGCGCGAACTGGTGCAGGTCGGCGATTGGATCACCTACGCGCGCGACGTGATCGATCTGAAAAACAATTTGGTCGCGGGCAAATCGCTCGACGATCGCGCCGCCGTGGTGTCCGTCGTCGAAGCGCTCAAGTCGCTCGCGACGATGAAGCATACCTGGGATGTCTACGCCGTTGCGAACGTGCAAGAAGAAGTCGGCTTGAAAGGCGCGCAGACATCGGCGTTCCGGATCAATCCCGATGTCGCGATCGCGCTGGACGTGAGCCACGCCGAACAACCGAACACGCCGGAGATTGGCACCGTGCCGCTCGGCGGCGGAATGGGCATCGCGATCGGACCTAACATTCATCCACTCGTCTACGAAAAACTGACTGAAGTTGCCAAAGCAAACGAGATCGCGTTCAAGGTTCTCGCGGAAGCCGGCGCGACCGGCACCGACGCGTGGGCGATGCAAGTGGTGCGCGAAGGGATTCCGACCGGGCTGATTGACATTCCGTTGCGCTATATGCACACGTCGGTCGAAACGATCAGCATCACCGATGTCGAACGGATCGGACGCTTGCTCGCGCTCTTCTGCGCGTCGCTCGACGACAAGTTCATCAAGCAGTTGCGCGGGGAAACGGAAGAAGCAACGCGAAAGAGCGCGAAAGAAACGCGAAAGAACGCGAAGAAAAAATAATCGTGGAATGTCATTGCGAGCGTTTTCTGCAAAGCAATCTCCAAATCGCGAATTGGGGATTGCTTCGTCGGCACAAACCGCCTCCTCGCAATGACAATGGGAATATACTATGCTCCTAGAAAAACTCTCCAACGCGCGCGGCGTTTCCGGCAACGAAGGCGAAGTGCGCGAGATTTTGATCGACGCGGTCAAAGACCACGTGGACGAGTACCGCGTGGACACGCTCGGCAATCTGATCGCGCGCAAAAAAGCCAAAGGCGCGCGCGCGCGCAAGCCGCTCCGCGTGATGCTCGCCGCGCATATGGACGAAATCGGTCTGATGATCACGCATCACGATTCAAACGGTTACTTGCGCTTCGATCCGGTCGGCGGAATTGACGCGCGCGTGTTGTTGAGCAAGACGGTGCTGATCGGCAAAGACAAAGTGCCGGGCGTCATCGGCGTCAAGCCGATTCATTTGCTCAAAGCGAGCGAACGTCAGCAAGTACTCGAAACAGACGCGTTGACGATTGACATTGGCGCGAAATCGAAAGAGGACGCGCAGGGCTTGGTCAAGATCGGCGATTACGCGACATTTGCGACGACATTCAGTTCCATCGGGACGGATTGCGTCAAAGGCAAAGCGCTCGACGATCGCGCCGGGTGCGCCGCGCTCGTCGAAATTCTGAAACGCGATTATCCGTTCGATCTCTACGGCGTTTTCACCGCGCAGGAAGAAGTCGGCGCGCGCGGCGCGCGCGTGGCGGCATACGCGATCGAGCCGACGTACGCGTTCGCGCTCGAAGGTACCGTGTGCGACGACTCGCCGAAGAAAAAAGATGTGTCACCGGTGACGCGCGTCGGCGGCGGTCCCGCGATCACGTTCGCGGATAATTCGTTGCTCTCGGATCGCCGCTTGGTGGATTTGCTCGTCGAGACGGCGCGCGAAAATAAAATTCCGTACCAATTCAAACAAGCCGTCGCGGGCGGCACCGACGCGGGACGCATCACGCTCGTCAAAGAAGGCGTGCCCTCCGTCGCCGTCGCCGTGCCGACGCGTTATATTCATTCGCCGGTCAGTTTGCTGAGCAAACGCGATTTCGAAAATCTGATCGCGTTGATGATCAAGGCGCTACCAAAAGTCGCAAAGATTTAGACCGATGACAGACGACCGATGACCGAAATTTCCGTCGTCTGTCGTCCGTCCTTCGTCGAGGAGTTTAACAATGGCTACCGCAAAAAAGGCAACTCATTTTCCGTTGCTCGATAACGACGATCCCCAATCGAGTGGGATGCATCCGTTGAAGGCGCTGACCAAGCGCATCACCGAAGCGTACGGACCGTCGGGATACGAACAAGGCGTGCGCGAATTGATCCGCGACGAGATCAAGGGCTTCGCGGATGAGGTGCGCGTGGACGCGCTCGGCAATTTGATCGCGCGCAAAAAAGGGACGGGACCGACGCCGCGCAAAAAAGTGATGCTCGCCGCGCATATGGACGAAATCGGCGTGATCGTCACGCACATTGACGAGAAAGGTTTCGCGCGCTTTGCGCCGATTGGCGGCGTGTATCCGCTGACGCTTTTTGGGCAACGCTGCCGCTTTGCGAACGGCGTCGTCGGCGTGTTCGGGCGCGAGATAAAAGATTCGACCGCGACCGAAGTGACGCTGAACAAATTGTTCATTGACGTCGGCGCGACGAGCAAGGACGATGCGCCGGTCGGCGTCGGCGATCCTGCCGGGTTCTGGCGCGATTTTTCCGATCTTGGAAATCGCATCGTCTCCAAAGCGATGGATGATCGAATCGGCTGCGTCGTTTTGATCGAAGTGTTGAAGCAGTTGAAGAAATCGCCGCACGATGTCTATTTCGTTTTCACCGTGCAGGAAGAAGTCGGCTTGCGCGGCGCGACGACCTCGGCGTATGGCGTGCAACCCGATCTCGCGATCGCGGTGGATGTGACCGGCACCGGCGATACGCCGGAAGCGAACACGATGGCGGTGCAACTCGGCAAAGGTCCCGCGATCAAAGTGAAAGACGCGGGAATGCTCGCACATCCGGCAGTGAAAAATTTGCTTGCCGAAACCGCGAAGGAAGCGAAAATTCCGTACCAGTTCGAAGTGCTGACTGGCGGCACGACGGACGCGATGGCGATGCAGACGACGCGCGAAGGCGTGCCTGCCGGTTGTCTCTCGGTGCCGACGCGTTACGTTCACACGCCATCCGAGATGATTGATTTCAACGATTTGCAAAACTCGATCAAGTTGTTGGTCGCGGTGCTGGGGAAGCAGATCAAGTTGGATTAGTGCGACAGCGCAGTGATACGAAAGTGAACACCCGCTGACTGCCGTGTGCGGCAATGTCAGCGGGTGTTTTTTGGGAATGGGTTGCTGGAGTTCAGTCGAGTGTTGCAACTGGGATCAGATAATCGTCAATCCGCAGTTCGTCGTTGATCGCGCACTTGTCCGGATCCCACACGATCATTTTGCGATCTCGGCTGATCTCGTATTTTTCGCGTTCGGCAGGTTCGGCATTATCTAGCGTCGGAATCCACGCCAACGGAATAGCAAGAATCCGCCCATCGATCAACTCGATGCGGATGTAATCGCGCTCAAATTGGACGCGATGAATCAATGCCTCGCGCGGAAAAGTGTACGCCGAAGCGGGGTACGGAATGTCGTACCAACGGGTGGTTTGTTCGATCGGTTCAATGTGCTTTACGTTTGTGAGCATTCCACGCCTCCATGATCCGCCCAAGATTCTGTTTGATGATTTGCAGTGACTGATTCAACTCGGTACGGCTCAACGTGCGCCCTTCGCGGGCTATTTCGATTTGCGGCTCCAACCAAATTTTGGCATCGTTCGCATCGTTTTGCGATCCTTTGCCGACATGAATGCTCGCCCGATGTTCCCATAGAACATCGTGGCTATGAAACCAAAAAACCAATTCGCCTTCTTTGAATACGCGAGGACTCATCGATTATTCTCACTGTTGTTCCAATTCTACAATAGAATCCTTGCTCGGTCAAGAACGCAGCAAGCATTTTATAATGCAACTATCGAAACGATCCCCCGACTCCCGTCCACTTCCACCACCTCCCCTTCTCGAATCTCTGCGACGATGTTCGCGGTTCCCGCGACGGCTGGAAGACGATACTCGCGCGCGATGACCGCGCTGTGCGACAACACGCCGCCGCGTTCGACGACGAGTCCCGCTAGCCGCGCGAAAACCGGCGTCCACGCGGGATCAGTTGCCGGCGCGATCAGCACATCGCCGGGCTGAACGCGCGCCAATTCCTCCGCCGATTGGACGACGCGCGCGACGCCGCGCGCAACGCCGGGGCTGATCGCGCGTCCGCGCCATTGCGACGGGCGGGATAACCCCGCCCCGACATTTTTCAACGGCACATCGCCGCGCAAAAACGGCGGGTACGCTTCGGTGGGCGACTGCGCGTACTCGCGCTGGTACGCACGCCATTCATCTTGCCGCGCGGTGATCGCGCGCGCGAATTCTGTCTTGTGTAACCTCACGTCGAAATACGCGACGAGTTCGCTATGTGTCGCGTAAAAGACCGCGTCGCGCGTTGCAATCACGTCATCGCGCACCAAACGATCCGCGAGCAGCAAGTACAATCGTCGCGCGAGCGCAAGCGATTTTTGCCAGTAGTAACGTTGGTCTTCGCGCAGCGCGAGATAGTGACGCGCAAGCGAGAGAACTTGATTGAAAATCACTTGTTTGTGAAAAGATGAAAGATGAAAGATGAAAGATGAAACGTCATTATCGGTCGGCGGTCGGCGGTCGGCAGTCGTCTGCAACAACCGCGTGATTTGCTCCGGCGCTTCCGCAAACGTCGGCACCGCAATGTCGAGCGAGAACGAGCGATGTCCGTGTTCAGCAAGAAACGCGACTAGTTTGTCACTCTGAGCGCAGCGAAGAGTCTCTCCATGTTCTTTGCGAGATGTTTCGCTTCGCTCAACATGACAAACGCCGGCCAATTCGCGCAACGCCGCGTCCACTTCCAGCGTCTTGTTCGGCACATCGGCGACGAGCCGCGCCGCGATCTCGTTCGCGTGTTCGCGATCGATCCACGCGGCGATCAGTCGCTTGAGCAAACCGAACGCGAGATCGGCGTCGCTCAAACTCCAGCGATGAATTCGCAAGACGCCGCGATGCAAATTTTCCGCCGCGCGCAGCGCATCGAAAATCGCGCGCGCGTCGTCACGCGACAGCGCGTCCACGCGCGCGCGTAACGCGGCGATGCCCGCGTTATGCTCGCGCGTATAGCGCGCCCAGTGACGATAGTTGTGCAGCGGCGAGACGTTGAACGGATCGGCGAGAAACGCGCGGAGCAGCGAAACGATCACGCGCGGCGCGTCGCGCCAGCGCGGGTACGGCGCGTGTTTGCGAAGCGCGCTGTCGCCATCGGGAAAATAGCGGGACGCGTCTTCGGGCAAAATGGAATCGGGAAAAATCTTGTAGAAGATTTGGAACGCGCGCGCGTTTGCGTACGGATGCCCATGCCACAAGCGCGTCAACGGGATCGTCTCGGCAGCGGGGTAACCCAGACAGCGCAACGGATCGCGCAGCGCGAGTTCCTCGATGAACGGCGCGAGGTGCGACCAACCGAGCGGCGAAATCGGCGCGGGCAAGCGTTCGTTGATGAAACCACTCGTCCAGAGAATTTCGTTTTCCATCGCGTCGCATTATACGCCGCGATTCTTGTTTGACAAACGCGCCACAAGAATCTATAATGCCAATGAACCAATCGCCCAATAAACCAATGAGCCAAATCAAGTCGCGTTTGGCTTATTGGCACATTGGTTCATTGGCTCATTGTTTCCGGGCGAATAGCTCAGCTGGTAGAGCGCTTGCTTTACACGCAAGATGTCACGGGTTCGAGTCCTGTTTCGCCCACCATTAGATACTTGCTCGCATGAGGCACAGATGACTAGCCGCAGAGCGAAGAATAAACACGTCGAAAAAAATCACGCGCGATCAACTCTCTCCGCGAATCACGAGGAGGATGATCCGATGACGAAAGACCTGACCAAGTATGTGACGACGCGCCAGGCGGCGGAGATGCTGGGCGTGGTTACAGATCATGTTTACCGGCTGATCGAAGGCGAGAAACTGAGAAGCATACGGCTGGGGCACGAGTGGCTAATCTATGTGCCATCCATCGAGAAATACCAGCAAACCAAATCAAAGCGCGGACGGCCACCATCCGGATCACCCCGGCAAGTAGAAACAAACAACGGGCAAAGTTGAAACGCAACTTTGCCCGTGTTGTTTTTCTTCACGAATAGGGTTCTCAGTCCCCCAGCGCTTTGATCAATGCCTCCTTCACATCCGCATAAAACAAGATGCTGATTTTCATCGCCATTTCATCGCTCAGTTCATTCAGTTGCCGGCGTGCCGAGATGGGGATCAGGAGGGTTGTCGCACCTTTCTCAATCGCGTGTTCGGCGACGCTCACGGCGTTGGGAACAGGGTCGAGTCCTCCGCCGAGATTCAACCCACCGACTACGACCAGCCCGCCCTTCAAACTCTTGGCGAGAAGCGCGCCGCATAACGCGAGCAGTGCCGGCAATCCCAGGAACGCTCCATTCTTTGCCGTATCAAACGCGCGTAACTGAACAGTGAACTCGTGCTCGCGTGGGTCTCGATCCCCTACCAAATCCTTGGCACGCGTCAGCAAATTCTGTTCGCCGTACTTTATGCTTTCTTTGAATGGACCGGGCACCGGGACGTTGATGATCGTCACACCCGAGCCGGGACCTTCGTTGACGTCAATGCGGTAAAGTCCCACGCCTTCGTCTATCCCACCAGGGCTGATTGCCCAAACCTGTCCAGGCGGCAGTGGATCGGTGCCAATCGAGTTTTCGCTTTGCAGTTCTGGAGTGACAACGAATTTCTCTATGCCATCTTCGCCCATTTGATAACTGAAATGTGTATTCCGAAATTCGGCGCTGCCAATCCGTTTTTGTTGCTCTTTGACGCGACGGCGGCACTCCATCGCGAGGCGCACCGCCCATTCGATGTCCTCGTCGGCAATCGGCATTTCGCGATTAGGGTAAAGCAGTTTGAGCAAACCATCCACGGTCCGATTGACTGCCGTTGTATCGCGTCCGCTGAGCGCGCCGCCATAATTGACGCGGCCTTGAATTGCCGTGAGCCGATTATCCGAACGAAGTTGTGTCCAACACTCTGAAAGAAAGTCGCTCACAAGTCCAAAGTGTTCTGTGAACAGCAATTTGTCCATCTTGGGGATATCCCACCCCGGCAAGTAAGCGTGAATGCGATCCATGAACGCGGTATCGTTTCGCATTTCGACGGGCAACGGTCCAAATAGATGCCCGATGCGCTGCTGATGTTCGACGTCTACCTCAAAGTTGCCGACGAAGACGAGACTCCCGCTGGCGCGAATACTTTCGCGCCCACGGCTAAATTCGCCGGACTCCATATAGCCCTTCATGATGTTGACGCCGTCTTTTTGATCGAACGAGACGCCGGAGATTTCGTCAAAGCAAACGACGTCGTACTGGCACACCAAACCGCGCTGACCATTGCTGTTGTTGACGAACATGCGCGCGACAGTTGCCTTGCCGCCGGAGATGAGGTGCGAGTACGGCGAGACCTGTTGGAACAAATGCGATTTGCCTGTGCCGCGCGGACCCAATTCGACAGTATTAAAGTTGCGGGCGACAAACGGAACCATCCGCAAGATTAAAACATCCTGGGCACGCGAAGAAAAGTGTTCTGTTTCAAAACCAATACTCCGGAGAAGAAACTGCTTCCACTCTGGCACAGTAAACGCTTCACGCCCGCGCGCCAGTTCGTCGAGGACGCCGTGTTTGGATAACTGAATAGGGCGGAGCGAGGTCACTCCGAACGGACGCCCAGCTTTTTCTTGCGCGATCGCAGAATCGTACTCCAGTTGAATTTCGGCGTAAAAGCCGCCCGTGAGAATGCGCTCGTTGGACGCAACCATCGCGGCGTCAATGCGCGCATCGGTCAGCCGAAGACTGGGGAGGGTGGCGATATATGAATCGGTGTACGTGTCGAGCCGTGCAGTAATGAGATCAATCAGTTTGACCGAGCCGCGTTCGCGCGCGCGCGATTTAAACAACTCCTCTTCGCCGGGGCGCACAGTCCGTTCACGCATCTGTCGCTCGACGATTTCAAGCCCTTCCGTGATTTCTACCTCGTTCGTGCTGGCGCAATACCGCCCAAGCAGAAATTCGCCAACATAGGTTGGCACAGGATAGCGTCCGCGAAATTTCAGCGCGAGGTCTTTGCGGACGATGTACCCTTCGAATGCTTTGGCGGCAAGTTGATCGAGTTTATCGAGTTCCATAGCATCAACCACCTATCGTTGTCAATTCCTGTTTGTAGATCACGCCTTCATCCGAGACCACAACCACGAATGCGGCAGCGCCCATCCGTTCATCGTCCTCCACCAACAGTGAAGCATTGCCCTCAGCATCCGGCGCTTTGGGAGACGCGAGTGAGGTCGCCGGGTCACCGGCTTTGCTGCGAAGATCTACCTGAATGTCGGCAAGTCTACCCGCGATTTTGACGATGCAGCGCAATCCTCTCCACGTTACCGACTTGATCTCGTAACTGGCTTGCGCGTCAGATGCTCGCGTAATCGTAAGAAGCGGGACGACACACTCCTGCGGGGACACGCCACCGTGTTCGTACTCCTTGCCAGTTTCAAAGCAACTGATGCCAGGCGCGATAGCAATGCGCGCGTCTTTGTCCCAATGCCACGGCACGGTCTGGAGATCGGTTTTGGCGTCGTCTTTCAAACGCGCACAGCGCCCCTTACGAATCTCGGTCAGATGTTCCGGCAATTGCGTTTTGGGCAACCCATCCGGCGCCATCAACCATCCATGATCGGTGATGATGACTACCTTCTCCCAACCAGCGTCCACAAGCGATTGAATGCGCTGTACGAGCGTGCGTAATTCGCCGACGAGATGATGCGCGATTTTCCAACCATTGCCGTGTCCGTACTTGTCAATCTCTCCCAATTCTGTCCACGCCGATCTAGCAGGATCGCCAGTTTCTTCCGCGTCAAGCACTTGATAGCCGGCTTGGTCGAGCGTCTGGCGCAAGACCTCGGCGGTGACACGCACGTTGTTTTCCTTGACGTACGTGTCGAAAAGAATTTTGCCTTTGCCTGAAAACTTATCGGCAACGGGCGACACGGCAGGCTTGGCAGTTGGCGTTATGGTGGGTAGGGCGGTAAGATGCCACCCGACTTGGCAATTCAAACCGCGTTGCCGAAGCACACTTGCCAGTTGCTGCGCCACATCAAAGCGTAGCGCGTCAGAAAAGAGGATGCATGCGCGCGAATCAATTTTCGCGGTTGGGTTCGTCGCGGGATACCCATTGAGCGCAATCGCTTTTTGAAACTCTGTCGCCAATTTTTCCAGCCACGGACGATACACCGTGCTGATCGCGGCTTTGACGGCGGCAACGTCTTCTGCGCGTTCGACGGCGGCAAGCGCGTTTAGCGCCGCGAGATCCACGCGCCAACCACGTTCCGTGTATGCCGCTGCAATTTCGCCGACGGTCGCGCCGGTGACCGGTTGCTCGGCTTCGCGCGCCAGAGTTGCCAAGTGCTCAAGCGCAACTGCGAGCGGCGCAAGTCCTAACGTACTCCACACCCACGCGCGCCGCGCCGCATTTTCGGTTTCGAGCGAATGAATGAGTGAACGCGCATCAATTTCGTACTTCTGCCGCAGTTCACCCAGTTTTCGGCGCAACTGTTCTTCGGCGCGTTCGTTGTCTTGGGGCCACTCCGGCATCAGTTCATCGAACATACTGATTTGCGGACGCGCATTGCGGAGTAAGGCAGGCAAGTTGGGGTACGCCTGTGGCGCTTCGGCAAATCGTTGCCACACCCGCGCCCACGCGCCTTGACGTTCGCCCAGTTTGCGCGCTCCCGTGATTTCGCCGTCTTGCTCGGGATGAAAACCGTACTTGCTCTTGCACAATTGGCAGAACGCCGTCCATTCTTCCGGTGCACACCGTTTGGCGTACTCGGCAGAATTGTTGAGCCAGAGGAGTAGATTACGCGCATCATCCGGGTTGAGCAACGCATCGAAGAACGCGGCTTTGAGCGGGGCTTGCTTTTGCAGATTGGCAATCGGTTCATCGGCAAGTTTCGAAAGCGCGCGTTGCATCGCCTCACGCGTTGCATCGTCCGCGCTGATAGGAATACCCAGTCCGCCATCTCTCGTTTGCAGAAACGCGGCGATACTCCATTCGCGTCCGTTCTTGTGAATCCACAAAACGCCGCGATATTGCAATTCGGCGAGGGGTTGCAAATGCTTGGGGCAATCTTCGACCGCGCGTAGTTCTTGCTTGCTGACGCCGGGGAGATAGATAATGGGGACGCTTTCGGCAGGTAGCGCAAACTCTGGCAACACGCCGGCAATCACGCACCGGAGCCAGTACGCGGGACCAGTGCGCTCGGCAGGATTGTACGCGCCCAGGGTGAAGATCGGCAGGCGTTCACACAATCGCGGAATCAGCGTTTGCCATTGGCGTTCTTTGTCGAGCCAAAGAACTGCCGCGGGCGCCGCCTGATCGTTTTTGTTGTACGCGCCCGCGTTCTTGAGCGCATCGGCGAGCGCGTCGAGGAAGGTTGATGCAGTTGGCATGGCTAATCCAGTGGAAACCACGTCTGGAGAATTTGGCGTAACCGCGTGAAGCTTGGGTCGTGGCAACGTTCCAATCCGACCTGTCTGGTGAGTTGTTCAAAGAGCGCGGCAGAACGACGTTTGTTCGTTTCTTGCAGAACATCTTCCAGCAATTCTTTCGGTTGATGCGGCTTGGACGCATCCGTGTCCCAGCAGCCACGCTCATCTGCCAATGCGCGAATTGTGTCCCAGTCGGTGCCCAGCACTCGCGGCACATGCGGCGAATCAGACCAGACCCAGATTTCAAGTTCAGGATCGATGACGATGACGGCATTGCGATCTTGCCAACCGCTTTGATCGAGATCAGTTTGAACCTTGCGAGCCATTTCATCCACTGTTGCTGGGCTACCGTCCCAAGTCGCATCGAAGACGACCAAGGCATATCGGTATTGGTTGACAAAGGTGCGCAAGAAATTACCTGCGCCGGTGAACACACCTGGGTCACGTTGCGGATGAGGAAAAATTTCAAAGGATGGTTGGTGGATACGTAAAGAATCGCAACGTGTATTCAACAGCGTGGCGATAGTCTTTTCTTGCTGAGTGTCAGCAACCAGTACGATCAAATCTTTCGGTCGAGAGGACTTGGCATTCATCCGAGGACTCCGGATGCGTAAAGCGTGGCAAGATCAGTTTGCCCCTTCCAATCGCGCAGGCGGGGGTGATCGTTGCCGGCAACAATATCGGTTGCTCCGGATGGGTTCTTGGCAAAGCAAAGTATCTGATCCAGTTGCGCCAGGCGTAACATCAGCGGGGAGTGCGTCGCTAACAGCACCTGTCCATCGTATACTGACGACAAAGACTGGAAAACCGCTTCAATCGCGCGCGGATGAATTCCATTTTCTGGCTCTTCAATCAAATACACGCCACCGTGTTCGGGCAAATACGCCAACAGCGTTAGCGCTAGAAAGCGGAGCGTGCCATCGGACAAAAGCCACGAAGGCACCGGCTCGCCGCCCGACTTGTATTGAACCGCCAAATACAAGTGACGATCTTCTTTGCGAGTGACGACGTCAATTTTTTGTACATCCGGCAATACCGTTCGCACATGATCGAGCCACTCGCGACAAGTCTCGGGATTCTTTTTGTCCAACTCTTGGACGACCAGGGGCAAATTTGAACCATCCATGCGAAAAGTACGTGGCAAGGAAGGACTACACGGACGACGCATCATGGCGCTGTTGAGCGCGAGCGTTTGAATATTATTCATCAGCAAGTTGCGAATCCAAATCGAAACAGGAAACTTTTCACTATCTTCCGGTAGGTTTGCCAGTGCCGCTTTGCGCGGTCCAACGCGAAACACGTTATTCCATTTGGTTGTCTCGGAATAGAATGTGTCGTTGCCCGTGTCGGTTTTGGTAACCACCTTTCGCCAACCCGCGGTACGTCTGCCACTTGTCGTCATCAGCGTTTCGGGAGGAGTCGGTTCCATCGGGAATAGCATAACTTGCTGGGGCGGCGTGTCTTCCATTTCTTCGGATGAAAGCCAAAGCGTCTCTCCCAAGATCGTCAACTCACCCTCTTTTCCATTTTCACCAATCGAAACGGCGTACCGCGCGCGTTTGGTCTTGCCATTCGTCACAGATTGCTGAACGAAATCCGGCACGTTCAACTCGATCGCCAATTCAAAGCGATCAGATGCCTGATTGAATATCAACTCGCTTGACTCAGTGGCGCGCCCACGCGACTCTCCCGGTTTTTCGCGGATGAGCAAGGCGTCTTCCAGACCCAGCTTCAGAAAATCACCGAGCAAGCCCATCACGTCGAGAAATGCGCTCTTGCCGGTCGCGTTCGCGCCAACAAGAATCTGAAATGGCTGGAGCGGTTGATCGATATAATGCAAGCACCGATAATTCAATGCCTGCACACGCGAAATAATGGGTAGTCGTTTTCTGCGTTTTGTCATCGTTCCCTCACGACTTCAATTTGCTGTTCAATTCGCGATTGTATCCCGGCTTGGAGTTTGAGTCAACATACCAACCTCCAAAATCACTTCTTCGCCTTCGCCTTCTCCGCGCGCGTGTAATGCAAATCGTTCAGCCGCTCACTCCCATCAGGATTCTTGCCGCGATCCTTGTTCCAGTTGATCGTGAATTTGCTCCGCAAGACGCCCGCCATCACGAACGGGCGAATGTTCAGCCGCACGCCGTCGTTCAGGTCTGGCTCCCAGCCCAGCGGTTGCTCTGCCAACGATTTCCAGCGCACGAAAATATCATACGGTGGTTCGCCTTCTCGAATCTGTTGCAATTTCTTTTGCAGTTCCAGCGCGGCGACGAGCCGACCATCCGCGCCTGCGACGCCTGCTTTTTGGTCTGCGCGTTGCGCCGTAATCCACGCGCCGAGATAGTGATAGATGAGATTGTCGAGCCGCGTGGCATCCAGTTTGTGATAGTTGACGAGCGCGGCAAAGCCGTCCTTGCGTCCGTCCCAAATGTGCCAGATGAATGGGCGATTGTGAAAGAGTTGGCAGTGCTGGGCAAAGAATCCATCACGCAACCATTCGTCCAGTCCTTTGCCCGCAAAGCCAGCATTGGCTAAAAGTTGCGCAATGCTATCTGGCGACAAGCCATCTTCAAATGCTTGATTGAGAAATGCGCGCAGATGTTCTGCCGCAGGTTGTTCTCCAGCGACGGGCGGCAAGCAAACGATGCCATCCTTGTCTGCGAGTTCAACGAGTTTGTCTGCTTTTTGTTGATGCCATTGATAACCCAGCAAGCGCGCGACGGCGACTTGGAGAATGTTATCCGATGTGGCAACATCGCCATCAAAGAGCCATTGCGTTGGGTCGTGTGAGCCTGGTTCGGGAAGTGAGCCTTTTTCTTCAGCAACTCTTTGCCAATGCTCCAGATCGAATGGTATTTTGAGCAGGGCTCCAGGTGTAATTCCGATTCTCTTATCAACGCGGCGCACGGCCTCACGAAAATCGTGCGACGAGCAAAAAGCCCAAATAGCCCCAAGATGAGCTTGGTTGTGAGGAACAAGCACTGCGGTTTTTTGATCGTACAATTCACCTGTGTACATAGTACAGTGCAATTGCCTCATACGAGTGACGGCAACGCCTTGACGTCCATAGGCTACATTGTCTACACCGGGTCGCAACATACCTTTTCCACCAGTACCCCAGTCAATAACGAACTCTCTCCCAGAATACTCTTTTGTTGAAATGACGGTACCCTGCATCGGTCGCCACGGAGGCAACAATGTCGGGAGTTCCCAAAAGGCTCTTGTCCAACGCTCAGTGTCGCCACTCACTATACCTCGGGGACTTGTTGCATATTTCTCTAGTAAAAGTCCACTCCTGCTTATCTCAAAAGTTATTTGATCGTCTGGGTTATTGTGCTGGTCTGCCTGTGTCAGAGAAATCAGTCCGGCGTTTCGTAATCTCTCGGCTTTTTCGGTAGGCAGACGCGGAGCTGAGGAATCAAATCCAACAAATGTGTGCGTATTACATGGAGGCATATTGGAATCAATCACAAGTGCAACAAAGGCACCTGCAGCTTGTGAACTCTCAAATCCTCCCTCACCAAGCGTGGAAATCATGTTCAATGATTTCTTGGCCAAGATGGTTTTTCGTAGTTTCTTATAAGAACTCAAAAACATCCAGTTCTGTGGTGTGACCAAAGCGCATGTACCACCTTCGGCAGAAAAAAACCAACAACGTTGAAGAAAGGCAGTGGCTAGGTCAGCCTTCCCTTCAGAATATTGAGTTGTGAGGTAATCTCTCAGTGTCTTATCCTGCTTTTTTATTCCCAGGTACGGTACATTCGTCGCGACGAGTGTGTACTTGCCAGCCAGCAACTGCGTCGCGCTCGCCACCTCTTCTGCCGCCGCGCCAAATACTGCCGCAACTGGGTCTTCGCTCTCGCGTTCCTTCGCCAACGCCTTTTCCAACACGGGCGCAACTTGCGCGTAATCCGCCGTGAACATTCGGTCGCGCGCCGCCAACTCGGCAGGATTGATTAAACTTCCCAGGTCAGGCGCATTCTTGAACAATTCATACAATCGCTCCAGCGTCGTTCGCAGGTTTACATCCTTGCCCGCCAGTTTCGTCCACTCGCTCAACTGCCCTTGCACCGCAATCCCCGTGCACGCAATTTGCGGAATCGGAATCTTGCGATATCCACCCGACTTCCACGCCGCCAGCGCGAGCGCAAACGCCGCAATCTGCGTACAGCGCGGGTCCAGTTCCAATCCAAAGATATTGTCGCGCAAGACCGCATCGCCCGCGTCCACCGCTGACAAACCTTCTTCTTCCATTCGCATTTTGCGAATCATCTCGAACGCCGCCACATCGAAATGTCCCGAACCACAACACGGGTCCATAAATCGAATCAGCGCGGCGCGTTCGGGAAATCCTGGGAACGTCCCCGCCGCAGGCGTGCCATCGTCAAGGAAACGCAGATAGGCGAATTCACGCACGAGCGGACTGTTCGGATGTCGCGCCGCCCACCACGCGCCGAGCGTATTGTCGAGCAAAAAGCGCACCATATAATCTTCGGTGAACAATTGCGTCACAGGCGAAATATCCGCACCGCCGATTTTGCGCTCGCTCGCGTTTACCTCTTTCTTTTTCTTCGATTGCCAAAACTGATAAACCCAGCCCAGCGCATCATCCGCGACGAACAACGCGGGCGGCAAACTTGCCAGGATGTTCTCCAACGCCTGCCGACCTTCGAGTGCGAAACGCACGCGCGCGCACGGGTCGTCAGTGCGAAAAATCCCAGGAAGCATCGCGCTCGCGTACCGCGCGGCGACTTGCCACGCATCGGGTTCACCTTCTTCCGCTGCCAGTTCTTCACATTCCGTCAGCGTCACGGCGACGCCCGTTGGATGCATCAACAAATTATTTTCGGCGAGGAAACGCGCAAACAGCATTCGATGCCATTGCGAGTACGCAATCTCTTCGACGAGCATCGGCGTGCCATCCTGCCGATTGCCATTGCCGAGTTGCCTGGCTTTGGCGCGCAGAGCATTGCGGAGTTGGCGTTGCTCTGGCGATAGCGAAGTAAACGCGTGCTCTTTATCGAAAGCCAGCGTGGCAAGCACGACCCGCGCCGCGTCTTCGGATGCGTCGCGGGCATTGATAATCGCGCGTTCGAGCGCACTACGGAGTTCAGTGGGGAGTGGGGGCAAAGCGTGACCTCAAATCGTGGTAGACTTGGAATCAAATCATGCGTTCGAGCGCATTCAGGTGCGCGTGAATCTGCTGCGCGTCCAGCGCAAATTCTGGCGCGCGCGTCAGCATTGCCTGCGCCAGTTGGATCAACCGCTGCAACTCGATCCGTTTGTGTTGGAGGAGAAAGACCACATCCTCCAAATCCGACTCAAAGCCGCGTTCGATTTTGCTTAACGCGATGCTGTACAGATCGAAAACGTAAACAGTCAATTTGCCGAATTGCCCAATCTGGACGTGGCGTCGTTCCGACTCGGACGGCAACGGAAGAAAATCTTGGAACGGGATGGCTTCGACCTCAATCTGCATTTCGACGGCGGCACGCTGAACCAACTGCTCCAGTTCGCCCCGCTGGGCTGGCAAATCACTGCCCACATAATCCAGGTCAACGGTAGGACGAGGACTGCCCAGCAGAATGAGCGCACTGCCGCCGAGCAAGTACAAATTGGTTGGATGTTCGCACAGTTCACCCACTCGCGCCAGAAAAGCGCGAATGTCCGCGTCGCTCAGGTGGCAAGTTGAACGCGAGGGTAGTTCCATTGCTGCAAAACCTCCCGATGACGAATCAATCGTTCGGCGGCGTGGCGGTAGGTCCCGACCCAGTTGATGGTCAAGCCAGTCAGCGCCGCGTGGCGTGCGCCGAGCGTACGCAGACTGACACTCACGTCGGCAGAGAGGACAATGCCCAACGCCGCGCTGAACCAATCAGGCAAACGCGGTTGCGCGCCCAATACCCGCGCTAGCCGGTCCCGATATTCACGCTGCAAGAGCAGCGCGGCAGTATAGAAGCATTCGCAAGTGACGAGCGGCAAAGCGGATAGCGCTTGCGCGGCGATCCGCGCGTCATCGGCAAATTCGGGATGGCGCAGAATCAGCGGGACAATCGCCGACCGGAGTCGCGCCTCTGGCGCGCAGGCAAGACCTTGCAGTAGTTCAACGGGCGTCACCTGCGGATTCCCCACTCCACCGGCGAGAAATAGCACGTCCAACGCATCGAGCGCGCCGACGAGTTCTGCGGGAGCAAGTTGTTTGTCCATCAATGACATATTTTACACCTGCGCATCACTGCAAAATTACGGGTTTCCCATCATCAATCGCTATCATAATCTCAGCGCGCAAGTCGGCGAGGTAGGCATTGACCTCATCCGATTTGTGCAGCGTCGCTGGGCGCGGATGAATATAGACCGCTTGTGGTTCCAGCAACTTGCCCGCTTGTTCGCGCGCCCGCGCCACACGTGAAGGCAAGCCCGCGATCTTGTCATCCCAGTACTCCAACGACATCGCATCGAGCGTTCGCAAAAGTGCATCACCCGAGCCCACGTTGATTTCCGCAATCGGTTCGAGCGTATTGCCCGACAGAATCCGCGCGCGATCGGTTTCACCCAGTTTCTGCCACTCGACGGACGTTTCCAACTCACTCACTTGGCGATTGCGTTCGTCCACCAAGCGTTGGCGCGCATTTTGAACGGCTTGGCGCAGCGCATTTGTCAGCGCGGTTGTCAACGGCGGCACCGGGTCTGGGTCAGTCAACAACGTTCGCCCAAAACGAATCGCTTCGACTTGTGGTTTGATTTCAGCGGCAATCGGCAAAGTGCTCGCGTGCCGCATCAATTCTTGGAGCGTGTCCCAGCGCGGCTTGCGTTCCGCGATCTGCTTTTGCGCGTTGGTCCATTCCTTGTAATTGTTCAGCAACTCGGCGGACCGATTCGCCGCGGCAACCAATTGCTCATTCCCGCCAAGCGCACGCAACTGGTCAATGTTCGCGGTAGATGGACGTGGCGGAAGCGGCGGCTCTCCGCCAGCCGCGTTCGCCAGTTCAAGTAATCGCTCCAACGCGCTTGCGAGCCCCTCGGATTCATCGCCAGTTTTGCATTGCGCCCCCATCTCGGATAAAAGTTTGCGAACGGCGATCCGTTGCGGGGCAGTGACCGTCACGCCTTCGCTGTAGAAATCAATCCCGCCGATCTGGTTTTGCGGAATCTGTTTCAACGCGACAGGTTGTCCGTTCTTCATCACGCGCACAAATCCACCTGCGACGAGAACGAAGAGCGACGCATCCACTGCATCCTGGGGCCAGCCGTATCCTTCACCGGTAAATTGTTTGCGAATTTCCGTTCCTTTTTTGCCTGCGCCGCCAATGAACGTGCGAATTTCTTGGCAAGTGAAATACTTGTCCGCATCCCCGTTGTAACCGATTGCCGACAAGGCATCCGCTGCGCCTTCACTCGCGCGCTTGAGCACCGTGCCCCAGTTAGAAAAATCGGCGAACTTGAATTTGGGGAACAGGCGCACGAGCGCGGCATCCACTGCACTCTTGACCGATTCGATAATATTCCCCTCGATAACCTCATTCCCGCCGCCTTGAAACACTTTGGCATTGTTGATCCCGCCGAGTACCAAACCGTCGAGTTGGCTCTTTTCAATCGTGCGGCGCGATTCCATCGCCGCGCGCGCTTCGACTCCGCCGGGTGTTGTCGGAGTGGGACGTTGATCAATCGTCTCTTGCGCGGCGGCAAAACGCGCCAGCGCATTCTTGAGTTGGTCCGCTTCCCAACGCGGCAAAAAGACATAGACGATGGGACTCTCCTGCCCGGCGGCAATCGCTTCATCGCGCACCGCTTTTTCCGAGACTGACCACTCGTCGCGCACCCAGACTGGGACCGTGCCGCTATTTTTCTGCGGAGTGACGTTTCCGAAAATCAATTCGAATCGGCGCGGCGTTTTGCTCGCGCCTTGCGTCAACGTGATGCCTTTGAGCAACACACCCAGCGCGTTGCGAAACGCGGTCGCGCGATCGCTCGCGAGGCGCGTGTCGTCCGCCAAAAGTCGGGCCAGGCGTTTCCGAAAGTCGCCTTCCCATTCCGCGCTTTCGCGCGTTTGCAAACGATATTCGTCGCCGACGAGCATCACAGTGCCGTCGTCTGCAAGTGATTGAAGCAGCGACGGGATACGCTGGCGCAAATCAGAACTGCCTGCCGGAAGATTCTCGACCAGGAGATCGGCGAGTGTGTCCGCCGTTGCTTTAACGCCGGTCTGCGCGATGCCTTCGCTCGGCAATTTGCCAATTAGAAAAATCAGCGCGCCCAAACGCGAGCGGAGTTTGCCGTCGGGCGTGCCATCGTCTTGCCGGGCAATCATCGTCGCGATGTCACGTAAAAGCACGCCGCTTTGGAGCATATCGCCGGAGAGTTGATTGTAAATCAAATCACCAGCGACGACCGTGCCCAAAGACTCGTTCGCAATACCGCGATTCGCTTCATGCACGATCCGAAGTTGCGTGCGTAGTTGTCCCGCCATCCCCGCATTATCCACCGCGCGCAGAACGCGTTCCCAAAAACGCCGGCGCGTCGGCAAGAGCGGATAATCCGATACCAGTTCGCGCGAGTCGGTTGGTTCAGGGCCAATCTTCGTCCCGACCAAGTGCCGCTCGATTTCGCCGCTCATCGTGTCGAGCATCTCTTTCAGTGCGGCGACCTGGGTTTGCTTTTTGCGAAGCACCACCTCACGCACCACGCGCTCAACATCCGTATCCGAAAGCATGACCGAAACGGTGAAACGTCCCTGTAATTTCTGCAATTGCGGTGTCGCTTGCAAAGCCGCTTGCCCCGTTGCCACAAACAACAGGCGACTGCCGAATCGCGAGGAACATGCCTCGACCACATTCTGCACGGCAAGCGTGCGCGCCGGGTCTTCGCCCATAAACTGCTGGAGTTCGTCAAAGACGAGAAGCGTGCAAGGCAATTTGTCGGCAGATGCAGATTTCAATCTGAGCACATCCTCCATCGTCTTGAACAATTCGTCGTCTGAAACATCATCGCGATTTGCGAATTGTTCTTTGAGCAAACTACGCGCTGCGGCTGGCGTAGATGCAAAACCTGGGAACGCTTTGAGCAGAGCATTCGTTACAACCGGCGAGACGTAAAGTTCGTAGAGTTCATTATTGAGATCTTGACCTTGTTGTTCAACCTCGCGCTTGAACACTTCATAATATCCGTTCTTCATCAGCCAAATTACAAACGTCGCTGGTGCGTACTTCTCAGGCAGGCCCGCGCTTTTGAAGAGAATGCCGAGCAGCGCCAATCGCACGTTGTTCCCTGCCGCTGCACCCAACGTGCCGCCCGCAGACCAAAGTCCGCCCAGTCGTTTGCCGGCGGTGCTGATCTCTTTGAACAAGTCGTTAATATCATTGGGCAGTTTGACAATACTGCGTGCACGCGCGCCATCTGGAAATTCGATGTCGCGCCAGAGGTATTCCAAGACGCGTGCCAAATGAGATTTACCACTGCCGTAAAAACCGCTAATCCAAACGGCAGGCTGTTCTGGCTTGTCCAAGTTGGAGAGATAGGTCGACAGAATGCGCTCTAGTCCGCGCCGATACTCGCCCTCACAGACAAAGAACTCGAGTTCGTAACGCAACACAGCCCATTCTTCTGGCGAATGGGGATCGAGGATTTTCGCAACGCCGTCATTTGGAATAGTGAAGGTTGTCGGATCGCGGAAAAAGACCTCTCGATTCAGTGTCATTTCTTGCTACTCCTATCTTTGGCAGTGATGGCGATAGCTAAATAGTTCCAACCATCGCGCGCGTCAAGCAGGCGATAGTTCGATCCTTCATGCCGACCGGGGAAAAAGCCGAGCAATCGTCCGCGCACAAACGGAGCGACCGTTTCAAACAGCACCGATGCGCGGGTGAGACCGAACAAAGAACCGATGCCAAGCACGGCAACAACGGCATCCTCTCCTACCTCAGGGGAGGTCAGCGTATCTTGGACTAGTTTTGCGGCATAGCCCGCAAAGCCCTGAAGCGCAAGTTCCATATCTTCGGGTTGCTCAAAGTACGCTTCGCGGTACTTGTGCTGCGACATCCATTTGGCAAAAGCGTCAGTCAGATCAACCAATGCCCACGCGTGTCCAGCATTTCGCGTGGCAACCTCAAAGTCGTGAATTCGCAAACGCACTCGCCGTTCTTGGCTTGGCTCATAGATGGCAAACCAAACTTTTTGCGCCCCAGCCAGCGTGCGATCCCAGGGCAACCGTGCAACGTCTTCGTACTCGTGGATCAAATCATCAATCTCGCTCACAGTTTAGAAACTCCTTTGTTCCAGGTAGCAAACGAAGGCACATGGTCACTTGCGAAGAACGCGGCTAGATTGGAAGTGTGGATTGCCGACCGCGCAACAAATAACGAAACCCTACCTCAGTAATTCCACCGGCGTGACGGTAGTCAATCCATCCGCGTTGCGCTGCGACCAATGCGAGATCGTAAAGCGTGTGAATGGGCGCATCGAGCAGTTGGCACCAAAGCGTCTGGAACAGTGCTTCGCCTCGCACACTGCAGAGGAAACCTAGGAACAGCGCGTATGCTAAACTCGCCGGCGTGACGTGGGCTTGAGCACGAATCTTGCGCAAGCGTCCTTGCAGATGACCCGACTGTTGCCATGATGACGCGGTGCGTCTGCCGATACCTGCGAGCACTCCAGGACTGTAGCGATTCGGGAAAGATTTGTGGACCGCGTCGGCAAACATATGCGAAGTAACATCTTTACCAACAGGAGTTGCCAAAATCAGGTCTGCGGTCGCGCGTAAGAGCGGATCCCGCGCCGTCGCGCAGAGCATCGCGAGCATTGGCTGAGACTGCACATCGTCATCCCACATCTCCCGCAAAACGCGAAAAAGGTTGGTTTGCAGGTTCAGCGCGTAGAACTCTCGCAAGCGGCGAAAAGATTCCTTGCGCGCGGCGGTCGTCTTCTTCATCAGCGTATTTTGATCGAGGACCGCTGTCCGATACTCTTCCAAGTTCGCCGAGACAGGGCACGCCGAAAGCAACTGCCGCAATTCAGCCAACATAATCGTACGACTGCCATGCGAACCTATGGGGTCGTTGACGAAGCCTAATCTGATTGCTTCATTGGGAACACGCAACAACTTCACACCTATACTCAACTCAATTCGATTACCTCAACAATCTCAATACCATACGAAAAACACAAACGCCCGCCCTGATACTAGACCAAAGCGGGCGAGCATCCTACGCTCCACATCGCGCCGGGTGGTCATTCACCAGGAGCAGTGCCTCGCGAGTTGTGCAAGAACCACGCGGGAAATTTTTTGGTTACATTGCCAATTATACCCGAAAACCGGTATTTACCAAAACGAGCGACCAGACTATTGACAAATGTAGGTTATTCCTGTATAATGGTATATGTAGGTTTATTCTGTTAATTGACAGACTAACTCAAAACGCGGTCGGCTGGCGCTTGCGACACCAACCGACCGCTCACCCCCGAACGTGCGTGACCACGTCGGAAGGCTGCGCCGATTGTAACACAACTTGCCTTCCCTCACAAACGCCAGGGGAGGCAAACCTATTTGGAGGCGCAGCGATGATTACCTACCACCACGACAACACGGTGACCATTCGGGGCTACAGCCGGACGCCGGTCAAACTGACATTCCGCGCGTGGCTGAACGTCACCGACAAAGCCGTCGCCGCGGTTGAAGACGCGATGCAACGCGGCGTCAAGATCGAACGCGACGCGACGGAGAACGAACTGAACGCCAAGCGTTGGCTTTTCGCATGCTGGGAACACCAGGTTCGCACTGCCGAGAGCGCGCCGAAACTCAGTGCGCTGCTCGCCGATTGGAAAACGCGGCGTCATCTATTCGACATCGCGCCTGACCCGTCGCGCATTATTCGCTGTCAATGCTGCAACATTCCGCTCCGCGATCCAGTGTCCAAACTGCTCGGCGTCGGTCCGGTATGTCGCACTGGCGGGAAGAAACAGCAACCACGATCGGCGCGCTCGGCGCTCCAAATCGCGCAAGGGGTGACAGCATGATCGCACTGACAGACCAGCGGCGCGCGTTCTTGCGCGAGATCGGACGACGCGGCGGATTGAAACGCGCGCAAGCGTTCACGTCGGAATATCAGCGCGCGGCGCGCGCGTGCGTGCGCCACGAGTCGAACGTCGCGAACGGGCGCAAGGGCGGCATCGCCTACGTGCAAAAGTACGGCAAGCGCAAACTCGTCGAGCAGGCGCGCCAGTATCGGCTCGCACATCCATCGGAGTTGGAGCGGATCGTCGCCGACGCGTTGGATGCAATCGGTGCGACAGATTTTGAACGCGAGGCGTACGTCTTCCCCAAGTCGCGCGTGCATCACATCACCGGCGATTTTGTTTTCCGCTGCGCGCACAAGATTGTCTACGCCGACGGCGCGGCGTGGCATTGCGGCAAAGAACTGCATCCCTCTCTCGCCGAGTGTGCGGATCGTGCGATGCGGGATGAGCGATACGACAATTATTTGCGCGCGCGCGGTTGGAGTGTGTTGCGGTTGAGCGAGTCAGAAATCAAAGCGCACGCGCGCGGCGATGACGGCGCGATGCTCACCCAGTTGCGCGCGTTCGTTCGCGCCGACGGTTCGCCCGCGCTCTCGCCACAGCGTTTGTAAGAGCGCAAAACGGCTCCAAGGTATTACGAGACCTTGCTCTGAGTTTACCCTGCCCTTCCCCACTTTACGTGTGGGGAATACCTGGCGGAAAAGCGCGCGTGCCGGCGGAACTCACGTTCACCGGCAGTGCCAAAAAGGCGGACATTATGCTGAACGGAACCTACCTCAAAAAATGGCGCAAGGCGCGCCACTTGTCGGCGCGCGAACTCGGGATCGCGTTGGGGTATCGCGGGCGCGAGTATATCAAGAAACTGGAGGGCGGCTATTTCCCGATTACGCCCAGGTTCGCGGCGCGCTTTGAGACGTTCAAGAACCAAACCCAGGCGCGCGAGTATCGCGAACGGAAAATCGAAACCCAGTACCCGCTTCCACCGCGCATCAAAATCCTGGCGCGTCCGAAGCGATGTGCGATTTGTCGCGAATGGTTCATTTTTCGGAACGCGAGCGATCGCGTGTGCACGAATCGCAAATGCCGCCGGACCTATCGCGCGCGGCACGACCAGGTGAAACGATGATAGCACTGATTCTCTTGGCGGTGGTCGTCTTGCTGATCGTCGCGGTGATCGGGCTCGCGTCCTGGGGGGCGACGACCGCGGCGACCGGTTTGACTCTCGCGCTGACGAACGCGGTCATGCAAACGACGATCGCGTTGCTCGCGTGCGCGCTCGTGGCGGGGTTGCCGGTGATTGTCTTTGCCGCGTTTCGGTTGGACGCATGGCGCGCCGAACAGGATGCCGAGAGGAAGCGCACCTCGCGTGTCATCGCGATTACGCGGCGTGCTCAAGATGCCGATCCGATGCTGGGGGCAGGATCGCCGACCGTATTCCTCCCTGCCCCGCGTGATGAAACAGAAACGACGACACGCGCCTATCCAATTCTTACACGACGCGCGCGTCGCGCGTCACCCCGAACGCGCCAAGCGGCTGGGATCGCCCGGAGGTGGTTTCGATGAATCGCGTTTTCGTTGGGATGATTGTGTTCACACTTTTTTCGATTGCGGTCGCGGCGTGCGGCACCGAGGCAACTCCGCGCGACGAACTGGGGCAAATGGTGGACGCACAGTTTCGCGCGACCGAATCCGCGCTGCAACTGAAACGGATCGCGGTTGAGGCGACCTCCCGCGCCGATGCGACGCGGCAGTATCTCATTTTGCAGGGACAGCAGACGCGCGTCGCGCAAGAGGCGAACGCGACCGCCACGACGCACAGCGCGTGGGCAACCGCGACGGCCCAAGCCGCACAATTCACCGCGACCACCCACGCGCAATCGGTCCAACACACCGCGACCGCGCACGCGCAGAGTGTTGCCGCGACCGGCACCGCGCAGAGCATCAGCGCGCAGGCAACCCAGGTGAGCGCATCCTCTACCGCAACGGCGAACGCGGCAAACGCGCAAGCAACCCAGGTGAGCGGCAACGCGACTGCAACGGTGATCGCGGCGCAGGTCATCGTCGAGCAGGAGAAAGCAACCTGGAATCAGCGGCTGGAATCGTTACGCGCGATCGCCTCGTTCATCGGCGTCACACTCGCGTTGATCGCGGCGGCAGTGATTGTCGGTTTTGCCGCGGTGCGCTTCGTGGACGCATTCGTGTTGCGGGCGCGCGTGTTGCGCGACAAGACGGGGACCGTGTTGGTCATCGGTGAGAAGGACAAGGACGGGCGCCAGATGGTGCTGATTCCCGGTCGCTCGCCCGGCGCGGCACTGATGATTGCGCCGCCGGGTGTGACGCCACTCCAAATCGAAACCGGCGCGATGGATGAGGAGACGACGAAACGCGATCAGGCGGTCAGTCTGATGATCGCGGCAACGTCGGGCAGAAGCGGTGGCGCGGATGAATTGCTGGCGGAACTGACCGAAGGCGAACAGGTGCGCTTTGTGGACGAACCGCCCGCGCAGTTGGTTTCAGGCGACGTGCGCGGTTTGTTGGATGGAGATTGGAAACAATTGGGGGATGGCAATGGACATTCAAACCAGTCTTGAAAAGCGCATCGCGCAACATATCGCCGCGCTGACCCTTCAACACCTGACGCGTTCGAACTTGGTGCGCGACGATATCGCGAGCGATGATCCGTTGTTGTGGGTGTGGCAACAACCCGACCGCGTGGTGCTGATTGTCAATCCCTTGCGCGTCAAGAATCTGGACGCGCTGACGCGACCGCGCTTTACGCATCATCTCGGCACCGTGTTGCAAGGACGGCGCATCGTCGTCACGAATCACCGCGGGTTGTTTCTCCAAGTGGGATACTATCCCGAACCGGTGCGCGAGTTGCAAGCGCGTCCGTTGGACTTGTCCGCCCAACCGAGCGCGCTCGCGGTCCCGATCGGAATGACCGCGCGCGGCTCGTTGTGGTTGACGCTGACCGAGTTGGACGCGGTGTTGATCGGCGGGGCGCGGCGGATGGGCAAGACGAATTTGCTGCACACCTGGATCACCGCGCTGTTGCAGGGCGCGCACGCGCGCTTGATCCTTTTCGACGGGAAGGGCGGCGTCGAGTTTGCGCGATACGCGAATCGTGCGCGCGTCCGGGTCGTGACCGACAAGTTGTCGCCAGCGCTGGGGGAACTGTTCGCCGAAATGCACACGCGTTTTGACGCGCTAAAGGCGGCGCGCGTCGCGAGTCTCGCCGAATACAATCGCGGGCGCGGCGAGGGCGCGCGGCTGGAACGGATCGCGCTGATTGTGGACGAACTCGCGTACGCGCTCGATGAGCCCGGCGTCGAGAATGTGTTGGTAGACCTGACCGCACGCGGTGGCGCGGTCGGCATCCATCCGATTCTCGCGACGCAACGTCCGTCGAGCGATGTCATCACGCCGCGGTTGAAAGGGAATCTCGTCACGCGCATCGCGCTGCCGGTCCCCGACCGCGCGTCGTCAATGGTCGTGCTGGATCGCGCGGGCGCAGAGAGTATCGCCAAGACGCCGGGGCGACTGCTCATTTCGCACGGCGCGCGCATCGTCGAGGCGCAAGCGTTTTTTGCGAGTGGCGAGGGGCGAGCGGCGAATGACGCAAGCGGTCAGCCGTCAGCGGTCAGCGGCCGTCTTTCGGAGCGTGAAGCGTGCGTGGCGCGCGCGGCAATCGAGCGCGGACGATTCGTCATTCGGGAAATCGCCGAAGCGACGGGGGAACGCTTGGAGTACGTGAACGACCTTGCCAAGAAATGGCAACTGCTGGGCTATCTGACCGAGGTCAAGCGGAACGCGCAAGGTCACAAACTCGGACGGGACATCACGCCCGCGCTGGCGTCTGCGCTGCGGAACTAGGCGAACAGCGGAACAAGCGGAATGTAGCGGAACAAGCGGAATATCGCGGAACAAGGCGCGGTTTGCATTTGTCATTTGTTCATTGTTCATTTGTCATTTAACAACCGAATACCTTGCCCATCGCCGGCTGTGCAAATCAGACCGCGCGGACGCGGCGCAACGCGAGAGGCAATGAACAAATGCCAAATGAGCAAATGACAAAATGATTTGGCTCATTGGCTCATTGGCAAATTGGCTCATTGTTTTCGCGGCGAACAAGGGATGTGAGGAGATGGGCAGGGAAAAATGCGCGCGAAAAAAACCCTGGGGGGCAAAAACCGCCCCCCAGACCCCCCACAGAAAACCAACACCCAGAACCCAGCATCCAGAAATCAGGAGGCAGGAATAGAGCCAGGGGAACACACCCGAAAACCGATATTGTCGAGGAAGAGGTCAGGGACGTTCCTGTAGCGAACCGCACAGCGCGCAGTGACCGAACTGCCGTCCCACGAGCCCCCACGGACGACGCGATTCACTTTTTTATCTTCGTACCACGAATTCGTCCACTCCCACACATTGCCGCTCTGATCACTCGTACCAGCAGGGCTGTTGCCTTCTGGGAATTGTCCGACGACAGTTGTCGAACCGATTTTGTGCCACGGCCCCTCTGGTTTCCAGAACTCTTCGCAACTCAATCGGTTGCGGTCAAATGTGTTTCCCCAAGGATACGCGCGTCCGTCGGTGTGCCGCGCGGCGCGTTCCCACTCTTCTTCGGTCGGCAGGCGAAAAGTTATGTTTGCGGGTTCGATGTTCAAGGTTTCAAGTTGATTGTTGCGCCAAACCTGAAACTTGGAACCTGAAACCTTGAACTGCTCCATCAGCCAGTTGCAATACGCTTCCGCTTCAAACCAGGACACACCCACCACCGGCGCGAGCGGATTGTTCCATTTCAGATCGTGCCAATAGAACGGTTCGCCGCGTTTTTCGACCGGACGTTTTGCGAGCCAGTTCTTTTCGTAATCTTCCGTTGCCTTGCTGTCCCACGTTCCTGTGCGCCACGCCCAGCCGTCGTCGCTCCAAAACTCGCGGCGGTCGTACCCCTTGGCTTTGACAAACTCGCGATACTGCCGGTTGGTCACCGGGTATTTGCTGATCGCAAACGGTTTTTCAATCTTGGTTTTGCGCTTGTCGTCGCCGTACAAAAACTCCCCGGCGGGAATCGGGATGAACGCGTTCAGATCGGGCGGTGTCCACCCCATCCGCCCCAGGATGAACCCGGCATCGCGTTGCACCGTCGGCGGGAGCGCACGGTTGCGGTACGCCGCGAGGAGTGCGTCCGTGATTTCTTGCGCCGCGACGCGTCCCAGCCCAAGTTCGCCCACATCTTCCAGACACGCGCCTGCCAGCAGAATCCCCTTGCCCGCATTTTCTCCGGCGCACTCGTGTTTCAAGATCGCGCGCGCGACCTCGCCGGCTTTGCGCGGCTCTTCGCGCACCAAGCCCCACACACCGACCGCGAGCAGAATCGTCTCGCGCCAGCCCGGATCGGTGAGGTGCGCGCAAATGATCGCGAGACTGTCGTGCAGACTCAACTCGCCGAGACGCACCAACCCGCGCGCCGCCAGCGCTTCCTCGAATGTCAGGTGGATGAACCCGTATCGTCCCTGCCCACGCTCGAGCAAAAGATTCGAATAGGTGCGAACGCTGGCAAGAAATGTGCGCGCGCGTTCGGCGGCAGGGCCGGGTTTCAAGCCCCACTCGTCGCCCTGAAAATGTTTGGCGAGCCACTCGCGCAAGCGTTCCTCCGGCACGATGCCCGCCGTCGGATTTTCCTCGCGCAGCCAGAGCGCGAGCGGACCCAGCACGCCAATCGTCTCCAGATAATCGAGCAGTGGTCCAACCGGGCGCTTGTCGAGCGCGCGCGCCCGACTCCACGCGGTAATCAGCGTCCTCAAGTACAACTCGTACAACTCGACGCGGCGATTGGGAAGCGAGACCCCCTGCCGTTTGATCAGCGCGAGAATCGTGAGCAGGAGCGGATTGCTCGCCAGCCGCGCGACGCCGGGATTGGCGTCAATCGCCTCGATCAGCGATTTGCGTTCCTCTTCCGCCGACGCCTGCGCCTCGGGTGTGTCGCCGCGCACACTCTTCTCGAACGCCCAGCACCACTTGCGCGCAAATTCTTCGATCGCAGTGCGGTCGAAATCGAGCAGCGTGAACAGCGTCCACGCTTTGGGAGCCAACGGCGACTCGCGATAGCCGACGACGCGGCTCGTGACGACGACCTTGTTCCCGCGCGCCGTCGCTTCGGCGGTGAACGCTTCGACGCGCGCGACCAGATGCGCGCGGTCGCGTTGCACTTCGTCCAAGCCGTCGAGTAGAATCACGGCTTGACCTTTGGCGATGGAATCGGCAAACAAGGGCGCAAGGTTGGCGATGCCATGCGCGAGTCCGGCGAAATATTCCGCCAGATACGTTTGCAGGTTGCGGTCGCCGTGCGCGAGCGCGTCGGCGTACGCGTTGAGCGGCACCAGAATCGGCAGCGGCGCGTTCGTTTCCGATGCCAGGCGCAGCGCGAGATGCTTGAGCAAGGTGGATTTGCCGGAGCCGGGATCGCCGATGATGACGACGCGCGACTGCTTGGCAAGCGCTTGTTCCACCCGCACCGGCGCGGCTTCGCCCTTTGCCAGCATCGCCTCGGCGTGTTCGGGCAATTCCGCGAGCGCGCGTCCAGCCAGCCGGCGTTCCCAGGTTTCGCCCGCCGGTAGTTCGCCGCGCGCGACGAGCGGCACGTAGACCTCTTCGAGCAAGAGTTCGCGCGAGAGGTTGTCCAGTTGCGGGATGCCTTTGAAATCGAGCGCGCGATAGTTGCGCTGGAGGTGCGCGAGATAATCGTCGCGCAATTGCGTCAGATTCGGCGCAGGCGCATAGCCCGCCATTTG
>Ga0194126_10001567_pt1 | contig 38207 bp, 29 predicted proteins | sample TA2KigC150mmetaG_FD_148641 | JGI IMG/M metagenome (GOLD analysis project Ga0194126, IMG submission 148641) | Freshwater microbial communities from Lake Tanganyika, Tanzania - TA2015035 Kigoma Deep Cast 150m | ecosystem: Environmental > Aquatic > Freshwater > Lake | place: Tanzania: Lake... | reverse complement strand
GTATGTTCCTCAACGATTTGGCGCATAATATTGTAGGCATTGTTGTCTAACATAGTGATAGGAGATTAGGAGGTTAAAAATTAGAAATATGGGGCTACGAAGTACGAACTTATACGAACATACGAACACTACTGAACACGAATAACTATATTGATGAGTTTGTGTTCGTATGTTCCTCGGCGCCCCGCGGGGTGCCAGGGAAGTGTACTATTCGTAATTCGTAACCAATTAATTTAACTCTGTTTTCTTGTAGTGATTTCTTCAGTCAAACGGGCAAGAAGTGCATCAACCGACAATTCTCCCACTTTTCCTTCGTCACGGCTTTCGAGCATCACGGTTCCGTTTGCCACTTCCGCATCGCCGATGACAATCGTGTATGGCACTTTGTCGGTCTTTGCACTACGAATGCGTTTACCGAGGGTCTCGCTGTTGTCGTCGACAGAGACACGTACGCTCGTGTTATGAAGTGCCGCTTTAACGGCGTTCGCATGTGTGCGGTGACTTTCGCCAATGGGGAGGATGCGTACTTGCTCAGGTGCAAGCCACAAAGGTAGCGTACCACCTAGGTGCTCCAGAAGAACAGCGGTGAAGCGCTCAATTGAACCCATGATTGCGGCATGAATCATCACAATGCGTTCTTTTTCCCCTTTTTCATTGATACATGAGAGGTCAAAGCGCTCGGGGAGATTCATATCAAGTTGAATGGTTGCTACTTGGTGCTCGCGGCTGAGAGAGTCTTTTGCCATGAAGTCGAGTTTTGGTCCGTACATGGCGGCTTCCCCTGGTGCTTCAAAGTAATCCGCGTTGCGCTCCTGTGCAATTTCGCGGAGTGCTTGTTCGGCGTTTTGCCATACGGATGTGTCGCCGAGATATTTGTGCATTTCTGATGGTTCATGAAATGAAAGGCGAACACGTAAGTTGAAACCGAACGTACTGTAGAACGTGTCAATGATGTCCCAGATACGGAAGAATTCTTCCTTGACTTGGTTGTGGCGGCAAAAGACGTGACTATCATCCTGGGTGATGGAGAGCACGCGGGTGAGGCCACCGAGTTCACCAGATTGTTCGTCACGATAGACCATGGTCGTTTCCGCGTAGCGTTGCGGCATTTCACGGTAACTGTGCGGCTTACGGTCAAATATTTGTGTATGGTGCGGGCAGTTCATCGGTTTTACGGCGTACTCTTTACCTTCGCGCGTTTCAATGACAAAAAGTTCGTCCGCGAATTTGTCCCAGTGCCCGGACGCCTGATAGAGGTCCTTCTTGGTGATGTGTGGGATGGTAACGCGCTGATAGCCGTGACGCAAACGCAGTTCCCAGATGTAATTGTCGAGTTCGGTACGGAGGACTGTGCCGCGTGGTGTCCAGAGGGGAAGTCCCGGGCCGACAAGTTCGGAGAAGGTAAAAAGATCAAGCTCTTTGCCAACTTTGCGATGGTCGCGTTTTTTTGCTTCTTCCGTGAGAGCGATATGTGCATCCAGTGCTTCTTTTGTTTCAAAAGCGAGTCCATAGACACGCGTGAGCATGGCATTGTTTTCATTTCCACGCCAATACGCGCCAGCGACTGTGGTGAGGATAAAACTTTCTGGGTCAATGTCTGCGGTTGTGGCAACATGAGGACCTTCGCACAAGTCGGTGAAATCACCACTTGTATACACAGAGAGTGTACGACCTTCGGTCGCGTATTCATTGATGAGTTCTGTCTTGTAGGGATTATCCGCAAAGAGAGCGCGTGCTTCATCTGCAGATACTTCTTTGCGTGTAAAGGTAAGAGGTGTGGCGACAAGCGCGCGCATCCGCTTTGTAAGCGCGGCAAGGTCTTCGGATGTGAGTGTTGTTCCTGACGGTAATTCAATATCGTAGTAAAAACCGTTTTCAATCGCGGGCCCGATACCAAAGCGGGCATCAGGGAAACGCTCTTTGACGGCCATGGCGAGTATATGCGCGAGTGAATGGCGCGCGGTAGTAAGGTGTGCGGTGTCCATATATGAAAACGATAAACGATAAACGATGAAAAGTAAAGGAATATACAGATATGGAGAAGTTATCCTACAAAAAACCCGGCATATGCCGGGTGTTCAGTTGATAATCTGTAGTGTATGACGTCTGTATGTGAGAGACGTCATAATATGAGGGATGTCTTCCTCCTTTGAAGTAAGCCCTATAACCGTTGTCTTCAGTACTTGTGCTACTGGGACAATGACTTTGGGATGTGTGGGAGAAATTCTATTCTCATACCGGTTAAACGATATGTATGTTACAACTCTATTTGTGTCTCCCTCTAAATTTTTAAGAAAAAACTCTTTTTTATGTCTCATATGAAATATATTGTCAGCAAGTATTCGTCGGTATATTTCATATGTATATGGTGTATATATTACACCATTAGGATGATGCACTCGCGGGAATATGTTTCTTAGAATACTTAGTTCATTCAGAATCTCTTCTTGCGTGAGAAGAAGTTTTGATATATGAACACCCAATGTAGATGCACAGGCGACTATGTTTTTAAGGGAAATAAAACATTTTAGTCTTGCATATTGATAGAGAGATTCTCTTGATATGCCCGTTTTTTGGGCAAACACGGTTTTATTCATTCCTGATTGATGTCGCAGAAAATCAATATTTCGTATAATGATGTTCATACGTTCCTCTTCGCGAATCGGCATTTTTTTCAATGGTGTAGTATGTTTGTTTTTGAATAAAGATTCTATCTTGGAGGATACCGTTATTTTATGTTGATGTCAACATGTTTTTGAATAACCTATGTCATTGCTTTTTCTTCAAGAAAGCGTGTTGAATCCGCGATGACGGATACTTCATTATTGCGTGTGGAAAATTTGCCTTGGACGACGATGCATGCGTCGGCGGTGAGCAGGTGTTTATGTGATTCATATGTTTTCGGGAAAAAGACAATCTCCATAGAATCATAAAAGTCAGCGAGTTTGATAAATGCCATGGTGTCGCCTTTTTTTGTACGAACGATACGGATGTCTTCAATGATACCTGCGATAATCGCACGTGCTTCGTCGCGCGCGTCTTCTTTCATGCGGGGAATATGCATACCGTTTTTTTCAAAGCGCGCGCGATGTTTTTCAAGTGGATGTCCCGATACGTACAGTCCAAGCAATTCCTTTTCCCATGCGAGCAAATCGTGTTCAGGGAGAGGTGTGGCTGGTTTGAGTGTAAAGCCGGTTGTTGCTGTCTCCATGAGTGAAAAGATGGAATCTTGTGTCTTGTCAGCGGAGAGGTGTTCTTTGTGATACGTGAGTGCATCATCAAGTCCTGAAATAATCGCCGAGCGATCACCCAAGTCGTCTAGTGCACCGCTTTTTGCGAGTGCTTCAAGTGATTTTTTATTGAGATTTTTGTGTTCAATACGCTCCAGAAAATCACCGTATGTCGTGAAGGTGTCATTTTTTTTACGTTCAGCAATAATAGCATCAGCAATATCGGTGCCAAGATTTTTGACTGAATAGAGACCGAAACGAATCTTGTCTGTGTCACCATCACGGCGAACAACGGTAAAGTCGCCAAAACTTTCATTGACGGACGGTGGCAATACGGGAATACCCATACGTTTGCATTCACCAATGACTTCAGCAACACGTGCGACGTCACCTGATTCCGCGGAAAGCACAGCAGTCATGTATTCCGCGGGAAAATTTGCTTTCATGTATGCGGTTTTATATGCCAAGTTTCCATAACTCGCGGCATGTGCCTTATTGAATCCATATGCGGCAAATGTTTCAATTTGTTCCCAGAGAGTTTCTACGGTACCGGGTGCCATCCCTCCGTCAATACATCCTTCAAAAAAACGTTTTTTTTGTTTTGCCATCTCTTCGGGGATCTTTTTACCGATTGCTTTGCGAAACTTATCTGCCTCTGTCCAGTCGTATCCTGCCAAATCAATAGCAATCATAAGCACATCATCTTGATAGGTGATGATACCGTATGAACGCTCAAGAATTGGCTTCATACGCGGGTCAAGATACGAGACGAGCGAAGGGTCGCGTTTGCGACGAATGTATTCAGGGATGAACGCCATCGGTCCCGGACGGTAGAGTGCGACCATAGCGTTGATATCGTGAATGCTTGTTGGCTTCAAGTCCATGAGAGAACGAGTCATCCCACCACCACCAAGTTGAAAGAGACCAAGTGTTTCTCCGCGCCAGAGCATCGCATACGTTTTTTTGTCATCAAGTGGCAAGGTATCAAGATTGACATCAATATCACGAAGTTGTTTGACGAGACGGACTGAGTGTTCAAGCATGGCAAGGTTGGTGATGCCGAGGAAGTCAAACTTAAGAAGTCCCGCGTCTTCAACAGCATGCATATCGTATTGCGTGATGATTTTTCCACCCTTGGGGTCCATTTGGACGGGAGTATAGTCGGACATGTCTGTGGGCGCGATAACAACACCTGCCGCGTGGACGGAGATATGTCTGGCATTGCCTTCTATTTTGCGCGCTGTTTCGATGATTTCTTTTGCTTCTGAAGATTGTTCGTAAAGTTTTTTTAAGTCGGCTTCTTCTTCAAGTGCGCGCTCAATGGTCATGGGGAACCCTTGTGAACCCTGTGGAATAAGTTTGGCGATTTGATCTCCAATGCCATAAGGATAGCCAAGTGCGCGCGCGACATCGCGTACTGATCCGCGCGCGAGCATGGTGCCGAACGTACCGATTTGAGCGACACGGTCCTGTCCGTATTTTTTTCGTGCATAGGCAATGACATCATCACGACGATTGTCCGCAAAGTCCATGTCAATATCGGGAGGTGAAGGACGTTTTGGGTTGAGGAATCGTTCAAAGGGGAGATTGTATGCAAGTGGGTCAACACTTGTGATAAAGGTGAGATACGCAACAAGCGATCCCGCGGCGGACCCTCTGGTATTGGTGAGAATGCCGTGTTCCTTGGCAAAGGTAAGGAGGTCAGAGACGACGAGGAAGTACGGGGAGTATCCCTTTGTCTTAATGACGTCAAGTTCATATTCAAGACGGTGTTCGAGTTCGGGTGTATGCGTTAGACCCCGCGCTTCAATGCCTTCATGCGCGACACGACGAAGCTCCGCGTCATAGGTTGTATTGTCAGGAATAGGGAAGTCAGGAAAAACCCAATTACCAAGCTCTAGCTCGACATTGCACATCTCGGCAATACGGATAGTGTTTTTGAGTGCTTCGGGCACATCAGCAAACGCCTGCACGGCAGTCTCTTGTGAGATGAATGAAAAGTTTTCGTCGGATTCATTCCATGAACTATCTTTATCAACAGGAGATCCGTTTTGAATAGCAATCACAATTTCACGAATACGATGATCTTCTGGCTTCATATAATATACATCTTGTGCTGCAACAAGAGGAATATGTTTTTCTTGGGCGAATGTGACAAGCGTGTTTCGAAGCTCCATCTGTTCGGGGATTTCTGGGTGATGGGTAATCTCTATATAAAGGTCAGAATACACAGAACGGAAAAACGCAAGCGACTCCTCGGCGCGGTCAGAGTCATGTGATTTGAGTGCTTGAGCAACTTCACCAGAGAATTGGGGCAGTATCGCGATAAGTCCCTCGGCGTATTTCGCGATGAGTTCTCGGTCGATGCGCGGTTTGTAGTAAAACCCTTCCAAGTGTGATGCAGTAACCAGACGAACAAGATTTTTGTAGCCCTCATTGTTTTTTGCGAGAAGGACAAGACGCGTACGTTTATTGTCGATGCCCGCACGTTTATCATGACGTGTCGCTGTCGCGACATAAAAGTCCACACCGATAATGGGTTTTACTCCATGCTTTTGACATGCTTTGTAAAACTCAACTGCGCCGTAGAGATTGCCACTATCCGTGAGTGCGAGCGCAGACATGCCATCTTCTTTCGCTGCTTTCACAAGTTCAGGAATCTTTGGTAACGCTGAAAGGAGCGAGAAATGGCTATGTGTGTGGAGGTGGATAAAGCGAGGAGAATCCATGATGAAGTAAGTATATCATGCGTATGGTTCTTGCCCGCAAGGGAGATATGTGGGGAGGTGATGGATAAGGTCTTCAGGATGGTGTGTGAATTGCAATTATTTAATTATTTGACAATGGATTGATATATGATATATCTGAGATGTGAAGTTCTTACTCATTTAATCTCTTTTAGGGTTCAATTCCCCACAGCTTGCTGCGAAAAGTAACGTAAATTGTTTTGTGTAAAAAGTATGGTGATACCCCATAGCTTGCTGCGGGGTAGTTCATTTCTCATTCTTAAAATTCTTCCACATTTGACTTGCTACAGGCTTTCCTTCGGAGCCGACATATTTGCTTCCCAGCGCTTCTGCGTGTGTCGCATCGTAGGGACGTTCTGATGACGAAGAGACGCGCTCAAAGACCATTTGTGCAATGGGCATACGATAATATAGGAGCATAGGAAGTGATGCAGTATTGAAGAGGTCAAGGGTCATATTGACGGTATTGCCGGGGTCCAAGAAACCTGCGGTTACGTGAATCATGAGACCGAGACGACCGACGGAACTTTTTCCTTCTAGTCGTCCGACCATTGCATCAGAGACACCTGTTTTTTCATATATCATACCGAGTGCGAATTCTCCCGGATGAAGAATGAATGGCTCGTCTTCTTCTATGGAGACTTCACGCATGAGTCCTTCAACGGGTTTTTTAGTATCAATGATGGCACTTTTGTTTCGGTCATAGACGAGAAAATGTTTCCCCAGACTTAAATCAACCGATGCGGGCTGGAGCATGGAGTCGTTGTAAGGGTCGATGAAAATATCACCCTTCGCCATTGCGTCTTTGATATCGCGGTCGGAGAGAATCATAAATTAGTATGATAGGAGGTTAGGAGATTAGTAATTAGGAGGTTAGGAGGGTGCTACGCACCCTCTATCATGTTGGTATTGTAGCATGGGGGAAAAGAAAAGGAAAAAAGAAAAAGGAACGGTAAACGATAAAATGATGAAGCGAGAAGGTTGGCAGATTAAAAATGAGGAGATAAAAACGAAAAAGTGAAAAATAAGAAACGATAAGTTTTTAAGTATAGAGACATATACATAATGAAAAGGGTTATATTTCGTAGATTTGTATGTATTCGTTATTCGTAAACGTTCTCGTAACTCAGTAACGTCTGTCATACTGAACATGATTTTAGATCCACGGAGTAATATATAACACCTCCGACATGGATTCTGGGTCAAGCCCTGAATGACAAACAGAGAGAGATTGACAAAAGAAGTATCGTTCTAATAATTTCTACGAACTACGAACTACGAACTACGAACTACGAACTACGAACTACGAACTACGAACTACGAACTACGAACTACGAACTACGAACTACATCATTTAGAGGTATGAAATATTGTTTTTCTGATATACTTTCTTAATGACACAAAAGGCATTTTTGTACACCATCGGTATTGACGAAGCAGGGCGCGGACCTTTGGCGGGGCCAGTCTCTGTGGGTGTGGTGGGTATACCCACTGAACACCAACGTGTCGTGGAGGAAATGTTCGCGCTTCTTAAGGGGCGAGACTCAAAAAAATGGTCGGAGAAAAAGCGAGAAGAATGGTTTAAAAAAATTTGCGAGGCACGGCATGCCGGACTCATTGTGTTTTCTGGTGTGATGGTGGGTGCGCGTACTATTGATGAAAAAGGGATTGTGTATGCAGTGAAGAGTGCCTTGGCACGAGGACTTGAGCGTCTTGATATGAATCCTCTCCATGCGCGAGTGGTCCTTGATGGGGGACTTCATGCACCTGCCGTATACGAACATCAAGAGACGATTATCAAAGGTGATGAAAAAGAGATGGTCATTGCTATGGCGTCTATTGTCGCCAAAGTAACACGTGATCGACATATGCGCACACTTGCGGAGAAATATCCTACATACGGATTTGAGATACACAAAGGATATGGAACGGCAAAACATTATGCGGCGATAGAGGAGCATGGCATATGTGAAGAGCATCGGAGAAGTTTTTTAAAAGCGATGAATAAAGAATCATGAATAATGTGGTTGGTTACGAAGTACGAACGAGTACGAACATACGAACACGGATTTTTTGAAATAATCTTCCATATATCGTTTATACGTGGTGATATTCGTGAGTTCGTATAAGTTTGTGTTTCGTAGCAAATATAATATTGATAATCAAAATAATCTCCCAATAATTCTACAAACTAAGAACTACGTACTACGAACTTGTCCCGCTATGCAAGCACAAGCGGGATATCCCGCCTTGCGCTTGCATAGCGGGACGGTTTCTGCTATAGTATTGCCCACTATGACTGTACGCATGCGCCATACGCGCGCTCACACAGGGAACCGCCGTTCTCATCATGCTCTTCAGGCACCGCAGATTTCAACGTGCCCCAATTGTTCTGCTCCGTACATGCGCCACCGCATGTGTCCGACTTGTGGAACATATCGCGGTCGCGAAGTTGTTGATATGGTTGCCAAGAAAGAACGTTCCATTGAACGCGCGAAGGTAAAGGCAAAAAGCCGTGGTTTGGACGTACACGAAGCAACTGAAAAAGCAAAGGAGGAGGCAACACCCACAAAGAAGAAATCCACAGCAACCAAGACCGCATCCAAGAAAGCAAATAAATAACATGATATACTGGAGCAAGCGGCGTACATTGACCGCTTGTCCGTTTATCAGTACTCATCGTTCTTTTTTACAATGGCAAATCGACATCTCTGTAGAAGTATCGTCATGCAATCCCTCTTCGAGTGGGATTTTGGTGGTTGTACTGCCGACCTTGAAGAAATCGTCAAACGTAATGCCGCGGAATTTGCTCCCGGTATTCCCGATACTGACTTCATGGTAACGCTTGCACAAGGTATTGCAGACAAGCGTGCCAAGATTGATGAAGTGATTGTCGCGGCTGCTCCTGAATGGCCGATTGAAAAGATTGCGGTCCTTAACCGCACTATTTTGCGTATCGGATTGTTTGAGCTTCTCTTTGGTGATAGAAAAGAAGTCCCACCGAAAGTCGCTATCAATGAAGCAATCGAACTTGCGAAGTCTTTTGGTGGGGACTCGGGAAGTCGTTTTGTGAATGGCGTACTTGGTGCTGTGTATCGTGAAATGGGGGAGCCAGGCAAGGATCAAACAAGCAAGAAGAAAGAGCCGATTGACATCACCAAACTTCCCATTGATCGTCTTATTGGGGCTGTTGTATATACTAAGACAGGGAACGGTGTCAGGCTTGCCCTTCTCCGTGATGTCTTTGGCAAATGGACGCTTACCAAAGGGCATCTCAAAGATGAGGAAACAGACGCGGAGGGTGTTGTACGCAAAGCACTTGATGAAATGGGTGCTGTTATCATTGAAGTCAAAGACCTCCTTGGTGAGAATGAATACCTTGCGAATACAGAAGATGGTGGTAAACTGCGCAAGCAGGTACGCTACTTCCTTGCCGAAGCAAAAGATGGCGATCTTCGCCCCGGTGAGTCTGGAGGCATTGCGGATGCAAAATGGTTTACTCTTCCTGAAGTGATTGACCTTACAATGTATGACGATATTCTTCCTATCGTTACAAAGGGAGTAAATATTCTCCTCGGCAAGCAATCGTAGTTTTTATAGTTTATAGTTTATAGTTCATCGTTTCTTCTTATTCTTTTTTATGACTTTCCATATCAATCCTGATGTCTGTGACACTTTTGAAAAACGTGCTGGTGTCGCTTTTAGCGACAAGATGTTGTTGCAACAAGCGTTCACTCATCGTTCATATTTGAACGAGCATGTGGATTTGCCACATACACATAATGAACGCCTTGAATTTCTCGGTGATGCCGTCCTTGAGTTATCGGTAACTGATTTTTTATACAAGAACTATCCACAAAAAATGGAAGGTGATTTGACTGCGTATCGCGCTGCTTTAGTAAACACGATAAGTATTTCAAATGCCGCAAAAGATTTACAGATGGATGAATGTCTTCTCCTTTCACGTGGAGAAGCACGCGGAACAGAAAAAGCGCGTCAATATATTTTGGCGAATACATTTGAAGCGGTGATTGGCGCGATTTATTTGGACCAAGGGTATACTGCTGCGGATGCGTTTATCAATCGTCACTTGACTCCACATATTTCAGAAATTATTAAAAAACGATTGTGGCAAGATGCAAAAAGTTATTTTCAAGAACGTGCGCAAGATGAAGTTGGTATCACTCCCTCATATAGTGTTCTTGAGGAAGTAGGACCTGATCATGATAAAGAGTTTACCGTTGGTGTGTATCTCGGCAACGAACTTGTTGCCAAAGGAACAGGACGTTCCAAGCAAGACGCGGAGCAAGAAGCAGCAAATAAAGGGCTTGATGCAAAAGCGTGGAGAAAGGAATAGCATCTGGTATTTGGTATCTAGTACCTGGTTACTGGTGGTTAAATAGAGTACGAAAAAATAAGTTTTTAGGGATATGAAATAGTGCGGAAGTTTGCAAGCAAACTTCCGCACGCTAGTATCTATATAATATGAAAAAATAAAAAACGCCACGTGAAGTGGCGTTTTTATATGCTATACAATGACGAATGTATGGAGTAAAAATAGGAAATAGCGTATAAATATTTAGTCATTGCATATGTTATTCTATAGTGAATAAAATAAAACACTTCCGTATATACGGAAGTGCGTCGCTTTAGAATGGCAAATCATCACGATCGTGTTCGTCTCCATCATGCTGTGAATATCTCACAGTTGAGTCAGGGGAATCTTCCATACCGTACGCGTTATCACTTTCTGTAAGAACATCACCGGCAATTTCCCAATCAGGATGTGGCTCTGGGTGCGCCCCTTTTTGAGATTGCCTCATGCGCTCTTTGTTTTTTTGTTCCGCCTCATGCCATCTCCTGAGTATTTCTGATTCTGGGGAAATGTCCTCAACCTTTTTGAGAAGATATGTATAATCAACAAATGATGCAAAGGGGATTGGCATCGGGTTGAGTACCATGATCGCAAGACCCTCGTTTTCTCGTTTCCCTCGTTCCCACGTACCAACATATACGCCGGTATGGGGATCTTTTCTCAGCGTATAGGAGATAATCGGTCCTCGTGGCGTTACCCCATCTTTTTCCATGTACTGCTTCTCAAAACATAACAGGTCATCATGTTTTATGAGAAGAATGTTAGACATGCCATACATGTCAAGTAATGTTCCATCGCCGGTCCCCATGTCGAGTATTCCAGAGAATGCCCCATGTACTACGACAGGCACCAGCACAGGAATACCTGCATGAATATCTAACATACGGTCTCTCCAAAAATAGATACCGTTTACAAAAAATTGTGTATGTTCCATTTCAATTATTTTTAGTTTAAGGAACCACGTACTACTACTTGGCATAAGGTATCAGAAGAATGGTTGGTATGCAAGGGGTATAAAAGCGCCAGTATGGGCGCTTTTTGTTTTTGTCACTATAGCCCGATGGAATACGCGGACGTGATGCCGGAGATGAGCGAGGGAAGAACAAACATCATAATGATAAGAGGAAGAAGAAAGAACACTGCTGTAGCGATGAGTGTCCACTTGAAATAATTGCGTGTCTTTTCTGCGGAAGCATAAATCGCGTCAATTTTTGTTTCAAGGTCAAGTAATTTTTTTGCAATATCGGGGTCCATAGGAATGGTGAATCAAGAATCTACTATAGTTTAAGTATGACAGGTGGGGTATAAAAACACAAGTAAAGTTTTTTAATGCCCTTTCTTTTTATATTCCTAATTTCTAGATTCTAATTTTTTCGTCAATTTCTTGATTCTTGCTTCGTGATTCGTGCTTCGCTTCCATCTATATCTATGAGCTTCTCTCGCTACACACTAACACCTCACGCAATAATTCTGTTATAATATAGTTATTCATGCTGAAATCTATTGAGATTTCTGGATTTAAGTCGTTTGCCAAAAAGGGCGAGCTTGTCTTTTCGTCGCCTGTATCGGCGATTGTTGGTCCGAATGGCTCGGGTAAATCCAACGTGACGGAGGCGATGCGCTTCGTCCTCGGTGAACAGTCTATGAAGTCGCTTCGTAGCAAGCGTGGCGAAGACCTTATCTGGAGTGGGTCCCAAGCGGCACCGCGCGCCAACCGCGCAAGTGTTGAAATGACGTTTGACAATCATGACCGTGTGTTTGATGTGGCGTTTGATGAAGTAACTATCAGGCGCGTGGTATCGCGTGATGGAAGCAATGAGTATTTTTTGAATGGGTCACCAGTACGTCTCAAGGATGTGATGGAACTTCTCGCGCAGGTACATATTGGCGCGTCGGGGCATCACATTATCTCTCAAGGAGAAGCTGACCGTATCCTGAACACATCGTCCAAAGAACGTCGTGGTATTATTGAAGACGCGCTTGGACTCAAGATTTATCATTGGAAAATTGCTGAGAGTGAAAAGAAATTGGGAAAGACCGAAGAAAATATGAAAGAGGTTGAGTCGCTCCGCAGAGAGATTGCCCCGCATATTCGCTTTCTCAAAAAGCAGGTGGAAAAGATTGAGGCAGCTGAAGCACTTCGTGGCAAACTTGGCGAATTGTACGCCGAATATCTCAAGCGTGAGTCTGTATATCTTTCGCGCGCGGGTGATGATATTGCTCGTGATATTGAAGCAAAAGAAGCCATGCTTGCAGATATTGACGCGCGCATGCAAGAGGCGGAAGCACGTGTCGCGAGAGAAAAAGAAGGACATGTGGCACCCGAGTCTCCGCGCATTGCTGAGATAGAAAAAGGACTTTCCGCGCTCCGTGCGGAAAAAGACGAACGCGCTCGCGCGCTCGGACGCATTGAAGGAACGATGGACGCGGTGAAGCGTCGTCGAGAACGGATGCTCGTTGATTCCGAACGTCCTGTGGCACATACGACTGTGGTGTCATTTGCTGATGAAGTACGTGGACATGCCGAAGAGGGAGAACGTGCCGAGGATATGCTTGGTGCGCGATCGGCATGTTCCGCGATACTTGGTTCTGTGCGTGACTTCGCTACACGTATCAAAGACGGCGCTTCTGATGAAGAGCTGGCAGATGTTGATGCGGAATACGCTCGTCTTGAAGCGGAATATGCCGATGTGGCGCGTGGTATGGACGCCTACGCAGGCAAAGAGGACGCGCTCCTTCGTGAGCGCATGGAACTCTTTCGCTCGGCTGATGCTGAAAAGACCAAGACGATGGAAGCGGAACGTGCCATATACACACTGCGTGCTGAACGAAGTGAAATTACCGCGACACTGGGACGTGTGCGTGATAGAGAAGTTATCATCACACGTGACAAGACAGCGTATGAAGAAGAAATTCGTGAAGGTATGGTTCTCGTGGGGAGAGCAATTCTCGGCTATGAAGAATATATATGTGAAGAAGCAGATGTCTTTGCGGAGCCACGCCATGCCCAAGAAGACCGTCGGCGTGCTATTGAGCGTATCAAAATCAAACTTGAGGACGCGGGTGTTGGTGGTGGAGGGGACGTGATGAAAGAATACAATGAAGTCATGGAACGCGACACCTTTCTCGCGCGTGAACTTGAAGATTTACAAAAAGGAGCGACGTCCCTTCGTGAACTCATCATTGAGCTTCGGGGGAAACTTGATATTGAGTTTAAAGAAGGGTTGCGCAAGATAAATACACAATTTCAAGAATATTTCGCGCTTATGTTTGGCGGTGGTATGGCGTCGCTTGAAGTTGTCAAGCAGAAAAAGCGCGCGCGCAAGGACGAAGAGATACCGGATGAACGTGCGATGGACGATATGGAGGGAGGACTAAACGCCGACGAGTCAGCATCGGCTGAAGAGGGAATTGATATCGCGGTCTCTCTTCCGCGCAAGAAAATCCACGGACTACAGATGCTTTCGGGTGGGGAGCGCGCGCTTACGTCCATCGCGCTTATCTTTGCTATGTCACAAGTCAATCCACCACCGTTTCTTGTGCTTGACGAGACGGATGCCGCCCTTGATGAAGCGAATTCGCGCCGGTATGGCGATATGCTTGAGAACTTGGCAAAGCGTTCACAGCTCATCGTCGTTACGCACAATCGCGAAACAATGTCCCGCGCAGGTGTGCTCTATGGTGTAACGATGGGATCTGACGCTGCGTCGCGACTCCTCTCGGTCAAGTTTGCAGAAGCAGCAGTATATGCGAAGTGAGGTGAGTTTTCAGTTTCAAGTTGCAAGTTTTCAGACATTATGCGCCTGCTCCGCATCTTGGGGTACTGTGGGATCAGACGTAGACATGCACCACGTAGGGTACATGGTGAAAATATCTTGGGTCTTATAGGAAGAACTGAAGTTTTTGGAAAAGAGATAGTTTTTGAACGAATATATAGCACGCCATACATAGGCACTTCTTTTTTCGTAAAAAAAGCGCAGATACAGTGCGCTTTTTAATGTGGGATTCAAGATATGTTTTTTATTTTTTTAAACAAAAAGACCTACTCACCCTAACGGGTTTTCGGTCTGTATGTGTGTATGAGGTATATACCAACACTACACACAAGAACGCCAAAACCAATGAGGCATACAGTTAGTGGATAGACACCTATCGCAAGTCCGTATATACCAAGTGTGATTGTTTGCGCGAGTAATGAAGCACTTGATTTTACGGAATTGATTGTCGATCTGCTGGCAGAGGGTATTTCTCGATTAAACAGTTCAGCGATAAGAGGCGGAGCAAATCCACGTGCCAAAGCAAATCCAGAGATACAGAGAATACTTGTCTTTGTTGGAAATAGACCCATAAGAAGAAATGGAAAAGAAAGAACAGTAACTAATAGGATAATGCTTATACGTTCTCGCTTGTGTCCATCCATATGATGTGAAAATCTACTTCCTACCCAACTGATTCCTCCCGCAACAAAGAGTACAACACCATACAGAGGTAAATCTAACCGAACCTCTTGGAAATATGGATTGTAAGAAAAAAATGAAATTTTCATAACAATCGATACGAGACAAGAGAAACCAATAATCCAGAGAACGTGTGTGTTGCGAAACACGATACGTCCTCCTTCTACGATGTCCTTAAGTCTTGTGCGCATGCATATGTACTTTTGTGTGACGGGAGGTTCAATAAAGGTGCATGCTGACACAAGTGAGATAATCAGAAATGGTAATCCAGCAATGATGGGAAGACGAAGGTGAATCGTTGCAAGAAATCCAGTTGCAAGTGCTCCAAATGTTTCTAGTGCAATCATACCTGCACTTCCTTGTCCAACGATTTTTCGGAACATGTGTCCTCGATTTTGTTGAGCGAGTGAGTCGTGAAGGAGACTAATGTCTGATCCCGATATACATGCTGACCCAATCATGACAGTGATGTTACCAACCCACATTGCTGTCGGACCTTCTCCAAATGCGAAGATACTCATGCCGAGAAAATCAACAACTGTTCCGAACATAATCATGCGTTTTCTCCCTATCATATCGGCAATTGCTCCTGTCGGTATTTCGAAAAAAAATGTGACAATGAGAACAACCGACTCCATGAGATAAATGTCTGAGAGTGACATGTGTCCTATCTCTGCAATATAGAGAATAAGTACTGGACCCCAAAAAGGTGATGTTCGAAATATGCTGAATGTGCGATATGCGCGGATGTTTCGGTCAATCGTGGTGTTGTTCATGCGAGTTGTATTTAGTTGTGAAAAGAGCATATGCCCGTGAAAGGGGAGATATGAAAAACCTCCGGCTTTCATCAGGCCGGAGGTCGTTCAAATGTGAGAAAAAAGAGAATTAAAATCTGCACGAACATCGGCCGTATGAAAACATAGACGCGGAAAGAAACGCGACTGAAATAGTCCACGTTTTCTGTGTATACATACGATTGTTTGTTACGTTCATAAGGATTAGGATAACATAGTTGATAGTTTTTGTCAATAAACTAGGCGGCGTGAAGCGCCGCCTAGGTGGTGATAGTTTGTCTATCTTCCTTCATGCAGTATTCTTAATTCTTGCTTCGTGATTCTTGATTCTCGTCAACCACTTCCATATCAAGCACACGTGCGTCCAAATCGGCGCGGACGAGACGAACCTTGATTGGGTCACCCAAGCGATAGTGCTTCTTGGTGCGTTCTCCGACGATGGCATATTGTTTCTCATCAAGATTAAAAAAGTCATTACCGAGATCACGAATGTGTACCAGTCCTTCGGCGCGCGTTTCGTTTTCTTCCACGTAAATACCAAATTTTGTTACGCCAGAAATCGTGCCATCAAACTCTTCACCGACATGGCTTTGCATGTATTCTACTTGTTTGTATTTGATAGATGCACGCTCGGCGTCTGCGGCGTGCTTTTCCATCTCGGAGGCATAGCGACTCATCGCTTCGTATGAATCACGTTCCGTGTCTTTGACTGTGCCTCCGGAAAGATATGTTGCGAGGAGCCGGTGCACCATGACGTCGGGGTACCGACGAATAGGAGAGGTAAAGTGTGTGTAGTGTTCAAATGCAAGTCCGTAGTGCCCGATATTGCCCGTCGCATACACTGCCTTTGCCATGGAACGTATGGCAGCCGTAGTGATGAGTTGCTCTTCGGGTGTGCCTTTGACCTGCGCAAGCAGTTTGTTGATATCACGAGAGTCAGCACCCTGTTCGCCGATGGGCAATTCATATCCAAGTGTTTTTACAAACGTTGCGAGTTCGCGAAGACGGTCAGCATCGGGGACATCGTGAATGCGATATACGAATGTCTTTTCCATGCCTTTGTCTTTGGTGCCAATCCATTCTGCCACCCGCTTGTTGGCGAGAAGCATGAAGTCTTCAATGAGCTTGTGTGCATCAAGACGCTCTTTAACATAGACACCGAGTGGCTTGCCGTTCTCATCGAGATTGAAGCGTACTTCGTCTTTGTCAAAAGAGATGGCTCCTTTGGCGAAACGTTCCTTTTGGAGAATATGCGCGAGTGTGTTGAGTGTGATGAGCGGGTCGCGAAGAGAGTCATCTTTTCCGTCAATAATCTCTTGGGCTTCTTCATAGGCAAGACGACGGTCTGAGTGAATGACTGTTCTGCCAAACCACTCGTTCACAATTTCGGCACGACCATGGGCAAGTGCGTCAGCAGAAAACGTGAATATTGCCGAGAACGCAAGCTTGTCTTCGTGGGGATTCAAACTACAGAGGTCATTGGAGAGGACTTCGGGAAGCATCGGTATGGTGCGGTCTACGAGATACACCGATGTGCCGCGTCGTGCCGCTTCTTTATCAAGGGCAGTACCAGGGACAACGTAATGCGCGACATCAGCGATGTGTACGCCCACTTCAATTGTTCCGTCAGCACGTGTCTGAAATGACAATGCATCATCAAAATCTTTGGCATCCGCGGGGTCAATAGTGCAGGTGAGCACACCGCGCATATCGCGTCGACGGGAAATCTCTTCGTCTGTAATAACGCGGGCAATGGCATTTGCTTCACGTTCTACTTCTTCTGGGAAGTCTGGGACAATACCTTTTTCAAGAGCAATAGCGCGCATCTCTGCGTCATTGTCGCCTTTCATGCCGATGCGTTCAATGACTGTGCCGACGGGATTACTTCGTGGGTCGCGCCATTCTCCGATGCGAACATATACTTTTTCACCATCAGTAAGTGATGCGCTTTCTTGTTCAGGAATAATGATATCGCGATATACACGCTGATCGTCGGGGATGATAAAGACAATACCTTGTTCGCGAGAAACCGTCCCAACGAATTGTGTTTTTGCGCGAGTAACAACCGCAGAAACGGTACCAAAGAGTTCCTCGCCTGTACGATGGGGAAGGAGAGAGACTTTTACAATATCGCCATGAAGAGCGGTATTCAAGTCATCTGTCTCAATACGGATACGTTCATCACGATTGTCGGGAGAGAGGAGTACATAACCGACACCTTTGCCAGTAATAGAGATGACGCTCTCAATTTCTTTCGGGAGATGTCCTTTGGGGACGAAAGCGCGCGGATTGGGGCGACCAGTACGAGGTGTATATCCGTTTTTTGATTGTGCAGGTTTTTGGTGCGACTTCTTGTCGTGCTCTCTTTTGTGTTGTGTCATTGGGGCAGTATAGCAGAAAATGGGGAATATGGAATACGGATTAAGAAACTGGAATAGAGAAGCAAGAAGCACGAATCAAGAAGCAAGAATACGAGACGTGAATTATGAATAATGAATGAAGAATATGGGACGGACAAGGGGTTAGAAATTAGGAATATTGGGTTACGAAGTACGAACGAATACGAACAGACGAAACAAGACGGGAAGCACGAATCAAGAATTAAGGGTTACGAAGTACGAACTTATACGAACATACGAATAAATGATAATCTTTTTTAGTTGTCATTCTGGGCTTGACCCGGAATCCAGAGTAAAAAGGATACTACACTACTATACGTGGATGCTGAATCACCTTCCTTCGCCAAGGCTTCGGCAGGGCGATGAGTTCAGCATGACAACATATGGTCGTAAATAGTTTCTCTTTGGGATTCGCTGTTCTGAGAATTGGGTCCCGCCCTTTGCAAGCAAAGGGCGGGACATCTGAGGACTTTTGAGAACTTTTCGTCCGTTCTACGAACTACGAACTAAGAACTATGAACTCGTTAAAGCGCTTGCCACGAAAGGGGCTTCGTGCTAGGATATGTCCCATGCTGAAAATACGTTTACAACGCGTCGGTCGCAAACATGACCCCTCATTCCGAGTGGTGGTGTCTGATGCCCGATATGCAGCCAAGAGTGGAAAGGCGCTTGAAGTGCTCGGTACATACAATGCTCGTTTTGGTACACCGACATTTAAACCAGAACGCATTAAAGAATGGATTAGCAAAGGTGCTCAATTGTCAGATACCGTACACAATCTTCTCATTGATGCCAAGATTATTGAAGGTAAAAAGATTAATGCTCTTCCCAAGAAGACGCCAATCGTAAAAGAAGTTCCTCCTGAACCTGTCAAAGAGGCAACACCCGCTCCTGCGGCATCTGTCGCGGAAACGCCCGCTTCACAAGAAACAGTTTCTGCTCAAGAATCTGCTCCCGTGGCAGAGGAAGTGAAAGAAGAAGTAGCCACGGCATAATCATACACACGAGATGTAAAAGTGCGGACGCCACTCACTATGAGCCCGCGCTTTTACTTTTTCCACGGTTTGTCTTGCTCGTCAGGATATTTTCGTCTATAGTTATAGGGTACAGGTCGATTTAACAGGTAATGCACATGACTGCTATGGAACAAGATCAAGCCTTTCTGGAATACGTCATCAAAGCACTTGTTGACAATCCGGATGCCGTTAAAGTGTCCCGCAAGGTAGACGAGATGGGGGTCCTCCTCACACTTGATGTCTCTCGCGAGGATATGGGTAAGATTATCGGCAAGAGCGGCAATACCGCCAAAGCCGTTCGTACGCTTCTTCGTGTCGTCGGTATGAAGAATGACGCGCGCGTCAATCTCAAAATCAACGAGCCCGAGGGTGGTCTGCGTGACACGGGATATGCTGGCGGGTCATCCGCTGCTGCGGATCTCGATGCCGCGATGGACGAACTCAAAGAAGAGTAGGCGTGAAATATGGAAAATGAAATATGAATGGATATGACGCGTTGCGTCCGTACGTTCAATTTCTTTTTCAATCAATACGCATCGCAGCATCCCGCAAGCGCAAGCAAGGGAAGCACCAAAAAACGGGCCTCGGCCCGTTTTTTGGTGGATTATTTTTAATAAATATGGTATAATAAAAACATAATGGATTGTGCAAATTGCAACATGAAAGAAAATATTTTTGAAGCAATTAAAAGAATGGACAATAATGGGGTGGAGTATTGGTCATCTCGTGAATTTGCAAAAGCTCTTGAGTATTCGGATTATCGTAAATTTTCAAATGTGATTGAGAAAGCGAAAATTGCATGTGAAAACAGTGGCGAAGTTGTCCACAGCCATTTTGTCCATACTGACGAAATGGTCGGTATCGGTTCTGGCGCAGAGCGACCTGTGGAAACGGTATATTTATCTCGTTACGCTTGTTATCTTATTGTTCAAAACTCTGATCCGACAAAAGTGATTGTGGCAAAAGGACAGACATATTTTGCCATTCAAACACGACGACAAGAAGTTTCCGACACTCTTGTTGAAGATAATAAGCGTGTTTTTCTTCGTGAGGAAATGAAGAAACATAATACGAGTCTCATGCAAGCGGCTTCGATGGCGGGAGTTGGGAGTTATGCTATTTTTCAAAATGCAGGATATAAAGGGTTGTATGGAGGACTTACCATGCAGGATATTCATGAAAGAAAGAGATTAAAAAAGTCTCAGAAAATTCTTGACCATATGAACAGCGAAGAGTTGGCGGCAAATCTTTTTCGTGCTACACAGACAGATGCGAAGATACGAAGAGAGAATATTAAAGGAGAGGCGAATGCGAATCTTGCGCATTATGAAGTTGGACAGAAGGTTCGTAACACAATAGCAAATCTAGGAGGGACGATGCCAGAGGATCTTTCGACCCCAGATGCGGTTACCAAAGCTCGTACGAGAATAAAAAAATCTGAGAGAAAACAGTCGGGCTTGAAAAGGGGAGAGAAGAGCGTATAAACTATATACGTTCTACGTAAGTTCCCCGATGTTCCACAGACACTGCTTAGGACACACGGCAAACTAACAACTAACAATTAGCAACTCAACAATGTTTTTTCACTTCATCACCATTTTCCCCGATATGTTTACGGACTATATGCATGAGTCCGTGCTTGGCCGTGCGACGAAACAGGGTGTACTCGACTTTTCTGTATACGATGTAAGAGACTTTGCAAAAAACAAATGGAATAAAATTGACGACCGCCCATATGGTGGCGGTCCGGGTATGGTGATGGAGGCGACACCGATACTTGCCGCGGTAAAAAAAGCGATAGGGAAGAAGGATAGAAAAAAAATAAAGATTGCTATTATGGCTCCACGAGGGACCCAATTTACGAATGCGACCGCGCGAGCGTGGGCAAAGAAGTATGAGCATGTCGTCCTCATCGCGGGACGCTATGAAGGTATTGATGCGCGTGTGAAAAAGATTCTTCGCGCGGAGGAAATATCCATCGGTCCGTATGTCGTGACAGGCGGAGAATTGCCTGCGCTCATTGTCGCTGACGCGATTGCGCGCCAGGTTTCTGGCGTGTTGGGGAAGGGGGAGTCGCTTGAAGAGACGCGCGTGTCATCGGGAGAAATGTATACACGTCCAGAAGTGCTTGAGTATGAAGGAAAGAAGTATAAAGTCCCGAATGTCCTGTTGTCGGGAGATCCAAAAAAAATAGATGCATGGAAAATGGACGCGGAACAAACGCGGAACAAACGCGGATAGGTATCTGTATCCACACTCATCATAGTGGTACGTACTCTCATGGCGATGTATAATAGAACTATTATGGCAATGGACTACAAAGCAGAACTTGAAGATTTGATTGTGACAGTTATCCGTGAAGGCGCATCGGATCTTCATCTATCATCGGGAAGGAAGCCGACGGTGCGTGTATCTAGTAGCCTTGTGCCTCTTTCACGTAAAGAAGTGCTTACTCATGAAGACACTCTTGGACTTCTTTCTGAGCTTACCAGTAAAGAAAAAAAAGAAGAGTTTCTCCGTGATCAAGAACTTGATTTCTCATATTCTTTTGGAGAAGAGGCGCGGTTTCGTTGTAATGCTTTTTTTCAACAAGGTGATGTGTCTATCGCCATGCGTCTTATTCCGCGCAAGATACGTACACTTCAAGAGCTTGCCCTCCCTAACGTCCTAGAGGAATTTGCAATGAAACAACAAGGATTTTTCCTTGTTGTTGGTCCGGTCGGACAAGGAAAATCAACGACCCTTGCTGCGATGATTGATATGATTAACCATCGTCGCACCGAACACATTGTGACGATTGAAGATCCAACAGAATATATTTACGAACAAGATAAATGTATTATTGATCAACGAGAAGTAAAGGTGGACACCAAAGATTTTGCTACTGCCCTGAAGAGTGCGTTTCGTCAGGATATTGACGTGCTTCTTATTGGAGAAATGCGTGGGGTAGAGACCATCTCTACAGCGGTAACAGCGGCAGAGACGGGGCACCTTGTGTTTTCAACACTCCACACCAACAATGCTGCACAAACGATTGACCGTATTATTGACTCATTTCCTCCGGAGCAACAAGATCAGATTCGCATTCAACTTTCAGGAAGCTTGATTGGTATCTTCTCTCAACGACTTATTCCGCGTGTATCTGGTGGTATGATTCCCGCATATGAACTCCTTATCAACAATAAAGCGGTTGCAAACCTTATCCGTGAAGGACGTACACACGAGATCAATGTTGTTATTGAAACGGGTATGGAACAAGGAATGGTTGATATGAACAAATCACTTGCTGAACTTGTGCGTGCAGGAGAGATTCGCCCCGAGGACGCATATTTGCATTCATTTAATCCTCAGGGGCTTGAACGTCTTATTTAATTGTTACGTATATGCTGTTTACTTATAAAGCAATTACCCGTGATGGGGAAGAGAAAGAAGGTTCGATTGACGCTGTCAATAAAGACGTTGCTATTTCATCGCTTCAACGACGTGGTTTTATTATTGTCTCTCTTGAAGAGACGGGTGAAGAAGGGGGTCTCTTTTCAAAAGAATTGACGATGTTTCAAAAGGTTTCCAACAAGGAGGTCGTCATGCTTTCACGTCAGATTGCGACATTGTTTGATGCGCACGTTTCTGCGCTTCGCGCGTTTCGTATGCTTGCGACCGAAATGGAGAACCCGCTTCTCTCAAGGACGTTGGTTGAAGTTGCTGATGATATTCAGGGTGGTATGGCACTTTCAAAAGCGTTATCTAAACACCCTGATGCCTTTTCTGACTTTTATGTCAACATGGTTAAGGCGGGGGAAGAGTCAGGAAATCTCAATCAAACGTTTTTGTATCTCGCGGATTATCTTGACCGTTCGTATGAGTTGACCGCAAAAACAAAGAATGCTCTTGTGTATCCATCATTTGTCATCGCAACATTTTTTGTTGTTATGGCGCTCATGCTTACGATGGTTATTCCTAAACTCTCAAGTGTGCTGACAGAGTCAGGACAAGAGATTCCCGCATATACTAAAGCAGTTCTTGCTATCAGTTCTTTTCTCACGTCGTACGGGATCTTTTTTCTCATACTTGTCGCGGGAGGTGCATTTATGTTGTGGCGATATGCAAAAACTGAACAAGGGAGCCTCGCATTGGCACGTATCCGTTTAGAGATTCCGTATATCGGGAATCTGTACATGAAGTTGTACTTGTCACGTATCGCGGATAACTTGAACACGATGCTTTCATCAGGTATTGCGATGGTTCGTGCTATTGAAATTACTTCCACAGTTGTCGGCAATGAAGACTATCGGCAAGTTCTCCTTAAGATTGCTGATGACGTGAAGGCAGGGTCCGCCTTGTCTGGGGCATTAGAGCATCATCCACAGATGCCCACAATTCTTGTGCAGATGGTGCGTGTTGGTGAGGAGACGGGAGAACTTGGTGAGATTTTAAAGACACTTGCCGCGTTTTATAAACGTGAAGTAGACAATGCTGTTGATACACTTGTCGGTCTTATTGAGCCAATCATGATTGTTGTACTCGGTCTTGGTGTGAGTATTCTTCTCGCGTCTGTCCTTGTGCCGATTTACAATATTACCGCGGGTATATAGTTTTGGTGAAAAGAAGTTGAAAGTTTTTTGAATAATTACCGATAAGTTGTAAGATTGGTTACGAAGTACGAACAAGTACGAACATACGAACACAGACTCCTTAAAATAATCAGTTACGTTTAGTAATATTCGTATGTTCCCTAGCGCTGTGCACCACGTAGGGTGCAGGGCAAGCGTACTCGTTCGTACTTTGTAACCCCATATTTCTAATTTCATATTTCTTCATTCATGTTCCGTTTCGTATTCTTGCTTCTTGATTCCCGTCTCGTTTCGTATGTTCGTACTTGTTCGTACTTCGTAACTTTTAATTCTTGATTCGAGTGTCCGTCCCTATAACCAATCTCCTCTAACCTATTTCCTAGTTTCTTATCCACAGACGAAAACCCTTGACTATTTGACAATTTTCGTATACGCGCTATACTGACACCACGATTGGGTTTACGGAGCATACGACGTTACCAAGAACGCCCTTTTTGGGCAACTGCCTTCACAGGCAATGCAAGGTTGATGCATCTCCGCACGTTATAACGTTATACATCGCACAGAGGCAAGACGACTTGTCTTTCTTTTCGTTCGTGATGTGTTGTAACGTATTCTCGTTTGAGACGTCCGTCTCTTTTTATTCATATTATTCATAGTTTTTATACAGCATTTGTATCTATGGCGATCACACAAAAACAATTTTCACGGTTCAAGAAACCGCTCGTTGAGATGCCAAACTTGATGGAAAATCAATTGGCGTCATTTGAATGGTCCAAAACTGATGGACTCAAGGAAGTGTTTGAGGAGTTTTCTCCCATTGTTGACTATTCGGGAAAGAAATTTGAATTGTCATTTGAAAAGTTTGAAATCGCGGAGCCGAAATACGATGAGCATGAGGCAAAGGTGAATGAAGCGACGTATGAAGCACCACTCAAGGTGTGGGTTAAACTCAAGAATAAAACTCTCGGCACGGAAAAAGAGCAAGAGATGTTTATGGCGGATATTCCGCTTATGACTGCACATGGTACGTTTATCATCAACGGTGTTGAACGTGTTGTCGTTCCTCAGCTTGCCCGTAGTTTTGGTGTGATGTTTACTGCGGACGAAATCAAAGGAAACAAATATTTTGGTGCCAAGATTATTCCCGCACGTGGTGCATGGGTTGAATTTGAATCTGACCCTGAGGGTATGATTTCCGTGCGTATTGACAAGAAACGCAAGGTCCCTGTCACATCATTTCTCCGTGCATTTGCTGAAGGTGCAAATGAAAAAGAAATTCTTGCTGCGTTTAAGAAAGATGCACCTCGTGATATTGTAGAAAAGTGTTTTGAAAAAGATCCAGCAAAATCCACTGAAGATGCATTTATTGAAATATACAAACGTCTTCGTGATGGTGAAATGGCTACCGCGGGAAACGCACGCGATTTTGTGAAGGGTATGTTTGGAAAAGAGAAATATGACCTTTCTCCCGTGGGACGTTTTCGTATCAATAAACGTTTTGGCAAAGAGACGGGAGAAAAAGCAATTCGCGCGAATCGTATTCTTTCGTTTGATGATATTGTCTCTGTTATTTCATATATTGTTGAACTCAATAGTACACCGGATGCCGAACCAGATAATATTGACCACTTGGGTTCTCGTCGTGTTCGTTTTTATGGTGAAATGATGCAAGCAAAAGTGCGTGTAGGTATGACACAGATGAAGCGTAATATTCAAGACCGCATGTCCACGGTTGATTCAGACACGACACTTCCCGTGAATCTCATTTCTCCACGTCCACTCCAAGCGCGTATCAAAGAATTTTTCACAACCAACCAACTCTCCCAGTTTATGAACCAGGAGAATATTTTGAGTGAGGTAGAACACTTGCGTACGCTTTCTGCGCTCGGTCCGGGAGGTTTGACACGTGAACGTGCAGGTCTTGAAGTTCGTGATGTGCACCCGTCTCACTATGGTCGTGTATGTCCCATCCATACGCCGGAAGGTCCGAACATCGGTCTCATCGTTCACCTTTCTGTATACGCGCGTATCAATCCGTTCGGTATGATTGAAACACCTTATGCGAAAGTCGTGAATGGTGTTGTCACAAAAGAAATTGTCTATCTTGATGCGTTTGAAGAAGAACAGTATGCCATTACACATGCCGCGACTCCTGTGGATGAAAAGGGAAATATTGTTCTTGATCGTGTTGCTGTTCGTCGTAAAAATGGACGTCCAGAAATGGTCTCACGTACGAGTGTTGACTTTATTGATGTAGCGCCGAACCAAGCATTTTCTGTTGCTACATCAATGATTCCGTTTCTTGAACATAATGACGCCAACCGTGCCCTCATGGGTTCGAACATGCAAAAACAAGCTATTCCTTGTGTGCGTCCAGAAGCAGCACTTGTTGCAACAGGCATTGAAGAGCGTGCCGCACGTGATACAGGACGTTTGGTTATTGCTGAAGAAGCAGGTACAGTGATGATTGCTGACGCGCGTCGCATTGTGGTAAAAGGGGAAAAGAAAGATCGTACGTACAAGCTTCTCAACTATGTGCGTACCAACAGTTTTACAGGCTTGCATCAACGGCCAATTGTATCAGTGGGAGACAAAGTAAAGAAAGGACAAGTGATTGCTGACATGTCATCGTCCAAAGATGGACAAATGGCACTTGGACAAAATGTCCGTATCGCGTTTATGCTTTGGGATGGTGCAAACTATGAAGATGCTATCATCATTTCCGACCGTCTTGTTCGCGAAAATAAATTCTCCAATATTAAAATTGAAGAATTTGTTGCCAAGGTGCGCGAGACAAAACTCGGTCCCGAAGTAACGACGCATGATATTCCTAATGTCGGTGAAGCCAAACTCAAAGATCTCGATGAGGAAGGTATCATCCGTATTGGTGCTGAAGTTGAGCCAGGTGATATCCTGGTTGGACGTATCACGCCCAAAGGTGAAACTGAACTTACTGCTGAAGAGAGACTTCTCCGTTCTATTTTCGGTGACAAAGCACGTGATGTGAAAGACACATCACTCCGTATGGAACACGGTAAACGTGGACGTGTCATTGGTGTAAAAGTCTTTTCTCGTGAACGTGGCGACAATCTTGATTCAGGTATTTTGAAACAAATTCACGTGGAAGTTGCAAGTCTCCGTAATCTTTCCGTTGGTGACAAGCTTGCGGGACGCCACGGAAACAAAGGTGTTGTCTCGCGTATTCTTCCTGCTGAAGAAATGCCATTCGACAAAGATGGTGTTCCGGTAGATATGATTTTGACACCACTTGGTGTACCGTCTCGTATGAACCTTGGTCAGATTCTCGAACTTCACTTGGGTATGGCTGCTAATGCGCTTGGATATCAGGCGATTGTGCCAACATTCCTTGGTGCGACCGAAGATGAAATTAAAGACGAATTGGTGAAAGCTGGTTTTGAAGAAGATGGAAAAACACAACTCTTTGACGGACGCACGGGTGAACCATTTGCTCAAAAGACATCTGTCGGATACATGTACATGCTCAAATTGAACCACATGGTCCAGGACAAGATTCACATGCGTTCTATTGGTCCATACTCTCTCATTACCCAGCAACCTCTCGGAGGAAAAGCACAGGAAGGAGGTCAGCGTTTTGGAGAAATGGAAGTCTGGGCGCTCGAAGGATATGGTGCCGCGCATGTCTTGCGTGAAATGCTTACTGTGAAGTCAGACGATATTGTGGGACGTACTGCAACGTTTGATGCCATCGTCAAGCAAGAACCACTCAAAATGCCAAATCTTCCTGCATCCTTTAATGTTCTCCTCAACAACCTTCGTGGACTTGCACTTGATATCAGTTTGGAAAACACAAAGACGGGCGTATCTACTGCTCCCAAGGCGCATTTGCGTGCGCCATCTGTCGCACCGGTTGATTCGACGGATGAAGAAGAGAATGACGATGATGACCTTGGTGTCTCCTCTTCAGATGACGATGAACTCTAGGAAATCGTTTTATTATCCCTTTTCACTTGTTTCATTTTTATGACCACGTATCACAATCACGATTCCGCTGAGTTCAATGACTTTGACGCAATCGCTATCAAACTTGCATCTCCTGACCGTATCAAAGAATGGTCATATGGAGAAATCACTAAACCAGAAACCATCAACTATCGCACAGGTCGTTCTGAACGCGGTGGGCTTTTTGATGAACGCATCTTCGGTCCAGAAAAGGACTATGAATGTTACTGTGGCAAATATCGTCGTATCAGGTACAAAGGTATTGTGTGCGAAAAATGTGGTGTTGAAGTTACCAAAGCAATTGTCCGCCGCGAACGCATGGGGCATATTGAACTTGCAAGTCCTGTCGCGCACATTTGGTTCTTGCGCGGTATCCCGTCACGTCTTGCGCTTCTTCTTGATATTTCTTCGCAAGACCTTGAAAAGGTCGTCTACTTTGCTGGATATATCGTGACAAAAGTACATGAAGAGGAACGTGCCAATATTCTCAGAGATATTGATAGTGAATACAAAACAAAGATGAAAACCCTTTCGACTGATGCAGAAAAAGAAAAACTCAAAGAATCGCTTCAAGACACAAAGCGCGAAATCCAAAGTATCGGGCAAGGTCTTGTCATAGACGAATCTCAATATCATCGCTACAGTTTACGTTATGGAACAATGTTTGAGGCACGTATTGGCGCGGAGGCACTCCATGATATTTGCGCGGATATTGATCTTCCGACAATGGAACAAGAACTCGTCGCACGTCTTGATTCTGCTCCTGCTGGTGAAAAACCAAAATTGAATAAGCGTATCGCGCTTCTCCGTTCCATGATTCGTTCGGGTATTCGTCCTGAATGGATGTTTCTTTCGTCCATTCCTGTTATTCCACCAGGACTCCGTCCGATGGTTGGGCTTGAAGGGGGACGTTACGCAACGTCTGACGTAAACGATTTGTATCGTCGCGTCATCAATCGTAATAATCGTCTCAAGAAACTCAAAGAAATTGGCGCACCCGATGTCATTCTTCGTAATGAAAAGCGTATTTTGCAAGAAGCGGTAGACGCGCTTCTTGATAATTCTATGCGTCGCGAAACACAAAGTGGTGGTCTAGGGCTTCAGCGTCGCGCACTTAAATCAATCGCGGACTCTCTTAAAGGTAAGCAAGGATACTTCCGTCAAAACCTCCTCGGAAAACGCGTGGACTATTCGGGACGTTCAGTTATCGTTGTTGGTTCTAATCTCAAGCTTTCACAATGTGGGTTGCCCAAGAAAATGGCACTTGAGCTCTTTCGTCCATTTGTTATTGGTAAACTTTTGGAACGTGAGCTCGCGTACAATATTCGTGGTGCCAATCGCTTGATTGAAGAAGGTATTCCCGAAGTGTGGGCAATTCTTGAAGAAGTTATTAAGGATAAACATGTGCTTTTGAACCGCGCGCCAACGCTTCACCGTCTTGGTATTCAGGCATTTCGCCCGATTCTTATTGAAGGAAACGCTATTCAAGTGCATCCACTCGTATGTACTGCGTTTAACGCTGACTTCGACGGAGATCAAATGGCTGTGCACGTACCGCTTTCAGATGAAGCACAGAGAGAAGCACGTGAACTCATGGCATCCAATAAAAATCTCCTCGGCCCCGGAAACGGAGAGCCGATTACCAAACCATCTCAAGATATTGTGCTTGGATGTTATTGGATGACCAAGGATGTTGATGGAGAGACAGGAGAAGGAAAATTCTTCCCCTCTCCAAATAGCGCAATCACCGCGTATGACTTTGGTATCGTTGGTTTTCGTTCCAAGATTAAAGTGTTGGGAAGTGAACATCCAAAGTATGCTGTGTTTGAAGGAAAAGCATTTGAAACAACAGTCGGACGACTTCTTTTTAACAGTGTCTTGCCAAACGATTTCCCGTACATTAATGAGAAAATCGGCAAAAAGGAATTGTCACGTATTATTGACGCGCTTATTGTAAAATACGGTATTGACGCGACGCCTGACATTTTGGATAAGGTTAAATCGTTTGGTTTCAAGTACGCAACTCATTCTGGTGCATCGCTCTCTATTCGTGATATTCGTGTTCCAGAAGGCAAAAAAGCACTTGTGGATACGGCGAGAAAAGAAGTTGATGAAGCGAATGAGCAATTCGCGGAAGGGCTACTTTCTCGTGAAGAACGCTACCGTAAGGTTATTGAGATATGGCAAGGTGTACGTAATGCCGTAGAAAAACTCATTCCGCAAACACTTGATAAAGATGGTTCGGTGAACGACATGATTACCTCTGGCGCGCGCGGTACTATTTCACAGGTAACGCAGATGGCGGGTATGAAAGGTATCATTACAAACACCTCAGGTGAGGCGATTGACTTCCCGATTATTCCTTCAAACAAAGAAGGGCTGTCACCCCTTGAATACTTTATTACGACACACGGTTCACGTAAGGGTCTTGCGGATACTGCACTTCAAACTGCAAAAGCAGGGTACCTTACCCGTCGTCTTGTGTATGTCGCGGACAATGTCATTGTGACCGAAGACGATTGTGGTACCAAAGAAGGTCGTGTCATTCGTCGCATGAATGTGTCTGGCTTTGCTGTTGCACTCGCCAAAAATATTCGTGGTCGTGTCCTTGCTCAGGATGTAAAGGATACACAAGGTAATACACTTTACAAACGAGGAACGCTTCTTGGAAAAGAAGAAGCACAAGCGATTGAAGACGCGGGTGTCGAAGAAGTTGTTGTTCGTTCACCCTTGTCATGTAATGCTGAGCACGGTGTGTGTAAAAAGTGTTATGGTGTTGATTTGGGCCGCAACACCCTTGTGGAAATGGGCGAGCCGGTTGGTATCGTTGCCGCGCAAGCAATCGGCGAACCAGGAACACAGCTTACGATGCGTACCTTCCACGCAGGAGGTATTGCTACCGCGGGCGGTGATATTACTGCCGGTTTGCCACGTGTCGAAGAAGTCTTTGAACGTCGTTTGCCAAAGTCAAAGGCAGTCGTTGCCACTGCTGATGGTCTTGTCTCTGATATCAAAAAAGAAGGCAAGGAATATGTCATTGTGGTAACAAGTGAAAAATCCGCATCAGCGAAAGCAGGAGGAGATGTTGAATATCCGGTACCGTTCCGTCGTACCCCACTTGTCTCAATAGGAGAAAAAGTGGAGAAAGGACAACTTCTTACGGATGGGTCCGCGCATCTTCCCGAGCTTTTCAAGTATGCAGGTGCCGAACGTGCGCAAGAATATATCATTGATGAAATCGAAAAGATTTATGACTTGCAGGGCGCCACGATTTCTCGTAAGCATATTGAAGTCATTGTGAGTCAAATGTTTTCACGATACAAAATAAAAGACCCTGGGGATACAATTTTTGTCGCTGGTCAAGTTGTCGAACGTGGTGAACTCATCGCCGCAAATCGCCACATGAAAGATGAAGGGAAAGAAGAAGCAAAGGCATCGCAACTTGTTCTCGGTATTACCGAAGTATCATTGACCGCCAAAAGCTTCCTCTCTGCCGCGTCATTCCAACACACATCACGGGTACTCATTGATGTTGCAGTACGAGGAGGCAAAGACCATCTCAAAGGACTCAAGGAAAATGTTATTATCGGACGTCTTATTCCTGCGGGGACAGGATGGGACATCTCTCAAGGAGCAAAAGCGGATACTTCTGTTTCAGACATAGAGAACTGACCCTCTCTTAGGCAGGGTCGCATGAAGAGTACATACGCACATGTCCGACACTGTTGATACAATCAAAGACCGTCTTTCAATCGTGGATGTTGTCGGCGCGTATGTTGAGTTGAAAAAAGCAGGTGTCAATTATAAAGGGCGATGTCCTTTTCATAACGAAAAGACTCCGAGTTTCTTTGTCTCGCCTGATCGAGGGACATTCCACTGTTTTGGATGTGGAAAGGGAGGAGATATCTTCACGTTCACTGAAGAGATTGAAGGACTTGATTTTAAAGGTGCCCTCAAAGTACTTGCTGAACGAGCGGGTGTACCGCTTGTCGTGGAACATCCAGAAAAAAAAGAACGCCGTGATCGCATCTATGAACTTCTTGAAGATGCGACACTTCATTATCAACATCATCTTGTTGATACCGCGGATGCGCGTGCGTATCTTTTCAAGCGCGGAGTTCTTCCTGAGACGTTAAAAGCATTTCGTATCGGATTTGCTCTCTCGTCGTGGGAAGAAATGACCACATTTTTGCGTACGAAAGGATATTCCGATGAAGAGATTGAAAACTCTGGTTTAGCAAAATATGGCGAGGACCGTACACGGGGTATCTATGATCGCTTTCGTAGTCGTATCATGTTTCCTATTGCCGATGGGGCGGGACGTATTGTTGGGTTTTCAGGACGTATGTTTGGCGACGCTGATCCTGATGCTGCCAAATATATTAACAGCCCAGAAACGGAGGTGTATAAAAAATCCCAAGTTCTTTTTGGTTTTGATAAAGCCAAGCGCGCGATGCGCGCCGAAGATGCGGTGATTCTTGTTGAAGGACAAATGGATTTGATTCTTTCACATCAAGCAGGGCTTCCCCACACTGTAGCGCTTTCTGGTACGGCACTTTCGTCAGAGCATGTGACCATGCTTGCGCGATTTACTCCCACGCTTATCTTGTCGCTTGATGGAGATACGGCAGGTATTTCAGCAGCCGAACGTTCCGCACGTATTGCGCTTTCTGCTGGTATGGCAGTACGCATGGCATGTCCTCCTGATGGTAAGGACCCCGCTGATATGATTCTTGAAGATACAGATGCATGGAAACAGTCCGTCGCAGAAGCACCACATATCGTGGAAAAGTTTATGACACTTCTGTCTGCTGGGGGAGGAGATTTGCGTACGTTTCGGACAGAGGCGTCGCGTCGGGTAATCCCGCTTGTTGCGCTCATTCCCAACGCAGTAGAGCGTGATCATTTTGTGGAACTTGTTGCCGATCGCCTTGGTGTGTCTGTGGATGCGGTGCGTGAAGAAATGAGTAAAGCACACGCTCCTATTGTTGAGGACATGAGCGCAATGCACGCTATTGTACCGAGGGTACTAGACAATGAAACAACACGCAGATTTCGGGAACGAAAACTCGCGGGGCTTCTCTATTGGCAAGAAAAAAAAGCAGATGCAGTCATTGATGTTTCCGAGTTTGTTGCGCGGATACGTGAGACTCTTAGTGAAGAGGGGGCATTGTTTCTCGATGAATATGGGCAAGAGCTCAAGGACACGCTTGCGTTTGAAGCAGAATACGACGCCGAAACACGCCATACTGATCCAGCACAAGAAATAGAACATCAATTTTTACTCTGGAAGAGAGAACTCCTACGCGAACGCGGACATCGGCTCAAGGAACTCATACGCATGCGTCAATCAGCGGGAGAAGATACGACTGATATATCAGGAGAATATGTATCGCTTCTCCGTGAACTTTCACTCCTTGATGAACAGATTGCGTCTGGATGATATGTTGCATTATCTTTTTACCCATTTTATTATTGAGACATCATTATTATGGCAACCACAAAAAAGAACACACAAGCAAAAATATCGTCAAAAAAGAAGATTGTTTCGGCAGGAAAGCCGAAAGGAAAACGCGTTATGCCAATGAAGAAAAAAATTGTTTCTTCTCGTGTGTTAGTAAAAGCGAAAACACAGAACGTATCTGTCGCTAAAAAAAAGGCACCACCTAAGGTAACTCTTCGTGGAAAAATTGCCTCCAAGCAAAAGAGTACAAAAGTATCTTCTGCACATAAAAAGAACGCTGTAAAAGCAATAAAACCAAAAGCACCAGCAAAAAAAGTGTCCACAAAAAAACTTCTCCCTGCAAAAAGGAATGCTGCGTTTATGAAAAAGACAGCCCCTGTGAAAAAAGCTCCGACAGTATCGCGTGGGTATGATGCGCTCAAAGAAAAAGCTGATTTTCTTCTTGCTAAAGGGCGTGAACGCGGATTTATTACATTTAGTGAAATATTAAAAGAATATCCCGACATTGAGCGTAACGTCATGTTTCTTGATGAACTGTACGACATGTTGGCAGAAGCAGGGGTTACCGTCATTGAATCGGGAGGACTTCTTGACGATGCCTCTGATGGTCTTGATATCAAAAACATTCCTGAAGATGCATCCTATGACTCTGTGCAAATGTATTTGCGCGAGATAGGACAGTATCCACTCATTAACGCCGCTGAAGAACGCTCGCTTGCTCAACGTATTGAAGCAGGGGATGATGAAGCAAAAGGGCTTCTCGTGCGTGCCAACCTCCGTCTTGTGGTATCTATTGCAAAGAAATACGTGGGTCGCAGTCCCGATTTGACGCTTCTTGATCTCATTCAAGAGGGGAATATTGGATTGTTCAAAGCAGTTGAGAAATTTGACTGGTCAAAAGGATTTAAGTTTTCTACGTATGCAACGTGGTGGATTCGTCAAGCGGTTACACGCGCGCTTGCTGATCAATCGCGCACCATTCGTATTCCTGTGCACATGGTAGAGACGATTGCCAAATACAAGCAAGTTGCCAAACGTTTGGCGCAAGACCTTGGTCGCGACCCACTTCCTGAAGAAATTGCCACGGAAATGGGTATTGATGTTGAAAAGGTGCATCAAATCAAAAACATCAATCAAGATACGGTATCACTGGAGAAGCCAATCGGCGACGAAGAAGACTCGGTACTCGCGGACTTTATCGCGGATGACAAGATTTTGTCTCCCGATCAAGAAACAGCACGTAACATTTTGCGTGAACAAGTACAGGATATTTTGGATGATCTTTCGCCGAAAGAGCGTAAGATTTTGGAAATGCGCCACGGACTTGAGGACGGTATCATGCATACACTAGAAGAAGTTGGTAAAGAGTTTGGCGTAACACGTGAGCGTATTCGTCAGATTGAAGCGAAAGCACATGAAAAAATCCGCCAACATGAAAAATCAGCGAAGCTAAAAAATTATTATTAGGAGAGAAGGGGTAGGAGAGAGAAAAGAGGGGACGGAAAAGAAACATAAAACGATAGATAGTACTAAAAAAGAGCGCGGACTTCGTCCGCGCTCTTGCGTGATGATGAGATAGAAATTACTGTTCTGTCACTGTCCTCTATGTCTATCATGTGGTATGATGTATGTATTGGGTGCTTTTGATAGGTATTATATATATACCAAATAAGGAAATGTATAGGGTATGCTATGAACTTATCCAATGGCCTTTTAAACCTCAATCAATAACCAAATACTGGCAACCAGCAACCAGCAACCAGCAACCAGTTACCAGTAACCAGCGTATGCCTCGTATTACAGGACTTTCAGAACGCCTCGTGCGTCATATATCAGAGAAAAAGGATGAGCCGGGATGGATGCTTGAAAAGCGTCTTGCGGCTTTTTCCGCATATGAGGAAAAGAAAATGCCGACATGGGGGCCAGACCTTTCTGCACTCAAACTTGATGAGATTGTGTACTATACAGACCCCAAGACAAAAGAGGCGCGGAGTTGGGATGATGTACCAGATGATATCAAGCAGACATTTGATGGACTTGGTATTCCTGAAGCGGAGCAAAAAGCACTTGCGGGCGTAGGCGCGCAATATGACGCACATAGTGTGTATCACCATATCAAAGAAGCGCTTACTAAGAAGGGTATCATATTTATGGATATGGACCGTGCAGTGCGTGAACACACTGATATTGTACGCGAACATGTTATGACAGTGATACCGCAAGATGATCATGTTTTTGCCGCGATTCATGGAGCGGTATGGAGTGGCGGTACCTTTGTGTATGTGCCGGCTGGAGTTACCGTACCGATGCCTCTTCAATCATATTTTTGGATGCAAGCACGTAAGAGCGGGCAATTTGAACATACGCTTATTATTGCCGAAGAAGGATCATCGCTCGAATACATTGAAGGATGTGGCGCGCCGCAATACGCGGAACATGCGCTTCACGCGGGGGCGGTTGAAGTTATTGTGAAAAAAGACGCGCATGTTCGCTATACAAGTCTTGAAAATTGGTCAAAGAACACGTATAACTTAAACACCAAGCGTGCTGTCGTCGGTGAACATGCGAGTATGCATTGGGTTGGTGGCAACATGGGTGCTGGAGTAACAATGCTTTATCCAACATCTATTTTGTCGGGACGTGGCGCACGTGCGCATCATGTTTCTGTCGCTGTCGCAGGTGAAGGACAGGTGCAAGATACGGGGGGAAAAGTGATTCATCTTGCGTCTGATACCGTCTCTACTATTCATGCCCGTTCCATCGCGCATCGTGGGGGCGAAAGTGTATTTCGTGGGTTGGTTGATGTAAGCCCACAAGCAAAGGGTGCCATATCTGCCACCGTGTGTGATTCGCTTCTTCTTGATGATGCCTCGCGCGCGGAAAGTTATCCTGCGGTGAAAAGCTCACGCAGTGATGTTGAACTCACACATGAAGCACGTATCGGCACCATAGGAGAAGAAGAACTTTTTTATGCCCGTTCGCGTGGGTTTAACGAAGCAGATGCGACACGGCTTATCGTTGGTGGATTTTTGCGTCCCATTTCTGAAGCACTTCCTGTTGAATACGCGCTTGAGTTTCAAAAACTTCTTGATAGGGAACTTTCTGAACAGAAAAAGCCACGCAAACGTCGCAAGAAGGACATCGTTCTTGAGTCGTCTACTCTTGGGGCATCATAATCCATGACCGTACTTGACCCTGTACAAATAAAAAAAGATTTTCCTGTATTCGCGCATATGCCTAAAGAGTTTGCGTATTGTGATAGTGTGGCGACATCACAGACGCCAGCATGTGTCCTTGACGCAATGAATGCGTACTATACCCATGCACGCGCGAATATTCATCGTGCATCATATAGCATGGCAGATGATGCAACGACACAGTATGAGGTAGCCCGCGCGGACATTGCACGTTTTATCAATGCATCTGCGCCTGAAGAAATTGTTATTACCGCGGGCGCAACCATGTCATCTAACATCTTGTACTTGATGCTTGCGGAATATCTGCCACTCCGCCCAGGCGACGATATTGTTACCAGTGTTCTTGAACATCATTCACATTTGTTGCCCGTACAACTCCTTGCCGAACGCGAAGGGCTAAATCTCTTGCACGCACCACTCAGCAAAGATGGGGGACTTGACCATGAGACAACGGCGAAACTTATTGGTCCGCGGACCAGGATACTTGCGCTGACGCTTGCGAGTAATGTGACGGGCGCTATTGTTGATGTGCGTCCGCTTATTGAAAAGGTGCATGCGTCGGGTGGTATTGCAGTGATTGATGCGTCTGCATACGTGGGGCATGCGCCGCTTGATGTATCTGTATTGGGCGCTGACTTTGTCTTTTTCTCAGGACATAAAATGTTGGGACCTACGGGGATTGGTGTGTTGTACGGGAAAAAGAAACTTCTTGAACGATTGCGCCCAGCGTTTGTCGGTGGTGGCATGTCCGAAGAAACAGATATGACGCATATGCGCTGTACCGATGTACCGTATCGTTTTGAAGCAGGAACACCGCCCATTGCTGAAGCGATAGGGCTTGGTCGTGCGGTGCGTTATTGTGAAGAGCTCGGCATGGACGCGGTACGTGCACACATTCGTGATATGGTTGCATACGCGACAGAAAAGATTGATGCGCTCCCTGATGTAACACGTCATTCAATGAAAGACGCAGATCGCAATATTGGTATTGTCTCATTTACACTGGATGGGATACATCCGCATGATGTGGCACATATCTTGGGTGAACAAGGGGTCGCAGTGCGCGCGGGGCATCATTGCGCGGAGCCTCTCGCAAAAGCACTTGGTGTACCGGGTACTGTCCGCGCGGGTTTTCATGTCTATACCACTAGGGAAGATATTGATGCTCTTGTCGCTGGCATTGCCGTCGCACGTAAAACATTTGTATAATATATATCATTATGGAAAGCGACATTTACAGAGACCGTATATTGGAACATCACCGATTTCCTCGACATAAAGGGCGTCTTAATCGTGCGTCAATGAGCGCTGAAGGGACGAATGCATCATGTGGGGACAAGGTAACACTCACACTAAAATGGGATGGAAAAAAGCTCGCAAATGCGCGTTTTCATGGCGAAGGGTGTGCGCTGTCTCTTGCATCGTGTGATATTCTTCTTGAACATGTGATTGGTATGACGGCAACAAAAATTGCTACACTGACTCCTGGTGATATGTATGACCTCCTTGGTGTGGCAGTGAACCCTGGACGTTCCGCATGCGCGCTCCTTTGTCTCAAGACACTGACACGTGTCGCGGGAGAATATGCAGCGTCTTTTGAAGAGTCTCATGTGGATGAAGAAGATACATCCGCGGTGCCGCCTCTTGAATCTTTTGGGGATGATGAATATTCACAGTAACACACTCTATGCAATCACTCTTTGAAGCAAAACAAATTTCTGTAGAAACCGCAGATGGCGCGCGTATCGTCTCCGACGTGTCTTTTGTTGTAGAGAAAAAAGAACTCCATGTTATCATGGGTCCGAATGGCTCTGGCAAGACGACACTGATTTCCGCATTGATGGGGCATCCGCGCTATACTATTGTAGAAGGAAAAATATTTTTGTCAGGAAAAGATTTAACGACCGTACCTCCTGAAATTCGTGCGAAGAAAGGAATGTTTTTGTCTCCGCAACATCCACCTGCTCTTGCAG